>Ga0075163_10010888_pt1 | contig 11863 bp, 8 predicted proteins | sample JI1023141ADNA_FD_71478 | JGI IMG/M metagenome (GOLD analysis project Ga0075163, IMG submission 71478) | Wastewater effluent complex algal communities from Wisconsin, to seasonally profile nutrient transformation and Carbon sequestration -... | ecosystem: Engineered > WWTP > Effluent > Algae... | reverse complement strand
ATCTGTTCGACGATATTGACGTGCACCTCGACCCCGGGAATAAACAGATCCAGCGGCGTCGAACGAATATCTTTCAGGCCGATAGCGCTTGTGCCGACAAATACGACCTTGCCGTCAACCTGTGCCCGCACATCGGCACCCGGCGCAACATCCATGATTTTATAAGCAGGAAGATATTCGCTATCTTCAATCTTGCGGTAATAAATCCAGAAACGTGAATCAGATTCAATCGGGACCTCATATTTTTGTGCCACACGCAGCATATAACGCGTATCCAGCGGCTTTTGCTCTTTCTCTTTTTTTAGGATGATCTGGTTTTCGATCTTGGAATTGATCGCAACGCGCAAAGCCTCAAGCCCCAACATGGGATAAAGCTGGTCAGGACTGGTATCGTTCTGGTGGTAACGAATAAAAAGCTGCGCGCGACGGATAATCCCGTCAACATCGGTATCCGCCATGAAATGACCGCTGCCCGCGGCGGCCTGATCAAGGGCAGGCAAATTTGTCGCGATATTGCCGCGGCTGGTCGTATGCATCAAGAAATCATTGCGAATGTCTGATGCCTTAGTGGGGGGAAGAAAAACGACATCTTTCTTGACGATGGGCGGACGCAACTGCATATGGGCATCGGCAGGAACAAAGCCAGTCACGACGTTCCCGGCATCGCGAATGCTTTTGGCAAAAATCTCATCATTATCCGGCAGCGTCGATATAATCTCTTTCGCAGCGGACATTTCTTCTGTATCGGGCAACCGCTCAGCGATGAGCACAGGCGATGTGCGATCCGGTTCAGAAAACACCATATCAAATGTCACTGAAGCCGCACCCATTTCCTGCAGGCGGGCCGTCAGATCCGCCACAACAGAGCGCGGCCACGGCCACTGACCCAGACGACGCAGCGATTCCTCATCGATATCGATGATCACAACATCTTGCGTCGGCGGGCGGGGGTGCAGGTTATTAAAAGAATCGAATACCGTATATTGCAGGCGGCGGCGCAGAACGTGGTCGGAGCTGCTGTAATAGGTCGCGCCCAGCAGCAAGGCCAGAAGGATCAGGAAATGAAAAAGACGGCTATGAACAAGGCGGGACAATCTCTATCCCCTTTCTCAAGGCTCACGTAGCGCACGGTCACGCGCATGCAGGAACGGCTTCAGGAGATACGCCATGATCGTGCGCTTGCCCGTGATCACTTCCGTTGTCGCCACCATGCCCGGCGTGATCGGCAGCGGTGCTTCAGGCGTGCCCAGATAGTTTTTGGCCGTGCGGACTTCAATTTCGAAGAACACATTACCGTCCTTGTCGCTGACACTGCTGGCCCCGACGCGGACGAGTTTGCCATCAAGACTGCCGTAGCGCTGGGAATCATAGGCGCTGATTTTCACTTTGACGGTCTGGCCCACCTTCAGGAAAGCGATATCGCTGGGCAGAACACGCGCCACCACTTTCAGCTGATCATCGACCGGGACAATCTCGACCAGCCTTTGCGCCGGTTCGATGACCCCGCCAATCGTGCGGACGGCAATATTATTGACGATACCATCAACAGGCGCCTTGAGTTCGGCGCGGCTGACACGGTCGCCAATCGATTTCAGGCTTTCGCTAAGCTGGGCGATCTGGGTTTTCACCTCGGAAAGCTCGGTCAGGGCCTGACTGCGGAAACGATCACCCTGATCAGCTTTTTGTTTCTGCGCCGCACTCAGTTCAGATTTCAAGCCCCCAATACGTTCCTGGCTGGCATTGATCTGACCCGATACATCGTTGACTTCGCGCTCCAGACGAATTTGTTCCAGCTTTGATACAGCCTTTTGCGCGACCATATCGCGGGTAATGCTCAGTTCCTGCTGTAATGACCCACGACTGGATGACAGGCGATTGACCTGCGCCTGAGTCTCGTCCATATCCGCTTCGACCTTGGCAATTTTATCTTCGAGGATCGAAACCGCATTCTTCAGTTCCTGCTGGCGCGAACGATACAGATCCAGTTCGCTCTGCGCGATATCAGGAATCTTTTTCATCAAATCTTCCGGCACAACGAACTCTTTACCTTCCGATTCAGCTTCCAGTCGTGATTTTTTCAGCTTCAGGCTGTCGGATTTGGCTTCTGTGCCACGCTCCTCGGATGAGGATACAACATCGCTCAGGCGCATCAGCACCTGTCCCTTGGTCACCCGGTCACCTTGCCCCACCAGCAATTCCTGCAGAATACCGCCCTCAAGGCTTTGTATAAACTGAATTTCCTGTGTCGGCACGACCTGCCCCTGCCCGCGCGTCAGTTCCTCGATTTTCGAGACACTGGCCCAGACAATGAAGAAGACGATCAGCGCCGTCACGCTGTAAAGCATGATATTCGACGCCGCATGCGGCTTCATCCGTGCTGCCGCCTCCAGCTGATCCATGAATTCCAGCTCAGGGGTATCGTTGCTCATGATGACGCCCCTTTGTGTGAAATATCGACCCGGCCCTGCGCCAGCGCCTGCAGCACGCGGTCGCGCGGCCCATCCAGCAAGATCTTGCCCTGATCGACCAGCACCAGCCTGTCGACCAGTGTCAGGAGATTTTGGCGATGTGTAATCAAAACAAATGTCTTATTCGCAATCTGGTTGCGGATATGATTTGTGAAGGCTTCTTCCGCAAACGAATCCATCGCGTTGGTCGGTTCATCACAGACGAATATCTGCGGCTTCATCAGCATCGCGCGCGCCAGCGCAATTGCCTGGCGCTGGCCACCGGATAATCCGTCACCACGTTCCCCCACCGGCGCGTCATACCCCATCGGGTGCCGCGAAATGAATTCATGCACGCCGGATGCCTTGGCCGCCTCGAGAATTTCAGCCTCCGTCCCCTGCGGTCTTGCAATTGTGATATTGTCGCGGATTGTCCCGCGGAAAAGAACGACGTCCTGCGCGATATAGGCAATATTCCGGCGCAAATCAGCCGGGTCGATCTGGCGGTAATCGGTATCATCGGCCAGAATCGCACCGTCTTGCGGCTCGTAAAGGCCGAGCATCAATCGTGCAATCGTACTTTTTCCCGATCCCACGCGGCCGATCACGCCGACTTTTTCACCCGGGTTGATCGCAAACGATACATTATCGAGAACCTTACGGTCCGTCCCCGGATAGGTAAACGCGACACGGTCGAATGCCAGCTTTCCTTCAAAATGCGGGCGGTGCAGGAACTGTTTATGCGCGGGACGCTCGACCGGCTTGGCCATGATGTTATTCAGCGTCCGCAACGATCCTTGCGACTGGTGATAACGCGTCAGCAGGTTCGCGACCTGACCGATGGGGGCAATCGCGCGCCCCCCCAGCATGACAGACGCAATCAACGCACCCATGGTGATATCGCCATCCCGCACCATATACATGCCCATCAGCACAATAATGACCGTCGAAGCCTGTTGCAGGAATGTCGCGACATTGACGCCGATCGCGGAAACAAAACGCGATTCTGTTGCATGCTCGGCGGCCTCGCCCACATGCGCGCCGTAACGGGCACGCAGACGGCCATCGGCACCAATCGCCTTGATCGATTCCAGCGCGCCGATGGTTTCCACCAGCAAGCCGTGTTTGGCTTCTGCCGCGTGGGTTGAACGCGCCACCAGCGCTTTCAGTTTCCATTGCAGCGCCATTCCGATACCGACCACAATCATGATCAGGAAAAACAGCATCAGTGCCACCGGACCGGCCAGCATAAAAATGACGAACAGGAAGAAAATCGAGAACGGCAGATCGACCAGCGTCGTCATCGTTGCTGACGTAATGAAGTCACGAACAGAATCGAATTCGCGCAGCATATTGGCAAACGCCCCGCTCGACCCCGGCTTACCGGAAAGCTTCATATTCAGAACCTGATCATAAATGCGGCGCGTGGCAACCACATCAATCCGCCGCCCCGCCAGATCGATAAAGTAACCGCGCAGCGTGCGCATGATAAAATCAAACACAAAAACGGTAAGCGCCCCAATCGCCAGAACCCATCCGGTTTCCATCACGCCGTTCGGAATAACCCGGTCATACACATTCATGATAAACAGCGGACTGACGAGGCCGAACAGGTTGATCAGCAATGATGCCATGATGACGCGGCCATAAATGCTGTAATTATCCCGCACCAGCGGCCAAAACCATGAACGGTCGGTATCTTCGTAATGCGCGGCTCCCGGATCGGTGAACGAAGCTTCCGGGTGGATCAGGATCGCATAACCGGCATAAAGCTTTTCCAGATCGGCTTCGCGTATATCGACGACCTGTTGCTTGACCGGATCGTACAGTTTCACCGACCCTGTGGCCGGACGCGCCGTAATGACAACCGCCTGCCCCCCTTTGAGGATGGCCACAGCAGGAAGAACCGATTGCGAGAGGCCGGAAACACCGGCCTTCTTCAAAACCTTGGTTCTCAGGCCCAGCCGTTCTGCCGCTTCGCGAAATGTATCGGGTGTCATACCCTTTTCATCGTAAGACAGGCCGGCCTTCAGCGCTTCAGCAGACCGGGCATGACCGTAATGGGCCGTCAGGAACACCAGACATTGCAGCAGCGCATCAACAGGGGCTGCGCTCTTTTTACTGGAACCTGTCTTGGTTGCCGGGGGCGTCTTGTCATTCATGAGCGGGGGGTGCCGTGACCGGGACGATGCTGAGGGTTTCCTGCAGACGTCCCATGCCGGCCAGAACCGCATATTGCGCTGCCAGCTGGCGATATTCGCCGTTCAGCAGAGACATTTCACTATTGAACAAGGCATTATCCGTCTGCATCAGTTGCAGCAGCGAGATACGCGCACCTTCAAATTGGGTATTCTGCGTACGCAGCAGGTCACGCCCCAAACGCACACGATCATTCAAAATATTAAGCTGATTCCCGGATGACTTCATATCGGCATAAGCACCACGGACAGCCCGTTCAATCTCGCGCTCGCGCATCATGCGCTGGGCATGTGTTTCGCTTTGACGGAACTGCGCCTTACGCATGCGGGCAATCTGCTCGCCACCGGTTTGCAGGGTCCAGTTGACACGCACCATCGCGCGGGAATCGACAGACTCGCCGCCGATCAGATCGCGCTGGTCGCGTTTCATCGATGACAGCTCGCCCGAAACATCCGGGAACAGAACGCCGCGTTCGGCGGCCACATCATGATCGTACGCGGCCTCGGAAAGGGACGATGCCTGCAGTGCCGGGTGTTTCTGCAGCGTCGCCTTAACGGCGGCCTCCACGTCCGGATTAACCTTGTCACCCAGATCGTCAGGCTTTGTCAGTTCACCTTGCGGCTCATGTCCGGTCAGTTCGCGATATCCGGCAATCGCCACCGCCAATGTGCCTTCAACGCTGGCCTCGGTGCTTTGCAGTTGCGCCCGTACATCGCGGGCCTGTGCCGCCATGGCTTCATCAACCACGCCATTTTTTACCATGGTTTCAATGCGGGCGATATAGTCATCAATTTTGCGCTTTTGCGCGCCGATCTTGTTCAGCGTTTCCTGATTGCGCAGGACATCCATATAGGCAACGACCGTCCGTAACGCGAGATTTTCACGCGTATCGACGATTTCAAAATTGGCCGATTCCTTACGCAGGGTCGCCGCATCGACACGGTTCATGGTTTCAAAGCCGTCAAAAATCATCTGGCGCAGCGAAATGGAACCTTCATGCACCCAGGAATAGCCCGCGCCGCGCGTCACGCTCAAACCGCGGCTGGTGCTGTTGTCGCCGTACATGCGGCCGGAACCGAGACTGACATTTACTTCCGGGAAATAATCCGAAAAATATTCCTGACGTTCCTGCTTCAGGGCATCGCGATTGGCGATCGCCGCTTCCACAGCCGGGTGATTATTCAACGCTTCCGTCACGGCCTGCACCATCGGCTCAGCCGATGACAATCCGGGTACGCCAAACGACATACAACCAAACGCCAGCACAAATACGCTGGCATGAATCAAAAACGGAGAATTTTTCTTGCACATGTGAAATATCAGGAAGGAATCGAAGAACAGAATTTAATACATTGAATCTAAACAAAAACAGCTTTTTACGCAAGACGGCAGCGTAGCCTGAGGCTATATGTCATAAGATCGAAGGACGGCTCTTCACAAAGACACCAACTTGAGGCATCGTCTATGCTGTCGTTCACAACAGAATTTCAAATTCTGTAAATTTCAGGAAGCCAGCCGTGACCCTGACCATCGCTATCGTCAAAGAAACAGCCCCCCATGAGCGCCGCGTCGCGGCAATCCCCGAGACCATCAAGAAATATGTGGCGCTCGGCTGCACCGTAAAAATCCAGGAAGGCGCCGGAACGGAAGCCTCCTATACCGATAATATGTATAAAGACGCCGGGGCCACGCTGGTATCCAGCGCCGCGGATACTGTGCGCGATGCCGATATCGTCCTGAGCGTACAGGCACCGGATGCCGCCACGCTCAGCGCTATGAAAAAGGGCGCAATCCTCGCCGGAATCCTCTCCCCCTATAAGAATGAAGCCCCGATCAAAGATATCGCTGGCAAAGGCATCAACGGTTTCGCCATGGAACTGGTGCCCCGCATCACCCGCGCGCAGGCAATGGACGTTCTGTCATCACAATCAAACCTTGCCGGATATAAAGCCGTGCTGGATGCCGCCGAATATTTCACCCGTGGCTTCCCGATGATGATGACCGCCGCTGGCACCGTGCCGCCCGCCAAGGTCTTTATCATGGGCGCCGGTGTTGCCGGTCTTCAGGCGATTGCCACCGCCCGCCGTCTGGGTGCAATCGTATCCGCAACCGATGTGCGCATGGCCGCGAAGGAGCAAGTGCAATCACTGGGCGCCAACTTTGTAATGGTCGAGGATGATGAAACCAAAGCCGCCGAAACATCCGGCGGTTACGCAAAAGAAATGTCAGACGCTTATAAAGCCAAGCAAGCCGCACTGATCGAAGAAACAATCGCCAAGCAGGATATCGTCATCACCACCGCGTTGATCCCCGGTCGCCCGGCCCCACGTCTTGTGACTGCGAAGATGGTTGAATCGATGAAGCCCGGATCGGTGATCATCGATCTCGCCGTCGAACAGGGCGGCAACTGCGAACTGGCCGAAGCCGGCAAGGTCGTGAAGAAGAACGGTGTCAGCATCGTTGGTCACCTGAATGTGCCCAGCCGCATCGCTACCGATGCATCGGCCCTGTATGCCCGCAACTTGCTGAACCTGATCAACCTGATCGTGGACAAGGAAACCAAAACGCTGAACGTCAATTGGGATGATGACATCATCAAGGGCATCGCCCTGACCCGTGATGGCGCATTAATCCACCCGCAATTCGGCGGCGCAAAAGCAGCTGCATAATTTTTCTCAAGAAAAGGACATATACAAATGTCAGACACGAATAATCTCCCCGAGAATGCCGCCGACCTTGCCAATCAGGCACGGGCGCTATCCGACAAGGCCGCAGAAATCGCGATGCAGGCATCGCAATCGATCAGCCATGCAGGCGGCGATGATTTTATCGTCACCGGACTCACCGTTTTCGTGCTGGCCTGCTTCGTCGGGTACTATGTCGTCTGGCGCGTGACGCCCGCCCTGCATTCCCCGCTGATGGCGATCACCAACGCGATTTCATCGGTGATTATCGTCGGCGCATTAATCGCCGCTGGCCCTGCTGGCCTGACATTTTCGAAATTCCTCGGCTTCCTCGCCGTCGTGCTGGCCAGCATCAACATCTTCGGTGGCTTCATCGTGACCCGCCGCATGCTCGCGATGTTCAAGAAGAAGGCGTAAAGGACACATATCATGGAAACTCTCGCTCCCCTCGCCTATCTCGTTGCTTCTGTCTGCTTCATCATGGCGCTGCGCGGTCTCTCGCATCCTGAATCCGCGCGCGGTGGCCTGATGTATGGCATGTTCGGCATGGGCCTCGCCATCCTGACGACCCTGCTACTGCCCAACGTCACATCCTATGGCTGGATCATTGCCGGTGTCATTATCGGCGGCACCATCGGCACAGTCATCGCGCTGAAAATCCAGATGACGGCGCTGCCGCAACTGGTTGCCGCGTTCCACTCCCTCGTCGGTCTGGCCGCCGTGTTCGTCGCCGCTGCCGCCTTCACCAACCCCGAGGCGTACCACATCGGTGTTGCGGGCAACATCAAGATCGCCAGCCTGATCGAAATGTCGCTGGGCGTTGCAATTGGCGCAGTCACCTTCACCGGCTCCGTCATTGCCTGGGGCAAGCTGCAGGGTGTTATCACCGGCAAGCCGCTGACATTCAAAGGCCAGCACTTGCTGAACGCGACGCTGGGCGGCCTGCTGGTATTCCTGATCGTGATGCTGTGCGCGACACAGAACCCGATGCTGTTCCTGCTGGTGATCCTGCTGTCGCTGGCGCTCGGCGTTCTGCTGATCCTGCCGATCGGCGGCGCGGATATGCCGGTGATCGTCTCGATGCTGAACTCCTACTCCGGCTGGGCGGCGGCGGGTATCGGCTTTACGCTGCATAACAACCTGCTGATCGTGACCGGCGCGCTGGTCGGCGCATCGGGTGCCATCCTGTCATACATCATGTGCAAGGGTATGAACCGTTCCTTCATGAACGTCATTCTGGGTGGTTTCGGCGGCGAACAGGCGGCTGGTGCCGCCGCCGCCAGCATGGGCGACCGCACAGCTAAAATCGGCTCCGCCGAAGATGCTGCTTACATCCTGAAGAATGCCGCCAGCGTTGTGATCGTTCCCGGTTATGGTATGGCCGTTGCACAGGCGCAACACGCATTGCGTGAAGCCGCAGATGTTCTGAAGAAAGAAGGCGTGAAAGTGCGCTATGCCATTCACCCGGTCGCGGGCCGCATGCCCGGCCATATGAACGTGCTTCTGGCCGAAGCGAATGTGCCCTACGACGACGTTCTGGAACTCGAAGACATCAATCGCGATTTCGCGATGACCGATGTCGTCTATGTGATCGGCGCGAACGATATCACCAACCCATCGGCCAAGAACGATCCGTCATCGCCGATTTACGGCATGCCCATTCTGGATGTCGAAAAAGCCAAGACGGTTTTGTTCGTCAAGCGCTCGATGGGTTCCGGTTATGCCGGGATCGACAACCCGCTGTTCTTTGCCGACAACACCATGATGCTGCTGGGTGACGCCAAGAAAATGACCGAAGACATCGTCAAGTCGCTGGAACACTAAACACCCCTCCCGGCATCATAAATCCATCAATAACGCCTTGTTTCCAAAAGAAATAAGGCGTTTTGATTGCCGCCACCTTAAAAATTGAATATTCTGCCGGTGATGACATATGAACTCGCAGAGCGTTTCCGCCGTCCTGAAAAATGGAGAAACGGCATTGTCCTGAATGCCCGCGGCAAGCCGCAGCATTACGGATGCCTGCTGCCCGAACATACGCCGCGCGCCTATATCCTGTTCGTGCAGGGCAATGGCAATTTCGACGAAGGCATGTACGAAATGGGCCGCGAATTTGTCGCCGCCGGGTGCGGATTTTATGACCCCGACCGATACGGTCAGGCGCGGTCTGAACGCTACCTGCACGACCATTTCAAACTGCATTCGGCCGGTCTAGACCGCGACATCGACGATCTTGTCCATTTCACAAAGACGGTCATCCCGAAAGACGCCCCGGTCCTGCTGTTCGGGCATTCGGGCGGCGCGCTGATCGCCCTGCTGGCGCATCAGAAAAATCCCGGCCTGTGGCAGGGCCTGTCTCTGAGCGCTCCGCCGCTGGGGCTGAAGGGACTATTACGCGGTTACGAAACGATTTTTTCCCACATCCCCTTACCCCGCCGCCTGAAAGAAGAATATGCCCCGGGCAACGGGCCATGGCTGCGCAACGACCCGCGCAGCCCGCACAAGGCCGAAGACTTCAGCAGCGACCCCGAGCGGATGAGACTGCATGAATACTGGCAATCATGGGACAGGCAATTGCAGATTGGCGGCGTGACCTATGGCATGGTGCAGGCCCTGTGTCAGGGCATAGCCGAAACCCGCCGCAGCGGCGCACTGGAGAAGATCAAGGGCCTGAAAGCCGTCTTTGCCGCCGGACAGGATGTCCATGTCGATAGCGAAACGATCCCCCCTGCCGCCGCCCGTATGAAAGACACGACCTTTCATTACTTTGACAAAGCCAAACATTCGCTGCCGTGGGAAGTTGATAAATACCGCGATGTGGTGATCGGCGAGACGATTCGCATCGCGCACAAGCTATAGTACGCTATAGCCCCAGCGCCCGCTGGCGTTCTTTCACGCGCTGTCCAGGATAATCGGTAATCACGACAATCCGCGGGTTGTCAGCATGATCGGCGATGATGCGCGATACATGATCATATTTACGCGGCTCATGCTCTTTCCATGTCCAGACGATCAGATCGAGATGAAGATCTTCGGCGCAGTCCAGCGCCTTTTCAAAATTGCCCTGCTCGACGTGAATGCTGGTCGGGCGGATCGTATCCATGACAGACCGGATATAAGAGGGACGAAACGCCTTGAAACGGTCGGTATTCGGGTGACCGGCATAGATGCGTGTCGCTTGCGTCAAACCGAAAAACGTGGGGTAGAACTCAATCCCCATGCGGGCCTTTTCATCACAGGCACGCGCCATCGCGATCTGGCTGTGGCTGAATGACGAAAGAATGATACGATCTGCCGGATATCCGGTTTCGTCACGGAAGGTCCGTATCTGCTGAATGGCAAGCTCTGCCGTGCCGGGACCTTTGGCTTCGATATTGATCAGCGGTTTGACGGGACGCAAGGCGCTGAAGGCAAAAACCTGACGCAGCGACGGAATGCGGCAGCCATCGCCCACATCCAGCGCGCGCAACTCATCCATCGTGCTGTCCTGCACCGTGCCGCGATGAGGGTGCTGTCCTTTAACGACCAGCGAGAGATCATTCTTGTAAACCACAGCCAGGTCGTCATCGCCTGTCCGCCATATATCAAATTCGAATCCATCAGCGCCGTGATACAAAGCACGATGAAACGCCAGCAATGTATTCTCGGGCGCCTGCCCGTTATGCAGTCGTTGCCGCTCCTGTTCCGGTGTGTTGCGAAATGTCACGCCCTCACCGCGATGCCCGAGAATGAACATATATTCGAACCCTGTTAAGATTACGAAAAATAACACGGCAAAAGGGACGATTGAAGAAAAAAGAGACCTGCGTGCACTACCTCCATACCCTTTTGAAATATAATTATATTCCACCTGTAAGACAGGCTGTCATCAGGCCTTTTAAAAGCTGGTTTCAGCCGAAAGGTCATATTATCATAACCGAATGACCAACCCCGCCCCGATGCTCCCTGATCTCGAGTCCCGTTTCTTACCGCCCGAAGGCTGGCGGTGGCATAGCTTTACCAATCCGCAGGGGCGCAGGCTGCGTTTCGGTACGGTGGCACCGAAGGACCGCATCCCCGAAGCCGTCGTGATTGTCGCACCGGGTTTGAGCGAATTTGGCGAAAAATATTTCGAGCTTGCGCATGACCTTCTGGACCGCAACCTCAGCATGTGGGTGCTCGACTGGCAGGGACAAGGACGATCGGACCGCCACCTCAAAAATCCGCACATGCGTTACAGCACCGGGTTCGATGACGATGTATCAGACCTCCATTACTTCATCATGGAGTATGTGAAACATTCCGCCGTCCACCCCGATGTGGGCCGGATTCCGCTGGTCATGCTGGGACATTCGATGGGGGCCACGATCGGCCTGCGTTACCTGTACCGCCATCCGGACGTGTTTGCCTGCGCCGCCTTCTCCGCGCCGATGCTGGGCATTCACGCGACACGCATGATCCCGGGATTGCTGCGCCGGATGCTGACCACCGCGCTGGGCGAATGTCTTGACGGTTCCTATGTCTTCGGCGGCAAGGACTGGGACAAGGATATGA
>Ga0075163_10010887_pt1 | contig 11863 bp, 10 predicted proteins | sample JI1023141ADNA_FD_71478 | JGI IMG/M metagenome (GOLD analysis project Ga0075163, IMG submission 71478) | Wastewater effluent complex algal communities from Wisconsin, to seasonally profile nutrient transformation and Carbon sequestration -... | ecosystem: Engineered > WWTP > Effluent > Algae... | reverse complement strand
GTAACACTTTACGGAAATGATCCTGACTATCGTCCCGATATTTACGGTAAGATTGGAAATTCCGGAGTGAGCATCTGTTGTCTGGATGATGCAAAGAAACTATACAGTGGTTTTAATCTAACTGATCCAAAAACTTCGGTTTCGATGACAATCAATGGCCCTGCGCCCATGTTGTTGGGTTATTTCATGAATGCTGCCATCGATCAGCAGTGTGAAATCTATATCAGGAAGAATGGTCTTGAAAAGGAAGTGAAAAGTAAAATAGCTGAGATCTATAAAGATGATAAAGGCGAGCATCCTGCCTATCAGGGACCGTTGCCCAAAGGAAATGATGGACTAGGATTGATGTTATTAGGCGTAACCGGTGATCAGGTGCTGCCAAAAGAAGTCTATGAAAAAATAAAAGCTGAAACTCTTACTCAGGTACGTGGCACCGTACAAGCTGATATTCTGAAAGAAGATCAGGCACAGAATACCTGCATTTTCTCCACTGAATTCGCCTTGCGATTGATGGGCGATGTGCAGCAATACTTTATCGATCAAAATGTGCGTAATTTTTACTCGGTATCCATCTCAGGTTATCACATTGCGGAAGCGGGCGCTAATCCTATTACTCAATTAGCTTTTACACTTTCCAATGGCTTCACATACGTGGAATACTATCTGAGTCGTGGCATGGACATCAATGAGTTTGCTCCTAATCTCTCCTTCTTCTTCAGTAATGGCATTGATCCGGAATATTCAGTGATTGGTCGGGTAGCCCGTAAAATCTGGGCAAAGGCAATGAAGAATAAGTATGGAGCCAATGCTCGGAGTCAAATGCTCAAGTATCATATTCAGACTTCAGGCCGGTCTCTCCACGCACAGGAAATTGACTTTAATGATATCCGCACAACCTTGCAGGCATTGTATGCAATCTATGACAACTGTAATTCCTTGCATACAAACGCGTATGATGAAGCTATCACTACCCCTACAGAAGAAAGTGTGCGTAGAGCGATGGCGATCCAGTTAATTATAAACAAGGAATTAGGTCTAGCTAAAAATGAAAATCCTTTACAGGGATCATTCATCATTGAAGAATTGACTGATCTGGTGGAAGCTGCTGTGTTAACAGAATTTGATCGGATTACAGAACGCGGTGGTGTTTTGGGTGCAATGGAAACAATGTATCAGCGAGGAAAAATTCAGGAAGAGAGCTTATACTATGAGACACTTAAACATACAGGCGAATATCCAATTATTGGAGTAAATACGTTCCTGAGTTCAAAAGGCTCCCCCACCATTACACCCCAGGAAGTAATAAGGGCTACAACCGAAGAAAAGGAATATCAAATCAGTATGTTGAAAAATTTGCACGCTTTTCAGGGGAACAAGGCTAATAGCCTGCTCGATCGTGTACAGAGGGCGGCTGTCCAAAATAAAAATATTTTCACGGAATTGATGGAAGCGTCCAAAGTGTGTTCGTTAGGGCAGATTACCAAAGCCTTGTTTGAAGTAGGCGGCCAATATCGTAGAAATATGTAGTGCCAATTCAGAAAGTGTATCCGTGTCGGATTGCCTGTCCGATATCTTACTTTTTCATGATAAAAATCATTCCCTGGACAAGATTTAGTCGTTACATTTTGTCACTGTTAAGGGTATGATAAAAAACCTAAAACAATTTTTTCTTATCACCGGGCAATTGAGCGAATTTGCCGGAAGGTATTTTCGAGAAGTTCTTTTTCCGCCTTATGAATTCAAAGAGTTTTTAAAACAATGCTTTTACATCGGTAACAAATCCTTTGCCTTAGTTGGTACAACCGGGCTGATTATGGGTATTGTACTTACTCTTCAAACCCGCCCTACATTAATCGAGTTTGGAGCTGTTTCCTGGATGCCTTCAATGGTGGGCATTGCCATTGTGCGTGAAATCGGCCCGGTATTAACAGCGCTGATCTGTGCCGGGAAAATTGGTTCGGGTATTGGGGCTGAACTTGCCTCCATGAAAGTGACTGAGCAAATTGATGCCATGGAGGTATCTGGAACTAATCCATTTAATTACCTCGTGATCACGCGCGTTACAGCCACAACAATCATGGTTCCTACACTTGTTGTTGTGGCGGATATCATTTCGTTGTCCGGATCAGCATTGGTTGAATATTTAAAAGGGGGTGTCACTTTCCAGCTCTATTTTAGTAATGTATTTGAATATCTTGAATTTGGCGATTTACTTCCCTCTGTTATTAAATCCTTTTTCTTTGGATTTGCTATTGGCATTGTAGGTTGTTACAAGGGATATACTTCTACCAAGGGCACCGAAGGAGTAGGAAGAACTGCGAATGAGGCCGTGGTAATTAGTTCCATGCTGGTATTCATTCTCGATTTTATAGCGGTGCTGGTAAGTGACATTTTTTACGAGTTATAAAATGGACTATAAAATAGATTATAGCGAACCCCCTGTCATTGAAATTGAGAATCTGCATAAAGCATTTAGTTTAAACAAAGTACTTCGAGGTTTTAATCTTAAACTATGGCAGGGTGAGAATCTTGCCGTTATGGGCAAATCCGGTTCAGGAAAATCAGTGTTGATTAAGTGTATTATTGGCCTGGTTCAAATTGATCAGGGCAAATTGCGTGTATTGAATCAGGATGTAACTGCGCTGGATCGAAAAGAACTAGATCAATTACGAGCTTTGATAGGATTTCAGTTCCAAAGCAGTGCTCTTTACGATTCAATGACGGTCCGGGAAAATCTGGAATTTCCATTGCGAAGACATAAGAACAAAATAAAGAATGAGGCGGGGCTTAATGCAATGATTACTGAAGCACTGGAGGCAGTTGGATTGCTTCATGCAATGGATTATATGCCTTCTGAATTGTCCGGAGGAATGAAAAAAAGGATTGCTTTGGCTCGTACCCTAATCATGCAGCCAAAAATCATTTTATATGATGAGCCCACCAGTGGACTGGATCCTGTAACTGCTAAAGAAATCAGCTTATTGATAACAGAAGTTCAGCAACGGTTTCATACCGCTTCCATCATCATCACACATGATTTGGCATGTGCACGAATTGCCAGTGACAGGATGATTATTCTGCATGAAGGCGTCAACTATGCAGAGTCAACGTATGATAAATTGGCAGAGATGGAGGATATCATAGTAAAAGCATTTTTCGTGTAACTTGAATAAGTAAGTATGGATAAGTCAAACACAAGAACAATACGGTTGGGCATCCTGGTAATTGCGGGGGCTCTGATATTCACTGTGGCAGTTTACCTGATTGGCCAAAAGCAGGACATGTTTAGTAATACCTTTACCCTGCGGGTGATCTTCAACAACATAAATGGATTGCAACCCGGAAACAACGTGCGCTTTTCAGGAATCAATGTGGGCTCCGTAATGAATATTGAAATCCAAAATGATACCACTATTGAAATAGACCTCCGAATCCGTGAAGATGTTAGAAAGTTCATTAAGAAAGATGCCCTTGTCACCATAGGAACCGATGGGCTGATGGGAAATATGTTGGTCAATATTAGCCCTGGAACAACAAAGTCTGCTATTGTAGAAGACAATGATCTCTTGAATTCCTTTAGCCGAATAAAAACGGATGACATTCTCAAGACGCTGAATATGACGAATGAAAATGCAGCGATGCTTACGCGCGGTCTTTTGGATATCTCAGAAGATATTCAACACGGTAAAGGTACAATTTCCGCGTTAGTGTATGATTCTCTGCTAAGGCAGGAGCTTTTTCTATCAATTGTCAATTTGAGAAAGGCTACTGAAACGACAAATACACTCCTAAAGAATGTTCAGGAAATGGCGAGTGACGTGGATGAAGGAAAAGGATTAGCGGGATACCTTTTGCGCGATTCATTAACCTCGAGGCAACTTCAGAAAACAATGGCTGAACTGCAACGCGCAGCCATGGACATTCACCAAAGCACGGATAGCCTAAAAAACTTTGTGCAAAAACTGAATTCAGGTCAGGGAGCAATACCCACACTTTGGTATGATACAACGTTAGTGAAGGACCTACGGGGCACAATTCACAACTTGAACCAGGGAACAGCGAAATTTGACGAAAATATGGAAGCGCTCAAACATAGTTTTCTAACAAAAAAATACTTCAAAGAGCAAGAGAAACAAGCTCAGAAAAAAAAATAAATGAGTAAACGAAAAAGGCCTGCGAAATTCACAGGCCTTTCCAGTTTACAGGTTTGGTTGTTTAGTATTTTACGACTTTCGTAGAACCAGTTTGATTAGTTACTTCAAAGGTGGGCACTCCGGCAACATTTTTCAGATTATAAACCAACCCGAAATTTCCATTGATCGTCAGATTCTCATTGTGAACCAGATTATTTTCACCATCAAAAATCCGAACGTTAATTTCTTCAGCACCCTCGTTGCCTACCGCGAGCAAGTATTTGCTCTCGTTGCCTAATTTAGCTACGTGAATGGTATTAACTTTATTATCCATTTTATAGCTAACTTTTTGAATCTGCTTTCCAGAAGCATTGGCAACTTCAATGGTATACTCTCCAGGCTCCATACCGGAAAAATTCACCGGACGGATAAAACCATCCACACCATTGATCGTCTCAGCAAACACTGATTTACCAGATTGATCATAAATTTTCAAAGTAACTTTTCCGGTTTGACCACCTTCATAGATTACTTTAAAAATCCCAGACTCCTTTTGGTTGATAACAACCACTTTAGGACCTACAGGGTCAGCTGCTACAGCCGCCACCGAAACAAACGCCATGATAAGCGCGAATACAACTGATTTAGTTTTCATAGTTTTTCTTGTTTTGTTTTCAATGCAAATGTACGGGCAAGAAACACGGAAGGTCGTAAGTTGTAAGTAAACTTGATTTTTAAAATAAAAAATCGTTTGCGGTTCTCTTGCACAACTCGTATGAATCACCTGCAAATGAAAAACATTAAAAAGCACACAAAAAAGGCATTCCGATTTTCCAATTTAAACTCAATCGATTGCAATTGATAAAATAAAAAAACCTCATTCGTGCCGAATGAGGTTTCTTGTTTAAAGAATATTCAATTAGTTTTTGATTGATTTCAACAAGCCTTGGCTGTCGGAGACTTCAATTGTAAAGCGGTTGATGTTTTTCAAATTTAAAACTTCGGCAAAATTATGTACTACTGCTTTATCCTGCTTGTGAATCAACTGGTCGAACTCATCGAAGATACTTACACTGATTGTATCTGCTGATTTGGAGTTGACTGACAAGAGATACTTACCTTCGTCAGCAATTTTTACAAGGCTTATAAACTTTTCAATCTTACCGGCAGTATACTCTATCTGTTTATTGCGTATACCATTATTATCCTCTATTTGAATTGTATACTCACCTGCTGGTAATCCTGTGAAATTATAAGGTCTCATAAAACCATTTGCGTTCTTCATTTTTTCAGTAAAAACCAGTTTGCTGTCATCACTAAAAATGGAAACCTTTACAGTTCCTGCTTGCTCGGCTTTGTAGAATAACTTGAACAATGAACTGCCGGCAGAATTAGTAACTGCCACTGATGATTCCGATTTACTCGGCTCATCTGTACCATTAGCGAACACCAGTGTACTAAAAAGCACACCCACAAGAAGTAAACTAAATTTTTTCATAATATTTTTTTTATATGCTTAGGACGCGCACCTTATGTTAATTGTTGCACGTAGACTGTTAAAGATTGTTAAATAAATTATGAAGCAATCTTGTTAAAGAAGTTGCACAATAACGGCAACCAAACAAGAATGGATGAAAAAAAAGGAAATAAATTTTCTAGTGTAACTTAATTCAGATGGAAAACGTCTTTAGCCTTTTCTACCTGATGTAAAAGTTGAATGTGGTATTTTAACCGTGACACAAGAAATGACTCCTTGCGCTCCTCTTCCATCAGAACCAGTTTTAATCGTTCTTCAAATCCTAAGTTTAATTCATTTGCAGCATCATAAAGAGATGTGCTCTTATCGGGGTGATTAAGCCGGATCAGGCTTAGATATTCTGAAAAGTACTTACGCAAACTTTCGCCCATTGGCTGGGTTACATCAACTTGCCATAATTCAACCTCACCTCCCGGATATAGTTTATCGCGAAAGGTTCGAAACATTTTGCTTAAGGATAGTAAATCAACACACTTTACAATAATGTCTGCTTCCCCCGTTTCATACCGCTTAATCACACTTTCCAGTCTCACCAGCGATCCTAACTTTTCAGTATTCGAAACATGATTGAAATAAATACCAAAGGCAATATCTTTTGATTCGGCATCCTCTAACAATTGCCGGTAGCGCGGTTCGAAAATATGAAGTGGGATCATTTCTCCCGGTAAGGGAAAAATAGAAAGGGGGAACATGGGAATTTTCACTACATCATTCATCACCCTTAAAACAGTGTTTAGAGCCGAAAGTTATGCCAAAATACCATCAAAAAACTATGGATAGCTTACCAAATAGTGAGGCTGAACCCCAAAACGATCTATTAAGACCTTCTCACCGGTCAAGAATGCCAGATTAATTATGAATGAGAAGCCTGCAACTTCACCTCCCAATCGCTGAATCATGTTGCCGGCTGCTGAGGCCGTTCCTCCGGTTGCCAAAAGATCGTCATGAATTAATACCCGACTTCCGGGCTGGATTGCATCCACATGCATTTCAATTGATGCTTTACCATACTCTAAGGCATACTCTTCTTGTATCTTGTGATACGGTAATTTTCCAGACTTGCGCACTGGAATAAAGGCAACCTCCAACGCTTCTGCCAGAAGCGAACCAAAAATAAAACCCCTCGCTTCTACCGCAGCTACTGCATCAATCCTATTCGTTTTGTAATGTGATGCCATTTCACTTACAACATACTTTCGCATTACTGGGTCGGCCAACAAAGGGGTGATGTCCTTAAATATGATTCCGGGTTTTGGAAAATCAGGAACATCACGCAATAGAGACTGAATTCGAAGTTGATCTACCATAGTGGTTTTGTTGGGATTACTTTACCATTCAAAATAACACTTGCCACGGGATTGCTACCGAAATTATATGGCAAGGAAGCTATTGAAGAAATAGGGTGTGTTATAAAAACGTTGGCCACTTTGCCTTTGCTGATGGTGCCATGGGTTTGTGATAGTCCTAGCGTGTATGCCGTATTAATAGTAGCCGCATTAATTGCCTCCTCAGGAGTCATCTTCATTTTTATACAAGCAATAGCAACCATCAAGGGAATATTACCGCTGGGAGCACTGCCTGGATTGTAGTCCGAAGCGATTGCTAAAGGCAATCCTGCATCGATCATCTTGCGGGCCGGTGTAAACGGAAGATTCAGAAAAAAGGCAGCGCCCGGTAAAGCAACAGGCATTGTTTCGCTTTCGTTTAACAAAGCAATTTCCTCCTCACCTATGTTTTCAAGGTGATCAACACAAATTGCCCCCGTTTTTACACCCACCTGCACACCACCCGAACGACTGAGTTGATTAGCGTGAATCCGGGGAATAAGGCCATACTTTTTACCGGCTTCAACAATTTTCTCTGTTTCATCCATTGAGAAAAATCCAGTCTCACAAAATACGTCAATGTATTCTGCCAGTTTCTCTGCAGCCACTGCGGGAATCATTTCGTCAATTACCTCATCTATATATTGATCTTTGGTCTTATCTTTAGGTACAGCATGAGCTCCTAAAAATGTTGTTTTAACGGTGAGTGGAGTTTCTTTACCTATGCGCCTGGCTACCCGAAGCATTTTGAGTTCATCCTTAGTCGTGAGCCCATACCCACTTTTTATCTCAACAGCCCCGGTACCGGATTGAATTATTTCCCAGGCTCTTGGCACAGATCGTTCAAATAATTCTTCCTCAGAAAGTAATTGCAACTTCTTTGCAGAGTTTAATATGCCGCCACCGCTAGCCGCAATATCTTCATAGCTAGCCCCCATCAACTTCATTACAAACTCCTCTTCGCGTGGTGCAGCAAAAACAAGATGTGTATGGGAATCGACAAAAGAGGGAAAAACAAAACGACCTGTGGCATCAAGAATGGTTTGAGCTTTGATTTCCGCTGGTAGGTCTTTCATGAGCCCAAAAGAGTGGATCAAGCCACCCGAGATTAACAGAAAAGCATTCTCTAAAATAGGGAGATGACTCATTTCCTGACCTCTCACTTTTTCATGAGTGCGATCTCTTACCTGAACGAGCCCTTTGATGTTTGTGATCAGTATGTCATAAACCATACTGTTTACTTTCCAAAAGCTTCAACTTTGTTGTCGAGATTGGAACTGAATACAGGGAATGAAACTTTAAGCAGTGCATAAAAGCCCTGTCCGGATAGCGAAGGACGATAGCCAACCTCACCACCATAAGACCAACTGAGTGTACGATTAAACTTTCCATCTATACCAGCTCTAAAACCAATCATTTTTGTTTTCAACACATCTGTTGAGTACTCCATGTCATTGTATACAACCGGATCAACATTGAGTGCCGGAGCTATCATCACATCAAAGAACAAGGTTAAGATTCCATCATCAAGGCCCTCCTCATACTGATCAAAACCAACCGCAATATTGCGTATCCACGACATTGAGCCACCGAGATAGATATTGGTAGCATACATATTACTAAAGACATTAAAATCTTGTGTCTGCCCGTTACCATCTACATAGGTTTCCGGTAGCCCAATTCCTTCGCTATTCACAAGATCAGCGTTTGATAAACCCTGACTGTCAAGTACCCGATTCAAATCAGTAGTACTATTCCATACAATACCACCCACTCTCAACCCATAAATTTTTCTAAGCTTGCTGGGGATTTCTGCGTAAAGCGGAACCGTTGCAGCCCACCGATTTCGCGAGGTATTCTTCTTATGTAAGAAGATTTTTGTTTTTGAACTCACATCAAAATCTTTGATGTGGTAGGTTCCTCCGATTTCATAGTAGTTAAAAATTTCTGGAGTATTGGAAACCGAACTATTGTTCAATGCAAGCTCACGATTAAAATCATAAAACTTACTACTGTAGCTTTTTCTGAAGTGAGCCTTAATATCAAACTTGTTCTTATGGTAATAATGAGCCTCTGCTCCATATCCTGCATTAACATTCGTAGCGAACAATTCGCCATAAAAAGGTTGAAACCCAATGAACAATTTATTGATGGCATAAGGCTCATCATACAGTTCATCAAAAACTACGGCTGTCTTCTCTTCCTGTGCCTGTGCGGTAGCCAAATCGTAGCTGAGAAGAAGGAGAATAGTAAACCCTAAACCAAACCGGATCGCTTTCATAGATAAGATAATCCTTAAAAATAGTAAAAAGAAGTTGATACAAGGATACTGAAAGGTAGCAAAAGCAGTTCTTTTAGGACGTTCCGTGTAAGTATTTTCAATGATTTCGCCTGAAAAGGCGACTACTTTTCTGTAATCATAAGCCGGCCACCCTGAAATGAAACGAATGGAACCCGACCATTATCATGTGTGGATTGCAATTCGTAACCAGATGTTAGCGAACCAGGTGTATAGGTCTCTAACGGCATAGTTTGAAGGAAATTAGTACCATACTTCGCTAAAATCTGCCCCATCACCATGACAAATTCATAACCGATAAAAGCATACTCAACGGGCAAGGTTCCATGCTTTAAAAGATACTTCCTTCTAAAATCGAGGAAAGCCGGGCTGCTAACGGATCGATAATTTGGTGCTGCAAGAATTACCTGTGTACGTTCAAATTTTGAGAAGTCTACCGAAGTATCGGATAACCAATTTTCCTGTCCAACTACGATTATTGAATCTCTTCGGGTTTCTACACTGTTAATCACTTTTGAATAGATAAGCTCACTATCAGAGGCCACGAAAATACTTCCGATACTATCTTTTTTTAATTTAAACTGGAGTGGGTTTTTCCACTCATCATACTCAGTAGCAGAAGCCAGCGTTGACAATATACTTCCTGAATTTTCCTTTCGCACTTCTTCTGCATACACCACTTTTACCCCAAGCTCGAGGGCTCGTTTAATAAAATTGAAAGCCATCACAGAATCTTTAACACTCTCACCGTAATACACCATGCAATTCTTGCGATTTACATGACTCGCTACCCATTCGGCAGACCGCGCCCCAATTGTTTCATGACTGGGTTGATAAAGAAAAGCAAACGGGTTTTTTCCAATCAAATCAGAATTATTAGAAATCGGATTTACCGTTAAGCTAATCTGGTTGGCCAGTGTAAACTCCTGAACTGGCAACGACTCTTCCTGAAAAAGTGGTCCAACGATCAGGTCGGCAGTCTTCAATTCTTCCAAGCCAATAATTTTCTTTGTCAACGCTACACTACGCTCGTTATCATAAGCCAACAAATCAAGTTTAATTCCATTCTTCGAAAGTGAATCGACTGCCAACTTCATTCCATCATAGAGATCAAGAACAAACTGATTTCTCTTCTTTACTGGAGAGGGGTCAAGGCTGGCAGCCAGAAAAGGCATTATCAAAGCAATCCGATATGAATCTTTGAGTATTGGCTTAGGCACTTCGTTAGTAATCAGTTGCTCTCTGGACAAATTAAACTTTAAGAGGAGAGAATCTATCAGGGAAGTTTCCTGCAAATGTGCAGGTTGTTTACCCAACACTATCACCAGTGCTCTTGCCGCTTCTGTATCCGTTGGATAATCTTCTAAAATCATTTTCAGGGTTTCCGGATCATCTATTTTTGAAAAGTAGACTCTTTTAAAATCATTTAACCCATTCTGAAAAGATTGATCTCCGATTTGACTGGCTATCAAGAGTGCCTGAAAGTATTCTCCGAGGTCGAAGTAAATTTTACATAACCAGTAATTAACCTCATTCATTTGATCCCAATTTGGATACAGCTTTTTGATTTGTAAAAGCATGTCTTTGGCCACCGAGGCATAGCCTAACCTTTGAGCCGATAAGGCATAATAAAAAGAGGCATATTCAGGAAAAGGGTTTTCCTGATCGTATACCGTCAATGGCTTAAACGAATCCATGGCTTCACTATACCGGGCTCCATCAAAATGATCCTTAGCCTGCCGGTACTGTCTTTTGAAATCCTGAGCTTGTGCCAGAGAAAAGCCAAGAATTAAGAAACATAAAAGAAGGTAAGACTTTTTCATTTTGATTGTTGAAATCATAGGCAAGTGAAAGCCAATATAGTTAATCAAAAATTAAGCCGCTATTCCCATTCGATGGTGGCGGGAGGTTTAGAGCTTATATCATAAACAACCCGATTAACGCCCTTCACTTTATTGATGATATCCGAAGAGACTTCGCTCAGGAAATCATGTGGTAGGTGAGCCCAATCTGCTGTCATGCCATCCACACTTACCACCGCTCGCAAGGCAGCTACCTTTTCGTAAGTTCGTTCGTCCCCCATTACTCCCACAGTATATACCGGTAACAAAACGGCCCCAGCCTGCCATACCTTCTCATACAATCCGTGTGACCTTAATCCAGAAATAAATATTGCATCCACTTCCTGAAGTATTCTAACATTCTCAGCGTTGATCTCACCTAAAATACGAATCCCTAAGCCTGGTCCGGGAAATGGGTGTCTTCCCAAGATCAATGGATCAATTCCGAGGGTCTTACCAACTAAACGAACTTCGTCTTTAAATAATGTATTCAAAGGCTCCACAACCTTCATTTTCATTTTATCCGGTAAACCACCCACATTATGGTGCGATTTGATGGTTGCTGACGGCCCTTTCACAGAAACTGATTCAATTACATCCGGATAAATTGTGCCCTGACCCAGCCATTTGACATCTTCAATACGATGAGCCTCTACATCAAAGACCTCGATAAAGGTTCGGCCGATAGCCTTTCGTTTTGCTTCAGGCTCGGAAAGTTTATTTAAAGC
>Ga0075163_10010886_pt1 | contig 11863 bp, 14 predicted proteins | sample JI1023141ADNA_FD_71478 | JGI IMG/M metagenome (GOLD analysis project Ga0075163, IMG submission 71478) | Wastewater effluent complex algal communities from Wisconsin, to seasonally profile nutrient transformation and Carbon sequestration -... | ecosystem: Engineered > WWTP > Effluent > Algae... | reverse complement strand
CCGACGCCGCCATCAAGGCCAAGGTCAAGCTGCCCACCGGCTACTGGGTGGAATGGGGTGGCGCGTTTGAGAACCAGCAGCGCGCGATGGCGCGGCTGGGGGTCATCGTGCCGCTGACCATCGGCCTGATCTTCATCCTGCTGTACACGGCGTTCAACTCGGTGCGGCATGCCACACTGATCATCGCCAATGTCCCCTTCGCGATCATTGGAGGAATCATCGGCCTGTTCACCACCGGACAGTACCTGTCGGTGCCATCGGCGATCGGCTTCATCGCGGTGTTTGGGGTGGCGATGCTCAACGGCATCGTGCTGGTGACGTTCCTCAATGACCAGCGAAAACATGGCTTATCGATACGTGACGCTGTGCGCCAGGGTGCGGCGCTGCGCTTGCGGCCGGTGTTGATGACGGCCTCGGTGGCCATCCTGGGTCTGGTTCCGATGCTGATATCCACCGGTGTGGGCGCCGAAACACAGCGCCCGCTGGCCACGGTGGTGATCGGCGGGCTGATCACGTCGACGCTGTTGACACTGTTGCTGCTGCCGCTGATCTACGAGTGGTCCGAGTCGCGCGCAGAAGCTAAGCAACGCAAACGTGAGGCCGCCCAAGAAGCACAGAACATCGCCACCCCGCCCCTGCTCCAAACACCCACCGAGGAGACGCCATGAAGGAAGTCAAAGCCTATGTGCACAGCGGCCGCGTTGCCGACGTGATCGCGGCCCTCAAGGCCTGCCCCGCCTGGGGCAGCCAACGCGCCGGCCGGCGCCACAACCTGGCCGTGTACGTCGTCAGGGGTTCGATCATGCCGCTGGACAGCGGGGAGCAGCACTACTCGATGGACCTCGGCGACGAGGTGGTCAACGAATACAAGCTCGAACTGCTTTGCGAGGACAGCGAAGTGGACGAGATCGTCGCTGCCGTCCAGTCATCGGCACGCACCGGCCAGGCCGTTGCCGGCTGGATCACCGTCACCGAGGTCGTGCAAGCCATCGCCATTCATTGATCAACCCTCCCTCTCCCTCACCCCGAAAGGACTGACCCATGAAGAAGTTTCTGTTTCCGCTGTTGGCTGCATCCGCCCTGGCACTGCCCGTAATTGCCGCCGAAGACCACGCGCCGAAGTTTGGCGGCGTTGTCGTCGAGACCAAGGTCGGCGATCTGGAACTGGTCGCCAAGCCGGAACTGATCGTCATCCACGTCAGTGATCACGGCAAGCCAATGAAGCTGACCAGCGCCACCGGCAAGGTGACGGTATTCAACGGCAGCGACAAGACCGAAGCGCCGCTGGCACTCGTCGGCGACAAGTTGGAAGCCAAGGGCAGTTTCAAGCTCGCCGCTGGCACCAAGGTGTTGGCCGAGGTGGCGTTGAACGGCAAGCCCGCCGCATCGGCACGCTTCACGCTCAAGTGACATGTGAAGGCACTGCACCGTGAACCGCGCTTCGCGTCGAACCGTGTTCGTCCCTTCTAAACTTGTCGCCCTGTTCGGCACGGGCTGCATGACCAAGCCGATGCAGCCCGCCAACCCGGATGGAACGTACTGCTTCGGTACCGGCAAGTGGTATCGACGCAAGTTGACGTGCACGTCAATACCCGTTCCACCGGAGTCGGTCGAGGCCGAAGCAAAGCGGTTCGAGTCCGCTCCGGGCCTGCTGACCGTGCATGTCATTCGCAAGCGGTGGGGCGATGCAGTCAACCAAGTGCGGCTGACCGCCGACGGTGGCGCACCCGGGGTGACCACGCCTGAGTCCTTCGTGCGCCTACGCATGCGGCCGGGCACGCACACGTTTACGGCTGCGTGGAGCGAGGGCGCGTCCGATCTGGCGGTCGTCGGCGCGACCGGCGACGTGCGGGTCGCGGAACTGATGGGGACCGTCTGGTCCCTGGGGCAGACATATCAGCTGGATCATGGGGACGCGGTCGAGGGCCGCATTCGTGTCGCTCGGTTGCGACTGGTTGCCGATGTGCAGTAGTTCCACCGCAAGCGCCCATAGCAAGTCTCCACGCGATCGTGGCAAAGGCCTGCGGCGATCGCCCGACCGCTTGATTGTGGGCTCAGCCAGGTTGGCCGCCGACGCAGTGCCCGCAACCGGGCACCTTGCATCGCGCGGGGATCCTCGCGTTCGTCTTCGATCACGAACCGCGATGAACGGAGGGCCGCACGATGCGTTACAACAAGATGCCGGACACCGCACTGGCCTTGACCATGGCGTGGATATGGCTGGTCATCGTGGTCGCAGCCGTCCTTGGCTACGGCTTGTTCCGCTGGTGGCGCAGGCGGCACCCCTGTCCAGTCCCGAAGCCCGAGCCTCCTTATGCGCAGCGGCTGCAGCGCCGACTGAACGAGCACCGCGCTGCGGGCAAACCGACGAAACGATCAAAGCCGCCCAAACACCCGCATGGCTCCTGAGGCTGGGGACCGATGGCATTGTCCAGGCTCGCTCGACGCAGGGGTCACCTGCATGAGCGCAGGGCACAGCCACGCGATTCCTGCGACAGGCAATGAGCGGTCGCTGTGGATGGCGCTGGGTCTGACCTCGACTTTTCTCATCGCCGAGTCATCGCTGGAATCGTGGTCCAGAGCCTGGCGCTGCTCGCAGACGCAGCGCACCTGTTCACCGACGCGGCTGCTCTGGCCATCGCCGTCGCGGCCGTGCGCATTGCGAGGCGGCCGGCCGACGCCAAATGCACCTACGGCTACCACCGATTCGAGATTCTGGCCGCGGCGTTCAATGCGGCGCTGCTGTTCGGCGTGGCGCTCTACATCCTCTGCGAAGCCTACCGCCGCTTCAACGCGCCAGCCGAAGGGCAGCCCCTGGGCATGCTGATCGTGGCGACGCTGGTCCTGGCTGTCGATCTGTTGAACACGCGGTTCCTGCAGGCCGGCAAGGACACCAGTCGCAACGTCAAGGGCGCCTACCTGGAGGTCTGGGCCGACATGCTTGGGTCGTTCGGCGTCATCGTCGCCGCGCTGGTGATCCGCTTCACCGGCCCGGCCTGGGTCGATACTCTGGCTGCGGTGGGCATGGGCCTGTGGGTCTTGCCGCGTACCTGGGTGCTGCTGAAGGAGAGCCTGACCATCTTGCTCGAGGGTGCGCCCGAGGGCGTGGATGTCGACGAGGTCGGTCGCACGATGCTCGCGGTGCCCGGCGTCACTGGTGGCCTCGACCTGCATGTCTGGATGCTCACCAGCAGCAAGAATGCGCTCACCGCCCACGTCATTCACGCAGCAGGTATCGACGGCGCTTCCCTGATCGCACTGCTCAAGGAAATGCTGGCCGATCGCTTCAAGTCTTCCACACGACATTGCAGATCGAACCGACTGCTTGCCGGCATTCCGAGGACGGTTGCAACTTCGTGGGCCAGCGCCTGTCGGCCAAGCCACCTGAATCGAATGCGGGCCACGTTCACTGACCCGCGTGCCAGCCGGCGTGCGACTTGCCGCGGCCTCACGCACCGCACCTGGCGTGCTGCGGCGTCAGCCGCCGATCTGCATTTCCATACGAGCGCGGCGCACTTCGGCAGACTCGTTGCGCATTTCGCCGATCACCTGCTCGCGCGTTTTGCTCGGACCGGCGTTCCTCACCGACACTGGAATGCCGCGTTGCAAGAACCAGAGCGATCCATCCTTGCGCGCGGCTTCGAGGTCGGCGAGCACATCGGCCCGCGACTTTGCACTCTTGAAGTGCTCGGGGTGGTAGGTGAACCCGGCCTCGCCGTTTGCAGGGTGCCACACCGAGTTGGCAAACGACAGGCTTGGCAACGTGATGGCCGCAACGGCGAGGGCCAACACAGTAGGTCTGTGAAAGTTCATGGCGTCGGTTCCTGGGTTGCGGTGGCCCCTGGCGTCTTGCCAGGGCATGCCCGATAGCATGAACGCCACTTTAGAAACCGAACATAAACAACGTGAGGTCCAGGAGATGACAGGTTCGTCACCTAGCTAGGACGCAACCCAATCAAGGAGCAGTCTCCAGATGAAACTATTGGTCGTCGAAGACGAAGTCAAGCTCGCCGAATACTTGCGCAAGGGTCTGACGGAGGAAGGCTATGTCGTGGACGTCGCTCACAACGGCGTCGACGGCCTGCACCTCGCGATGGAGGGTGACTACGAGCTGCTGGTGCTGGACGGCATGCTGCCGGGCGTTGATGGCCTGGGGCTGCTCGCCGCGCTGCGCCAGAGCAAGCAGACGCTCGTGCTGATGCTGACCGCGCGAATCCGGGTCGAGGATCGCGTGAAGGGTTTGCAAGCTGGCGCCGACGACTACCTGATCAAGCCCTTCGCGTTTTCGGAACTCGTGGCACGCATCGAGGTGCTGCTGCGCCGCGCCCGGCCCCCTCGCCATGCTGAAGGAGCAACGGTTCTGGGCTTGGCCGATCTCGAACTCGACCTGGTGCGCCGCAGGGCTACCCGCGGCGGCCAGCGTCTGGACCTGACCGCCAAGGAGTTCACCTTGCTGACGCTGCTGCTGCGCCGCCAGGGCGAAGTGCTGTCGCGCACAGAAATTGCGGAACAGGTGTGGGACATGAACTTCGACAGCGCCACCAACGTCATCGACGTGGCTGTACGGCGGCTGCGCGGCAAACTCGACGCCCCTTTCGAGCGTACCCTGCTGCACACCGTGCGAGGCATGGGCTATGTGCTGGAGGCGCGCGAGCAGTGAGCAAAAGCCGTGTCGGTTCGCTCGGCAGGCGCCTGTCGTCTTGGCTCGCGCTGCAAAGCCTGGCCGGGCTGGCTGTGGTCTGCGTCGCCGTCTATGCGGTCACTTACGTTAACTTGGCCGCGAGGCAGCTCGAAACCATCGCGCAGAAGGAGACACAGGTTCTGCACCTGCTTGCCGAGTCAACGCGCGACGGCGATGTCGGCATGCTGAAGCACAAACTCGATGACTTCTTCATTGGCCACCAGGACCTTACCCTGTCTCTTCAGCGCCCTGACGGTTCGGTGTTTTACGAGAGCGCCGCCGCCGCAGCATCCACCGAAGGGGCGCGGCAGCTGCGCTTCGAGGTGCCGTTCTCGTCCGCCACAACCGCCACACTGACTGCGACTCTCGCTCTGGATACGCGCGACGACAGGTCACTGTTACAGCGGCTGGGTCTCACGCTACTGGCCGCCGCGGTCATGGGCACGATGCTGGTGTCTGCGGGCGGCTTCCTGCTCGTGCGCATCGGCCTGCGGCCCGTGCGTGAACTTGTGGAGCAAACGCGCCGACTCGCGGCAGACACGCTGCACCAGCGCCTGGATGGGTCTGCCCAGCCTGAGGAGTTCGAACCTCTGATCGCTCAGTTCAACGACCTTCTCGACCGGCTGGGGCAGGCGTACGAGCAACTCGAAGGCTTCAATGCCGACGTAGCCCACGAGTTGTGCACGCCTTTGGCAACGCTGATCGGCAGCACTGAACTGGCACTGCGCAAGGCACGCGGCACCGAAGAAATGCGCGAAGTGCTCGGCTGCAACCTGGAAGAACTGCAGCGCATCGCGGGCATCGTGCAGGACATGCTCTTCCTGTCGCACGCCAATCACGGAGCATCTGCAAGACGGGTGCCAACGGCGAGCCTGGCCGCCGTGGCCAAACTGGTCGGTGACTATCACGAGGCTGCCCTGGCGGACGCCGGACTGCACTTTGAAGTCATCGGAGACGCGGCAGGAGAGTTCGACGTGCCGCTACTGCAGCGCGCTCTCTCCAACCTGGTTGCCAATGCAACGCGTTATGCCGCACGCGGGACGACCGTCCGGATCGAGATCAGCGAAACACAGGACGGTGAAGTGACGCTTACCACCGTGGATCATGGCATCACGATAGGTGCCGAACACCTGCCCAGACTTTTCGACCGTTTCTACCGCAGCGACCGCTCGCGGCGCGATGCCGCCCAAAACCACGGGCTGGGCCTGTCGATCGTTGCGGCCATTGCGCGCATGCACGGAGGCCGACCCTTCGCCCGGTCCGTCGGTGGTGTCACCTCCATTGGCCTGACTCTGCGCGACGCATCGGCCGGCGTCGTCACGGCGCCTTCAACTTCTTGATCTCTTGATCGACGAGAGCCTTCAGTTGCGCCTCACCGAAATCGCGCAGCGGCGTACCGTTGACGAAAAAGCCCGGTGTGCGGTCCACCTTCAAGGCCCCCATGTCGGCGACGTCCTGCCTCAGCAACTGGTCGATGGCCGGGCTGTTGGCATCTGACTTGGCCTTCGCCACGTCCAGGCCGATGTCCGCGATCAGTTTCCAGATCAGTTCGGGCTGCGGATTGTCGTGGCCGGCCCATTGAGGCTGGAAGGCCATGGTCTTTTCAAGCGCTTCCCAATACTTACCCTGGAGCCTCGCTGCTTCCAGGATCTTGACTGCCTTGTCCGAGCCTTTGTGCAGGGGCGCATAGCGGACCACCAGTCTGACCTGGCCAAAGCTCGCATTGACGATGCCTTTGACGACCGGATAGAAGGCCCGACAGGTCTCGCACGACGGGTCGAAAAACTCCACGATAGTCACCTTGGCGGCGGGGTTGCCAAAAATCGGAGCGTGCGCTCTGACCAAGGCGTCGCTGTTTGTCTGCAGGGCCTGCGTGACTTCCTGTCTGAACCCATCCTTGAAGATCACGCCGGCAGCGATGAACACCACCACCACGGCTGCAACCGTCGAGAGGACTACCCACTTTTTGTTCATGTCTTCGTCCTTCTTTCAGCAAACCACAGCAGAGCGACAATTCCCGTGAATGCGATCAGTGACAGCAAGGGTATGGGGACAAAGCCCGCCACCTGAAGGTCTGCGTCCGCACACGACGAGCCCTTGCCGCAAGGGACGAGTCCCTCCGCCACCAGGCCCCAAAAGATCAGACAGTGATAGACCGCAACTCCCCACCCAGCCCATGCCAAGGGCAAGGCATACCGAATGCAGCGTGCGTCAGCCCAGAACACGCCAACCCCAAGGATCACGGCCAGCGGAAACATGCCGATGCGCTGGTACCAGCACAACACGCAGGGTGTCATGCCCATCACTTCGCCCAGGAAGAGCGCGCCCGCTGTGGCGAGCAAGGCGACGAGCCAGGCCAGGAACAGCAGCGCCCAAAGTCTTTGGACTCGATGACCACCCAGTTGATCTGGAGGATGTTCTGTAGGCATGGGCAGGGAGTTGAAATGTCGGACTCGACAGCGGCCGGCTGATCCGTCGAGCGTATCGGCCTGCGCCATTGTCGATGTCATTGCATCGCGTCGACGCAGTGCCTCAGGATGCATCGCCATGGCCGCGCGGCGCCGGGGCCATGCCCGGTTCGAACGACGCCAGAACCAACAGAACAGCGCTTCCAACCACCCACACATCGGCGAGGTTGAACGCTGGCCAGTGCATGTCGCGCCAATACAGATCGAGGTAATCGACCACCGCGCCGATGCGCAGCCGATCAATGACGTTGCCCATGGCGCCGCCAATCAAGCCGACATACGCAGCAGCTTCGAGACGGCTGCGAACGCCACGCCACAACAGAATTGCAAGTGTAAGGCTGACCACGATGCCGATACCGCTGAGGGCGTGGCGCTGCCAGCCACCCGCGTCGGCCAGGAATGAGAAAGCTGCGCCGGGATTGAGCACGTGCACGAGGTTGAACCAGGGTGTCAGTGAGACGCTGCTGCCGAGCGGGAGGGTTGCCGCCACGGTGGCCTTCGCGCCCTGATCCAGCACCACCAGGATCGCGGCCATCAGAAGGCCCGCTCCCCACCTATCGCGCGAGCTTAACGGCTGGGGATTCAATCGAAGAGGTCCTGGAGGAAGGACTTGCGCCGGTGTCCCCCGGCAGAGCGGTCGTCATGCCGTGGGCGATGCCCACCATGACCGTTGTCGGCCGGCGGTGCATAGGGTTGTGGTGCAGGCACCGGAGAGGGCGCTGAAACCGGTACGGCCGCGGCCAGTTCCACCGCTGAGCGGTCGACGATCTTGTCGAGTTCACCACGGTCGAGCCAGACGCCACGGCATTTCGGGCAGTAGTCGATCTCGATACCCTGGCGTTCCATCATCGAGAGGCGCTCGGTCTTGCAAACGGGACAGTCCATGTCATGACTCCTTGTTGTCGAGCAGGCGCTCGATGTCGGGTGCGATGGCCATCGGGGCAAAAGCGCTGACATTCGCTGCGCCCGTATTGCCGCGCGGCAGCCGCCCCAACAGATGACCGAGGGGAACGAGTGCGATTCGCAGCACTTGGCCGCTCACCTCACGCCAGTCGCGCGCTGCGAAGCCAACATGCAGCATGCGCAGGTGGACCCTCAGGTGCGGACCGAAGTCGCTCTGACCCAGCACATGTGCGCGTTCCAGCGCCTCCAACGCGACGGCTGCATCGTCTGTGGCAAGTCGATGGCCGGCTTCAGACAGGGCCGCCTCGAAGGCGGCGATACGGGGCGAGACTGTTTTCATGACGTTTTGACTCCCTTCTTCAGCAGCCGAAGCCCGTTGCCCACGACCAGCAGGCTGGCCCCCATGTCGGCAAATATCGCCATCCACATCGACGCGTTGCCGAACACCGCCAGTACCAGGAACACGAGCTTGATGCCCAGCGCCAACGAGATGTTCTGCCACAGCACAGCGTGCGTTTTCCGCGACAGCACCACCGTCTCGGCAATGCGGCGCAGGTCGTCGTTCATCACCACCACGTCGGCCGCTTCCATCGCGGTATCGGTGCCGGCCGCGCCCATCGCCACGCCGATGTCGGCTTGCGCCAGCGCGGGTGCATCGTTGATGCCATCACCGGTCATTGCAGTCAGGCCGTGCTTGGCCTGCATCGCCTTGATCGCGTCGAGCTTGTCTTCCGGCAGCAGGTTGCCACGCGCCTCCATGATGCCGGCTTCGTGAGCGATGGCGGTCGCCGTGGCCTGGTTGTCTCCGGTCAGCATGACCGGGGTGATGCCCAGCGCCATCAGCGATGCGACGGCCTCGCGCGACGAGGGCTTGATGGTGTCGGCCACCGCGTACAGCGCCAGCACACCAGACGGCGAGGCCAGCAGTGTGACCGTGCGGCCTGCCTCTTCATGCCCCTTCAGCGTGGCCTCCAGTGCAGGCGAGCATTGCCCACGCTCCTCAATGAGCCGGTGGTTGCCAAGCGCATAGCTGACACCAGCGACTTCGGCCTGCACGCCGCGGCCGGGCAGCGCCTTGAAGTCGCTTACCTGCAGGGCCGAGGGCTTCAACCCCTGAGCGATGGCGCGCGACACCGGGTGATCGGAATGACCGGCCAGCGCGGCAGCGACGCTCTCCACCTTGGCGGGATCGACACTCGGGTCCACCGCCTCGCTTGCGACGAGTTTGGGCTTGCCCTCGGTGATCGTGCCGGTCTTGTCGAGCGCAATCGCCTTCAGCTTGCGGGCGCCCTCCAGGTAGATGCCGCCCTTGATGAGGATGCCGCGACGGGCCGCGGCCGCCAGGCCGCTGACGATGGTGACAGGCGTCGAAATCACCAAGGCACATGGGCACGCGATGACGAGCAGCACGAGCGCCTTGTAGATGGCCTGCAGCCATGTCCAGTCGAGCAGCCACGGGCCGAGCAGAGTCACCGCCAAGGCCATGACAAAGACAGCAGGTGTGTAGACCGCCGCAAAGCGATCCACGAAGCCCTGCGTTGGCGCCCGTGTCCCCTGCGCCTCCTCGACTGCATGGATGATGCGCGCGAGGGTCGAGTTCGAGGCCAGGGCCGTGACCTTGAATTCGAAAGTGCCAGTTTCGTTGATGGTGCCGGCGAAGACTGGGTCGCCTGCCGCTTTGTCCACCGGGATGCTTTCGCCAGTGACCGGGGCTTGATTGATGCTGGAATTGCCTTCGGTGATAGCCCCGTCCATCGGCACGCGTTCACCGGGACGTACACGCACGACGGCATCCAGCGCAACCGACGCAACCGGCACGCTTAACCAAGTGCCATCGGCCTGGCGCACCGCCGCCTCCTCCGGTGCCATCTCCAGCAGGCCCTTGATCGCGTTGCGGGCGCGATCAACAGCGCGCGCCTCGATGGCCTCGGCGATGGCATACAGCGCCATCACCATCGCCGCCTCGGGCCACTGGCCGATCGCGAACGCGCCGGTGACCGCCACCGTCATCAGTGCATTGATGTTCAGCCGGCCGCGGCGCAGTGCCGTCAGGCCTTTCTTGTAGACATCAAAGCCGGCCAGCCAGATGGCTGCGGCTGACACGGCCAGCCCCGCCCCCTTCCACACCTGAGTGTCCGGCGCGAAGAAGCCCAGCAGTTCGGCGCCGACTGCCAGCAACAACGCCCATCCCAGGCGCCAGGCGCCTGCCGATCCGGCTCCTTGCTCGTGATCGGCCTCTGTCTTGCTTGCGGCGGCCGTCGAACTCGCGCTGTGGTCGGGCAGTGGCTGGGGATCGAAGCCCGCCTTGCGGATCGCCACGACGGCCAGTTCGACGGCGGAGCCTGGCGCATCGATGGCCAAGGTGCGCTGGCCGATCTGAAACGTGAGCGCCCGGATGCCGTCGATGCCGTCGACCGCACGACGGATCTCCGACTCCTCGCTGGCGCAGTCCATTGTGGGCACGCGGAAACGGGACCAGCCCTTTGCAGCCGAGGGTTCTGGCATCGGCGCTTGCGCAAGTGCATCGGAATGGCAGGCCCCGCATCCGTCCGCCGGTCCGGCCTTGGGCGTGTCTTCTGGAGTTGTCTCGGTGCTTGTTTCAGCGGTGCGCATGATGGCTTCCTTCTGCTTGTGGCTGCCATTGAAAACCCTGTAGCCGGTGTAGAGTCAAGCCCAGGACGTCAAAAAGGACTCAGCATGCGCATCGGCAACCTGTCGGAGGTGAGTGGCACTCCGGTCGAAACGATCCGTTTCTACGAGCGCGAGGGCTTGCTGCCGGCTGCGCAACGGACCGCAAACAACTACCGCCTGTACACTGCCGCGCATGCCGATCGGCTGGCCTTCATCCGCCATTGCCGCAACCTGGACCTGGCGCTGGACGAGATCCGCTCGCTGCTGCGCCTGCGTGACGCGCCGTCACAGGACTGCGGAGAGGTCAACGCCTTGCTCGACGAGCACATCGGGCATGTCGCCCAGCGAATCCGCGAGTTGCGCGCGCTGGAGAAGGACCTGAAAGCTCTGCGCGCCCGCTGCAGCGTGCCGCATGCCATCGAAGAATGCGGCATCTTGAATGAGCTGGAAGGCGCTGTGAGCCATGGCAGTTCGGCGTCGCCGCACCGGCACATCCGTGGCGCGCACTGACCTGCCGGATGACGCTACAGGGTTGCCGTTCCGAGGCTCTTGATCGGAACTTTAAGGGGCCAGCACGGCTGGTTCTGGCGCAACCGTGGCAAGGCCGACGTGAGTGTCACACTGAAGACCCAAGGCCAGTACTCGGCGATCAAGCGCGTGCTCTGAAGGCGTGCGCCGCCGCCCTCACGCGCATCGAGGGCGGCGGGCGCGCATGCGCGCTGCGCTCACTCCGTGCCGAGTTCCCACAGCAGTCGGGCGTCGATGAGCAGCCGGTAGCGCGCACGCAGTGCATCGGCACGCGCCGATGCTGCTGCATTGAGGGGTAGTCGTACTTTTCGTGCAGATTGGTGCGCTTTGCTCTGAAAACCCTCTGCACGACAGGCACTTACGTTTTCGCCGCTTCCGAGCGCTCCGTACTTTTCGTGCAGATTAGTACGCTTCGGCGGCGGTGGCCCAATGAGGTCAGCGTCCCGAAGCCTCCCGCAATGTGCCTCGCGCGGCGGACACCGCCCCGTACAAGTACATCGCGCGGTGCGCGAGCGAAAGCAGGTCAGATCTCATCGCTCCGGTCGCGAAACTCCAGCTTGAACTGCCAGCCCTCGAAGGTCGCCACCATGCGGCCGAGTTTGTTCCAGGAAATCTCACGACCATCGATGACGACCATCGGCACACGATGGTC
>Ga0075163_10010884_pt1 | contig 11865 bp, 5 predicted proteins | sample JI1023141ADNA_FD_71478 | JGI IMG/M metagenome (GOLD analysis project Ga0075163, IMG submission 71478) | Wastewater effluent complex algal communities from Wisconsin, to seasonally profile nutrient transformation and Carbon sequestration -... | ecosystem: Engineered > WWTP > Effluent > Algae... | reverse complement strand
GCGAGCGCGCTGCTCGGGTCGGCGCGGCGCAGGACCTCGAGCGCGTCGATCGTGGGCAGGTGATCGGGCTCGAGGTCGAGGATCTGCAAAAACCCGGCGATCGCCTTCTGCGACGAGCGCAGGCGGGTCGCGTAGATCTGCGAGAGTTCGAACAGCAGCGGGATCTGGTCGTTGCTGAGCTCGAGGTGGTCGAGGCGGCGCTGCAGGATCTCCGCGAGCTCGGCCCAGCGCGAGCGGGCGCGGTACAGCCGGGTCAGGCTGTCCATCGCGTCGGCGTCGGCGGGGACCTGGGCCTGGATCTGCTTGTAGGTCTCGATCGCCGCGTCGAGGTCGCCGACGCGCTGCTCCTGCAGCGCGCCGAGGCGGCGCAGCACGGCGAGCCGCGTGTTCGCGTCCTTGGTGACGCCGAGCTTGGTCTGGTACACGGTCGCGAGGTCGGACCACTGCTCGGTCGCCGTGTAGATCTCCTCGAGCGCGGCCATGGCGGCGCCGTTGGTCGGCTCGAGCTCGATGATCGTCCGCAGGTAGCGCTGCGCGTCCGCGGGCCGGCCGAGCCGCTCGCGGGCGATGCTCGCCAGCTTGTCGAGCAGCTCGAGCCGCTCGGCGTTGTCACAGTCGGGGCTCTGGACGCGGGCCTCGAAGTACTTGCACAGCTCGTCCCAGCCGTCGGCCCGCTCGGCCACCGACTCGAGGCCGGCGCGCAGGACCTCGTCGCCGGGCCGCAGCTGGTAGGCGCGGCCCGCCCAGTGCAGCGCCTTCTGCGGGTCGTTGAGCTTCTGCAGGGCGACGTCGCGCATCACCGCGATGGTGTCGAGGCGGTCGTCGTCGTCGACCGAGCCGGCGAGCAGGACCTCGTAGATCGCCAGCACGCGGCCCCAGTCGCCCTTCTCACGGTAGATCGGGAGCAGTTGGCGCGCGACCTGTTGATTGTCCGGCTGGAGCGCGAGCACCTGCTCGAGCGCCCGCAGGCCGCGCTCGGGCTCGGCGAGCTTGTCGCGGCTGAGCGTCGCGATCCGGCGGTAGAGGCCGAGGCGCTCGGTGTCATCGGTGAGGCCGTCGGCGGCCTGGTAGAGCACGTCGAGCGCCTCGCCGAGGCGACCCTGCGCCTCGTACAACGCGACGAGGTCGTCCCAGCGGCCGGCGGCGACGTAGGCGTCGCGCAGCGCCATGTTGGCGCGCGGGTGGCCGGGCTTGCGGCGGGCGACCTCGGCCCAGATCTGGATCGACTCGGCGTGCTGGTCGAGCTTGTCGGCGTGGAGCACGGCGAGGCGGGTCAGCAGCTCGACGGCCCAGTCGGGGTCGCTGGCGGTCTGGACCTTGCGGCGCAAAATCTCCGCGGCGTCGGCCCAGCGCTGGTCCTTCTCGTAGAGGGTGTAGAGCGCCTGGAGGGCGACCTCGACGTCGCCGTGCTTGTCGAGGATCTCGCGCCAGGTGGCGATGGCCTCGGCGCGGTCGCCGAGGCGCTCCTCGGCGAGGCGGGCGAGCGCGACGCGGATCTCGAGCGCCTCCTGGCCCTCGGCGGTCGCGAGCTCCGACTTGCGCAGGTCGATCAGCGAGCGCCAGTCCTTGCGCGACTCGTGGATGCGCGCGAGCATGCCGCGCGACTCCTTGTCGCCGGGCGCGAGGGTCATCGCCTCGGCGAGCAGCTCCATCGCCTTCGAGCTGTTGTTGAGGCTGTCGGCGTAGATGCCGGCGATCCGGCGCAGCATGTCGACCTGGCGCGGGAGGTCCTTCTCGACCCGCGCGGCGTCGAGGAGCCGGTTGTAGACCGCGAGCAGGTCGTTCCAGCGGTTGCTGTTGCCGTAGGTGTCGGCGAGCGCCTTGATCGTCGCGGAGTGGCGGGGATTGATGTCGAGGATCTTCTGCAGCATCCCCAAAGCCATGGCGTCGAGGCGCAGCTGGTCGCGGTACAGCTCGGCGATCTCGAGCAGCCGCGTGATCCGCTCCTCGCGGGTGTCCGGGCGGTCGGGGACGCGGTCGTACTCCTCCTTGAGCAGCTCGACCAGCGCGGTCCACTTCTGGCCCTCGCGGTACAGCCGCTCGAGCGCCTTCGCGGCCCGCGGGTCGTAGCCGTCCTCGCGCAGCACGCTGCGCCACACCTCGATCGCGCGGTCGAGGCTGCCGAGCTTCTTCTCCGCGAGGTCGGCCATCTCCTGGGCCAGCGCGAACCGGGGCTCGGTGTCGTCCTTCTTCAGGGCCCGGCGGGCCTGCACGAGCACCTGCATCAGCTGGCTGGCGTCGGCGTCGGCCGAGAACATGTCGCGGTAGAAGGCCAGGACCTCGGCGTTGGCCGGGTCGTTGCGGCGCACGCGGCGAAAGTAGGGCTCGGCCTGGGCCGACGCACTGGTGCCGCCGCTCGGCGCGCCGAGCCGCCACAGGGCCATGCCGGCGAGCAGGGCGACGTCGTTGCCGGCGGCCTCCCGCGGGGCCCGCTGTGCAGCGACCTTCGCGGCGTCGACGATCTCCTCCGGCGCCGCGCCGTCGAGGATCATGCGCCCGAGGACCTTGGCCGCGGCGTCGCCCGAGCCGGGGTCCTGTTTGGCCTCGGCGCGGGCCGTCACCAGATCGACGGAGGCGAGGGTCGTCGCAAGCGCGTCACGGCGGGCACCATCGGTGGTGGAGCTGAGGTACTGGAAGAGGACGGAGCGCAGTTCGGACATACGAGCCTCGGGGGGCGGCGCGGGGCGGTCCCGCGGCCGCCGAGCGATCGGCGGAGGAAGGCTGCCATATGGTGGCGAAGATCGGGCGTCTTATCTAGGTCAGGCGGGCGGGCGCGGTTCGGCGAGGATAAACCGCCGGCCCGCTCATGCCACGCACGAAAGCGTGACCGCCGCGGCGGCAGAGACGTTGAGCGACGCGACCCCGCCCGCGCCCGGGATCGTCGCCAGAAAGTCGCAGCTCTCGCGGGTCAATCGCCGTAGACCGCGCTCCTCGCCCCCGAGGACCACGACCAGGGCGTCCGGGAGGCCCTGAGCAGCGAGCGCGCGCAGCGATGTCCCCCCGTCCGCGACGGTGCCGACGATCCAGTAGCCGTCGGCCTTGCAGGCCGCGAGGGCGCGCGCGAGGTTCGTGACCTGCCCGAGCGGCAGGCGCTCGCTGGCCCCCGCCGAGCTGCGGACGACCGTCGGCGAGAGCCCGGCCGATCGATCGCGGGCCCAGAACATCCCGAGCGCCCCGAAGAACTCGGCGCTGCGCATCAGTGCCCCGAGGTTGTGGGGATCCTGCACACCATCGAGGGCGACGAGCACGCGCCGCCGATCGGGGTCTGTGGGCCGCAGCGCGAGCAGCTCCTCGACGTCATAATCCTTCGGCGGAGCAGCCACGGCCACGACCCCGCGCGCGAGCTCCGGGGCGATCACGGCCGCGAGTTCTTCAAAGTCGACGCGCTGGACGGCGACCCGCTGGCTCTCGGCGAGCGCCTCGACCTCGCCCGCGGGGCGCGTGGCGAGCACCAGCAGCCGGCGCACGCGTCGCGGCTGGGCGCGCAGCAGCTCGACGACGGCGCGCTCGCCGGGCACGAGGTAGGCGTTGGGGTCGAACGCGCCGCGCCGCGCGTCGCTCCGCGGGTCCGGTCCGCGCCGGCGGCTGTCGGGGGCGCGGCTGTCGGGGGCGCGGTCGGGGCGGTTCTCGAAGCGGGCGCCGGGGCGCTCAGGGCCGCGTCTCGCGGGGGCGGAGCTGAACTTGCGCGGGGGCTGGGACAAGGCGCCCGCCTTCTACCCTGAGCACGGCGGCGATGGGAGGGGTCGCCAGACCCCCGGACCACGCGGCGGACACGGCCCGCCACACGAGCCAGGCCTGGTCGCCGGGGGGCTGGCCCTCGAGGGCGATGTAGGCGTCGGCGAAGGCGTCGGCGTCCGCGGTCGGCCACGCGACGGGCGCCAGCCACACACCGTCGAGGATCTCGTGGCCGGGGCCGAGAGCGTCGGCCGAGAGACCCTCGCCGGTCGAGAGCACGACCACGCCCTTGCCGTCGCCGCGCTCGACCGTCATGCCGGAGCGGACCAGTTGCCGCAGCAACAACTCGAGGCGGGCGAGGCGGTCCGGGACGACCAGCGCGACCGGGCCCTTGAGCTCCGCGAGGGCCGGCGCGACGAACTTGGCGAAGCTCGTCATGTCGTCCGGATACTGAAGCACTTTCAAGACTTTGACCCCGCTCTCTGCGAGTGACTTCGCAGCCGCGTCGCCGGCCCGCTTCCCGTAATTGTTGTCGGGCGTCAGGATGACCGCGCCGGCGCGGCCGAGCTTGCGGACCTGGGCGGCGAGCGCGGCGGCGCGGGCCTCGAGGGTCGGGGCGACGCCGGTCGCGGCCGCCGTGCCCTCGCCCGGCACGATGAAGCGCGGCTTGCCGCCCGCGGCCGCCGCGGCCGTGACCGCGGCCTCGACGTTGCCGGGGCCGACCGGGCCGACCATCACGTCGGCGCCGGCCCGCACCAGCGCGCCGGTCGCCTTCGCGACCTCGGCGGGGGTCGAGCCGGCGTCCTGCCACATGACCTCGGTGGTCTTGCCGGCGCCGCGGGCGAGGACCTGCACCGCGGCCGCGGCGGCGGCGAGCTGGACGTCGGCGAGGCCCGCGAATTTCCCGGAGCGCGGGAGCAGGAAGCCGACCTTCGCGACCCCGGGGCGGCACGCCGCGACCCACGCGGGCGCCCGCGGGTCCGCGGCATGTCCGGCGCGGGTCAGCAGGCACGCGGCCGCGGGCGTGCCGGCGACCTCGCGGGCCGCGGCCTCGAGCGCGGGCGCGTCGAGGCCGAGCCACAGCGATCGCATCCGCGCCTCGGCGAGCGCGGCGTCGGGGCTGTCGTCGGGCGCGGCGGCCCGCCACTGCGCGTGGGCGAGGACGGCACCGGGCCGATCGCCGGCGCGCTCGCGGGCGATCGCCGTCGCGGCCAGGCGCTCGAGGTCGGGGGCCGGACCCGCGGGCAGCTCGCCGAGCCACTGCAGCGCCTGCTTCCCGTCGCCGACCTGCGCCTCCGCGAGCGCGCGCACGCGGGCGAGCTGCTGCGCGAGCGCCTGCTCGGCCGCCGGCAGATCGCCGCCGGCGCGGGCCTTCACGACCTCCGCGAGGCCGGCCGCGGCCTGCTTCTGGGCGCCGGGGTAGTCGCCCGCGCGCAGCGCCTGATCGGCTTTGGCGTGCAGGGCCGCGAGGCGCAGGTTCAGCGGCGGCTCGCGCGAGAGCAGGCGGTCGGCCGCGGCGGCGACCTCGGGCGCCGCCGGGTCGCTGGCCTGGGCGCGGCGGACCGCCTCCCAGTCGGCCTCGAATTCGGGCGCGACGCGGCCGGGGTCGAGGGTGCCGGTCGTCGCGGGTCCGGTCGCGGTCGCCTGCGAGCTGCGGCACGCGAGCGCCGGGACGACGCCGACGGCGAACACGAGGGCGGCGCGGGCGACGGCCAGGCCGCGCTCGAAGGGCGATCGGTGGTGGGGACTGGGCGCTCGCGCGGGCATGCGGCGAGAACCATACGTGTCCGGCCCGCGATCCCCCAAACGAATCGAGAAGCGCGTCGTGTGGCGCGACAGCGCCCGGCGCCCGAGGCCCCCGCCGGCCCCTGACGGATGCGTGGCGCCACGTGCTATATCCAGCGGCACCATGTCGATCGGCGACAGCGAAGATCTGGACGACGCGGGCTTCGGCGAGACCAGCCGCTACGCGGCGCATCTCGACCGCGGCTGGTCGCTCCTCGACCGGGCCGAGTACGAGGCGGCGCGCGAGTCGGCGACGCAGGCCCAGCGCCTGCGCCCCGACGCCCCCGACGCCGCCGTGCTGCTGGGGGCGATCGCCCTCGCCGAGGGCGACGCGGCGGAGAGCCTGCGCTGGTACGACCAGGCGATCGAGCTCGACCCCGACTACTTCGAGCCCTACGCGGCGGCCGCCCAGGTCGCGCTGTTCGACCTCGGCGACGCCGGGCGGGCCCTCCACTACTGCGACGACGCGCTCGAGCTCGAGTCGGTGTCGGCGATCGACGCGATGGACCTTGAGCTGCTCGGCGCCGAGTGCCTGATCTCCCTCGGCCGCGACGACGAGGCGCGCGCCCGCCTCGACACGCTGCGCGAGCACCCGCTGTTCGGCGCCATCCTCCACCCGCCGCCGAGCGGCCCCGAGGTCACCTCCGCGAGCCCCGACGACCCCGACCCCGACGACCTGCCCGAGCCCGCCGCCGAGGAGGCCCCGCGCCGCCGTCGCGGCCTGCGGGTCCGCGAGGCCATCCCCGACGACGCCGACATCGACGAGGACGAGGACGAGGAGGCCGCCGCCGAGGCCGCGGTCGCCGAGCTCAGCGAGGACGAGGACGGCGAGCCGCTCGACCCCGAGGAGCGCACCGCCCAGGTCCAGCGCGTGCTGCAGTTCGCGCTGCGCCTGAGCCGGCTGTGGCTCGACCTCGGCTCGGCCGACGGCGCGCTGCCGCTGCTGCGCGCCGCCGTCGAGCGCTTCCCGAACAACGCCGACGCCTGGCACCTCGTCAGCGAGGCCGAGTTCCTGGCCGGCGACGCGCGCGCGGCCTGCCACGCGGCGCTGCGGGTCTACCGACTCGACGCGCAGAGCCAGGCGCCGAAGTGGCTGCCGAGCCCGGCGCAGCTGCACCGCAAGGTCGTGCACATCCTCAGCACCTGCACCGACGAGAGCCTGCGCGAGCTCGGGCAGCGGCGCGCCGCGCTGGTGCTGCTGGTCCACGACGTGCCCTCGCTCGAGCTCGTGCTCGAGGGCGTCGACCCGCGCATCCCCGCGATCGCGCTGGCGACCCGCGGCGGCCACCACGACTACGACGAGGAGCGCGCGCCGGAGCTGACCGGGCTCGCGGTCTACCGTCGCAACCTCATGCGCCTCGCCCGCGGCCCCGAGCAGTTCGACCAGGAGCTGCGCTTCGCGGTGCTGGAGGAGCTCGCCAACTTCTTCCAGCTCGGCGACGGTCGCCGCGCCGGCCTCGGCCTCCCACCCCTCGCCAGCGAGCCGCCCGACGACGCGATCGTCCCGCCCGCCGAGCCCGAGCCGCCGCCCGAGCCCAAGCTCGACGACGAGCCCGAGGACCGCCCGCGTCGCCGCCGACGCAAGCGCATGCTGTCGTGAGCGCCACCCACGACCCGGCGAACCTGCGCACCTGCGGCCGCTGCGGCGCGATGGCCCAGGCGATCGTGCGCCACGAGATCGTCGCCGTCGGCGTCGTGCCGTTCATGGCGAGCTCGATGTGGTTCGAGTGCAGCGGGTGCAAGCGCCGCTTCAACATCCCGTCGAAGTTCCTGCTCGCGCTGCAGGGCGTCGGCATCGCGCTGTGCGCCGTCATGATGCTCGTGGTCGGCATCGAGGTCTGGCCGGTGACGCTCATCTTCCTCGCGCTCGCCGCCCTCATGGCCACGATCCTCGGCCTCGGCGTCCGCGCCCACCGCCGCAACCCCATCGTCGAGCCCGTGAACCAGCGGCTCCTCGCGCAGGCGTTCGACGACCCGGCGCTCGGCAAGTTCCTGCGCGGCCAGTCGACGATGGACGAGCTGATCAAGGCCATGCAGAAGCGCCGCGAGTGAGCGCGCGGCCGCGTCGTTGCGCTCCATGCAACAATCGGTTCCTGGCCCGCGGCTTGTGCCCCGGCGCGGCGCGCCCTAGATCGGAGGGGTGCAGCGACGCGAGCTCCTTCGCCTGATGGCGACCGTCCCGGCGCTCGCGTCCGCCTGCGCATCGGAGCCCGCCATGTCGACCGTCACCGCCCCCTCCCCTCGCGCCCCCGTGCTGTTCGTCGCCCACGGCGCGCCGATGCTCCTCGACGACGCCGGCTGGGTCGACGAGCTGCACCGCTGGGGCGCCGCCCTCGCCAAGCCCACCGCGATCCTGATGATCTCCGCGCACTGGGAGGCGCGCCCGCTGACGATCGCCGCGACCCGCCCGGTCCCCCTGATCTACGACTTTTACGGCTTCCCCGAGCGCTTCTATCGCCTGAAGTACGCGGCCCCGGGCGCGCCGGCGCTGGCGGATCGCGTGCGCGGCCTGCTGCGCGCCGCCGACGTCGAGGTCGCCGACGCGCCGACCCGCGGCCTCGACCACGGCAGCTACATCCCCCTGATGTGCATGTACCCGGAGGCCGACGTCCCGGTGCTGCAGATCTCGATGCCCTCGCTCGAGCCCGCGGCGCTGTTCGCCGTCGGTCGCGCGCTCGCGCCGCTGCGCGACGAGGGCGTGCTGATCGTCGGCAGCGGCTTCCTCACCCACAACCTCGGGGCGATGCGCAGCCCGGTCACGCCGCAGTGGGCGACCGAGTTCGACGCATGGATCGCCGACGTCCTGCTGCGCCGCGACGTCGACGCCCTGCTCGACTACCGCGCCCGCGCGCCGGCGCTGCGCCTCGCCCATCCGACGCAGGAGCACTTCGCACCGGTGCTCGTGAGCGCCGGCGCGGCGCTCGACGCCGACACCGTGCGCTTCCCGATCGAGGGCTTCTGGTTCGGGTCGTTCACGCGGCGCTCGCTGCAGCTCGGCTAGCGCGTGCGGTGCTCGCCCCGCGCTCGCCCGCGCGACGGCCCCGGCCGCGCGCTACAGCAGCGTGGCGACCTTCTCGCCGAACAGCCGCTCGAGCGCGTGGACCAGCCCGTCGTCGGCGCGCACGCTGAACCTGTCGCCGAACACGATGTCCGCCCCGAAGCGCTCGCTGGCGACGACGAGCTCCATGATGCACGGCCCGCCGTGGTCCGCCACGATCTGCTTGAGCCGGAGGATGCGCTCGTTGGTCAGCTGCTCGAGCGTGAGCTTGAGCAGCACCTTCTGCGTGCGCTCGGTCCGGACCTCCGCGATCGGGCGCGCCTCGTCGACGAGCAGCTTGAACTTGTTGGCCTCGCCCTCGTCGTCGGTCTCGACCTCGAGCTTGCCGGTCACGAACACCGGCTCGTCGCCGAGCCGCTGCAGGCGGTCGCTGAAGGTCAGGTTGCCCTCCTCGTCGATCAGCCGCGCGTAGGCCTTCGGGAACACCACGCACTCGACGCGGCCAAACTGGTCCTCGAGCTGAAAGAAGCCCATCGACCCCTTGCCGCTGCGGGTCTGGACCTCGCGCAGGTCGCAGACCACGCCCGCGAGCGTGACCGGCTTGCCCGAAAGCTCGCGCGTCAGCGCCCCGGTGCGGAAGGTGTTGGGGCTGGCGTCGATGTCGCCCTGGAAGCGGTCGAGCGGGTGGCCGGTGAGGTAGAAGCCGAGCGCCTCGCGCTCGCGCAGCAGCTTCTGCTTCGGCGGCCACGCCTCGCACACCGGGTAGTTCTCGACGTAGACCGGCGTGGCGACGGCGAGCATGTCGAACAGGCCGAACTGCCCGCTGTCGCGGTCGCGCGAGGCGCCCTGGCCCTGCTCGACCGCCGACTCGATCGCGCCGTGGATGACCGCGCGGTCGCGGCCGGCGGACGACAGGTCGAAGGCGCCGGCGCAGGTCAGGCCCTCGAGCGTGCGCTTGTTGACCTTCTTGAGGTCGACGCGGCGGCACAGCTCGAACAGGCCGACGAACGGCCCGCCCGACTTGCGCGCGAGGAGGATCGCGTCGACGGCGTTCTCGCCGACCCCGCGCACGCCCCCGAGCCCGAACCGGATCTGCTCCTCGTGCTCGCCGGTCTCGCGGCGGCGGCGGACCACCGAGAAGTCGCGGCCCGACTCGTTGACGTCGGGCGACAGCACGGTGATGCCCATCGCCCGCGCCTCGGCGATGAACTTGACGACGTTGTCGTTGTTCGACTTGTCGCAGGTCATCAGCGCCGCCATGAACGACGCCGGGTAGTGGTGCTTGAGGTAGCCGGTCTGGTACGTGATCAGGCCGTACGCCGCCGAGTGCGACTTGTTGAAGCCGTAGCCGGCGAACTTGTCGATGAGGTCGAAGATCTCGCTCGCCTTCTCCGACGAGATCTGCGAGTGGCTCGCGCAGCCCTCGACGAACAGCTTGCGCTGCTTGTCCATCTCGGACTGCTTCTTCTTGCCCATCGCGCGGCGCATCATGTCCGCCGAGCCGAGGCTGAAGCCCGCCAGGCGCTGCGCCGCCTGCATGACCTGCTCCTGGTACACGAACACGCCGTACGTCTCCTTCAGGACGTCCTCGAGCAGCGGGTGCGGGTACTCGATCTGGCGCCGGCCGTGCTTGCAGTCGATGAACTGGTCGACCATGCCGCCCTCGAGCGGGCCCGGCCGGTACAGCGCGACCGCGGCGACGATGTCCTCGAAGCAGTCCGGCCGCAGCTTTTTAAGGAGGTCCTTGAAGCCGCTGGACTCGAGCTGGAACACGCCGGTCGTGTCGCCGCGGCTGATCATCTCGTAGACCCCGGTGTCGTCCATCGGGATCGCCGCGAGGTCGAAGGGGTCGTCCGCCGGGCGGTGCTCGTTGACGAGGCCGACCGCCGTCGACAGCACGGTCAGCGTCTTGAGCCCGAGGAAGTCGAACTTGACCAGCCCCGCGAGCTCGACGTCCGTCATCGTGTACTGCGTGACGATCTTGCCGTCGGCCTGGAAGCACGGCACGTGCTCCCACAGCGGCCGGTTGCCGATCACGATGCCGGCCGCGTGCATGCCCGCGTGGCGGTTCAGGCCCTCGAGCGCGGTGCCGATCTTCAGGACCTCGTTGACCTTAGCGTCCTCGCGGGCGCGCGCGCGCAGCTTGCCGCTGCCCTCCGCGATCATGATCGCGTCCTGATACTTGGCCGCCAGCTCCGGGTGCTTCTTGACCTTGTCCTTGAGCTCGGCCGGGTCGGCCAGCGCCATCGACAGCGTCACCTTCGGGCCCTCCGGCACCGCCTTGGCGATGTCGTTGGCCTCCGACGGCTGCAGCCCCATCACCCGGCACACGTCGCGCACCAGCCCGCGCGCCTTGAGGCTGTGGAACGTGGCGATCTGCCCGACCCGCTCCGCACCGTAGCGCTGCGTGACGTACTGGATCACCTCCTCGCGCCGGTCCATGCAGAAGTCGATGTCGAAGTCCGGCATGCTGACGCGCTCGGGGTTCAAGAACCGCTCGAACAGCAGGTTGTACTGGATCGGGTCGAGGTCGGTGATCCGCAGCGCGTACGCGACGAGGCTGCCCGCGCCCGACCCGCGGCCCGGCCCGACCGGCACGCCGATCTTCTTGGCGTGGGCGATGAAGTCCCACACGATCAGGAAGTAGCCCGGGAACTTCATCTGCACGATGACGTCGAGCTCGAAGCGCAGCCGCTCGCGATACAGGTCCGGATCGAAGCGCTGCCCGCGGCGCTGCAGCTCGCCGAAGCGCTCCTCCAAACCCTTGAACGCGACCCTGCGCAGGTACCCCGGCAGGTCGTCCTCGCAGCCCTCGGGCAGCTTGAAGTCCGGCAGCTCCGGCTTGCCGAGCTTGAGCTCGACGTTGCACATCGCCGCGATCCGCCCGGCGTTCTCGTACGCCCCCGGATACTGGCGAAAGTACGGCGCCATCTGATCCGGCCGCTTGATGAAGAACGCGTCGCACTCGTGCTTCATCCGCTTGGGGTCGTCGAGCGTGCGCCCCTGCCCCATGCACATCAGCACCTCGTGCGCGTGCGCCTCGTCCTGGTTGACGTAGTGGCAGTCGTTGGTGGCCACCAGCGGCACGCCGACGTCCGCGCCCATCTGCGCCAGCGCGGCGTTGACCTTCTCCTGCAGCTCCATGCCGTTGGGCTGCAATTCGAGGAAGTACATGCCAGGCTCGAAGATCGACTGATACTCGCGCACGGTCGTGCGCGCGGCGTCCATGTCCCCGGCGTTGATCAGCCGCGAGATGTGTCCTCCAAGGCACGCCGACAGCCCGACCAGCCCCTCGCTGTGCTCGCGCAGCAAGCTCCGGTCGATCCTCGGATTGTAGTAAAATCCTTCCAGGTGCCCCTTCGACACCAAGAACTGCAAATTTTTAAAACCGACCTCGTTGCGCGCCA
>Ga0075163_10010881_pt1 | contig 11867 bp, 12 predicted proteins | sample JI1023141ADNA_FD_71478 | JGI IMG/M metagenome (GOLD analysis project Ga0075163, IMG submission 71478) | Wastewater effluent complex algal communities from Wisconsin, to seasonally profile nutrient transformation and Carbon sequestration -... | ecosystem: Engineered > WWTP > Effluent > Algae... | reverse complement strand
AACCGCGACAAGCGCGGCGGCGTCAAGCTGTATGTCAAGCGCGTCTTCATCATGGACGACGCCGAGGCGCTGATGCCGACCTACCTGCGTTTCGTCAAGGGCGTGATCGATTCGGCCGACCTGCCGTTGAACGTCAGCCGCGAGTTGCTGCAGGAAAGCCGCGACGTGAAGGCCATCCGCGAGGGCTCGACCAAGCGAGTGCTCGGTATGCTGGAAACGCTGGCCGACAGCGAGAGCGTCGAGGAGCGTGCCAAGTACCAGGCCTTCTGGAACGAGTTCGGCTCGGTGATGAAGGAGGGCATCGGAGAGGACTTCCAGAACCAGGAGCGCCTGGCCAAGCTGTTCCGCTTTGCGTCGACCCACGCCGACGAAGGCGTCTCGCTGGCCGACTACGTCAAGCGCATGAAGGAAGGCCAGGAGGCGATCTATGTGATCGCCGCCGATTCGCTGGGCGCCGCCAAGGCCAGCCCTCAGTTGGAGATCTTCCGCAAGAAGGGCATCGAGGTCTTGCTGCTGACCGACCGGGTGGACGAGTGGATGCTCTCGCACCTGCACGAGTTCGAGGGCCACACCCTGCAGAGCGTGGCCAAGGGCGCCTTCGACCTGGGCAAGCTGCAGGACGAGGACGAGAAGAAAAAGGCCGAGGAAACCGCCGAGGCCTTCAAGCCGGTGCTCGAGCGCCTGAAGGAAACCCTGAAAGACCGCGCCAAGGACGTGCGCACCACCAGCCGCCTGGTCGATTCACCTGCCTGCGTGGTGGTGGACGAAGGCGACATGAGCGCCCACCTGGCCAGGTTGCTGAAGCAGGCCGGCCAGGAGGCCCCGAACGCCCAGCCCATCCTCGAGGTCAACCCTGAGCACGCCCTGGTGAAGAAGCTGGGCGAGGACCCGCGATTCGACGACCTGGCCCACATCCTGTTCGACCAGGCCTTGTTGGCCGAGGGCGGCCGCCTGGACAACCCGGCGGACTATGTGCAGCGGGTGACGAGGTTGTTGAGCGCCTGACGACGGCGGGTGCGGGCCCAGCGCCCGGCCCGTCGAATCTTCATTCGAAGCGCTTGCCTGCGATGGTGTCGATGTCGACTTCCATGACGAGCACGGCCCTGCCGAACGGGCCGCCAACGAGATCCAGAAGCGAATAAGTCGCGTCAGCGGCCAGTTCCGGCGTCGACCAGGCGTCGCCAGTCGGCTCGGCCAGGCGGCTGGTCCACAAGCGGCGGCTGTTGTCGTTTCGGACCTGCTCGATGGCCATCACGCCGCGCCCCAGGTGATCGAGCACCATGCGTACAGCAGTCGCTGAATCGGGAAAGCTCGCGACCTGTTCCGGTGCCAGCCAGTCACTCTCGCCCGCCGGCAGGCGGCGCGTCAGCACCTGGCCGCCACCCGACAACTTTGAGTAGGCCAACCGGACCTCGCCCGAAGGGCCGACTGCCAGATCGTGCCTTTCCATGTCGGCATCCAGCTGCGCGGGTGTCTGCCAGCTGCCATCGCTTTGCTGGATCGCAAACCACAGGGACGCTATGCCAAACGATTCGGTCTGCGTCCAGGCTATTGCGGCGGAACCATCGGGGCGTTGCCGCGCGACGATGTTGCTGGCGACAGTCGGGATGTCGAGGGTCGAGGTGTCGGTCCATCCTGCCGATGGGCTGAAACGCTCAGTGGAAATTCTGCCTACTTCCTGGTCGCTCCACGTGACCAGGGCGTGGCCATCGGGTTGCGCGTCAAGCCGCCAGTGGTACGCCGACGCCTGTGACCCGGGCAGTTCCTGGGGTGCCTCCCAGCCCACTCCGGCCACATGGCGCTGCGAAAGAAGGGGAGTTCTGTCCGGCCACTCGTTGTAGTCCTGCCGCCAAATGACCAGCGCGTTGCCAGCATCGTCAAGCGACACCTTCGCGCCATACGCGCGGCCAGTGGTGCTCCCGATGCGCTCGGGGGCCGACCACGCTGTGCCATCCCAGTGCGCCGACCAGAGTTCGTCAAAGCGCGGCGAATCGAACTCGTCGCGCTTGGGGTAGACCCAGGTTGCAACTGCCGCGCCTCGTGAATTCGTGGCCATGGTCGGCATCAGATCGGTGGAGGCGACCAGATCAAAGTTCTCGATGTAGACCCTGGCGAGCTCAGACGGCTCGCTCCAGCCGGCAGGGGTCCGAAGCGCCGCCCATAGGCCGACGGCTCCGTCATGTTCTGCCCAGATGGCCCACAGGCTGCCATCCGGTGAGTAGGCGTGCGCCCCGAATTCACGCGATTCGGGTTGATCGACGATCGCGGGCAGGCGGTCTTCGTCTTGCCATTGCCCGTCGCGGGTTCGGAAGTGCCATGTCACCGGTTCAACAGGCTGGCCATCGGTCGTCAGGATCGAGGGGCTCAGACTCGCTTGGTAGCTGGTCAACATCTCCAGCGGCGTGGCCGGCGCGAAACGGATCTCATGCTCGGCACTGTCGTAGCTGACGCTCCCGGAAACGAGCGTGCCACCCTGATCCACCTGAACGGTTTCGCTGCTGACCGTGTCGTCGCGAAGGTCTTCCGCAAATCGAGCGGCGACCACAGTGCTCGGATCGGCCGCCTGGCTGCCCCCGGCGGGGGTGGTCGACAGCAACCCGGTATCGGGTGCCGAACTGCCACCGCCACAGGCGGCCAGCAGAACCAGTGCACTGGCGCCGGCCGCGGCGATGGCCCTCCTGACTGGCGCGGATGTCTTCATGTCACTCCCCTGACTCTGCTCGGCATGCTGGCATGAAACCGGCAGTCGCGGCGGGGCTTTACCAGGCGCCTCGCATGCGCTCGACCTGCTCGCTCAGCTCGATCGCCTGCTGCTGCCAGTAGGACGGGCTCTCGAACCAGGGGAAGGCGATCGGGAACGCGGGGTCGCTCCAGCGCTCGGCCAGCCAGGCACTGTGGTGGATCATTCGCAAGGTGCGCAGCGGCTCGATCAACAGCAACTCGCGGTCGTCGAACTCCATGAAGTCGCGGTAGCCGTCGAGCAGGTGGTGCAGCGCGGCCTCCACCGCCTGGCGCTCGCCGGGCAGCAGCATCCACAGGTCCTGAATCGCCGGGCCGGTGCAGGCGTCGTCCAGATCCACGAAGTGCGGGCCGGCGCCGGCCCCTTCGTCGCGCCACAGCACGTTGCCTGAGTGGCAGTCGCCATGCAGGCGAATCGTGTGCAAGCTGCCGTGGCGTTCGAATGCGGCGTCCACCTCGGCCAGTGCCGTGGCGCTGGCGGCGACCCAGGCGCCTTCGACCTCGGGATGGACAAAGCCGCCATCCAGCAAGCGTTGCCGGGGAGCATGGCCGTAGGTGGTGGCGTTCAAGGTCCTGCGGTGCTGGAACGACGAACGGGCGCCCACCCGGTGCATTCGTGCCAGCAGCCGGCCGATCCAGGCCAGCGTGTCGGGGCGCTCCAGTTCAGGCGCCCGCCCGGCCCAGCGTTCGCTGACGGCGAAGCGGAACTCCGCGCCCGTGGGGGTGGCGAAGAAGGCCAGCGTCGGGGCATGCCGGTCCACCCGCACCGTGCCGCGTGCCGCGTCGGCCTGCAAATCCAGCGGTGCGGCCACGGGCAGTTCGGCGTTGGCCAACTCGGCTGCGAAGGCATGCTCTTCAAGGATTTGTTCATCGCTCCAGCGCCCAGGCCGGTAGAACTTGGCGACCACCACCCGGCCGTCGTCCAGAGGCACCTGGTAGACGCGGTTCTCGTAGGAGTTCAGTTGCAGCAAGCGGCCGTCGCTCGGCAAGCCCGCATCCTGCAGTGCGTCCAGCACGGTGGCTGGGTCCAGGTCTGCATAGGGGGCTCGGGTGGGCGTATTCATCGGGTCATGGTATGCGCAGCCTTAAGGCGGCCCCAATCTGCACTGGCCAGACTGGCGGCTGTGCCCGATTGCCGGGCGAAAAGGAGATCACATGAAGACGGGATGGATCGCGGCCGGGTTGGCCGCCATGTCGCTCAACGCCGCTGCGGTGCAGGAAACTTTCACCGATGCCGGCCCGTTGGATTGCAGCCTGGTCAAGGTGTGCAGCCAGACAACCTCGGATGGCCTGTTCCTGCTGAAGTTCAAGCCGGCCTACCCCTGGTCGGCGCCGTCGCCGCTGGGCTTCGAGGTGCGCGAGAAAGCGCTGGAGATACGCAACCCGAACGGCGGATTGCTTGATCTCGGCATCATGAGCGTCAGCCTGGTCGGGTCATCTGCCTACAACGGCGTCAACTTCATCGGCGCATTGCGGCTTGACGTGCAGGATGCCGGCGGCGCCTGGTCAACCGCCGCGCAATGGTCGTCGTGGGTCGGTTCGCCGATGGGGATCTACGTGATCTTCAACGGCCAGAATTCGCAGCAGCCCGAGGTGCACGGCGTGCGCGCCGTTCGGCTGACGGGCGTCAACGGAACGACCGCCTTCCGCGTCGGCATGATGAATCTGACGGCCTATTGACCCGCCCCGTTCACTCGATGGTGGATTGCCGCACCTTGCGGATGCCGGCCTTGATTTCGCCGAACAGGCCCTTGAGCATGTCCACCCGCTGGGCGTTGCTCTTTAACTGGTAGTCCAGTTCGGCAGCCTGCTCCTCGACCAGGGCCTCCAGATGCGAGCCCAGCGTTTCCTGGGGCAGGCGCAATCGGGCCTCGGATTCCGAACCTTCGCGCACCACGCTGGCCCCGGCCTGCCGGGCGATCCGCAGCATGGCAGCGTTTTCGCTCAGGGCGTGAATGATCATCGTGTCCACGTGCCGGTTGCGTGCATGCAGCACGGCATGCTCGAAAAGCCGGCTGCCGTAGCCCCGGCCGCGGGACTTGGGCGACACCGACACACCGAACTCTGCGGCATGCTTCAACTGGGCCGAATCCGGCAGGTAGGCCAGGTGGGCCATGGCGATCAGTTCGAGGCGGCGGTTGAAGATGCCGAACACCTCGTCGCGATCGAAGTCGAGATTGTCCACATAGCGGCCGATCTGCGCGTCGTTGGCGACATAGCCGAAACGCAGGTAGCGGTCTTCCTGCGCAAGTGACAGCAGATGCGCCAGCACACGGGGCCGGTGGCGCTGCGCGAGCGAGCGGATGGGGATCCATCGAAAGGCCGGCGGGGGTTTCCCCGCCGGGGTGGTGGCCTCGGCGCCCGGGAACTGGACCAGTTCGGTGGGCGTCGGGCGATCGTCGGGCTGGCCCATGTTTGATGGCCTCCTTGATCTAGGTGATAACCCTAGTCTAGCGGACGGCGGTGGAGAGCCGGCCCCAATCGCCCTGAACTGTGGTGGGACCGCCCGTTTGCTTGGGCCCGCACCTGGGCTATACTCGCGGGCTTTCCCGTTTCAACGGCGGGGAGAACGGGCTTTGCCCGGCAGGTGCTCCATGCCCGCATGGAGGTTCGTGCCGGTTCAAGGTGCCCGGCCAGCCTGAGAGGCCGCCCCATCCGAGCGGTTCCGAAGGCAGCGGGCGATCCGGTCGAACAGCCGTTTCATTCTTATCAAAGACCCTCATGAAGACCTTCAGCGCCAAGCCGGCCGAAGTGAAGCACGAGTGGCTTGTGATTGACGCCACCGACAAGGTGCTCGGACGTGTTGCCAGCGAAGTGGCACTCCGTTTGCGCGGCAAGCACAAGGCCATCTACACGCCTCACGTGGACACCGGTGATTTCATCATCATCCTGAACGCCGACAAGATCCGTGTCACCGGCAACAAGGCCAACGACAAGGTGTACTACCGCCACTCCGGCTTCCCGGGCGGCATCTACGGCACCAAGTTCAAGGACATGCAAGCCAAGCACCCGGGGCGCGCCCTGGAAAAGGCCGTCAAGGGCATGCTGCCCAAGGGCCCGCTTGGCTACGCCATGATCAAGAAGCTGAAGGTGTATGCGGGCGATACGCACCCGCACGCCGCCCAGCAGCCCAAGGCGCTGGAAATCTAAGGAGCGGTGATGATCGGTAATTGGAACTATGGCACCGGCCGTCGCAAGTCGTCGGTCGCCCGCGTCTTCATGAAGAAGGGCACCGGCCAGATCCTCGTGAACGGCAAGACCGTCGACGAGTACTTCGGCCGCCAGACCTCGATCATGATCGTCAAGCAGCCTCTGCTGCTGACGGGCAATGGCGAGGCCTTCGACATCAAGGTCAACGTGCAAGGTGGCGGCGAGTCCGGCCAGGCCGGCGCGGTTCGCCACGGCATCACCCGTGCGTTGATCGACTACGACGCAGCGCTCAAGCCCGACCTGAGCCAAGCCGGCTTCGTGACGCGTGATGCGCGTGAAGTCGAGCGCAAGAAGGTCGGCCTGCACGGCGCGCGTCGCCGCAAGCAGTTCAGCAAGCGCTGATACCGCCCGCCAACGACTTTCGATCGTTGCAATTCGAAAGGCCGCTCAAGCGGCCTTTCGTGCCTTTGAAGCGCCAGAATCCGCCATGCGCTGGAAACTCATCCGTCGCCGCCTGTCGATCAGCGCTCCGCGCATGATTGTTCGCAGCTACCTGCCGTGGCCCTTGCGCTGGGCGGTGGTGGCGGTGGTGTTCGGCTTCTCGGCGGCGATCGCGATGTGGGCTTTCGAGTTCGGCAAGGACATCGCGGGCCTGGATCGCGGATCCAAGGAGGAACTCGCCCAACTCCGCGCTGAGCTGACGACACTGCGCGACGAGCGCGAGCGGGCCCAGTCGGTCGCCAACACGGCCGACAGCCTCCTGAAGGCAGAGAAGGCTGCGCAGGAGCGCCTGGCCAGCCAACTGAAGCAGGCGGAGGCGGACAACCTGGCCCTGAAGGCGGATCTGGGCTTCTTCGAGCGCCTGCTGCCCGTGGCTGGCGCAGCCGAGGGCCTGTTGGTGCGGGGTTTTCAGGCCGAAACCTTGGCCCCCGGGCAGTTGCGTTACCAGTTGCTGGTGATGCAGAACGGCAAGACCACGGGCCCGTTCGAAGGGCGCTGCGAGTTCACTCTGGGTGGCCTGCTGGACGGCAAACCCTGGAGCCTGGTGGTGGCGGACGGCGCGGCCAAATTGCTGATCAAGCAGTACGCCCGGGTGGAAGGCCGCATCGACCACCCCCAGCAGGCCATGGTAAAAACAGTTCAGGTCAGGGTGCTGGACGGCTCGGGCGCCGTGCGGGCCACGCACATGGCCAAACTGTGAGCTGCCAGTCTTGGGGAATGCGAAGGGTCAAGATCATGTGGTTCAAGTTCAAGAAGCAACCCCCGATCCGCAGCCTGATCGGCGAGGGCACGGCCGTTCACGGCGAGTTGCGTTTCGCTGATGGCTTGCGCATCGACGGCGAGGTGCATGGCGACGTGGTGGCCGTGGGTGACAAGCCCAGCCTGCTGGTGGTCAGCGAGAATGCCCGGGTTCATGGCAAGGTGATGGCAGGGCATGTCATCATCAACGGAGAGGTGGTGGGCCCGGTGCATTCCTCTGAGTTGCTTGAGATCCAGCCCAAGGCGCGCATTGTGGGCGATGTCCGCTACGAATCCCTTGAAATGCACCAGGGCGCCACCATCGATGGTGAGTTGCGTCACCGGGCCACCGAAACCGATAAACCGACCCTCAAGCTCGCGGCGTCCAACGACGCCTGACCTGAATTACTGAAACGCAAGGACCTCCCATGAACGCCGTCGCCGAAACCCTGACCCCCGACACCAGCGTGATGCCCGGGCCCCTGCTGTTCACCGACAGTGCCGCCGCCAAGGTGGCCGATCTCGTGGCCGAGGAGGGCAACCCGGAGCTGAAGCTGCGCGTGTTCGTCCAAGGCGGTGGCTGCTCGGGCTTCCAGTACGGCTTCACCTTCGATGAGGTCGTCAATGAAGACGACACGCAGATGAGCAAGAACGGCGTCACCCTGCTGATCGACGCGATGAGCCTGCAGTACCTGATGGGCGCCGAGATCGACTACAAGGAAGACCTGCAAGGCGCACAGTTCGTGATCAAGAACCCGAACGCCACCACCACCTGTGGTTGTGGTTCGAGCTTCTCGGCCTGAGCAGGCGCTACGCCATCAAGGGCCGCCTTTGGGCGGCCTTTGTCGTTCAGGGCACGACCGCGGTGACTTCGATCTCCACCTTGGCGCGGGCCTCGATCAGCGCACTGACCTGCACCGCAGTCATCGCGATCGCATAGCTGCCAACGGTGTCGCGGAACACGGCGCCGATCTCCCGGGCACGCGCCAGGTACTCGGCGCGATCCACCAGGTACCAGGTCATGCGCACGATGTGCTCGGGCACCGCGCCGGCCTCGGCGAGCACGGCGCGCACGTTCAGCAGCGCTTGCCGGGTCTGCTCGACGAGGTCGTCGGTCTCGAACTGGCACTGGGTGTTCCACCCGATCTGGCCGGCCACGTAGACCTGGGTGCCTCGCGCGGCGACACCGTTCACATAGCCCCGTGGCGGTGTCCAATGGGCGGGTTGCAAGACCTTGTGCATGGGTTTCCTTCTCAGGTGGTGGTGTCCTGCCGAAGCCGGAAGCGCTGCAGCTTGCCGGTCTCGGTGCGCGGCAGTTGGGTGCGGTACTCGATGGCGCGCGGGTACTTGTAGGGCGCGACGGTCTGCTTGACGAAATCCTGCAGTGCGCGGGTCATCGTGGCATCGCCGGTGTGGCCGGGCTTCAGCACCACGTAGGCCTTGACGATCTGGCCGCGTTCCGCGTCTGCCACGCCGACCACGCCGCACTCGGCTACTGCGGGGTGCAGCAGCAGCGCGCTCTCGACCTCCGGGCCGGCGATGTTGTAGCCGCCACTGATGATCATGTCGTCGGTGCGCGCCTGGTAGACGAACTGGCCATCCTCGTCGATGCGGTAGGCGTCGCCGGTGAGGTTCCAGCCGTTCTGCACGTACTGCGCCTGGCGTGCATCGGCCAGGTATTTGCAACCCGTGGGGCCTTTGACAGCCAGGCGGCCGACCTGCCCGTGCGGCAACTCCTGCCCGGCCTCGTCGACCACGCAGGCACGGTAGCCGGGCACAGCCATGCCAGTGGCGCCGGGCTTGGCGTGCGCCTCGTCGGCCGAGATGAAGATGTGCAGCATCTCGGTCGAGCCGATGCCGTCGATCAGCTCGATGCCTGTGGCCTCGCGCCACAGTGCGCGGGTGGCGGCCGGCAGGGCTTCGCCAGCGGAGACGCATTTGCGCAGGCTTCCCAGGTCATGGGGCCGCGGCTGTTGCAACGCGATGGCACGGTACGAGGTGGGCGCGGTGAAGCAGACCGTGGCGCGGTAGCGTTCGATGGCGGCCGGAAGGGTCTCCGGTGAAGCCCTTTCCACCAGCACCGTCGAGGCACCGATCGACATCGGGAACAGCAGCATGCCTCCCAGGCCGAAGGTGAACGCCAGCGGGGGGCTGCCGATGAAGACATCGTCCGGCGTGGCGCGCAGCACATGCGGCGGCCAGCAGGCGCAGGCTGCCATCACATCGCGGTGGAAGTGCATCGTGGCCTTCGGCGTGCCGGTGGTGCCAGAGGTGAAGGCCATCAGGCAGACGTCGTCGGCCGACGTGGGCACCACGTCGAACCGGGTGTCGCGCCGCGCAATGCGCGCCTCCAGGCCATCGGGGCCGGCGTCGTGGAAAAGCGCCACCTGGCGCAGCGTGGGCGCGTTCTCGCGGGCCATTGTCAACTCGTCGGCCAGCCGCGCGTCGCACAGTGCGTGGCTGATCTCCGCCTTGGCGATGATGGGCTGCAACTCGCGAGCACGCAGCAACGGCATGCTGCCCACGGCGATGCCGCCGGCCTTGACCACCGCCAGCCAGCAGGCCGCCAGCATGGGTGTGTTGGCGCCGCGCAGAAGCACGCGCTGGCCGCTCACCAGCCCCATGCCCTGCACCAGTTCGTTGGCGATCCGGTTCACCTGTGCCTGCAACTCGGCATAGGTCCAGCGCACGCCCTCGCCCTGGATGGCCAGGCGCGCGCCGTCGCCGGCGTCCACCCGGGCGTCGAGCAGGTGTGCGACGCAGTTCAGACGGTCAGGGAACCGCAGCGATGGCAACTCGAACAGCAACTCCGGCCACAACTCGGGAGGGGGCAGCCGGTCGCGGGCAAAGGTGTCGGTGTGGGCGCTGGGCAGCAGCGGCGGCATGGGCGAACTCCAGGAGTGCGGTCGACCCGGCGGGTGACGAGAATCTAGGTGGAATTACTTCACATGTCAACTATTCAGGCCTATACTTTTTCGGAACGCAGGCCGCCGCATGGGTTGCCGGCCAGCCCTCCGAACCCTATCCTGCCCCGATGATCAAGCGACTCTGGGACATCTCGCCTCCCGTGCATGCCGGCGCGCCGGTGTTCCCGGGCGACACTGCGTACAGCCAGCAATGGGTGGCCGAGATCGCCCCCGGCTGCCCAGTGAACGTGTCGGCCATCACCCTGTCGCCGCATGTGGGTGCACATGCGGACGCGCCGTTGCACTACGACCCGCAGGGGGCGCCGATCGGCGTCGTCGATCTCCAGCCGTACCTGGGGCCCTGCCGGGTGATCCACGCCATTGGCTGTGGCCCGTTGATCGAACCATCGCATCTGGCGCATGCCTTGGCGGGCCTGCCATCGCGCGTGCTGGTGCGCACCTACCGGCACATGCCGCAGGCCTGGTTCGATGCAGCGCTGCCGGCCTTTGCCGCTGCCACCGTCGAGTTGCTGGCCGAGCGCGGTGTGCTGCTGGTGGGCATCGACAGCGCCAGTGTCGACCCGGCCGACAGCAAGGCCCTGCCCAGCCACCAGGTGCTGCGCCGGCGTGGCCTGCGGGTGCTGGAGAACCTGGTGCTCGACGATGTCCCCGAGGGCGATTACGAACTGATCGCCCTGCCGCTCAAACTCACCACCGCCGACGCCTCCCCGGTGCGCGCGGTCCTGCGCGAACTCTGAGGCCCTCACCCATGACGACCCCGCTGACCCGAGCCGACTGTGCGGCCCTCGATGCCGCCGACCCGCTGGCGCCCTTGCGCCACCAGTTTGCCCTGCCCGAGGGCGTGATCTACCTGGACGGCAACTCGCTCGGCGTGCTCCCCAAGGCCACGCCGGCCCGCGTGGCCGAGGTGGTGCAGCAGGAGTGGGGCGTGGGCCTGATCCGCAGCTGGAACACGGCCGGCTGGATCGACCTGCCCGCACGCATCGGCGACAAGATCGCCCGGCTGGTGGGCGCCGGCCCCGGCGAGTTGGTGGCGGCCGACTCGACCTCGATCAACCTGTTCAAGGTGCTCAGCGCCGCGATCGCCATCGCCCGGGAGGACCACCCGGGCCGCCGCGTGATCCTCTCCGAGCGCAGCAACTTCCCGACCGATCTCTACATCGCCCAGTCACTGGCCCGCCAGCACGGCATGGAGCTGGTGCTGGCCGCCAGCGACGAGATCGCGGCTCGCATCACCAACGACGTGGCGGTGCTGATGATCACGCAGGTCAACTACCGGACCGGGCTGCTGCACGACATGGTGGCTCTGACCGCCAAGGCCCATGCGGTGGGCGCGCTGGCGGTCTGGGATCTGGCGCACTCCGCCGGGGCGGTGCCGGTGGACCTGACAGGCGCCGACGCCGATTTCGCGGTCGGCTGCGGCTACAAGTACCTCAATGGCGGGCCCGGCTCGCCGGCCTTCGTCTGGGCAAACCCGCGCCACGCCAGCCGCTTCTGGCAGCCGTTGTCGGGCTGGATGGGCCATGCAGCGCCCTTCAGGTTCGACACCGACTATCGGCCGGCCGAGGGCATCTCGCGCTATCTGTGCGGCACGCCGTCCGCGGTGGCCATGTCGGCGCTGGAGTGCGGGGTCGACACCCTGCTGGCCGCCGAATCACTGGGCGGCATGCCAGCGCTGCGTGCCAAGTCGCTGGCCCTGTCAGGCCTGTTCCTGGCCCAGGTGCAGGCGCGCTGCGCCGCCCACGGCCTGCCCTCGGTCAGCCCGGCCGAGGCCTGGCGGCGCGGCAGCCAGGTGTCGCTGGCTTGCCCCGG
>Ga0075163_10010879_pt1 | contig 11868 bp, 10 predicted proteins | sample JI1023141ADNA_FD_71478 | JGI IMG/M metagenome (GOLD analysis project Ga0075163, IMG submission 71478) | Wastewater effluent complex algal communities from Wisconsin, to seasonally profile nutrient transformation and Carbon sequestration -... | ecosystem: Engineered > WWTP > Effluent > Algae... | reverse complement strand
GCGCAACGTCTCGTTCTCGATCTCATCCGCGTGCTGCGACCGCTGTGCGTGCAGATCGCGCTGCAGTCGCCCGATCTCGCTGATCAGCTACGGCGCTCGGCGAGTGCGATCGCGCTGAACCTCGGCGAGGGTGTGCGGCGCACCGGCCGCGACAAGAAGCGCGCCTATCGCATCGCGGCGGCCGAGGCCCAGGAGACCCGGGTCGCCCTCGAGGTGGCGCTCGCCTGGGGCTGGCTCGACGAGCCGCAGCTCGCCGGCGCGCGTGAACTCGCCGACCGTGTCGGTCGCATCACCTACGCGCTCGCGCGGTAGTCGCCGCTTCGACGCGGGGCTTCGCGCCCCGCTTTGAATCTCGGCCGCGAGCGGGAACGGAGACGGGAACGGAAACGGTGACGGGAACGGAAACGGAGACGGGAACGGAGACGGGGACGGAGACGGGAACGGAGACGGGAACGGAGACGGGAACGGAGACGGGAACGGAGACCGTGACGGAGACGGGCACGGGCACGGGCACGGGCACGGGCACGGGGAGAGGGCGGGGGCGGGGGCGGAGGATCGGATTGGTGGCGGTGCTGGTGGTGGTGGTGATCGGGGCGGTGATCGGGGTGCGGGCGATGCGGCCGCGCGGTGTCCGGATCGGGCCGTCGATGGTGACGGTGCGGGACGCGGGCGGCGCGGCGCTGGTGCCGCACGAGCTGCCGACGTTGCCGACGCCGGTGAAGGGCCCCGGCGATGAGCGGCTGGTGGCGCTGGTGGTGGATGGCGCGGGGCTGCCGGTGGGCGACGTGGCGGTGACGGCGGTGCCGGAGTCGGCGGTGGCGGTGGGGGCGACGGCGCCCGCGGTGGCGGTGGTGGCGGTGACCGGGCCCGACGGCCACGTCGAACTCGAGGGCCTGGTGCCGGGGCGGTACCGGGTCACGCTCGAGGGCGCGGCGATCTTCACGTCGGAGGTGCGGTACGTGCCAGTGCCGGCCGACGTGATGCGGCTGGTGGCGGCGCGGCGCGTGGCGCTGGCGGGGGTGGTCACCGACGGCGGCGCGCCGGTGGCCGGCGCGACCGTCGCGCTCGACAGCGACGCGCTGTACGGCGCGCGCGAGGTGACGACCGACGCCGCCGGCAAGTTCGCGTTCGCCGAGCTGCCCGAGGGCAGCTACCGGGTGTGGGCCTGGCGCGGCGAGCGCGCGGCGCGGGCGCTGCGGGTGCCCCGGCTGGGCCGCGGGCCGTTCGCCGACGTCGCGCTGGCGCTCGAGCCGGCGGCGATCGTCGTCGGGCGCGTCGTCGATCGCCAGACCGGCGCGGGGCTCGCGGCGGCGGTGACGCTGTCGGCCGACGCCGCCGACGAGGCGCCGCGCCACGCGCGCACCGACGCCGACGGCCGGTTCCGCGTCGAGGGCGTGCCGCCGGGGCCGTGGACCGCCGCGGCGTGGGCGCCGGGCTGGCTCCTGGCCGGCACCGTCAGCTTCACGCCGGGCCGCGGCGAGCTCACGCTCGAGCTGATCCCGGGCGGCGTCGTCGAGGGGCGGGTCGTCGACGACACCGGCGCGCCGATCGCCGGCGCGGTGGTGACCGCCACCGGGCGCGGCGGCGGCGGCCTCGAGATCAGCGCGGCCGGCGCCGACGAGCAGCTGCGGCGGGCGCTCGGCCTGGCGGTGCGCCCGGCGATCGCGGCCGCGCCGCTGGGGGCCGACGCGCAGTTCGTCGCGCGCGGCGAGCTGGGCGTGATGCTGGGCCCGATCCCGTTCGCGCCGCCACCCGGCGCGGCCCGCACCACCGTCGCGATGCTGACCGACGCCGACGACCCCGCGGTCGATCCCGACACCCCGGTGGCGCCGCTGCCGATCGATCCCGCGTACGCGCCGATCTGGACCACCGGCGCCGACGGGCGGTTCCGCCTGACCGGCCTGCCGGCGGGTGGCTACGTGCCGGTCGCCGAGGCGCCGGGCTTCGCGATCGGCCGCGGCGCGCCGATCACGCTGGCGCTCGGGCAGATCGTCGTCGACGTCGAGCTGGTGCTGCCGCGCGGCGCGATGGTCGCCGGGCGGGTCGGCGATCAGCGCGGCGCGCCGGTGGGCGGCGCGATCGTGCGGTTCGCGCCGGCCGAGCCGCTCGGCAGCCGCGGCGTCGTCGAGGTCGCCACCGACGCCGACGGCCGCTACCGCGCCGGGCCGCTCGCTGGCGCGCAGGCGGTGAGCGCGCGGGCCTGGGGCCACGGCGACTTCGCCGGCGTCCTCGACGTCAAGCGCCCCGCCGACGGCGCCGACGTCGCCTACGACATCACGCTGGTGGTCGCCGACGCCGAGCTCGAGGGTGTCGTCGAGGATCCCGCCGGGCTGCCGGTGGTCGGCGCGCGCATCGCGATCGACGCGGGCGCCGGCGCGGGCCGAGCCACCGTCGCCGGCGCCGGCGGGCGCTTCCGCCTGACGATGCTGCCGGCCGGGCCGATCGCGCTGCGGGTCGATCACCCCGACTACCCCGGCGAGCGCGCGACGGTCACCACCGGCGACGCCGCGCGGGTGGTGCTGCGGTGGGGCGGCGGCCTCGAGCTGGTGGTCTTCGATCACCACACCGGCGCCAACCTGCCGGGGCTGCCGGTCGTCGCCACTGGGCCGGGCAAGGCGCGGCGCGAGCTGTCGACCGACGCCGGCGGCCGGCTGCGGCTCACGCCGATCGTCCCCGGCGCGTGGACGCTCGCGGTGCGCACGCCGGGCTACGTCCCGCGCACGCTCGCCGTCACCGTGCCCGCCGGCGATCGCCCGACGCAGGTCACCGCGCCCGATCTGCGCCTCGAGCTCGAGCGCGGCGCGACCGTCACCGGCGTGGTCCGCGATCGCGCCGGCGATCGGGTCGCCGGCGCCGCACTGACCCTGGCCGGCGACGCCGACGCCGAGGCCCGCGCGACCACCGACAGCCTCGGCGAGTTCCGGCTGCGCGACGTGCCGACCGGCGCCGTCACGCTGCGGGCGACCAAGGGGACGCTGCGCGCCGAACTCGCGCTCGACCTGCGGCCCGGCGACGAGCGCGGCGGCGTCGACCTGACGCTCGAGTAGCGGCGGGGGCAGCGCCGCGGGGAAGCTCGGCTAGCGCCGGCGCAGCCGCGCGCGATCGAGGATCATCGTCTCCTCGCGGTGCAGCTCGTCGCCCCAGTCGAGATCTGGCGTCGGCGCCGGCCGCGACGGCGTGCGGGCCCGCGGCGGCGGCACCGGCGGCGGCATCGCCCGGCCGGTGGGGCGGCCCGGCGGCACCGGCGGCGGCTGCGAGGTGCGGCCGGCGCGCCGGCTCGGGTCGAGGATCATCGTCTGGGCCGCGTGCAGATCGGGGACGTCGGTCGCGGCGCGCAGCCCCTCGCTGTCGGAGCGGGGCAGGGTGGTGTGGCTCTCGCCGTCGGCGAAGTCGTCGGCCTCGGGCGCCGCCGCGTGGGTCCCGGTCGGCCGCGGCTGGAACGGCACCGGCACCGGCGCGAAGTCGGGCTCGCTCTGCGCGCGGCCGGCGATCAGGTTCTCGCCGACGTCGTCGGAGACCTCGTCGGCCAGCACGTACTCCTCGAGCATCCGCAGCTCGCGCTCGATCTCGGTGGCGAACGCCTTGCGCACGTAGCGGCCGAGGTGGCTGCGCGAGTAGGTCGGCGCGTAGCGGCGCAGGAACGCGCGCAGGTCGGCCTCGACCTCGGCCGCGGTCTGGTAGCGCTGGGCGCGGCTGCGGGTCAGGCACTTGTCGGCGATCGCCTCGATCTCGGGTGGCGTCGACGGCACCAGCTCCGACACCGGCCGGTACTTGGCGTCGCGGACCTTGATCAACAGGTCCATCTCGTTGCCGGCGGTGAACGGCGGCACCCGGGTCAGCATCTCGTACAGGCACGAGCCGAGACTGAACACGTCGGAGCGGTGATCGAGCTTGCGCCCCAGCGCCTGCTCGGGGCTCATGTACTTGACCTTGCCCTTGATGACGCCGGTCTTGGTGTTGACCTTCGACAGCGTCGCCTTGGCGATGCCGAAGTCGCACAGCTTCACCTCGCCGGTGTACGCGACGATGATGTTCGACGGCGACACGTCGCGGTGGACGATCCGCAGCGGCCGGCGACGCGCGTCGACCGCGGTGTGCGCGGCGTGCAGCGCGCTGGCCACCTCGGCGGCGACGTAGGCCGCATGCTCGGGCGGCATCGGCTTCTTCTTCTGCCGGCAGCGCTCGAGGATGGTGCGCGCGTCCTTGCCGTCGACGTGCTCCATCGCGATGAAGTACTCGCCCTGGGCCCGCGCGAACTCGTAGACCCGCGCGATCGAGCCGTGGCGCAACACCGAGGCGATCTTGGCCTCGTCGACGAGCATCTGGATGAAGTCGTCGTCCTCGGCCAGGTGCGCCAGCACGCGCTTGACCGCCACCAGGTGGGCGTGGCCGTGGGCGTCGAAGGTCTTGGCCCGATAGATCTCCGCCATCCCGCCGAACGCGATGCGGTCGAGCAGGTGGTACCGGCCGAGCTGTTGGGCTCTGCGCACCGCGTGCCATGGTAGCGGTTCGCCGCGGGCGGACAAACCTCCGGCGACGCCAACCACCGACGGCGGATCCCCGCGCCGGTGTACGCCCCGCGCCCACCTCCGAGCATCGCCGCCCCGCGCTGCTATACTCCCCGGCAAATGCGTCGTCTCGCCGTGGCCGCCGTCCTCCTCGCCGTCGTCGCCTGCAAGAAGGCCGACTCGACCAAGCCCAGCGGCGCGTCGCCGTCCGGGGCCCCGCCCGTCGCGACCGGCGGCGAGCGCGGCGCGCCCGGCGGCGCGATCAAGGGCGGCGGCGAGGGCGCCGCGCCGGCCGCGCCCGGCGCCCCCGACGACCAGTACCAGGTCGAGGCGGCGGCGGTGAGCGGCGCGCCTGGCGCCGAGACCGTGGCCCGGATCGTGGTGCGGCCCGGCAAGGGCTTCCACATGAACAAGGACTACCCGACCAAGCTGTCGCTCGAGCTGCCGGCCGGGGTCAGCTCGGCCAAGCCGGTGCTCGAGCCGGCCGACGCCGAGGCCTTCGACGACAACCAGCTGGCGTTCGCGGTCAAGCTGACCGCCGCCAGCGCCGGCGACTACTCGATCCCCGGCACGCTGAAGTTCGCGGTGTGCACCGAGTCGACGTGCAACCCGAAGAAGCACACGATCGCGCTGGCGCTCAAGGCCCAGTGACCGCGCCGCCGCGGTACAACCGCAGGCGATGAGTTCGACGGTCAAGACCCGCCTGGCCGGACTCGGCGAGGCCATCCGTGGGCAGTTCGCGGCGACCCGGCGGATGATGGCGTTCGCCGAGTACGTCGAGCTGGTGCTGGCGCAGCCGACCCGGCAGCTGCGCAGCGCGGCGCAGTACCTGGTCGCGTGCTTCGATCACTACGGCACCGAGGCGGTGCGCTACCCCTGGGGCGAGGTCCAGCGGTGGAAGCTGTTCGACGCGCCGTGGGCCAACGGCCAGGGCCGGCTGATCGGCCAGGAGGCCGCGCAGGCGCAGTTGTACCGCGCGCTGTCGGGCTTCGTCCGCGACGGCATGCCGTCGCGGCTGGTGCTCTTGCACGGCCCCAACGGCTCGGCCAAGTCGACGCTGCTCCGCTGCATCGGCCAGGCGCTCGAGCACTACTCGACGCTCGACGACGGCGCCTGCTACCGGTTCGCGTGGGTGTTCCCGTCGGGCAAGAGCGGCAAGGGCGGCATGGGCTTCGCCGGGGCGTCCGGCGAGGCGACCGCGGTCGACACCTACGCGTTCCTGCCCGACGACGCCGTCGACGCCCGCCTGGTCGACGAGCTGCGCGATCACCCGCTGCTCTTGATCCCGCGCGAGCACCGCGCGGCGCTCCTGGCCGAGGCCGCGCCGGGGTTCCCGGTGTCGGACTACCTGCGGTTCGGCGAGCTGTCGCCCAAGAACCGGGCGATCTTCGAGGCGCTCCTGGCCGGCTACCACGGCGACTACACCAAGGTGCTGCGCCACGTCGCGATCGAGCGGTTCTACGTCTCGCACCGCTACCGCACCGGCTACGTCACCGTCGAGCCGCAGATGTCGGTCGACGCGAGCGAGCGGCAGATCACCGCCGACCGTTCGCTGGCGGCGCTGCCGCCGTCGTTGCAGAGCGTGTCGCTCTACGAGTACGGCGGCGAGATCGTCGGCGCCAACCGCGGCCTGCTCGAGTTCGACGATCTGCTCAAGCGGCCGCTCGAGGCGTGGAAGTACCTGCTGACCGCGGTCGAGCGCGGCGCGGTGTCCTTGGCCAACGCGTCGTTGTTCCTCGACCTGGTGTTCGTCGGGTCGACCAACGAGGTCCACCTCTCCGCGTTCAAGGAGATCCCCGACTTCGCGAGCTTCCGCGGCCGGCTCGAGCTGATCCGCGTGCCGTACATCCTCAACTACCGCCACGAGGCCGCGCTGTACGAGGCGCAGCTGCGCGAGGCGGCCGGCGAGCGCCACGTCGCGCCGCACACCGCCTACGTCGCCGCGCTGTGGGCGGTGTTGACCCGCATGCGCCGGCCCCAGGTCGAGCGGTTCCCGTCGAGCCTCGCCGAGGCGATCGGCAAGCTCGGCCCGCTGGAGAAGGCCGAGCTGTACGCCGACGGCGCGCTGCCGCCGGGGCTGGCCGGCGTCGCCGCCAAGGAGCTGGCCGCGCACACCAAGGACCTGTACGCCGAGAGCGACACCTACCCCAACTACGAGGGCAAGATCGGCGCGTCGCCGCGCGAGATCCACGGCGTCCTGCTCAACGCCGCCGCGTCGCCGCGCTACGCGTACGTGTCGCCGCTGGCGGTGCTCGACGAGCTGGTCGAGCTGGCCAAGCAGACCTCGCTGTTCGAGTTCCTGCGCCAGGACGTGCAGCCCGGCGGCTACCACGACCACAAGAAGTTCGTCGAGCTGTGCCGGGACCGGCTGCTGGCGCGGGTCGACGACGAGGTCCGGGCGTCGCTCGGCATGGTCGAGGAGTCCGAGTACCAGCGGGTGTTCGAGCGCTACGTCGCCCACGTCACCCACTGGCTGCGCAAGGAGAAGCTGCGCAACCCGGCCACCGGGCGGCTCGAGGATCCCGACGCCAGCTTCCTGGCCGAGGTCGAGAAGACGCTCGAGGTCACCGGCAAGCCCGAGGACTTCCGCGGCGGGCTGATCGCCAAGATCGGCGCGTGGTCGCTCGATCACAAGGGCGAGAAGCCGGTGCTGGTCGAGATCTTCGCCGACCACGTCAAGAAGCTGCGCGACGCGTACTTCGTCAAGCACAAGAAGGCGATCGCCGGCGGCGTCGGCGAGCTGGTGCTGCTGCTCACCGCCGACGGCGCCGGGCTGGCCGACGACGCCCGGGCCCGGGCCGAGGCGGCGCTGGCGACGCTCGAGGCCCGCTTCGGCTACCGGCGCGACAGCGCGCGCGATCTGGTCGCGCTGATGGCGCGCACGCGCTACCGCTGAGCCGGCGCGCTCGCCGCTCCCGGGTGATCCCCGCGGCGACCACGGGAAACTTGCCGCGGCTGCGCGTCGGGCCCTAGCATGGAGCGATGCGTGGCGCGCTGATCCTGGCCGGCGTGCTGGCGGCGGTGCCGCTGGCGCGCGCCGATCGGTTCGTCAACGGGCCGTACCTGCAGAACGCGACGCCGGCGTCGGTCACGCTGATGTGGGAGAGCGACGGCGCCGCGCCCGCGACGATCACGATCCACGGCGCCGCCGGCGCGCCGCCGCGGGTGATCGAGGTCGCCGCCACCGCCCACGCCGAGGTCGTCGTCGACGGGCTCGCCGCCGGCGCGCGCTACCGCTACGAGGTCAAGCTCGGCGATCGGGTCGCCAAGGGCGAGCTGACCACCGCGCCGCCGCCCGGCGCGCCGGTGCCGCTGACCTTCGTGGTCTACGGCGACACCCGGTCGTCGTCGGACGCCCACCGCCAGCTGGTCGAGCGCATCCGCGCCGAGGTGCCCGACTTCTTGCTCGGCACCGGCGACCTGGTCGACGACGGCGCGATCAAGGGCCAGTGGCAGACGTTCTTCGACGTCGAGGGGCCGCTGCTCGCCGACAACGTCTTCTACCCGGCGCTCGGCAACCACGATCGCCAGGGCCGCGCGCGCTCGGCCGAGGCCTACCGCGCGCGCTTCGCGCTGCCCGAGGGCGGCACCGATCCCGAGCGGGTCTACGCGTTCACCTACGGGCCGGCGCGGTTCGTCGTCCTCGACTCCAACTCGGCGTCGTTCGCGCTGACCGATCAGACCGCGTGGCTCGAGCGCGAGCTGGCGGCGGCGCGCCAGGACAAGGCGATCCGCCACGTCTTCGTCGTGATGCACCACCCGCCGTACTCGATCTCGATCCACGGCGGCCAGCGCGATCTGCGCGAGCGGTGGACGCCGCTGTTCGAGAAGTACGGCGTGGCGGCGGTGTTCTCCGGCCACGACCACTGCTACGAGCGCGCCGAGGCCAACGGCGTGCGCTACTTCGTGTCGGGCGGCGGCGGCGCGCCGCTGTACGCCCGCGGCAAGCGCATCGCCGCGATCGACCGCGACGCGGTCAAGCGCTACGAGCGCGTCAGCCACTACCTCCGGGTCCACGTCATCGGCGCGCGCATCGAGGTCACCGCGGTCCGCGTCGACGGCACGCCGATCGAGACCATCGCGTGGGGCGACGACGACGACGCGCCGGCGCCGCTGGTGGCCGCCGCCGGTGCGCCGCCCGCCGCGGCGGTCGCCGCGCCGCCCGCCGCCGTCGCCGCGGGGGATGTCGCCGCCGCGATCGCGCCGCGTCGATCGAGCGGCGGCGCCGGCGCGCCGATCGTGCCGGTGGCCGCGGTCGGCGGCCTGGTCGCGGTCGCCGCGCTGGTGCTGGTCCGCAAGCGCAAGTAGCGATGGGCTACCGGATCAAGCGGGTGCCGCGGCGCGCGAAGGCCTTGCCAGCGGGCACGCCGTACCGCGACGCCGGCGGGTATCCGCTCGAGGCGCGCCGCGACGAGCTGCACGTGTTCGTCAAGCGGCGGTCGGCGCCGCCGCTGATCGTCGCCGTCGTGGCGGTCCTGGGCACGCTCATCGCGATCCCGCCGGCGTGGGTGTGGGGCGTGACCGGCGCCGTGGTGCTGTGGATGATCGCGCTCGCGACGTTCGGCCAGCACCGCTTCCAGGTGACCGGCGACGGCGTGGCGCTCCGTACGGCCCGCGTCTGGGCGCCGCCGCTCGTCCCGCGGCTGCGCGGGGCGCTCGCCGCGGTGCGGGTGCAGATCGAGTTCCGCCGGCGGAAGGGCGAGACGTACGAGCGGCCGTTCCAGCACACGGTGGTCGTGCGGACCACCCGCGGCGAGCGCACCATCGCCCGCTTCGAGCAGCCGGCCGACGCCCACGCGCTGGCCGCGGCGATCGACGAGCACTTCGGCCTGGTGCCGCCCGCCGAGCCGCTGGGCGCGCCGGATCTCGACGAACCACCGGCGCGGTGACGGTTGCGCTCGCGCCGCGCCCGCGTCAACGTCGGCCGGTGGCGAGCGACCGCGACGTCGACGACTTCTGGGCGTGGTTCGCCGCCGAGGTGGCGCCGCTCGACCTCGACCACTTGGCCGCCGGCGGCTACCGTGCGCTCGACCGTCGCGTGGTCGCGCTGGGCTTCAGCTGGGAGGCCGGGCCGGCTGACGACGGCGGCTGCTTCCTGGCCCTGTCGCCTGGTCGTGACGCCGCGCGCCTCGCGCTGACCCGGGCCGCCGTGGCGCGGGCGCCGGCGGTGCCGGGCTGGACGTTCTTGCCCGCCAAGCCGCCGCGGGTGGTCGATCTGCGCGCGCTGGTGCTGCACCTCGACGACGGCCCGCGCGCATTCGACGTCACCACCTGGGACGTCGTCGCCTACCGCTTCGACGACGGCGTCAGCGACCTGGTGTTCCGCCCGCCGCCGACCGACGCGTCGCCGGCGACGCTGTGGCTGGTCGCGAGCACGATCGTGGACGGCGAGCTGGGCGAAGCGCGCGCGATCGAGGTCGTGCACCAGGTCGAGGTCGTCGCGGCGTTCGAGCCGCGCGCCGCGCCGCGCGCGCAGCGCGTGGCGCCGGGGCTGCTGGCCCGCCTGGTGGGCTGACGTCGCGGCTGCGCGGCGCCGTCGCGGCGGCTACCATCGCGGCATGGCGGTCCACCCGGACGCGTGGATCGAGGGGTTCGACGAGGTCGCGGCGGTGGTGCCGGGGTTCGCCGTCGGCAAGCTCACGACGATCGAGCGGCTGAGCGCGACCCGGGTGGCGCACACCGGTTGCACCGATGTGGTGCTGGTGATGCGCATGGCGCCGCCCGGCGACGGCGTCGCGGTGCGGGTCCGGCTGGGCGTCGTGCACGGCCATCTGCCGGAGCTGATCAACGGCGCGCCGTGCGCGGGGGCGCTGCGGATCGACGACCTGCGGGCGGCGCAGCTCGACGGCGTGACCGCGTGCCTGTCGCAAGAGCACCGATCGATCCGGCTCTACGCGCAGACCGTGAGCGTGGCGGTGGTCGCGCCGCCTCCGAGCGCGCTCACGATCGTCAGCGACGCGGCCATGATCGGCGCGGCGGTCGGCGCCGGGCCGGCGGTGTTGATCCTGCCGGCGTGGACCGACGCCGATCTCGAGGCCGGGCTGGCCGCGTTCGCCGCGCTGCCGGTGCAGGCGCTGCGCGAGGTGGTCGCCATCGGGCCGCTGGCCGATGCGCTGCACGACCGCCTGGACGACGCGATCGTCCTCGAGGAGGGTGGCGGCCGGATCGGCCTCCTGACGAGCGCCGACCACGCCGACGCCGACGGCGCGTGGTCCGCGCTGCGGGTCGCCTGGCCCGAACTGCCGCGGGTCGCCTGGGCACCGCCCGGCTCGCCGCTGGCGTGGCTGCTCGCGCTCGGCGCCTGAGGCAGGCGCGACGTTCCGCGTTGCCGGTCCACGGTGCCGTTGCTATCGTCAATGCATGCGAGCGAGCAGGCAGGTGTGGGAGGACGCGCTGGCGCTGCCAGCCGAGGAGCGTGAGGCGCTGGCGAGGGTGTTGCTCGATAGCATCGAGGCTGCGGGAGGCCACAGCGACGACCCGGCGCTGATCACGGAGCTCGAGCGTCGGGCGCGAGCTGTTGCCGATGGGACGGCCGAGCTGCTGGACTGGTCGACGGTGCGCGAGGCGGTGAGGGCGAAGTTGCGGGCGGGGGCGGGGCGTGCGGATCAAGGTCGATAGAGCCGTCTGGCCCGAGCTTGACGCGATCGTCGGACGGTACGAGGCTGCGCGCCCCGGCCTGGGTGAGGCCTTCTTGGCGGCGTTCGATGACGCGCTTGCGACGATCGCCAACCACCCGACCGCGTGGGCCACATGGCAATGGGGCGCGGCGATCGAGCCGCCCCTGCGCCACTTCGTGATGCCGCGCTTCCCGTACGTGATCGGGTACCAGGTGACAGCCGATGCGGTCGTGGTCAGCCATGTGGTGCACGGCCGCCGCCGACCGGGGCGGAGGTGACGGCTGGGAGTTGCGTCAGCGGCCGAGGGCGGCAGTGACGGCGGCGACGACGTCGGCCAGGTCGATCGGGGTCTCGGTGCGCGCGGCCATGTCCTTGAGCTTGGCGGCGCCGGTGGTGAGCTCGCTCTCGCCGAGCGCCAGGGACAGCCGCGCGCCGAGCTTGTCGGCGCGGCGGAACTGCGCCTTGAAGCCGACCTCGCGGTGCTCGATCTCGACGGTGACGCCGGCGGTGCGCAGCTGGTGGGCCAGCGCGGTGGCCTTGATCCGCGCGGCCGGCCCCGCTGCGGCGATGAACAGGTCGATCCGTGGGGCGTAGCTGGCCGGCTCGCCCGGCATGCACAGCACCGTGCGCTCGACGCCGATGCCGAAGCCGATCGCCGGCGTCGCCGGACCGCCCAGCTCGCCGATCATCTCGTCGTAGCGACCGCCGGCGACGATCGTCGACTGGCTGCCGAGGTTGCCGGC
>Ga0075163_10010878_pt1 | contig 11869 bp, 20 predicted proteins | sample JI1023141ADNA_FD_71478 | JGI IMG/M metagenome (GOLD analysis project Ga0075163, IMG submission 71478) | Wastewater effluent complex algal communities from Wisconsin, to seasonally profile nutrient transformation and Carbon sequestration -... | ecosystem: Engineered > WWTP > Effluent > Algae... | reverse complement strand
TCTCCTTATGCTTTCTTTTTAGGTGGACGCATGAAACTCAGATCATCTTTGTTGAGAATAAGATGAACATGAAACACAGCGCGTGTCGCATTCTCTTCCATATTCTCTGTATAGGTGAGTGAGAACAACGTCAGTGGGTTATCCGGCAAGCGACGCACAGTGCCTTTGCAGATGCGAAAACGACGAACCGGAAGTCCGCGATCTGCCATCACACGACGCATGTTTGAAAGCTTGGTACGCATGTTCTGAATCATTGCATGCGCTTCTGTTTCAACACCAAGCATGATGAATTGCTGCGTGAATTCAACAGGTGCTGGTGTGTCTGTTGCGACGCTGCCATCAGCTACACTAGCATTCCATATCTGACGCGCAGCCTCAAGCTCAAGCTTGGCGCGATCAAGAACGGAATCAACAACAGTGTAGACTTGCACGACTGGAATTGCTTCGAGCACTGCATGAATGTCAGCAAGTGGGTTTGCAAGGTCATGCGAGAAACGATGAATTGCACGGTCAAGGGCATCATCTGGCGTCTCAAAATCGCATTGCAGCGCATTGATGTCAAATGTATCTTGCGTCATTTGCTACCCTTACCGAACATATCGCCAAGCATCTTTGCCATTTCATCCTGCATACGTTGCTTTTCTGCTTTCACAGAAGCTGGAGATACTGCTGGTTTGCGTGGAGCAATTCGTGGTGTTTCTTCCACCTGCGACCCAAATGTTTGAGCAAATATAGGCGTTTGCGTCAATGGTGTTTTTTGCCTGCAAGAAACCTTTGCGGCATAACGCCAGATGTAATCCATTGCTTGATCATATGAAACATCAGGATTGTCAACATCAGCAATCTCAGGGCGCAGAAGTTCAGGGATGAGTTTTGCTGCGACGATACTGGTGCGGGTGAATTGCTCAGCAATCAATAGCAGATCAGTGTAGATAGTCTCGCGCCATGTGTCGCGCTCGAACAGTGCGGAGTAGAGTGAACCACAATGCGCGCAGACATACTTGCTACCAGTGCGAAATTCGAGTTCGAACAGTGCTTGATCACTGCAAACGAAACATGCACAGATTGGTGTGAGGCGAGTTGGAAGCATTTCTGCGGTTCCTGATTCGGTTAGGTTGTTTTCGAGCTTGTAGATAGCGAATAGTGCTTCGATGTATGTTTTGTGCATCGACACAGGGCGAATGTTTTCGTCAAAAACAACGTAACCAAATGCTGATCTGATGTGGTATTGCATTTGTTTGCTCCATCAGCGACCTGCGCTTTCCCTTCTTTTGTGCTTTTCTCCCTGTGACAGACTAGGCAAGCACTTTGCTCCTTCGGTCGCATCACGGGCAAGCTGCGCTTGCCGTTTGCTTCCTAGGCGCTGACGCGCCGCATTGTGCTTGCCGTCGCTGTCAAGGGTACGCACATAAGCGGGAACCCTTGCGCTTGTTGGTCGCTTGATTTCGCGACTATTCGCGAGGCTGCTTTGTGATTGCTTTCACAGCCCACATGCACGCATCTTCATATGCAGTTGCAGCGATTGCGGCTTCGCGTGCACCGGCGAGGTCACGATGAGGTGATAATGTCAGCATATAATCGATGAGTTCAGCGGTCATTTTCTTGACTTCATCGACCCGTTGGATGCGGCTCGGATTGAAGCTTACGCCAACGCGATATTCACCTTCGGTCTGCTTGCGATCTTTGCTCATTCGTGTATTCCTTGTGTTGCTGTTTGTGGGTGTTAGGCACTGCACTTATTACGGAAGCAGACTCTTCAGAAAGTCGAGTTCTGCTTTGATATACATACGCAGTCGGTCGGGTACTGTAGCTCCTTCGACATACGTTATATCATCAAGACATCCGATGACATCTTCGTAAGGCGTATTGCAGCAATTGTGCCTACTGGTGTAGACGTCGTCACCGCCGCTCAATCGTACCGGACACCCACGACATGAGATTTCGTGACTGTTGCCACTTGGTGTTCGATACAAAACGCACAACGGACAATCACTTGCGCCGAAATTAATGTCTTCGATGTAGTGGGCTTCATAGTTGCGCTGCCATTTTGCAATGCTTTGTTCGAGCGCAATTTTTGTTTCGTGTTGCATCCGCATTGCTAATTTCCAATTCCCTGCGAACGCAGCACACTCCGCGCCATTTCGGCACCGTCAATGACGCCAAACATCGCTGCTGAACTGAGTTTATCAAGCACAGCGATTATTTTATCTTCAATATCACGTGGTACCTTGATGGCGCCAAGCATCTGATAAGCATCGTAAATGATCTGCTCATCCGCTGAGAGTTTTTCGTCTTTTTTAGCAATGACATTGTTCATTACATTTTTCTCCACGATCCTGACTGACTTGATTTCAATATCGGCGACGCTAAGAAGATGATCTTCGCCGTCGAACATTGCGCCTTCGACTTCAGTGTTACCAAACAAATTCAAGAAGCCAATTTGCACCAAATCGCATACACGATCTGTCGACATATCAGCAAGACGCTCAAGCGCAGATTCTTCTACGCCATTTGTTTCGATTTCTTTTACGTCCAGTTCAAGCATGACCTGTATCCGCATCTGCTTTCTCCTTGCTGATTTGGACCTGCTGTTGCAGCTTCTGCTTAGCAAGTTCTTTGTTGAGTTTGGTACGAATGCTTTGCATCGTCATTTGCAGGATGTAGAAATCCTGATCAAGCCCCACATCAAGCAGGTCACGCATTCCTTTCTCTGCGAAATGCGTCGTGCCGATTATCGACATAAGTCGCCAGCGTTTCCGCGCAAAGTGCTGCTGTCGTTCCTGCTTGGCGCTCAGTGGTTTATTCACGCGATTTCGTTCCATTGAGAATGTCCATTCCGATGATTGCAGTCAGTTCGTCAGCCGGCTCTGAAAATGCCGTATACTCCAGCAGCGTCACACAGTAGTTGTGCGCAACCAGCGGATCATGCAGCATCCTGATCAGGTACTGGCGCATCATTGCATTCTTTCTGATCGAAGTGTCACGCATATTGTCGTCACCAAATTGCGCAATACGCTGTAATGCTTCGTCGCTGGTGCGCAAATGCACAACAATCGCATCTTCGATGTGGCAATTGTCATCCTGTGTGGCCGGTATCTTGAACGAGCCGCGGTTCGCCGCGTAGCACGAATGCTCACAATTGCGCTCGATGAAGATGCGCATGATGCGAGCATAGCAGGTATATGCTTTGCGCACGAGTTCCACATCTTTGAAATTCTGCACTTTGCAAACTGCTGCGTTGTCAATCGTGAGACGCAGATAGCTCGCATGACACCATGGTGTGCGCTCGAAGATCACAAAGCGCTCACCCTCTGCGTTTGCGCGGATGATCTGTTCGCATACATACTTCTCGAACTCCTGCATGATATGCAGCTGTAAAGCGAGTGCAGCTTCACCGAAGTCATTGCTTTGCTGCGTCTCACGTTCAGTGTTGATCGCATCTGCATAGCCCGGAAACCTTTCCTTGAAGCTAGCGTAGCTGTCACGAGTACGAGACGGCGCCAGCTTAGCGCCAAGCACATCCGCAAGCAGTTTCGCAGTTGTGGTCTTGCCACAACCACCAACGCCAGCGAAGAAGATCGGGGTTACTGCGCGTTTGTATTCCATCAATTTGCCCTCCAGCAAACTTTGCGGTTTTGCGAGTCATAGCCGCAGCGCCAGATCACTTGTGTTCCGTAGAATTGCGGTGACGACGGCAATGGATGCTGCTGCATCAGCATCTGCGGAGCATTGTGCATCTGCATCATCTGCTGCTGTTGCTGCATCTGATACTGTTGCGCATTTTGCTGCATGATCATAAGCTGTTGTGCTGTGTCCATTGCCGTTACTCCTAGCGTCTGATTGTGTTTGCTGCAATCAGGCGACGGTACGTGTGCCGATTGCTTCGGTCAGACCGTGCAGAACTGCATCTGCAATCTTCTTCTGCCCGTATTCGCTTCCCCACAGAGCACAGCTTGCGGAATGCGAACCGAAGAACGGCTCAATCAGTGCGCATGGAATGTCCACAAGTGCATTGACATTGACGCCACCGCGATCTTCACGTAGCACTTGCAGAATGCCATTGCCGTGGCGTTTTTTGCCGGCGGCAAGACCGCCAATGTCATTGATTGCATTTGCGAAGTAGATAGCGAAAAGCTCTTCCTTCTTGCTTGCACTCGTCTTGACGCTGCTGATTAGCGTTTCGCAACCATTTGCTCGCGCATCGGCTGACGAATTGAAGTGCAATTCCACGACGAAATCAGCACGACTTGCCCGCGCTTTTTCATACGCACCGATAATGCCGATGTGATCGCGGAAGATCACAATTCCAGTAGCATCGCTTGCCCACAGTGCCGTTGCAATCATATACGCAAGCTTGGAATTGTAACCATACTCGGCCATTCCAGCCCACGGTCCATGCTGCAAAATAGCGCCGGGTTTCTGCTTTTCATGCCCAACGATGATTGCAATACGTTTGCCAGAAAGAGAACCAGATGCGCGTTTCAGAATTGCGTTCAGCGTCTCCTTCTTTGCGCCAATCGGCTGCATTGCATCACCATCCGGAAGCAGTGCATTGCCGACGGCAAGCGTTGGCTTGTTGGGGTCATACGGTTTATGTTCGCGTCTGACCACATCAACCGTAACAACACGCGGCGGCGCAGGAACCGGCTTCGGCACATTCGGGTTCTGCGGAATGTCGCCCTCGAATGTCTTGCGGAACCAATCAGAAATCACACCCATTTCATTCACTCCTGTTTGCGCTGTTTAGCTGCTTAGCTGCTTCACTGCTTCACTGCTGCGCGATTGCATTACTATTCGATGTAGATGCCGTAGGGTTTCTGCGACAAATCGTTCGGCTCCCAAGCGCGACCATCTGCACGAGTAATTGTGAGTGTTGAGATACACGACGATGCGTGCATCTGTCCACCAACAATCGGCAATGGTCGCTTTGCAGCAAACGTTGCTTCATTCAACGCTTTGACGAGTGCTGCGATACTCGGGTACTGCTCGTTCGGCTTGCGTTCGATCTTGATAACCATTGCTTAGTTTCCTTGTTTGTATACGGTTTCAATTGCTTGACAGACTCCTTTGTTGCCAAGTTTGCATCTGAGTTCATCGTAGAATACATAAACGAGAACCAGAATCACAACGAGCACACGTGTCAAACCGTAGAATCCTTCATGCATGATACTCTCCTATTTCTTTCCCATTGCGTCAACAAGCGGTTTACTTGTATCCCAGATTGCACGATCAGGCACCTGCAATGCAACGTGATTATAGCTGTCGTTCGTGACCATCTTGTCGATGAGCCATTCAGCTTTGCGGCTTGCAGGACCAGCCGGATATTCACCGCGCTCCAATGCAACAGCAATTGCTTGCTTGTTTGTCAGCACAACAACTGCTTCTCTTGCGCGTGTGACTGCGGTGTAAAACCACTCGCGAGAGATAAGCTTGCCTGCACTTTCACGATGCAAGCAAACGAACACATTGCGCCACTGCCCGCCCTGCGACTTGTGGCATGTGATAGCATACGCATGTTTCAGCGCAGCAACACTGCCGGTGTCTTTCAGATCGAAAGTGCGGTCAAGTGCAACAAACTCAACAACGATGATGTGCGACGATTGGCGCTTGCCTTTCGTGTCTTCTTCGTCATCAATCGGCTGATTGTTTTCATCACGACGTTTGATGTTGTCTGCAATCATCATCTGCGTCTGTGTCATAAGCTGCGACATGTTATCGAAGCTAAGTGATTGCTGCGACGCTTTGGCAACCATGTTCAGATCGTCGGCGATGTCAGGATCAGGACCGTTGTAATCAGGATTGCGGCGAATGTCGCGCACAATGCCAATCTCTCCGTTGGTGATACCAAGCGCCCAATTGTTCTTGCCAGTGAACATCACACGATCACCAACGGCAAGGCGCATCTTGTCGCGTCCTGCAAAGATCAACTGCAACTCACTGTCCGGGTTGAAGTACTGGCGCAGTACGACATTCATAATCTCTTGGCCAGTTGCACCAACGTTCGTTGTCGTGATCGTGATGTCCTGCGTTTCATCATATATGCCGTCTTTGTGGTTTTTCTTCACAAACTCGACAATCTCTTTCAGTGCAGTTTGTGCGTGCAACGATACACCTTTGAGTTGAAATTCCTCAGCTTTCACCGGCATGTCACCATTACGGATGCGTGCTGCATTGGCAATGATCGGCGATCCTTCTGCTTGACGATGAATTTTCGACAGTTCAAACGTCGGCCATTTGTGAATTGCCATGCCGAACACCGCATCACCGAACACTGGCGGCAACTGCGACAAATCGCCTACCATATAGATGCGGCATTGCGGGTGACACGCTGCAATGAAAAGCTCCCAAAGGTCAAGGCCGACCATTGACGCTTCGTCAATCACAATCACGCGCCAAGGCATACGATTGTTCTTGTCATGCGTTGGCACCATGCGCATTGACTTCTTCATTCCGAGGAAGTGACCTGCACTGTCGAATTGCTCTGCTTCATAGAACTCAGGCTTGAAGCCAAGCAAACGATGGATTGTGCTGCAATGCGGACGGAAACAATCCGGCAAGCTACCAGCCATCTGCTTTGCAGCGCGTCCAGTGAAAGCAGCAAATGCAATGCTAGGCACATTACGGCAAGGATGTCCGTTAAAGCTCTCACTCAGATGCGCAAGCGAGCCAATTGCAACTGCTGGAATTTGCTCCAACAAGCGTGCAACGAATGCACGGAGTGTTGTCGTCTTGCCCGTGCCTGCATAGCCGACAAGGCAAGCAAACTGCTCTGCAACCAGCCCTGCAACTGCTGCTTCCTGTGAGGCGTCAAGCGCGACTTGCGGCGCAATGTCCCCGTAAACCTCTGCAATGGTCTTGTTGTGAGACTCTGCAACAGTTGGCACGCGCATTTCGTCAAGCGCTTCTGCAACTTTGTTCTGCTGCACTTCCACAACAGGCGCAGGCGCAGGCGCAGGAAGCGTTGCTTCACTTGCACCATCTGGAAGCGCCACAATAGCATGCTTCGCGTCTGCTTCTGCTTTCTTCTTTGCAAGCAAAGCCGCAAGACCAGTCAAGCCGCCGAGTTGAGTTGCAGCTTCCTGTTTGACTTCTGCGACGACCTGTGCAGCAGGCTTCGCAGCTTGCGCTTCGCGTTCCGCTTTGGCTTTCGCCATGAATGCTGTAAGGCTCATTCGTCACCATCTTCTGCGCTAGGTGCGCGTGTCTGTGTCATGCCAAAACGATAGCCATCCTTGCGCTTCGCTTCTGCAAACATCTCTGAAATAGTATCGACCATAATCTCGTGCTTGGACGGGATCGGGATGCGAATTTGCGGAGTGTTCGCAGTGTTGTGCAGCAACCGAATGTTCTCGAAGTCTGCCCAAGTTGCGCTGATACCAAACTCGACAGAATTGCGCTGCCAAAAGATCGGATTGTAGTGCAGCGCCATAAGCGAATAAAGCTCAATCAATCGCGTCGTGAACGATGTGATGTCGATTGAATTGTTCACATCGTCAGTTGTGGTAGTGACAAGCTGGTAGAACTCACCAAACTTCCACGCATCTGCAACTGCTCCCGGCACACCATGCGGGCCAATTAGCCCAGCGCGATGTAACATGAATGCAACGCTGCAAAGGCGCATAAAGATGAGCCGTTCCTCATCGCTACCGGAATCGAACGCATGGAAGTAATCGAAAAGCCATGCTTTCCGGTCAAAGCCCTTGCGATCCATCGGGCTTGTATATTGCACCGCTGATTTGCCAGACCTGAAAGGCGTAGCACATAAACGAAACAGGAATTGCACCATATACGCGGAAGGTGCAAGGCGCAAAAGCTCTGCATAATCGATTGCGCTCTTATACATTGCGATTGGCGCGGTATATGCAACTTGCCAGATGTCGCCTGTCACACTCTGCCCGATGTTTGCGGGCATGTTGATGAATGGCATTCCAGTTTGATTGCAACGAATTGCAATGCAATCATCTTGCGGCTCAATCAGATCAATGCGATCAATGTTGCTCATGAATTCATGCGCAAGTGTGTCAATCTGATGCTCAACAATACCACGCATCAAAGCGCGCTTGGCATGAATGTCGTGCGCTGCATTGCGTTTCTGCGTGGCGTTCGCAAGATGCGGTTGCGCTGGCATAACACGCCTAGAGGCTGACAACTGCACCGCAAGGTCAGACACCGAAACCGTAGCGTTGTTTGTTGCTACCTTTGCAGGCTCTTTCGGTTGCACAAGATGCGCATATTTTGCCAGCATGTCTGCTAATGACATTGCTTGTTCTCCATGACGGGTTGACTTCAAGAAATGACTTGTCTTCTGTATATCGCACAAGTCATTGCGTCAAGTCAAACAAAAAGGCACTTGCATTGCTGCAAGTGCCCCAATGTAGGCGCATTCAGGTCTGCAATCGAACTGATTACAGATCGCCAATGTCGAAGGTTGCGGAAGTGCTGGCCTTTTTCGCAGTGCGCGTGTCCTTCCACTGCTCCATGTATTTCGTCGGCATCTGCATCTTGGTCGCCATGCCGATGGAAACGTCGAGAATCTTGATCCAATGATCCTGCGTCATGCGCGGGAACAGTGCATTTGCCATTTCGGCATTCGACAGTGCAGAACGCAGATCGCGCGGAGTGATCGGAAAGTTGAGTTTCTTGAGGCTTTCGCACATTGCCTTCGCAATCTGCGCCCAAGACTTGTCAACGCCGACACGGCCAACGCGGCGACGAACTTCATTCCAGCTCGACAGATCAATCGTGCCGTCTTCATTGCGCACGATGGAAGGCAGATCATAGACGGTCGAACGATTGCTTGCGAATGCACGAACACCGCGAGCGATGCGACCTTCAACCATGTCGCCATAACCCTGACGGAAAAATTCAGGATTGTTGAGCAACATTTCGTCGAACGTCGGCGTTTCGATCACTGCATTGTATTTCACAGCACGATCTGCACCGCGACCGACGACAATCGGCACAATCGCGTATGCGCCAGCGGCGTTCGGTGCATCCCAATTGATATTGGAAAGAATCGTGTCCTGCTGGAAATCAGACAGTGCAGTGACGAGCGAGTCGAAGCTCAGATCGAGATCGGACTCGAAATCATTGCCGTCATCATCATTGCCAGCCGGTGCGGGAGTGTTTGCAGCAGTTGCTGCGCCAGTCTCTGTATTTGCATCGCGCACGATGCGGTTGTTGAAAGCGTTGCGCATTCGATTCGTTCCTTGTGTTGTGGGCGGAAGTGCCCGAGGCGTGTTTGACTCCAAGATTCTAGAGCCACTTCGCGAGAATGTCAAGACATTCCCTGAAGAATTTTCAGTCAGTCCGGCCATGGCAAGGCCCTCACGCATGGCAAACGTCTCGCGAATCTCGGTCTTACGCTGCGCGTAGCTCGCGAGTGTAGCCAAACGCTGACGTTCTGCAATCCGTTCGTCGCGCTTAGCCTTAGCTTTGCGGCGTTTCATCTTCATACCAGTTGCAATTGCCATGGCGATGGTTCACAATCCGTTGTTGTCGGGCCAGTTGCCTACTGCAATGCCGTCAAGCATCGAGCAAAGCAACTGCCGGATGATAACCGAAGGCGGTTCATTGTTCGCACGCATGTTTTTCACCATGCCAGCGAATGCAATCTGCACATACATATTCGGTGCAGCGAGATTTGCAGCATCCTGCAATATGCTGATGCAGCGTTGCGCTTGTTCGCGTCGTGATTCATTGTCGATGCTAAGATGTTGTGACATCAGTTGTGTTCCTTGTGTTGTTGTAGTTTGTCCATTTGCGACGCAACACTTGATGCACTGAATTTGACTCATCAAATGGCGCAGTGATAACCTTGAGCCGCGACGTGATCGCGCCTGCTACAAAACTACCTATTGCGCGGCGACAAGTCAAGTCATTGTAGTCAGGATAATAGCGCGAATTTGGCTTACCGTTCTCAAGCACTACTGTTACGACTATGGGAAGCGCATTAGCGATCATAATCGGCGTCAGTTGCGGATATTCCTTGCTGCTATCGCTCATGGCAATTTATCCAGCATTACTTGATCGACGTCGAGCGCGATACGTGCCTGCTCAAACGTCATGTTCGTTGCATCGCCATAGCAAGCAATAACTGTAATTGCGGCACATCTGTTTAATTCGTGAACGTGCTTTGAATGTTGCGTGCGTATCTCTGCGTATGAGCGTTTCGCTTCTGCGGCACGCATGCAAAACAATGTGAGACGGCACTTAAAGCGATTACGCAATTGTGCTGCATTTGTGAGAATCTCGCTCATCACAGATAATCCGATAGTTTGCGCGGCAAAGACAATGCGAACGTCTGCGACAGACGCGAGCCGCTTTCGATTGTGTATGTGCCTAGCGTCATTTTGTGTTTTCTTGCGTGCGCAAGCGCGGCAGCATGCATGTCAAATCGCGAACTACGACCATCCAAGCGAATCACACTACGATAGCCAACATAGGCATGAAAGATTGCATAGTATTTCATCGCGCATCACTCCGCTTCGTCGATGTCAACGAAGTCAAACATGCCAACATGATAGCGTTTGCCATATGCAATGCGCGCGCTTTTGGCGTTTTTCGCGGCAAACTTACACTCACGAATGAGCGTTCCGCGCGGGCCATAGATATGGCGGATTTTGTAAAGCGTAAGCATGTGCGTGTTCTCCGTGTTAGTGGGATTGTGTTAGCTGCGATTGCGAAGCGATTATGCCAGCAACTGAGCCAGCAAAGCGCGTGCTGCGACATAGGTGCGCATTGCTTTAATCATCGGCCAAGCGATTGCGGCGATCAAAGCCACTGCAACGATCTGCGCGAGAACAATCGCATTCGTGATGACAAGGTAAGTAGCGGTAAGCCATGCGATTGCGATTGCAACCAACTTGACCAACTGCCAAGCGATGCGAGCCTTGTGTGCAATGCGGTGCATGCGCGAATAGATGCGTTCCATTTTGTGTTCCTTTCCAGAACGTGCTAGTTAGTCTATCTGCGATTTAATCCAAAGTGTCAAGATGCGAGAAAGCACGCAATCCGCATTGCAGCGAGTCGCGTGCTTTGTTCTTGTCAGTTATTCACTAGTCGTTAGTTGTTTATCCGCTTCCCTTTAGCCTCTATTTCGTGGGGAAGTGTAAGAGGTGCAAGCCAAGAATCAAGCCTAGCGTTTTGTCATTCGCTTTGCAGGCCTATTCAACTTTATGTCGTCCGTTCTCGGAACATCGCTTTACAATCATCATAGCACGCTTGCAACGCGGCTTGTGTGATGATTGCAGAGGGGAAATAAGCACATTCCCGCTCTTGCGCCTAAGCCTAGCCATCCTGCCCTATACGACGCGCGGTCGCATAAAGTTTCTGCTAGTTCACTTCGCCATTGTTTCTCAATGACTGCAACCTGATTATGTGCCGAGATTTGCAATTCTCGCTTATGCGTGGCTGACTAGGCCGTTTGCGCTTGCAGTCTCATTCCTCATTCGTTGTTTCATCCAGTAACTACACAATACACTGTTTTGGCGCTTGGCAAAGAGGAAAATGCAGATTTCTTTGCAGTCAGTCCATTTTTCCTGCTAACCCATTGATTTCATTGAGGAATAAAAAATTGCACATTCTCTCATTTTCTCCGTTCGCCTATCTCAAATCAGCTTGCGAATCACTCTTGCACTCTAACCCTTTGATATTGCTCATCTTTTCATGCGCACCCTGCTTTTCCTGCAACCAGCTTCGCAGCTTGGCTCAAAATAGGAATATATTCCTCATCTTCTCAATCCTCCAAGGTCTCAGTTTTGCAATCTCACTGTTAGCGTTGTTATTTTGAAATATATTGATTTTCATATATATATAATAACAACGCTAACACTAACATTCTAAAGTCTACGTCTTATTAGAATAAGTA
>Ga0075163_10010877_pt1 | contig 11870 bp, 12 predicted proteins | sample JI1023141ADNA_FD_71478 | JGI IMG/M metagenome (GOLD analysis project Ga0075163, IMG submission 71478) | Wastewater effluent complex algal communities from Wisconsin, to seasonally profile nutrient transformation and Carbon sequestration -... | ecosystem: Engineered > WWTP > Effluent > Algae... | reverse complement strand
AAAGACTGCGCAAAACGGGCGTCTCAGGCCGGGTTGGATAATGGAAGTTTACGCCCTTGAAGGTGACATGGCCCTTGACCGGGGCAGGGAGCGCCTGCGCGTTTGCAGGCGATGCAATGCTGGGCTTCTCGTCCAGCAATTCGGAGATGCGTTCGGCGGCACCGGCCGCGAGTTGCACTTCGCCCCAGACTTCTGAAAGTTGGCCCAGCGAGCTTGCCGCGAACACGGCGTAGAGAACAAACTGGCTCAAGGTTCCGCCGCTCAGCGTTCCCGCCATCACGTCGCGTGCGCCAAACCACAACAGGCCGACAATGGCTCCAAGAGACACGAGAATGATCGCAAAGGTGAGAACGGCCCGCGCCAACGTGCGCTTTGCTGCTGCGCCAAAGGCGGTGCGTGTCGCCACCTGGAACGTGTCCATGGTGGCACGTTCCTGGGTGTTGGATTGTACGGTGGCAATGGCCGAGAGCCGCTCCTGGGCATAGGCCGCGCTATCTGCCAAAGTATCTTGCGCCAGTCGCGAGAGGGAGCGCACGCGGCGGCCATAGACCACCAATGGCAACACGATGAGAGGAATGGCCAAGGCCGCAAGACCGGAGAGCCTCGGGCTTGTATAGATCATCATCGCCAATGCACCCGTGAGCATGACGACATTGCGCAGCGCGATGGACGCTGTGGAAGAGAAGGCACTCTTGATCTGCGTTGTGTCAGCGGTGAGCCGCGAGATCACTTCGCCGGTCTTCTGCGTTTCATAGAACGACGGCGTGAGCAGGGTGAGATGGCGAAACAGGTGGTCGCGCACATCGGCCACCACGCGCTCGCCGATCCAGGTGACGAAATAGAAGCGAACCGAGGAGCCAACGGCGAGCAAGCCGACAACCGCCAGCATGACCCCGAAATATTGGTCCACCAGTCCGGCATTCTCGCCCGTGAAGCCGTGATCGAAGACGCGCCGGACCGCCACGGGAATGACGAGGGTGGCCACGGAAGCCACCAAAAGTGCGACAAGCGCCATGGCGACTTGGGGCTTGTAACGGCCAAGGAAGGGCATGAGCCGGGCAAGCGGGCGCAAATCTCTTGATTTTCCGCGCCTTTTTGCTTCCTGCTCATAAACGTTGCTCATTCCAGACCCTTCTGTTTGGAGGGCCTTGCAGGCGCCCGTTCCCTCCTATATAGGACCGCTCCATCGCTTGTCACCCGGCAGTGTCTCGCGCCCTATTGGGGCGGAACGCTGCCATGTTTTTTGAAGAGAAGTTCCATGAAGTCCGGCATCCATCCCGATTACCATCCGATCACCGTTGTGATGACGGACGGCACCAAGTTCGTGACCCGCTCCACCTATGGCAAGGCCGGCGACACGCTGAACCTTGACATTGATCCGAAGTCCCATCCGGCATGGACTGGTGGCCAACAGGGCCTCGTGGATCGCGGTGGTCGCGTGTCGCGCTTCAATCAGAAGTTCTCCTTCCTCAAGAAGTAATTCGTCCGCTTCGGCTGACACAGAAACCCGGCTCGCAAGGCCGGGTTTTTTGTTTGGCGACGATTGGTGCGGCGCAATCTATTGGACACTGAGCTCGCTGATGAAACCCTGCACCGTTTCGCGGTCGGCGGCATTGGGGCTGAGTCGCAAATAGGCTTCAAAGGCCTGCCGCGCCGCCAGCGGCCTTGACGTGTGCCGTGCGGCAACGCCGATGTTGTATTGGACATCGGCAAGGTCGGGGTTGAGGGCTGCAGCCTTCTCATAGGTGACGAGGGCCGCAGCCGCATTGCCCTGTTTCATCTGCACGCCACCCAGTCCCACATAGCTGTCGGCATAGGCAGGATCGCGGGCAATTGCCTGTTCAAATGCCGTAACCGCCTCGGCATCCCGGCCTTCGCCGGCAAGCACCACGCCCAGATTATGATATTGCAGGGCCTCGTCCGGATAGAGGGAGATCGAGGTCTGGTACTTCTCGATGGCACCTGACTTGTCGCCAAGCGCGCTGAGAGCTGCACCCCAATTGGTATAGGCGATGGCGGCCGTGGGATCAGCCTCAATCACCTGCCTGAAGTGATCGATGGCGGCCTTGAGATCCTCCGGTCGTTTTTCCGGTCGTTCCAGAAGGTCCACGCCCAGGAGATTGATGGCAGTGAGCCGATTATCGTTATCTGTCAGTGCGATCCTTTGGGCGAGGGTCAGTCCTTCGCTACGTCGTACACCATTGTCCGCATTGTAGAGGAACAAGGCCAACTCCATGGGGGCTGTGACCTCCATGTATCGTTCGGCAGCGGATTGCAAAATGGCATCGTGCGAGCCGCCCGTGATGGGCGTGAGCGCCACCGGCTTGTCCACACCTCGCCGCAACCGCACACGGAGTTCCATGGATGACGAAAGGCAAGGCTCACTGGGGCAGACGAAATCACCGATCAATCGGTTTTGCGGCAGGCCGAAGGTTTGACGGAGGAGACGGATGATGGAGCCGAAGGACAGGCCTTCAACCGGCACGGCAATGTCTGGCACTTCAAAATTCGCCATCACCTGCAATTGGGCATCACTCCGGTTGGCAGACCCTGCAATGCGACGGATGTTGTCGGCCAACATCAATGCAGCCCCATCTTCAGTGTAGCCAAGTTCCTTGATGTTTTTGGGCAGCCCGATGGCATCCACCACCATTTCATCTGAACGCAGGACTTTGACAGCGGTGTAGATGAGCAAACCCACCACGCCAAGAAAGGCGAGGTTGAGAATGATCTTGCGCACCTCATCAAGGTGGGAGCCAATTGACTTGCCCGGGACAAGAGCTTGCACGCGCGGCGCCAAAGGCAACGGTTTGCGCGGGGTGCTTTGCGTTTGCCCGTCAGGCATGTGCGCCGCGCCTCGTCATGTTTACCGCGTACCGAAGGCCCGGGCCAACTGGTCGAGTTGTGAGGCGACGGGATTGTCGTTGCCAGTTTCCGTCGGCTTCTGCCGCGAGATCATCATGTCGAGGGTCTTGATGCGCTCGAGCAGGCGAAGCGACCGGTCCACCAGTGCCTTTAGGCCATCAGGCATGCTCTCGCCGCCAGGTATGGCGTTGCCGCGGCCAATGTCGCTGAGGCTGATGCGGTTCTTTTCCTTGCGCGCTTCATCAGTGCCGAGTTCGCCTGCTGCTATGGCGCGTTGCAGGAGCAACCACGAGGCCAACTGCATGAGGCGGGTGGTGAGACGCATGCTCTCTGTGGCATAGGCAATGGCGCCGCTGCGATCGAGCAATTTGCTGTCGGTCCGTCCCGGACCATCGAGGTAGTTGGCGGTCTCTTCAACCAGCCCCATACCTTCCTTGAAAACCTTGTCGAACTGTTCTGAACTTGTGAATCTCGCCAAGAAATCCACCGTGCCCAACTGCAATCCCGGCCCTGCCGCATTCCCCATGGTGAACAACCCCTTACTCACATTCATTTGTTTTTAGCATTCTGGCCTCCCATGTCCACCCAATCAAAGTGGCCCATTCTGAGGCGGCTGCCTCCAGCCACAGATTGAGGGAGCAAGTCCGGGGCCAGTTGCGCAGTTATGTGAAAACAAAAAAAAGCCGCGGAAACCGCGGCTTGAGTTCTAACAGGGAGGCGTCAAACAGAGTGGACAGAACCACTCAGAGAATCCGGATCGCTCCGGATGACTGTTAAGGTAAACGCAAAGATTTACCGAATGGTTAATGAAATCGTGAATTTCAGCGCCATTTCGGGTCGATGAAAGCGGAGCCGTTAAGATTTAAAGAAGGCGTCGGCAGCAGCCTTAGAGTTCTGCTTCTTGGTGATTTCAGTTTTCAGGCGCACAATCTCAGCTTCAAAAGAGACAATGCGCTGCTGCAATTCATCCACAGAAATGGCATCCAGGGGCTCGCCAACGACGAGTTTCGGTTTTGGGTTCAGCAATTCGTCAAGATCCATCACATCCTCCATCACATGGGCGTGAATCTGGACCAGAGTTGGCTCTTGGGCAAGAGTAAGGAGAGATGAAGATGAATGTGCCAACCCGGATGAAGGCCATCGCCATACGCGAACCCGGCGGACCCGATGTGCTTGTTCCAGTTGAGATCGATTGTCCTGCACCCGGCGAGGGACAAGTCCTCATCAAGGTGTCAGCTGCAGGGATCAACCGTCCTGATGTTCTTCAGCGCCAGGGTGGTTATCCGCCACCGCCGGGCGCACCAACGACGCCCGGACTCGAAGTGGCTGGCGAGATTGTTGCGCTGGGGCAGGGCACACAGCACTACAAGCGCGGTGACAAGGTCTGCGCGTTGGTGCCCGGTGGGGGATATGCCGAATACTGCGTGGCTGCAGAAGCCAACTGCCTGCCACTGCCAGCAGGACTCTCACTGCTGGAAGCAGCAGGACTGCCGGAAACCTACTTCACCGTATGGACCAACGTGTTTGAGCGGGGCGCACTGACGGCGGGCGAGACTTTTCTGGTGCATGGTGGCACCAGCGGCATTGGTTCCACCGCCATCATGCTGGCAAAAGCCTTCGGTGCAACGGTGATCGCCACTGCCGGAAGTGATGAGAAGTGCGAGGCATGCCGCGCTTTTGGAGCCGACCACGCCATCAACTACCGCATGCAGGATTTCGTTGCGGTGATGAAGGAGATGAAGCTGTCCGCCAATCTGATTCTTGATATGGTGGGAGGTGACTATGTGGAACGCAATCTGAAAGTCGCGGCCATGCATGGCCGCATCGTCCAGATCGCCTTCCAGCAGGGATCGCGCGTCACCGCTGACCTGATGCCTATCATGTTGAAGCGACTGACCTTCACCGGCTCCACGCTGCGCCCCAGGTCGGTTGCCGAAAAGGCCGACATCGCCCAGGCACTGCGGGCCAAGGTCTGGCCATTGCTGGCGGCCGGGCGCTGCAAGCCCATGATCCACGCCACTTTTCCATTGGTCGATGCCGCCAAGGCCCACGCGCTCATGGAAAGCTCGACCCATACCGGCAAGATCATCTTGACTGTTGGAAGCTGATTGCTTTGGGGGCGGCAATCGCCTATAGCAACGCCATCCCCGACAAGTTGTGTCAGAACAATTGGAGCCCCTGGAAAGGTTCCGAAGGAGCGAAATATTATGTCACGCGCACCATTGATGGCCAAGGCGACCGCAGTCTGGCTGGTTGAAAACACCACCCTCACCTTCAAGCAGATCGCCGAATTCTGCCACCTCCACGAACTTGAAGTGAAGGGCATTGCCGATGGCGATGTAGCCCAGGGCGTCAAGGGCCTTGATCCCATCACGGGCGGGCAATTGACCCGCGAGGAAATCGCCAAGGGCGAGGCCAATACCAGCCATGCGCTGGCCATTCTCGAATCCAAAGTTGATATCCAGGTGAAGAAGTCCACTGGCGGACCGCGCTACACACCCGTGTCGCGCCGTGGCGACCGTCCGGATGCCATCGCCTGGTTGTTGCGTTACCATCCCGAACTGCCCGATGCCGCCATCATGAAGCTGGTGGGCACCACCAAGCACACCATCAATTCGGTGCGCGACCGCAGCCACTGGAACATCGGCACCATCAAGCCGGTTGATCCGGTGTCGTTGGGTCTCTGTTCGCAGATCGATCTCGATTTTGCCGTGCAGAAGGCCGCAAGCCGCGCCAAGAAGCCCATGGGAGATGCGGAAGCTCCACGCACCCTCATTCCTGCGTCTGAGGTTGAGGGGACCACCGCTCACCGCATGGCCATGGAACTGCGTGAGGCCGAAGAGGCCGCCAACGCACCACGCAAGGATGAAGATCTCACCGCAGACTCGGTCTTCGCCAAGCTCAAGGGCATCGTCGTCGAAGATCAGGAGTGAGCATGCGCATTCTGGCTGTGGGTGGCGAAGGCACGGTTGGCAAGGCCGCACTGAGCGACCTGCGCCAGCGCCATGACATCGTCACGGCGGGCCGCAACAGTGGCATCATCACGGTTGACGTCATGGACGAAGCCTCGGTGGACGCCATGTTCAAGACAGCCGGTGCGATTGACGCCGTTGTGGTGACAACGGGCCACGGCCATTTCGGTCCGGTCTCGGACATGACGCCGCAACAGTTCCGCAAAGGCGTCGATGACAAGCTGATGGGCCAGATCAACGTGGCGCTGATTGCCCTCCGCTACCTCAAGGATGGTGGCTCGATCACACTCACCAGTGGTGTCACCAACCGCGACTTCATCCGCAAGGGATCCAATGCCGCGTCCATGAACGGCGCGTTGGATGATTTTGCCCGCGGTGCCGCAATTGAAATGCCGCGCGGCATTCGCATCAATTGTGTCAGTCCCGGTCTGCTGGAAGAGTCGGCCAGAAAATACGACGGGTTCTTCCCCGGCCACGCCCCCGTAACATCAGCCCGCGTTGGCTTGGCTTTCACCAAGTGCGTGGAAGGTGGCATCAACGGGCAAGTTGTGGCGGTGGATTGATCACACCAACCTCCTGATGGGAGAAGGTGCCCCGAAGGCACGGATGAAGTCGTTGCTGCAGGGGACGATGAACTTTCAAGCGGCAGATTCATTGAACGGGCTTCAGGAAATCCTCTTGGCCATGAACACATCGCCATCACGCATTGCCGTGACGATGAACCCGCGTTTTGCATAAAACCCAACGGCTGACGTGCCTTCGCCGGTATCAAGTGTGATGTTGCGGCAGCCCGCTGCACGAAGGTGGTTCTCGGCCTCCATCAGGAGTTCTTCACCATGGCCGTGTCCCGCGTGAGAAGGATCGGTGAACAGCGCAAAGAGCTTTCCCGTCGCAGGCTCCACCATGGCAAAGGCCGCGATGTTTCCGAGGCTTTCGGAAATCCAGGCCACGATGTTCCCGCTTCGCATAGCCGCCGCGATTGTTGCCTCTGTGATACCCCGCTCCGCCATCTGCTCCACCGAGAGATGGTTCTCGCGCACCGATGTTCTCACCCGGGTGATCGCGGGCAAGTCATCGATACGCGCCAACCGGATCATTCTTTCACTGGCACCGTGTAGTTCAACGGCATGCGCGCACCATCCACATAGATGATCTGGCCCGAGATGTAGCTTGCATCGTCCGAGGCGAGGAATGTTGCGACGCTGGCAACCTCGGATGGTTCACCGACGCGGCCCAGTGGCGTGCGTGACATGGCGCGGTTCATCGCCGCCTTGTCTTGCAGCGTACCGGCCAGCATGTCGGTGCGAATGGAACCCGGACCAATGCCGTTGACGCGTATGCCATGGCTGGCCAATGCTAGGGCGGATACGGCCGTGAGCTGTTTCACGCCGCCCTTCGACATGGTGTAGGGCGCGATTTGCGGAATGGCCAATGTGTCATTGACCGACGACATGTTGACGATGGCGCCAGCCTTGCGGCCAGCTGCAATTTGCTTGACCATCTCGCGGGCGACGGCCTGCAACATCAGGAAAGAACCCTTGAGGTTGACGCCGATGACCCGGTCAAAATCCTCTTCCGTCACATCCAGGAAGTCCTTGGCAATGGAAATGGCTGCGTTGTTGACGAGTATGTCGACCGCTCCGAAGTCACGCACCGTGGCGGCGACGAGTGATTTGACATCCGCAGCCTTCGACACATCGCAGTGATGGTAGTTCGCACCAATGCGGCTGGCAGCTGTCACCCCTGCCTCATCCAGCACGTCACACATGATGACACGGGCACCTTCTGCGACAAAGCGCTCGGCAATGGCGAGGCCGATGCCGCGGGCCGACCCCGTGACAATGGCGATGCGGTCTTTCAGTTTCAATTCAAACTCCTGATATCCAATTCAATGACCATGAAAATTGCTGGTGGCGGTTTCGAGCAGCACCGACATGAAATGTACATGACGCGCCCGGGAAAGTGCGCCGATCACCGTACCGGCCACGTCCTTGTTGGTGAGCCAGCTTGTCGGTTCACGCGCGGTGGCCCACTCTGCAATGTTGAGCGGCGAAATGTCTTCGATGTTGGGCGGATAGATGGCGGTGACACGCACACCCGTGCCGCGCAGTTCCTGGCGCAGGGCATCCGTCATGCCCGCTTGCCCGTGCTTGGAGGCCATGTAGGCAACTGACGCACCCTGCATCGGCACATTGCTCATGCCGCTAATTGACACCATGTTGACGATATCCGCGGCGGGCGATGCTTTCAGCAGAGGCAGAAGCCCGCGCGTCAGGAGCAAGGTGCCAGTCACGTTGGCGGTGATGGTTTGCTGGATGGCATAGGCATCGTGGCTGTCCATTGTTCCGGAAAGCCACATCGCACCATTGTTGATGAGAATATCAAGCGGCTGGTTTTCGTCCCGCCAGGACTTTGCAAACAGTGTCACCTGCGAAATGTCGGCAAGATCGAGCGCGCGGTATTCCGGGGCTGTTCCGGTTCGCAGCCGAATCGATTCGGCCAGAGCAGACAGGGGCTCAATGTTGCGTGCCGTCAGAAACAGGTTGGCTCCCATGTCGGCAAACACAACAGCCAGGGCCGCACCAAGTCCGCGCCCGGCACCAGTGATGAAAATGCGCTTTCCCTTGATGTGGTCCATGCTTGCCTCCGTCAATAGGTGTCCGCAGCTTGAACCATGCGCGCGTAGACAGCGATGATCAAGGCGGCGGCAACGGTGACAAACAGGCTGGCCTGCAGCGAGCTGTAGTCAGCAAGAATGCCAATTAGTGGAGGACCAGCAAGAAATCCGGAATACCCCATAGATGTGACAGCAGCGATTCCGCGTCCCGGTGCGTCAGGTTCCAGGCGACCGCCGCCCGCGAAGAGGACAGGTGCAACATTGCCGATGCCGATGCCACCTACAAAGAATCCGATCAGAGACAGTGGTACGGACGGCAACAGCAAAGCCGCCGCCGTGCCGATTGCTGTGAGAACCGAGCTGACGGCAACAATGCGCACCGCCCCATAGCGTTGCCGCAACAGGTCGCCAGTGAACCGCGAAAGCGCCATCCCCGCCTGATAGAAGCCGAAGGCCATGGCGGCTGTGGAGGCTGCAATGACAAATCGGTCCTGCAACATGATGGCCGCCCAGTCGGCCACTGAGCCTTCAATCATCAAGGCCAGAAAGCACAGTGCACCCAGTCCAATGGTGGCTTTGGTCGGCATGGCGAAGTGGCTGCCCGAGAGTCCCTTGTCGACACGGGCAGGCAAGAAGAAGCGGGCGCAGACCAAGATGCCGACAGCGCAAGACGCGGCGATGAGCGGCAGTTGCAGTTCCGGGCCAACGGCCCGCAACAGCATTGCGCCACCGATGGTACCGACTGCCGCCCCGACACTGAAGCCACCGTGAAGTCCGGACATCACGGGCTTGCGGAGCGCTTTCTCCACGGCCAATCCATGGGCATTCATCGCCACATCCATGCTGCCCACGGACGCCCCAAGCGCGAGGCCGGACAGCATGAACAAAGGAAGGCTTGGCGCAAAGGATGGACCGAACAGGCAGACGCAGAACGAGAGGCCCATGATCCAGGTGAGGCGGGCGCTGCCGAAGCGGTTGATGGCCACCCCCGCCAGCGGCATGGCCAGAACGGCACCTGCGGCGAAGGACAGCAGCGCAATGCCGAACATGCCAAGCCCCGTCTCCAGCCGCGCCTTGGCCAGCGGAATCTGCGTGACCCACGCCCCAAGCAATACGCCGTGCAAGAGAAAGATGACGAGGATGGCCCAACGGGCAGAAGCAGGCGAGGATGAGGTAGACATGTGGCGCTGTGCGGTCCTGAATTGAAGGCTCGCCTGTTTAGGCGAGTATCGGCTTGCCACCAATGCAATTTTCCACGGTCTTCCATGCCTGCCACAGCCAGCGACTGAGTGTCAGCTGACACGTCCTGTCAGTTGCTCCACCGCGAGAATTGGTCTCAAAGGCGGACCATGACAAACCCAGCCGCCAGCCCCAGCAAACATGCCGTGACCTTTGTCCTGATCACGGTGTTCCTCGACATGGTGGGCTTTGGCATCATCATGCCAGTGCTGCCGTCGCTCATTCAGCAGGTGGGCCATGTCAACATTTCCGACGCGGCGCGCATTGGTGGTTGGTTGTTTTTCGCATTTTCTGCAGCGCAGTTTCTCTTTGGCCCCACCATGGGCAACCTGTCGGATGCGTTCGGGCGGCGGCCACTCCTGCTGCTCGCGGTCTTCGGCCTGTTCATCGATTACCTGTTGATGTCCATTGCCCCCAACCTGTTCTGGCTCTTCGTGGGCCGGGCCATCGCCGGTTTGTGTGGCGCATCCTATGTGATTGCCAATGCCTACATCGCCGACGTCACCAAGCCTGAAGATCGCGCCAAAGCCTTTGGTATGATCGGGGCCGCCTTTGGCCTTGGGTTTGTCATCGGACCGGCGCTCGGTGGTTTGCTTGGGGAATATGGTGCGCGCATGCCCTTCTATGTTGCAGCCGGAGTGTCCGCACTCAATCTCGTCTATGGCTATTTTGTCCTGCCGGAGACGTTGGCACCTTCCAATCGCCGTGCCTTTGAATGGCAGCGCGCCAATCCCTTTGGCACCTTCAAGGTCTTCACCACCTATCACGGCGTTGTGCCGCTCTCGATCGTGATGTTCGTCTATTTCTTTTCTTCAGCTGTTTATCCCGCCATCTGGGCCTTCTGGGGCATCGCCAAATTTGGCTGGAGTGAGTGGCTTGTGGGCCTGTCACTGGCGGCCTTCGGCATTGTCACGGCCGTGTTCCAGGGGGCGCTCACTGGCCCTGCCGTCAAACTCTGGGGTGAAAGCAAGGTGGCGTTGATCGGCCTCGTCTCGGCTGTCATCGCGGCGATCGGCTATGGCTTTGCACCGGGCCTGCTGGTGGTCATCATCTTCTTCATTATCCATGGACCTGAGGGATTTGTGCATCCCATGCTGACGGCCATCATGTCCAAGGCCGTGCCGGAGAACGCACAGGGCGAACTGCAAGGTGGCATCTCCTCGATCATGAGCGTGTCGATGTTGCTGGGAACGGTCTTCTTCTCCCAGATTTTCGGCTACTTCATGCAGGACAGCGCCCCCGTCAGATCACCCGATATGGCCTTCTTCGTTGCCGCAGGGTTGCTGGTGGTAACGCTGGCGATGTTTGTAGTGGTGCGGCGACGGATGGCGAACTCGTCCTAAACTCCAATCCCGTGCGCCTTCATCGCTGCCGCGATTTCCGTGAGGATCGCCGGATCATCGATGGTGGCGGGAGTCTTGAATTCCTCCTTGTCAGCGATCTTGCGCATGGTGGCGCGCAGGATCTTGCCGGAGCGGGTCTTGGGCAGGCGGTTGATGGTGATCACAGTCTTGAGGGCCGCAACAGCGCCGATTTGCTCACGCACCAAAGCAACACATTCTTTTTCAACCTGCGCCGGTGCCTTTGTAACACCCGCCTTCAGCACGATCAGGCCGACAGGCAATTGCCCCTTCAACTGGTCAGCAATGCCAAGCACGGCGCATTCCGCGACGTTTGGATGCGATGACAACACTTCCTCCATGCCACCAGTGGAGAGGCGATGCCCTGCCACGTTGATGATGTCGTCGGTGCGGGCCATGATGTAGAGATAGCCATCCTCATCGATGTAACCCGCGTCCGCCGTTTCATAATAGCCGGGGAAATGGGTGAGATAGCTGGAGCGGAAACGCTCATCGGCATTCCACAGGGTTGGCAGGCACGACGGCGGCAGCGGCAGCTTCACGCAGATGGCCCCCAGCACACCGGGCTTTACTTCATGGCCACCTTCATCCAGCACATGGATTTCATAGCCGGGCATAGCCACCGTGGGGGAACCATACTTCACCGGCAACATGCCAAGGCCAACCGGATTGGCGGCAATCGACCAGCCAGTTTCCGTCTGCCACCAGTGATCGACCACCGGAACACCAAGTTTCTGTTCGGCCCACTTCACCGTGTCCGGGTCGGCGCGCTCACCGGCGAGGAAGAGGGTGCGGAACTGCGAGAGGTCATACTTG
>Ga0075163_10010875_pt1 | contig 11871 bp, 19 predicted proteins | sample JI1023141ADNA_FD_71478 | JGI IMG/M metagenome (GOLD analysis project Ga0075163, IMG submission 71478) | Wastewater effluent complex algal communities from Wisconsin, to seasonally profile nutrient transformation and Carbon sequestration -... | ecosystem: Engineered > WWTP > Effluent > Algae... | reverse complement strand
TCCGAATAGGCACCCGGCTTGACGGTCTTGAAGTAGACCTTCCCGTCCTTGTTCGTTCGCAGGAGCGCGTGGCCCACAAAGTGCTCATCCAAAGGCGCAGCCGAGCTGTCTCGCGGGTGGCTGTATCTCCCTGCTGCATTGGCCTGCCAAATCATGACAATGGCGCCATGAATTGGCTTGCCCGACACGGACAGAACAGTGCATGTGACATGGATGGGGGTGCCACGAGCCGCCCCAGTCTTCCCCTGTCGTTGAGTCAGGTCTGCAGTTGACTCCGCCACATCGACAACTGGATAAAAAGGGCCCATAGCCTGAGCTGGTGTCGGCTGTGGTGCTCCGGACGATGCCGCAAACGTCGGGCCTGAACCAGATGCGAGTGCACCGATGGCCAGGACTGATCGCCTTGTGATCCTCATGCGGTGGGTCTCCATGTTGTCTCGCACGCTGTTGCCGCCCGCGCCGCCAAACCCTGGAGTTTTGTACGGCGATGTTTGCCTCTGACTGGCTACTACCCCATTTCAGTGATCGCAGCGCAGCATCAGCCTGGCGGTGCCGAGCCTTGACGCCATAGCCAAACCAGTGGTTGATCCCGACGGCGAGGTCGCACATGACGTGGACGGCACGGTGACCGTGGCGAGCAAGAGGCTGCGCAGGGCAAGAACAGGATTCATTGCGGCCTCCATCAGTGCCACCCCGACGCGCTCCAGGTCGGCGCCGCGGTGTTCATGATCTTCAAGATTTCGGGTGGAAGGTCACCCGCGCCGGTCAACTGTCGAATCTCCAGCACATCGTCGTTACCGAACCCAGAGGGCGCGCGCAGGGCCCAGCCAATGGCTTCGTCGAGCGACTCGACGTCGATGATGTAGAAGCCGCCGACCAGTTCCTTTGATTCGGCGAAGGGGCCATCGACAACATGGCGCTTGCCTTGGGACACCGCCACACGCGCACTCCTTGCGCCAGGATTCAGGCCCTCGGACGCGATCAGGATGCCCGCCTTGTGCATCTCCTCGTTGAACTTCATGTAGGAGATGAAAAGGTTCTCATCGAAAGTAGGCTCTGTGCCGGCCTTCGCTTCGCCCGTGCCTGCCTGCGCCGTGATGATGAATCGCATCGGTTTGTCTCCCAGCGAGAAAGGTGTCTCGGAACTGCCACGACGATCGGCGCCGTTTCAGATCGACACGTGGCTACCCTGGCCCTTCAGAGGCTACATGTTGCACCACTGCGTCTCACACGGGATGCCGTCCCCGTCACCGTCCATCTTGACGCCTGGGCAGTTGGCCAGGAAGTACTTGGCCTCGGCACATGACTTCATTTGAGAGCAATGAATGCGGCCGTCACACCGGGAGCTTGCCGGTGGTGGGTCAGCTGGCCTGCCGGTCGCTGCGGTAGGTTCCTTGTCGCTTGACTGCCGAAGCTTCTTCTGCCGTTCAGCGTTCAGTTCTTCAACAGTCGGCGCCCGCCGGGCCTCACCTGAGGGGCACGGAGTGGTCTGGTAGCTGACGGAACCGTTGATGTTGCATTTGTGGACTTGGCCTGCCGCCGAGGACATGAACGGCAGCGCCGAAGCGACCACTGCAAGAGCAAGAGCGCGAAGCCTGGACATCGTTGTACTCGACGAGGATGAGAAATCAAGCGCTTGAGGCATACGGGGCTCTCTGCGACGAACAGCGTTCAACGGAACCGGCAGCCAGAGGCGGGCGCCGCATTCCTTCATTCTGGCAATGGCATTCATTGGCGAAGAATCTTATCCATGACTTTGCCCTTGGCAAGTTCGTCAATGAGCTTGTCCAACTGGCGAATCTCTTGCATCAACGGATCCTCGACCTCTTCCACTCGAACACCGCAGACCACTCCCTTGATCAATGAACGGTTCGGATGCATGGCGGGAGCCTGTGCAAAGAAGGTCTTGATGTCGGCGCGCTTCTCGATCTGGCGTTGCAGGCCGGCTGGGTCATAACCGGTCAGCCAACAGATGACACGATCAACCTCTTCCTTGGTGCGGCCCTTCCGCTCAGCTTTGTTCACATAGGCGGGGTATACGGCCGCGAACGGCATTGCAAAGATCCGATGTTCAGCCATGCCGTTGCGCCTGTGTCGTGCCTGTGACCTGCCCCATTCAGCCATACCAGTGATTCGGAAGGGAGCCTGCTGAATGGATGTGCGGCCTGACCTTCGCGGTGGTGTTTGCCCGGCGGCCAGTGCGCCTTGCCGTCGGGCCCGGGGTCACCACTCGGGCGCGACCGTGCCTGACTTCAAGACTGCACCTGCCGAGTCAACGAGTCGCCACGTGTCGCCCTCGGAGTACAGCGTCTTGCCGACGTCTGGGTAGTGGCAGACGTCGTGGCTCAACTTGGTACCCACAATCAGGTACGTGCACGGCGCAGCAGACCGGTTGATGGCGTGGTGGGCGTTTTCGACGCCGGCCGGCCAGCAGGCCACATCCCCGGGTTGCAGGACATGGGCACCATCGTTCTCGATGACGGTGACTTCACCCGCAACGACGAACATGAACTCATCCTCCATCTCGTGCCAGTGACGGGTCGAGGACTTGGCGCCCGGCTGCAGCACTTCAAGATGGGCGCCGTACTGCTTGATCCCACCGGCCTCGGAAAGGCCGATCGTCTCGACGCTCCCGAAGTCCGGATCAGTGCGATGCTTGGACGGGGCACTGCCGCGACGGATGATCATGGTTGTCTCCTGGTATGACGAAAGGGACGTGCGGGAACGGCTTACCGGCAAGGTGGCATCCGGCAGGCCTTATCTTGTGCTCCCGCGGCTCTTCAGCAACTTGAAGCCAGCACCTGCTGGATGAACGGAGCCTTGGCTTCGGTGTAGGCAGCCTTGTCGGCTGCGTGGGCCACGGCGAGGCTCCTCTTGAGCCCTGCGTACGAATGCAAGAGCTCGCCATCCTGGCGCAGCCGGTCACGGAAGCAGAGGTGCTGCCGCCAGAGGTCACCTCCCCGAATGACCGTATGCAGGTGAACCCTCGGGGCGGCTCCAGCCAGCCTGACGAAGTAGCGGCGGCCAGGGATCTGGGCCTCGTACTCCGGTCGGTAAACAAACCCGATGGTGGCCAAGGTTGGGATGGAGGCCTCGGCATCGTTGAGCGATTCAACACCGAGCAAGATGTCGAGCACGGGCTTCGAACACAGGCCTGGCACAGCGGTGCTCCCTATGTGCTCGACGAGGGCGCGAGGCACTGACACGGCCGAGAGAAGCTGCTCGGCAACCTGCAGAAATTGCAAAGGCCACGTGTCTTGGTATTCGACGAGTTGAAGCTCTGACATGCGTGCGTCGGCCGGGCAGGATGTCGGCGTCTTTGGCAAGGCTCGGCCTGATCCTCATGCCCCCGCCAGGTGGCAGACCGCCTCGATGTTGTGTCCATCCGGGCCAATGACAAAGGCTGCGTAGTAGTGCGGGTGGTACTGCGGCCTGAGCCCCGGTGCGCCATTGTCTTCTGCGCCAGCGGCAAGCGCGGCCTGATAGAACGCATCCACTTGCGCGCGGCTGTCTGCGGTGAAAGCCAGGTGAAGGTGCGTTGCCTTCTCTTCAACCCGGCGGATGCACAGTGAAGATGGGCTGTCTGGGCGACACAACTCGATGCCAAGTGGCCCCTCGGAGACAACGGCCACGCCAAGCGGCTCAAGCGCGTTGACAAAGAACGCCTTGCTGGCTTCGTAGTCACTGACGCCGAACACAACGTGATCAAACATGCGCCCGGTCCTCACTCGTGACAAGCACGGCACCTGGGTCGGCCTTCCAGTCGCGCCTCAACAGGCCGTAGATCCAGGAGTCCGAGACTTCGCCGGAAACGATGCAGTCTTCGCGCCTCAGCCCCTCGCGCTCGAAGCCCAGCTTCTCCAAGACCCTGGCAGATGCCGCATTGCGCGTGTCAAGCTCAGCCTCGACCCGGTTGAGGTCAAGTGCGCCATAGGCCCACTGCAGCATGGCGCGTACGGCTTCGGTTGCGTAGCCTTTGCCCCAGACGGGCTCGTCGAGGCAATAGCCGATGCCGATACTGCGGTAGACCGGATTCCAGAGGAACATGGAACACCAGCCCACAAACGCTTTGTCGTCACGGTTCTCGATGGCGAATCGCGCCCCGCTCCCTTCTTCCGCCATCTTGCGGCACGCTGATATGAATGCGTCCGCCCGGGCGCGCTCGGTCCAGGGTGGGGAGTCCCAGTACCGCAACACGCGGGCGTTGCTCTGAAGGGCGTAGATCGCTTCCGCGTCACCTTCTGCAAACGGGCGCAGCAGCAAGCGCGCGGTCTGTAGGGTCGGCGTAGGAAAGGGCATGCTAGTTCCGTGATGCGCCGCAAGTGTAGGCAATGACAGCACCGACCGGTCACTGAGCGCCCGCGGCTCAGCCGAGAATGGCGGGATTGAGTTGCCAGAGTGCGTAGTTCAGCGCCGAGGCGAAGGTGACCCATGCGAGGTAAGGCACCAGGATCAAGCCTGCAGCCGGCCTGATGCGCCAGAAGGCCACGATCGTGCAGGCGATCAACAGCCAGAGCAGCAAGACCTCAGCAAATCCCAAGCCGCCAAGATGCCAGGCAAAGAAGAGCCAACTCCACAGCGCGTTGGCCACGAGTTGGACGACGAACAGGCCAAGCGCAATCGATCTGGCCTTGCTGGCCTGATGAACGCGCCACACCAGCCAGGCTGAGATGGCCATGGCCAGAAAGAGCACGGACCAAACCGGCCCGAAGACCCAGCCCGGTGGGGCCCAAACAGGGCGGGCCAGATCGGCATAGAACGTGCGCGCGTTGGCTGATGCCAATGCGCCGATGCCGCTCGTTGCGATGCAAAGCCCCAACCATGCAGCAAAGCCAAGTGCCTGGTTGGGGCGGGATGTCATAGGTGGGTTCACGGAGTGCCTGGGGTTTGTGCCTGAGGGCTCTTGGCTGCAGCCTTGCGAAGGCCGAGCGCAGTCCAGGCAGCGCCTGCAAGGTCAATGGCGGCAAAGAGCAGCAACTGCTTTGGCGCAGAGAAGGCGGCGATCAGCAAGACCGCAATTGCGGCAAAGACGATGCGCCCGGGTATGGTGGCCCGAAAGAATGCAACAGTGTCTGATGAGCCACAGGCCCAGTAGTAGTAGCCCAATGGGATGGCCAGTGCCCCGACCAACCTGATCCAGATCTCCGTCGGTGCTGGAATGCCCAGCGGCGCAAGCACCAACCCCGGCACAAGAACAAGCCCGATCCCGGTGACGATGGCGTATAGCCCGAAGTACTTGACGCTGTTTGCAGCAGGGTGCATGGACCGCTCCGCGACAAATGAAAGGCCGTAGCCTACGCCTAAGTCAACGCAGGCGGGAAATGCGCGCAGGCGCCGGCTGCAACGGTCTCACATCTTGATATCGAACGGCGCCGCAAGCGCATCCGCCGCGATGGGGGTCAGTCATTCAAACCCCCATGGTGGGGGAGGGGGCGAACTGGGCACCTTGACTGTGGTGTCAGGCCGCACTCTGTACCAACCCGAGAATGCGGAGGTTGGCCTGCAACTCTGCAATCGTGCTCCATGGGAGGATCTGAGCGTTCTCCCGCTCGTCTGGAGGGTTGGACGGCAACTCGTCAGACCATCCGCCACAACCAACCAGGGGAAGGAGGGGGCGCCTGTGGAGCCACGCCAAATGAACCTCGGACTTCGTGCCCGCGCGACCGCCAATGACAATGCAGGCATCGCCGGCGAGCGCCATCAAGAGATTCCGGGCATCTCCCATTCCGCACGGGAGGACAACCGTGGCGGGCCAATCCGGCGGAGGCATGTGATCAGGCGGAACGATGCTGAGCACCAGGCCATTCGCCTTGATGGAACGCTCAGCGGCGACCCTTGTCGCTGGGCTTCCACACCCGCTCACGACAGTGATGCCCAGCTTGGCCAGGGCCTCGCCTGCGTCACCGGCAAGCTCGTAAGCGCGAGAGTCGGGCTCAGCGCTGCCGAGAACACAGACCTGAGGTTTGCGGTAGGGAATCGTCATGGGGGATGTGGTGTGAGGCCTGGCAGCCGATTTGAGCGGCACCTTGTCGCAGCATCAGCTTGATGGGGTGGTGAGGCCATAGGCGTCTAGGCACGCACCGCAGCTTCGATCTCGGCAATATCGATCTTCCTTTGCTTCATCATCGCCGCGATCGCCTTGGCAGACACTGTCCTGTCTGCCTTCAAGGTCAGTTCTGTCAGCCGCCTCGGGAAGACCTGCCACGACACCCCGTAGCGATCCTTGAGCCACCCGCAGTGGCTTTCCTCGCCGCCATGGGTGGTCAGCGCTGCCCAGAGCCTGTCGGTCTCTGCCTGATCGTCCGTCTCGACGGAAATCGACACCGCCTCGTTGAGGGTGAACATCGGTCCTGCATCGAGTATCTGATACGGCACCCCGCCAAGCGTGAAATCGATGAGCCAGGATGATCCGTCTCCGGAGATATCGAATGTCGCCTCGACCCTGCTTCCAGGAATCAGAGAGCAATAGAACTCTGCGGCCTCGCGACCGCGACCGTCGCGGAACCAGAGGCACGTACGGATGGAACTGGTCATCGTGTTGCTCCTCGTATGGGTAGGTTGATGCAGCAGCCTTGCATGGTTTGGCAGGCAGTTGGCCGGGAAAAATGGAAAGTCTTTCGCGCTCCGATTGGACTGCGGGTCAGGCCGAACTGGCCACAAGGGTTCAAGCCGACTTGCAGTTGCTACTGCGAGGCCAGCTTGCCCTTCACGTGCCGAGAGAAACTGTCCAGGATGGACTGCCAACCGGTTCGCTGCTGCTCTTCGGAGTGAGTTGACTCACTGTCGAATGTCACCGTCACGGTGACCCCAGATGCCGATTCTGTGAACTCGACAAGCCCGACTCTGTCGCCGAATGCGTACTCGATGACTTGGTAGGGGACCACCTTTGTGTATTCACCTGCAAAGTCGAAGCCAAAGGATCCGTCCTTGGCTTCCATGCGAGACGAGAATTTGCCGCCAGGGCGAAGATCGACTGAAGCAGAGGTGGTGTGCCAGTCAGGCGATGCTGTGTTCCAGGCCTTGATGTCTTCTGGCGATGTGTAGGCATGCCAGACGACATGCAGCGGCGCTGTGACAAGGGTGGAAACAATGATCTTCATGGAGTCTCCTTGGGGCCGAAGGCGAGGCTTCTGAGGCCTGTGGGGGGTGGGCCGCACCGCCCGCATCGGATACGTGTTTCCCCTGGTATGGCTGACGGGTGTGCGTTCGTCGTTGAGGCACGGGTAGCTTAGCCTGTGTGGCAGCGAAGCTGGCACCCATGACGAAACACAAGGAGTTGATGTGCCTCGATTTTTGATCTCGTTCGATGATGGCTCGATGGACCACATTCCAGAAGGTGACTGGCCCGCAGTGGGCGAAGCTTCCCACGCAGTGGTTCGGGAGGCCAAAGCCGCAGGCGTGTGGATCTTCGGCTGTGGGCTGCTGCGCCAGCAGGCTACGATCGTTGGCACGGATGGAGCCAGGTCTCTCGGGCCATTTCCTGAGATCAAAGCGGTGGTAGGGGGCTTCTCGATCATCGAGGTGGCCACTCGCGACGAGGCGCTGACCTGGGCCGCACGGATTGCTGTGAGCTGCAGGTGCCCGCAAGAGGTGCGCGAGATCATGTTTGATCCGGAGTCCTGAAGCTCGCAGGTGGCCCGTCCTAAATGAACCCAACCCATTGCCGCAAGACCGCCTGGAAGGCAGCCTTCGAGCTGTTGAATTCCTGAGCATCAGCGAACTCAACTATGGCGCGATCGTTGCCCAACCACTTGAGCAACCTGGTGGGATCTTCAATGGCCACGCCACCGGGTGGAAGCTGCCGAACCTTTGCACCCAGGTGGAGGATGACGCCGATTCCAGTCTTGGCGCGGAGGTTGGTGGTTGCGAAGTACTCGGTGGTGCGAAAACTAGGGCAAGACTGATCAAGTTCCCTGGCCCGGCATTTGCTGCATCGAAGCCGGAGCAATAGGGCGAAGGCCGAAGATGAAGCAGCAGACATTGGCGATGGCGGCGGACCAAGGCGGGGGATTCGAGCGGTATCGGCGCCGCACCAAGCGCGAGGACTTTCTGGACGCCATGAATGCCATCGTCCCGTGGGCTGCGTTGTGCGCGGTGATCGAGCCGCACTACCCCAAGGCTGGCAACGGGCGGCGGCCCATTGGGTTGGAGCGCATGCTGCGCATCCACCTGCTGCAGCACTGGTTCAACCTGGCCGACAACGCCGTCGAGGAGGCGCTGTACGACATTGCCAGCCTGCGCTGCTTCGTGGGCATCGACCTGGGTTGCGAGCGGGTCCCCGACGAGACCACGGTGCTGAAGTTCCGTCACCTGCTGGAACAGCATGACCTGGGCAAGAAGCTGTTTGCCGAAGTCGGCCGGGTGTTGCAGACCAGCGGCTTTGCGCTCAAGACCGGGACCATCGTGGACGCCACGCTGATCGGCGCACCCAGCTCGACCAAGAACGCCGACAAGGCACGCGACCCCGAGATGCACCAGACGCGCAAGGGCCAGCAGTGGTACTTCGGCATGAAGCTGCACATCGGCGTGGACAGCCAGAGTGGGCTGGTACACAGCGCCGTGGTGACGTCGGCGAACGTGCACGACAAGCATCCGCTGCCAGACCTTCTGCACGGCAACGAGCGCCGGGTCTATGGCGACAGTGCGTATGCGAGCCAGAAGGCGCTGATTCAGGGCAAGGCGCCGAACGCGCAGGACTTCACCAACCAGCGTACGCGCAAGGCGGGGTGCGAAGTCGACGAGGTGAAGAAGGCCAAGAACCGCAACAAGTCAAAGATCCGTTCGCGCGTCGAGCACGTCTTCGCGGTCGTCAAGCGGCTGTGGGGCTTCGACAAGGTGCGCTATCGCGGACTGGCAAAGAACGCGACTCGCGCGTTCGTGACGCTGGCGATGGCCAATATCTATCTCGCGCGCCGACCACTGTTGGCACAAGTCCGTGCATGACGCACGGGAAGTGGGCCAATGGCCCGTCGCGAGGGCCCAGCAGGGGCAACCGCTGAAGAAATGCGCCTCTCAATTGGGCTCGCGGGACTGAAACCGCACCGATTCAGTCACCGCGCTCGCGTCAACCACTGGTCAGCGAAAAACGCCGGCTTGATCAGCGTCGCCCTAGGCGCATTCCACTTGACGCCTTCGCGAACGGAAGGGTCGACGCTGAGCATCAGTTTGCGCAACGCCTCAATTTCAGCCTTGTGTGGATGAACAAGTGCGGCCATGAAGGCATCGACCGCTGCCGTTGAGTCAGCCGGTGTTGAGTGTGCGACTTTGAGTTTGGCGGCGGGCACGATTGCTCCAGACAAAGTGACTGAAGTGGGCCGACGTTCGAGGCAGGGGGCGACTTGCGGCCTGCCTACGGACGCCCCCCAATTGGAGCGCGAAGGGACATCCCACCTTCGGCCGTCTGCGTTGATGCGGCAATGGGAGCGGTGTCAGTCATCACACAGAGCGAATCGGTCGCTGGCGAAAACGGCTCATGCCTGCGCGGCGGAGGGGATGTTCTGCGCGACGCGCCATAGGACACCGCTGGGGTCGAAGAGCGGAAAGTCTCTCATGCCCCACGGCTGATCCTGAGGGGCATCGACCCTCACGCTGAAACGCTCGACAACCCCAGAGGCCAGGACTCGGGCGTGCCAGTCATTGACGTTCTCGACCAGGAGATGCATCTGGAAGTTCTTGATGAACGCCGGGTCGTTGAAGGCCTGAAGGAGAAAGCTCGTGTTTCCGTGACGCACGTAGGCCAGATCTTCGGATGACCAAGGAATCTCGAAGCCAAGCGCCGAGTAGAACTGCTTGGACAACTCGAAGTCTGTGGCAGGCACAAACGCTTTGATTTCGACGGCATCGAGGTTCACGCGGGCGTTCCTTGAGTAACTGTCAGGTGGCACATGCGGCGATGGAAACCAGGCTGCACCTGGCCTGGAAACGATATTCTGCGCAACCGGCACGGAACACCGAGGGAGGCTCTGATGACACGATACGTGATAGGCCCGGATGTGGCGGTGCTACTTGCTGAGAAGCGCGCCGTCGTCCACCCGAAGCACAAACTGCTGGCGCCAACACTCCTCCGCTCACAGGTACTGGCGCAACTCTACGGCGAAGTGCGGCGCGGCGCACTCGCGCGAAAGGAAGCTGAACGGCGACTTGACCACTTGCGTGGGCTGCAGATTCGACTTCTTGGGGACCGCGTCTTGCAGCGTGTGGCATGGGATTTGGCAGATGCTCTTGGGTGGGAAGACACCTTTGTGGCCGAGTACCTGGCCCTGACCAAGCTGCAGGGTGACATGTTGGTGGTCCGAGACACGGTGCTGAGGGTCGCCGCGAGCAAGGTCGTTCCGACGGTTGCTCCGGAGGATGCCTTCTTCCTCTAGGTGGGAGAGGGCGGTCGGCGCTCCGTGCCGCCAAGCGGCTTGCCGGTGGGGGTTCGATCGAGCGAAAGGTCAGGCCGAACCCTGCTTCAGGCGCGAATGCATCACTTTGTGCTGCGAAGCGCCTCAAGCCTCAGGGAGACGGACAACTCCAGCGCGGACAGTTCGACCTTCAGTCGCAAAGGGTCAGGCCGCATTGAACGCATAGCGGACAAGGTACTCGTACAGGTCGGTGAACTTGGTGCGAACTGCCTTGTAGTCGGACTCGTGGTCTGCAAAGTAGACCTCGGGCAGACATTCGCCGGCGCACACTACAAAGCCGTAGAAGTCGCCGCAACCGTTGTCTGATATTGGCACGAAGTCAAGCGGCAGGCCGGAGACCTCGCCACGCTGCAGTGCGATGTTGTACGGGCCAGGCCTGACCGAATAGACATTTGCAAACCCGATATCGCCTGTGCCGAGGCGAACGGTGGCTTCCTTGTACGCCACAGGCAACCTGAAGCCTTGGGTCCTCTCGAATGCCTCGAGTTCCGCGGGAGAAGGTGGCGGCTCAGGAGTTGACAGTACGTCGGCCTTCGTGCCTTTGAAGCGGCCAATGGCGTCCTCAAACGTGGATAGGAGCATGCTGATCAGCCACGAGACCTAACGTTCGACGAAAGGGGCGGCTTGCTGCTCGCTGCAAGATCCCCACTTGACTGAGGGGCCAGACTCAACTGTCGCGGTGAAGCTACTGACGGACCAATGGCCCAAAGCAATGCTCGCCCGTGGCGGTGAAGCAAACTTGCATCTGGTTCTTGTTGGTGCCAAAGACCAGGTAGCGAGTGTCCTGCGAGCCCGACTGGTCTTTGGTTGAGCGGGTGCAGTCGGCTTGCCTGTTGTCGCTCGCGACGGCACGCAGCACCTTGAGCGATGCCTTGGTTCCGGATGACAGCTCAGCGGTATACCGCCCCACCATCCGCTCCTCAGCGCTGGAACTGGAGAACGTGCCATCGCTGCGGTAATCGTAGGTATCTGCGCAGCCATTGTGCAGGGCGCCAGGCCCGGGCTGGCGAAGATGTACCGCGTTCAGGCGCACCGGGCCTGGTTATCTGCCGTTGGCGCTCCGCTTGGGCGAGGCGTTATGCAACTCTCACGGCGAGCTTGGACATGTGAGCCAGTGTGATGCCCGGGATGGGTGTTGTGTACTCGATGACGCGGTACCCGTGGCGCTCATAGAAGGGGACATTGCGCTCCATGATGGTGTTGGTGGTCAGATCCACGCGGTCGACGTCTGTCAACTCCAATTCAAGTGCTTTGAGCAGTGCAGAGCCCAACCCGCGGCCATGAATCGATGGATCGACGACCAGTGCGCGAATCGTGCAGATGCGGTCAGCCACCAGCCCGCGAATGCAGCCCACGACGGTGTCCCCCTCTTTCGCCACAAGTGCAATTTGAGTCTGAATGTGAGCAGCAAGGGACGCGACTTGCTCCTGCAAGGGTGGGATGTCCCGAGTGCCGCATCGGCGAC
>Ga0075163_10010874_pt1 | contig 11872 bp, 10 predicted proteins | sample JI1023141ADNA_FD_71478 | JGI IMG/M metagenome (GOLD analysis project Ga0075163, IMG submission 71478) | Wastewater effluent complex algal communities from Wisconsin, to seasonally profile nutrient transformation and Carbon sequestration -... | ecosystem: Engineered > WWTP > Effluent > Algae... | reverse complement strand
AGGGTCATGGCGGCGGCATCGCGCTCGTCTTTGAGCTTGCAATAGTGGTGATAACGCTCATCGCTCAGGCTGCCATCGGCGATGGCGGCCCGGATGGCGCAGTCCGGCTCGTTGCCGTGGCTGCAATCGCTGAACCGGCATTGACCGGCCAGGGCATCGATCTCGGCGAACAGGCCTTCGTCGAAGCGTTCATCGCCGCTCAGTTTCAATTCGCGCATGCCCGGCGTATCGATCAGGCAGCCGCCCTGCGGCAGCGCGATCAGGGCCCGGTGCGTGGTGGTATGCCGGCCCTTGGCGTCGGTTTCGCGTACGTCGCGGGTCTTCATTTTTTCAATGCCGAGCAGGGTGTTGGTCAGCGTGGATTTGCCGGCGCCGGACGAGCCGACCAGCACCGCCGATTTGCCCGGGCCGAGGTAGCGGTGCAACGCTTCGGTGTCCTGCGCGCTTTTGGCGTTCAGGGCGTGCACCGGAATGCCGCGTTCGGCCAGTGCCTGCAGTTGCCCGGTATAGGCCGATGGATCCTCGCATTTGTCCCGCTTGGTCAGCACCAGCACCGGCTTGGCCCCGGAAGCGGCAATCAGCAACAGATAGCGCTCGATGCGCTTGCTGTTGAAATCGGCATCCATGCCGCTGACCAGCAGCACATGATCGATATTGGCGGCGATCAGCTGCTGCTGGTAATGTTCGCCGGCTGCGGCACGCTTGAGCAGCGCATGTCTCGGCAGGATGCCGAGTATCTGCTTGGCCTGCGAGTCCAATGCCACCCAATCGCCGACTACCGCGCGCAGTTCCGGATCGGTACGCGGCCGCAGCCAATGGGCCGGGGCCTGCACACGGAAGCCACGTTCGGGGTGCTGCGCCACTTCATACCCGCTGCGATGCTGTGCCACCACCCGCGCCAAGCGGGCATCCGGCCAAGCAGCCAACGCCACCTCGATGGATTGCCCGGGCGGCCAACCCATGGCGCCGAAGTCACTGGGGTATTCGCTCATGCGCCCATGATACAGGTTGAACGCCCGCGATTCCGTCGGGCGCTCAAGCCGGTAAATCGCCAGCGACGGCTTTCCAGGCTGCCGGCAGATGGTCCAAAACATCGGTGGCGGTTACCGCCGGCGTGCTCATGGCATCGGCGGCAAAATCCCCGGCAAGGCCATGCAGCCAGACCCCGAAACGCGCCGCCACCAATGGCGGCAGTTGTTGTGCCGACAGCGCCGCGATGACACCCGACAGCACATCGCCCGATCCGGCACTGGCCATGCCTGGGTTGCCGGTACCGTTATGGTGCCTGCCGATTCCATCGGTAATCAGCGTCTGCGGGCCCTTCAACACCAACACCGCATGCCGGGCTATTGCGAAATCCTGCGCAGCGCGCTCCAGAGCAGACCGATCGGCCAACCCGGAGCCCGAAAGCCGGCGCATTTCACCGGCATGCGGCGTCAAGATCCGCGGTCCGGGCGGCTGAGCCAGAGCGTCGGCAGGCAATGACGCCAGCGCAAACAGGCCGTCGGCATCGACCAGCAACGTGCGTGGAAAGGTCTGCCAGATGGCCAGAACGGTTTCCGCAAGATGCGGCGCCCGACCCATGCCGGGGCCCAATACCAGCACATCGGCGCGCTGCGCCAGATGCTGCAAACCCGGCAATGACTCCGCGGCGAAAACGCCCTGCGCATCTTCCGCCAACGGTTGCACGATCAAACACGGATTGAATCCGGCCACGGTGGCGGCAATGGACTCCGGTACGGCTATTTCGACCACGCCGGCTCCCGCCCGCAAAGCCGCCATTCCGGCCAAGGCCGGAGCACCGGCCATGGACCGGCTGCCGCCAATCACCACGACCCGGCCGAAGTCGTACTTGTGGCTGTCCGACGGACGTTGCAACAAGGCCTTCGCGCAGGCCTGCAGATCTTTTGGCAATGGGTGGTGGCCGGCATTCATGGCACTATGGTACCGGCAATCCGGCTGCCGGCGCCGAATGCCCGGCCCGACGACATCCTTGGAGAAGTCATGAACCGCATTCTCGCCCTCGGCGATTCCTACACGATCGGCGAGGCCGTTGCCCCGGACCAGCGCTGGGTCGAACAATGGGCGGCATTGCTTCGGGCAGATGGCCAGGCTATTGCAAAGCCGGTCACCGTCATCGCCAAGACCGGTTGGACTGGAGATGAGCTGCTGCAGGGTATCCGGGAACACGGCCCCTTGATCCAATTCGACCTGGTCACCCTGCTGATCGGGGTCAATAACCAGTACCGCGGCCACAGCGTTGATGACTACCGGAAGCAATTCGCTGAATTGCTGGCTATCGCCTTTTATGCTGCAAATGACTGCGCCGGACGCGTCCAGGTACTGTCAATTCCCGATTGGGGGCAAACCCCGTTTGGCCGTCTGAGCGGGCGGGATTTAAGCGCCGTCAGCGCCGAAATCGATGTTTTCAATACAGCCGCAGAAAACCTCTGCCATGCGCACGGCGTGGCTTTTCTGGACATCACCGGCCTGACCCGAGAACACCATCATGACCCGGCCATGCATGCCGCGGACGGCCTACACCCTTCGGCCGCGATGTACGGACTTTGGGCCGGCGCTTTACTTTGCACTGGAACATTCGGTAGATTGTGAGGTATGCGGCAAAGGAGGATTGCGCCCCATGATCAGAAACCTGCTCTTCACGGCACTTTGCATGGCCATCGCCGCCTGCGGCGAGTCGGCCAGCAATGCCTCGCCGCAACAACGCGCGGCGGCGGCCTGCGAAACCGAAGCCAAGACCCACCTCGGCGACAACGCCTATCAGATCGACAGCGCGGCGCTCGCAAAGAACGCCCGGCTGGAAGACGGCAGCTGGAAGCTGCAGGCGCCGATTGTGATCAACCCGGGCCTGCGCAACGAGGCCAAACAGACCCTGGAATGCACGGTGCGGGTGACCGAAGGCAAGCCGGAAGAAGTCACCCTGATCAATTTCATTTACTGATCCGATCGCCATTGCGGCGAACACGGGGTTCGCCTTCCTCGGCGTCAATCGAAACGCAGGTGCTTGACCGATTTTCCGTGGCGGCGAATCAGCTTCAGGGCCTCGATGCCGATGGTGATGTGTCGCTCGACGAAGCCATCGGTGACCCTCCTGTCCGAGGCTTCGGTCTTGATCCCCTCGGGTATCATCGGCTGGTCGGACACCAGCAGCAGCGCACCGCACGGTATTGAATTGGCGAAACCGGCCGCGAACAGCGTCGCGGTTTCCATGTCGATGGCCATGCAGCGCAGTTTGCGCAGGTACTCCTTGAACTCCCGGTCATGCTCCCAGACCCTGCGGTTGGTGGTGTACACGGTGCCGGTCCAGTAATCGTGGCCCAGGTCGCGGATCATGGTCGAAATCACCCGCTGCATGGCGAAGGCCGGCAGCGCCGGCACTTCCGGCGGCAGGTAATCGTTCGATGTGCCTTCGCCTCGGATGGCGGCGATCGGCAGGATCAGATCGCCGAGCTGGTTCTTCCTTTTCAAGCCGCCGCATTTGCCGAGGAAAAGCACGGCTTTCGGCGGCAAAGCGCCGAGCAGATCGATCATGGTGGCGGCATTGGCCGAGCCCATGCCGAAGTTGATCATGGTGATGCCGTCGTGGGTGGCGCTCGGCATCGGCCGGTCGCGTCCGACCACCGGCGCACCGGTCAAGCGCGCGAAGGTATCCAGATAACCGCCGAAATTGGTCAAAAGGATGTGTTCGCCGAATTCCTCCAGGCCCAGCCCGGTGTAGCGCGGCAGCCAGTTGCTGACGATTTCCTGCTTGTCTTTCATGTTTTGTCCCCGATCGGGCTGCCATGGGTTCGTTTTGGGTTCCTGAACTTGGCAGCCCTCGACTTCTACTATAGGGTATAGGTTCCTCAAGGAGAGCCCGATGTCCCGAATTCCATTGTATTTCGCATTGGCCGCCTGCCTGGCGACCATGCCCTTGCATGCCAAAAAAGATAAAAATCCCCCCGCGCCGGCCAAACCGGCTCCTTACCCCAGCACCTATCGGGCCATCGTTTCGGCACCGGTGCTGCTGCGCAACGCCACCGTACTGACCGGCACCGGCGAACGGCTGGACAATGCCGATGTGTTGATGCAGGACGGCAAGATCGCGGCCGTCGGCAAGAACCTGGACGCGCCGGCCAATGCCCGCAGCGTCGACGCCACCGGCAAATGGATCACGCCGGGCATCATCGACATCCACTCGCATCTGGGCGTTTACGCCAGTCCGGGCATCGCCGCCACCGGCGACGGCAACGAAGCCACCAACCCGGTCACCGCCGATGTCTGGGCCGAACATTCGGTCTGGCCGCAGGACGCCGGATTCGCCAAAGCCCTGGCCGGCGGCGTGACGAGCCTGCAGATCCTGCCGGGCTCGGCCAATCTGGTCGGCGGCCGCAGCGTCATCCTGAAAAACGTAGCCGCCGAAACAACGCAGGCGATGAAATTCCCCAACGCCCCTTACGGCATCAAAATGGCCTGCGGCGAAAACCCGAAACGGGTCTACGGTGAAAAAGGCGGACCTTCGACACGCATGGGCAATGTCGCCGGCTACCGGCAGGCGTTCATGGATGCCCAAGGCTACCGCAGGCAATGGGACGATTACAACGCCGGCGGACGCAGAGGCGATGCGCCGGAGCAGAGCCTTAAAAACGATACCCTGGCCGGGGTCATGCGCGGCGACATCACCGTCAACATCCATTGCTACCGAGCCGATGAAATGGCGCAGATGATCGACCTCTCGAAAGAGTTCGGTTTCCGGATCAGCAGCTTCCATCATGGCGTTGAAGCGTACAAGATCGCCGACCAACTGGCCCGTGAGGACATCTGCGGCGCGCTCTGGGCCGATTGGTGGGGCTTCAAACTGGAGGCCTACGACGGCATCGAAGAGAACATCGCCCTGGTCGACCGCGCCAAAGGCGGCTGCGCCATCGTGCATTCCGATTCATCCGAAGGCATCCAGCGCCTGAACCAGGAAGCCGCCAAGGTCATGGCCGCGGCCAAGCGCGTCGATATCGATATCCCGCCCGAGCATGCCATCGCCTGGCTGACCGCCAACCCGGCCAAGGCGATGCGCATCGATGCCATGACCGGCAGCCTAAGCCCCGGAAAAATGGCCGATGTGGTGCTGTGGAACGGTACGCCGTTTTCCACTTTCGCCAAGGCCGAACAGGTCTACATCGACGGCGCGCTGCTGTATGACCGCGGCAACAAAGCGCTGCAACCCAAAGTGGATTTCCTGATCGGACAAGAGGCCCAACCATGAAACGTCATTTACTGACAATCGGCCTGCTGGCCATGGCGTCCGTCGCCGATGCGCAGAACGTGCTGATCAAAAACGCCACGGTGCACACCGCTTCGGCCAAGGGCAGCCTGAACAACGCCGACGTACTGGTGCAGGGCGGCATCATCCGAGCGGTCGGACCGAACCTGGCCAATCCGGCCAATGTGCCGGTTTTCGACGCCCGCGGATTGCCGTTGACTCCGGGCCTGTTCGGCGGCATCAGCGATATCGGCCTCGAGGAAATCAGCCAGGAGGAAACCACCCGCGATGCCAACCTCGACCTGAAAACCGGGGAATCCGGCCTGATCGAGAATCTGCGTCCGGAATTCGACGCCACGCTCGCCTACAATCCGCGTTCGACCCTGCTGGCGGTGGCACGTGTCGGCGGCATGACCTACACCGCTCTGGGCACCAGCGGTGCACTACTGGCCGGACAAGGCGGGGTCATGCGCCTGGACGGCGGCGACGAACCGATGCGGCGCACACCGTACATCATCATCGGCAACAACAGTCTGGGACAAAGCGGCGCCAGCCGGGCCGCGCAGTTCATGCTGCTGGAGCAGGCGTTCAAGGAAGCACGCGCACCGACACCCGGCGATGAGCGTCTGCTGACATCGGCTGGCCGCAGGGTGTTGGGCCAGGAGATACTCTCGGACCGCTTCCTGGTGTACGTCAACCGCGAGGCCGACATCCGGCAGGTGCTGAAACTCGCCGCCAGCCAAGGAATCCGTGTAGCCTTGGTCGGCGCCGCGGAAGCCTGGCGTCTGGCCGATACCCTGGCAACCCGGAATATCCCGGTATTCATCGACGCCATGGACAATCTGCCGGCCAGCTTCGATCAGCTCGGCGCCACCGGAAACAATGCCGCGTTGCTGCAACGGGCCGGGGTCTCGGTCAGTTTCTTCAACGGCAACGACGCCTCGCACAACGCCCGTAAAGTCCGGCAAATCGCCGGCAATGCCGTCGCCGAAGGCTTGCCGTGGCAAGCCGGACTGGCCGGCATCACCTCGGCACCGGCCAAGGCGCTTGGCGTCGATGCCCGCATCGGCAGCATCGAAGTCGGCAAGACCGCCGATCTGGTGCTATGGACCGGCGATCCGCTGGATGTGGCATCGACCGCCGCCGGCATGTGGCTGGCCGGCAAGGCGACGCCGCTGGTTTCGCGGCAGACCCTGTTGCGTGACCGCTATCTGGCTCCCGATAACGGCCTGCCGAGGGCTTACCGGCAATGAATATAACCCCTATCCTGCATGCCTGTTCAGCCGCATTGCTGACCACCGCACTGCTTCAGGCGCCGGTCATGGCCGCTGAAAAAGCGGCCTGGAACGTCTCGGCTGAGCACGGCAAAGCCAAAACCGTGCGCTTCAACACCGATGAAGGCACATGGCTCGATCTGGACGTGAGCCCCGACGGCAAACGGATCGTATTTTCGATGATGGGCGACCTCTACCTGCTGCCGATTACCGGCGGACAGGCGCGCCGCATCAGCAGCGGACCGGCTTGGGACGTACAACCGCGATTTTCGCCGGACGCTACGGAAATCGCATTCACCAGCGACCGCGGTGGCGGCAACAACCTGTGGCGCATGGGCAGTGATGGCGGCAATGCCGTACAAGTGACCAAAGAATCCTTCCGCCTGTACAACAATCCGGTCTGGACGCCCGACGGCCAGTTCCTGATCGGCCGCAAGCACTTCACCTCGGAACGCTCATTGGGCGCAGGCGAGCTGTGGATGGTGCACCGTAACGGTGGCGATGGCCTGCAGCTGACCAAGCGCCGCAACGACCAGATGGACCTCGGAGAGCCGGCGGTCAGCCCGGACGGGCGATATGTCTACTACTCGGAAGACATCAGCCCGGGCAACGTGTTCGAGTACAACAAGAACGTGCATGGCGTGATCTACGCGATCAAACGCCTGGATCGTCTGTCCGGCGAGACCGACGTGCTGGTCAACACCCCGGGCGGTGCCATCCGTCCGCAGCCGTCGCCCGATGGCAAGCGTCTGGCTTTCGTCAAACGCGTGCGTGACAAAAGCGTGCTGCATGTCATGGATCTTTCCTCCGGCAAGGTCACTCCGGTCTGGGACGGCCTATCGCATGACATGCAGGAGGTCTGGGCCATCTTCGGCCCGTACGCCAATTTCAATTGGACCCCGGATTCGAAAGCTGTGGTGATCTGGGCCAAGGGCAAAATCTGGCGGGTCGACATGCAAAACGGCACGCCTGCCCAAATCGCGTTCAATGCCGAAGTCGAGCAACGCCTGACCGCGCCCATCCGCGTCAGCCATCAACTCGACGGCGCCGAGTTCACGCCCAAGCTGTTGCGGGACGTGGCGACCTCGCCGGACGGCAAGACCGTGGTTTTCCATGCCGTCGGCCGGCTTTGGAAGCGTCGACTGCCGGACGGGCCGATTACCACCCTGACTTCCGGCGAGGATCTGTTCGAATACCAGCCAAGTTTCAGCCGTGACGGCAGGAAACTCCTGTACACCACCTGGTCAGACAAGGCGCAGGGCAGCATCCGCGAACTCGATCTGGCCAACGGCGTGGCGAAAACGCTGACCCAGGAACCCGGCTTCTATTACCAGCCGCGTTATTCCCCGGACGGACGGCACATGGTGTTCATCAAAGCCGGTGGCGATGCGCTGACCGGCAGCCTGAATTCGGGCAACCGCGGCATCTTCATCACCGCGACCGACACCTGGTCGCCGTTGAAAATCGCCGACGGCTACGAGCCGCAATTCCTGCCCGATTCGAAGCAACTGGTGTACATGAGCGGCGGCGGCCTGTCGAAAACACTCAACCGCATCGGCCTGCGCGGCGAGAATCCGCGCGAGCTGCTGAACCTTAAATACGCCGACTCGGTACAGCTCAGTCCCGATGGACGGCATGTCGCGTTCACCGAACTGTTCAATGCCTATGTCGCGCCGCTACCGGCGTTCAACGGCAGCATCGAGCTCAGCAAGGACAGCACCGCGGTGCCGGTCACCCGGCTGACCGAGAGCGCCGGCCCTTACCTGCACTGGTCGGATGCCGACACCCTGCACTGGATGCTGGGCAACCGGTATTTCAGCCGCGATCTCAAGGCCGCGGCCAACACCTCGGTATCGATGGCATTCAGCGTACCGAGCGACCGTCCGGACGACACCGTGGCCTTCACCGGTGCCCGCATCATCACCATGCGCGATGCCGAGAACACGCAGGAAATCATCGAAAACGGCACCGTCGTGGTCAAAGGCGACCGCATCCTCGCGGTCGGCGCCGGCATACCGGTCCCAGCCGGTGCGCGCGTCATCGATGCCGCCGGCAAAACCCTGTTTCCGGGCATCGTCGACGTGCATGCGCACGCCGCCCACTTCAACACCGGCGTCAGCCCGCAGGCCAACTGGGCCTATTACGCCAATCTGGCGTTCGGCATCACCACCGCGCATGACCCGTCGGCCACCTCGGAAACGGTGTTCTCGCAGGCCGAGCTGCAGAAGGCCGGACTGACCGTCGGGCCACGCGTGCTTTCGACCGGCACCATCCTGTACGGTGCCGAAGGCGACTTCAAGTCGGTCATCAACTCGCTTGAGGATGCACGCAACACCGTCGCGCGCATGAAGGCGATCGGCGCCATCAGCGTCAAGAGCTATAACCAGCCGCGCCGCGACCAGCGCCAGCAGATCAATCAGGCAGCCCGCGAACAGGGCATCCTGGTGGTCGAGGAAGGCGGCGCCACCTTCAACCACAACATGACCATGATCCTCGACGGCGTCACCGGCGTCGAACATAACATTCCGGTCGCGCCGCTGTACAAGGACGTGATCGACACGTGGAAGGCCACCGACGTGCGCAATACGCCCACCCTGGTGGTCAATTACGGCGGCCTGAACGCCGAATACTGGTGGTACAGCCGCATGAACATCTGGGAAAACGACCGGTTCCTGAGGTTCTACCCCCAAGGCGCCCTGGATGCCCGTGCGATCCGGCGTGATACCGCACCGGAATGGGACTACTACCACTTCGAAGTCGCCAGACAGGCCAAACGCCTGCGTGATGCCGGCATCCGTATCCAGATCGGTGGCCACGGACAGATGCAGGGCCTGTCGCCGAACTGGGAGATCTGGAGTCTCGTGCAGGGCGGCTTTTCGCCCTGGCAGGCGCTGCGCGCCGCCACCATCGACGGCGCGGACTATCTCGGTTATGCTTCCGAGTTCGGTTCGATCGAAGCCGGCAAACGCGCCGATCTGGTCATCACCAACGGCAATCCGCTGGACAATATCGAAAATACCATCGACACCGCCTACGTGATGGCCAACGGTCGGCTGTTCGATGCCGCGACCATGGCCGAGATCGGCGGCAAGAAACGCGCGGCCCCGGTATTCCATTTCAACCAACAACAGACCGGATTGAGTGTCGGCCAGGAATTCGGGCCGAGCATGCAGGCCGAGGAGGATTGAGATGAAGTTCTACATCAGCTTGCCGGATCCTGAGTTGGCCCGTGGCCAGATCGCCAAATACAGTTTCAACGCCCACGGTGTTGACGCCTTTGCCGCGCAGTTGCAACGGGCCTTGAGCGACTCCGGTTACATCCAATCCTGGCTGGCCGGTCTCGCTGAAGACGACGCCGCTGCCATCGACCCGCAGTTGCTGGCAGTCGATGCACAGGCCAGGGTAACCGGTGAACAGCATGACCTCGGCTTCTCGCTGGTCGTCGACACCGCGCTCAACGGTGCGGCCTTCAAACACCGTATGCGTTTGTTGGCCGGCAGCCACTGGCAGCTTACCGACGTCAGATGAGCGGAGCCCGGCGGAACTGATGGCTTGGTTACCGGACATACCTGCATTGCTGTGGTTCGCTGGCCTGCAGTTCTGCGCGTACGGCCTGGCTTGGGCGCTGTGCGCCTATTTCGTGAAGATCGAGCGCTATGCGGCGCTGTCGGTCAGTGCCGGCATGCTGGCCATGTCTGCAATCGTGTTGGCCCTGCCCGGTCCTGCGGCATCCCGTGCCGGAATCGCCGCCATGGTCTGCGTTCTGGGCATGGCACTGAACATCGGCTTCATGATCTACCTGCTGAAGCGCTTCGAAAAGGTATTAATCGAGCAGAACCGGCACGACGATTTGACCGGACTTGCCAACCGGCGTGCGCTGGACCGCGCCTTGCTCAGGGAATGGCGGCGCATGCAGCGTACCGGCACGGGATTCGCGGTTCTGGCCATGGATCTGGATCACTTCAAGGAGGTCAACGACCGGTTCGGGCATCCGGCAGGCGACCAGATGCTGGTGCAGGTAGCGGGTCGTCTGAAGCGTGCGGCGCGGGAAGTGGATCTGATCGCCCGGGTCGGCGGCGAAGAGTTCATCGTGCTGGTCCACGGCGATTCGCTGGAAGGCGCCCAGATCGCCGCCGAACGCATGCGCGTCGCGGTCGCCGCAGCACCCTATGCGCTAAAGGACGGGCTGGCGCCGGTCACCATCAGCATCGGCGTTGCGTTGGCCAGGCCGGAAGATCCGGATGTCGCCGAGATCGTTGAGCGCGCCGACCAGGCCTTGTACCGGGCCAAACGCGAGGGCCGCAACCGGGTCTGTCTGGAAGCGGGTTGCGGCACCGTTCTGGATCCGGTCTGCCCGTGAACCCGCACCAGGGCAGCATCGATGCATTGGCGCGGACACGCGGCTGGCTTGAGCAGGTGGTGATCGGCCACAATTTCTGCCCGTTCGCCAAGCGCGAACTGCGCAGGAACGCCATCCGCTTTGCCGAATGTCCGTGTGATCGTAACGAGGACGTGCTGGAACAGCTGGTTGCCGAATGCGAATTCCTTGATACCCATCCGGACACCGAAACGACGCTGCTGGTTCTTCCCCGTGGCTTTGAAGGATTCCTGGACTATCTCGACATGCTCGAGCTCGCCGAGCGCCTGCTGGCCCAGCTCGGCTATGAGGGCGTCTATCAAATCGCCAGTTTCCATCCGGACTACTGCTTCGCCGATGCCGACAACGACGATGCCGCCAACTTCACCAACCGCAGCCCCTACCCCATGCTGCATCTGCTTCGCGAGACCAGTCTGAGCATGGCCATCGACAACCATCCGGACATCGATGCGATTCCGTCCGCCAATGTTTCAAAGGCGCGGGAGCTGGGCGTTGCTTACTTTCGCAGACTGCTCGAAATCTAAAACCGCACCGGGCAGAAACGCTATACTTCCCGTATCCCTCCGCTGTCCGGCATTTGACCATGACCGCCAACACCAGTTATTTGCCACGCGCACATGAACTGTTCGCCCGTTTGTCAGATTTCATGCGCATGCATGTATATCCGGCCGAAGCCGAAGTCGCCGCTTGGCAGGCGAATCCAAAGACCCATTGGCAAACAGCGCCAATTATCGAACAATTGAAAATGCACGCCCGACAGGCCGGTTTATGGAACCTGTTTCTACCTGATGCCGTTCATGGTGCCGGTTTATCGAACCGGGATTATGCGCCTTTGGCAGAACAGATGGGTCGGGTGTTATGGGCTTCAGAAGTATTCAACTGCAATGCCCCCGATACCGGCAATATGGAAGTGTTGGCGCATTTCGGCAACGCAGACCAGAAAGCCCAATGGCTTGATCCATT
>Ga0075163_10010873_pt1 | contig 11873 bp, 11 predicted proteins | sample JI1023141ADNA_FD_71478 | JGI IMG/M metagenome (GOLD analysis project Ga0075163, IMG submission 71478) | Wastewater effluent complex algal communities from Wisconsin, to seasonally profile nutrient transformation and Carbon sequestration -... | ecosystem: Engineered > WWTP > Effluent > Algae... | reverse complement strand
CTGAAGCTATCAGAAATGCCAGCACCTGAAACAGTTGCACCAACACCAGAACAATCTGCAGCAGTAGGTAGTCCAGTTGTATCAGCACCTGAAACTCAGGCTCAACCAGCAGAAGCTCCAAAGGCTGAACCTGCAGCACCACAACAAGAAGCTGCAGAACCTATCGCACAGGCTCAACCCGAGCAACCTGCACAATAGGACGCTATCAATGTGAGTGTACATATACCTACACTCACAAACTATAGTGTCGTACAATATATTCAGAAGGGGTAGGACAGAAGCAATGCCAACAATCAGACAAAAAAAAGCGTTCACGTTTTTGGCGGAAAATGTAGGAAATCCAAAACCTATTCCACTCGGTAAGATACTCATTCAAGCAGGTTACTCAGTAATAGTATCTAAGACACCACAGAAGGTCACAGAGTCAAAGGGTTTTCAGGAGTTGCTCGAAGAAGCATTGCCCGACGATTTACTGACTGAAACACACCTTAGTTTGCTCAAGACAACACGCATTGAACACATGGTATTCCCTATACTAACTGGCGAAAAAGACGAAGAAGAACCCGAACGACTAGAACCACAAGCTCATGGTGGTGCACTGAAGCGACGCAAGAAGGTCACAGAGGGCTCAACACTAACAGACGATGATATTGTCGATATGCTTGCTGAAGTCAATTGTACGGTACGCAAAATCGTTCATGGCGAAACTGCACGTCATGTATATTATTGGGTAGCTGACTCAAAGGCACGATCAGATGCACTCAAACTAGCCTATGCAGTTAAAGGCAAACTAGGTGCAAATGACCGTGTACCTGAACCGACTGGCAATACCTACAATACATTCATACAGCAGAATCAAATCAACCCGAACGCACCTGAAGCACGTCAGCTTGTATCTGATACGCTCGACTACTTAATGAAGGCAACCAAGAGAACAAAAAAAGTAGTTGACACACCATGACACACCATGTATGATGCTTATGTAATCAAACGGAGGGTCACATGAAAATCAACGTAAAAGTTATAGACATACCAGCAAAGTGCTTTTTCTATGAAGGTGTGCTTGTTATAGTATAGGTACAGGGGTTCAATCTTGTAGTAAGAGCAGGGGTCGTTTGACCTCTGTTTTTATGTTATGATTATGTTTAATGGAACAAACGGAACAACTAGAACAAGAACGTGAAGCACTCCGAGCGAAGGCACACATGCTCAACCCTGCAATGTGGGTGCTTGATAATAAGTTCATAAACGAAAATCAAAAGCCATTCGAGTTTGACAACCACAGGTTCATGCTGCAGCCATACAGCGATAGTAGTCCGAACCAAGCGATTATGAAATCGGCACAGGTTGGTTGGAGCGTGCTTGCCATACTCAAAGCTATACATGCAGCCAACTTTATAAAGCTAAACGTCATATATGTACTACCGACACGCAACGTGGTGCATGACTTTGTTATACCTAAAGTGAACCCGATGATTGACCGTAACCCTGTCATAAGAGAAATGGTAGCCGGGAGCGACTCAACATCACTCAAGGCTATAGGTGACCGCTTCGTGTACTTTCGTGGTGCGTTTCACAGAGGGGAAGCTATATCGACTACCGCTGACCTTGTTATCTCTGACGAAACAGACGTATCTGACCAAGGCGTGTTGACGGTATACCAGTCACGACTTCAGGCTTCAGACTATGGCTGGTTCTGGTCATTCAGTAACCCGACGATACCGAGCTTCGGTGTGCATGAACTATTCCAAGAGTCAGATCAAATGCACTGGCTTGTGACGTGCGATAAGTGCAAGCATGAAACATTCATGGGCTTCGAGCGTGATGATGCTGCTAAGAACCACTACGTTGACCGTAGCCGTGTTATTTACGCTTGTGGTGCATGTCATAGCGAAATAGAGAACGAGGACAGGCAGAACGGACGCTGGTTTCCTAAGTACCGCAATCGAGGACCAAAACCTGACGGCAGTGGTAGGCGTGGCTATTGGCTATCACAAATGATTGTGCCTTGGGTATCAGCTCGCAAGATACTGCAACAAGAAAAGAGCATGGACATAGCGACGTTCCACAACTTCGTGCTTGGCTTACCATATCAGGCTAGTGAGTTCATGCTTAATGCTGATACATTCAAGCGTGCTTGTCGTTCTGGTATTGCCGACAAGACTGACGTTATTATCGGGTGTGACTCGGGCAAGACGAAGCACTATGTTATTGGTAACCGCTTCGGGGTGTTCAACTATGGCAAGACTGACAGTTGGGAGGACATACGAACACTTATAGATATGTTCAATGCCACTGCAGTGATTGATGCCTTGCCTGACTTTACAGTGCCCGAACAGCTTGCTCGTGCGTACCCCGGACGTGTCTTTGTTCATTACTATAGCCATGACAGCAAGAGCCTTGACGTGTCAGATCGTAAGGAAGGTGCAGAGTTCGGTGTGCTGCAGTCCGACAGAACTAAACTGTTTGACATGCTGGCAGGTGAGATAGCAAGTCAGAAGGTACAGTTTTATATGCCATTCAGTGAGCTTGTTGGTAAGGAAAGTGACGGACTGGTATACCATGCTGGCAATATGTATCGTATTCTTGAAAAGGACAAAAGAGGTATCGAGCGTGCTCGGTGGGAAACTAAAGAAGGTAAACCCGACCACTGGGCTCATGCACTTGCCTACTGGCGTGTCGGTGTATCACAAATGCTTACAACAGGTGAGGTGGGCGGTGTTCGTCCAGCAGGTTCAACTAAACAGCCGACCACGTTCGGGGTCAGAAAGGACGGTACTGTACCAGTGAAAGAAGCACTCGGTATTGACCTAAACAGGTTGGTCGACATATCAGTAGCACGCAATAAGAAACGTAAAATTGAATAGGAGTTTATTATGTACCCAAATAGCAGATACGACAAACCATACAATGACCACAGTGGCAGTCCAGCAATCACGATGTACCATATCAGTGACGATGCAGAGGACATGCAAAAGCTAAGCTGTATATGGTGCAAGCGAACCATTGCAGACATTAAAGGTCACATTGATACCATCATCACAACACCAGTTCCAGTGCAGGACTTCGGCATAGCAACGAACCTTCGTTGTAAGCTATGTCACCAGAATTATAGGCTTGTAGTGCCTGTAACCTATCAAATCTATGTTCATGCACAAGTGAACCATGTACAGGGGTAGTATTATAGTTCGAGTGTGCTATACTGAGTTTAACGAGCTCATACGGCACTAACTTTATGGAGTACCTAACGTGAGCAACTTTGACGAAAACACAAGCGACTACGGAGCAATCTTCGACTTAGATATGCCCGATGGTGACCTATTGAACTTCATTAAGCAACCGCTAACAGATAGCGAAGTGTACTGGAACAAGACATTCAAACTAGCTAAAATCCGTGAAAACAACATGAACCTATGGTTGCCTAACCACTGGAAGGGCGAGAACGTCTATGACTTCCAAGAGAGCAACTTGTACCAAAACCCACGAACCTTTGTATCTGTTGAAACTATATGTTCGGTGGTAAACGCTCGTATAGCCATGCCATCAGTCAGTCCCGGTCAGGACTCACCGACATCAACACAGCTTGCAACCAACGTAGGTAAGGCATTGTACGCTCACAGTGAGAAGCATGAAACACAAGACATCTTCCGCATCGTAGTACGCAACTTGCTTATCAAACGCATTGGTTGGGTCAAGTTACGCTTCGACCCTGCAATCAGTAAGATAGGCGAAATCATACCCGAGCTGGTACTACCTGAAGATATTATTGTTGACCAAGATGCAAAGTGGGACGAAGTGCCACGCTTTATTGCACAGCGTATCAAGGACAAGTCATACGAAGAACTACTCGCATTATTCCCTGATGCAGAACAGTCTATATATAAGCTGGCTGGTGCAAACCGCAAAGACAAAGAAGGTAACCTTGTTGCCTATAAGTCACAATTATCTAAGAAGCAAACGATCTTCGAAATATGGTTCAAGTTCTATAAGGACGGTCAATGGCTCGGTGGCTTGATGTGGGTCGACGAGAACTTCCAAGCAGTACTCGGTAAGATGAAGAACCCGAACTGGTTGTATGAAGAAGATGGCGACATTATTGCAAACATACTCGACCAACCTGAACCACCATTCATACCTATCAACTACCTAAACGATGGCTCAAGCTACATTGACCTTACTACTATGGTCGAACAAGCTGAAAGCCAACAGCGTATACATGACCGACGTGGTTTTCAGATTATGGAAAATGCCGACCAAGCTGGTAGCGGTATGGTGTTCAACACTGTCATGATAACCAAAGAAGATATTGCTAAGCTCACTGGCTCACCTGACGAACGTATAGGTGTCAAGGGCGACGTTCGTGCAGCGGTTGCTCGTGTTGCCCCACCACCACTACCGAACTATGTTGTAGACGACAAAATATATGCAGCACAGCAGATTGACGACATCTTCGGTACACATGATATATCTCGTGGCAAGACTTCCGGCAATAAGACACTTGGTCAAGATCAATTGCAGGTCAACCAAGACTACACACGCATGGACGATATATCTCGTGCCGTTGAACGTATGGCTCGCAAGTACTACCGTTACCTTGCACAAATGATGAAGGTGTACTACACAGAGGAACACTGGTTCAAGTACACTGGCGAAGATGGTCAGTATGACTTTGTGATGATGAAGTCCGACTTACTTGAAGATGGTATCGACATATCTGTTGAAGCTGGTTCAACTATGCCTATGAACAAGGGTGCACAACAAGAGTTTGCAACCAACCTTGCCAAAATAGGTATGATTGACCCACTGACACTATATGAAGTTGGCTCGGGTGCACCACTTCCAAGTCCTAAGAAAATGCTTGAACGACTCATGAAGTTCAAAGCTGACCCGATGAGTTTTGCTGGTATGGCTGCAACTGATGATATTAACTCACAAGCACTCATGGACATACAGATACTCAATCGTGGTGTATTGCCTGAAATGCCTGATGATGTAACGGCTGAATACATATCATTCTTCAATAAGTACATGACCAGTGGCGAGTATGCCAAAATCATAAAGAAGAAGCCTGAAGTCCAACAGCTATACGTCAAGCATCTTATGGACGCTCAGATTGTGGCACAGAAGCAATTGGCACTTATGGAAAGTCAGATGCCAACACCTCAAGAAATGGAACAGTCCAACCAACAACAGGTGCTCAAGGCACAACAGAACAAGCAGATTGATGGCGGTGGCGGTGCTCCTTCGAGCTTACCTGCAGGACGCAATATCAATGAGTCAAAACCACAGGCAGGACAACCACCTCAAACTGGCGAAGCACCAGCACCAAAGGCTGCAGCTAAAGTCGGAATGTGATATGATAAGCGTAACTAATTAAACGGAGAAAAGCTCATGACGGCAATTGCAAATGACGAACCTAACAAAGACGAGGTTGTGCCTACAGCACCACTTGATCTTGAAAGTGTGCACGAACAAACAGTAGCAGAACTCGAAGCAGAACCTATAACGGAGGACGAAGAAGATGAACCAACAGATACCAAAGATACTACCCCACCTAAGAAGTCCGATGTGGCTGACGAAGGCGAACCTGACGACGAGGACGACGTACCTGATGAACCTCCAGCACCAGCTCCAGCTCCTAAAACCCCTGAACCACCAGTAGTACCCGATAAGCCGATTGAGGTTAATACCAACATCGAAGAAAACGCTAGTGGCAAGGTCGCTATTAAAGATGCTGATGGTAAGACATTTTACTTCAACAACACCGATGAAATACCTGACGACTTTGAACCCGAGAGCTACAAGGCACTGATGGTTGGCACGAAGCAACTCTATAAAAAAGAAGCAGCCGACGAAAAGTTCGAACAAGACAACAGGGTTGCTAGTGAGCAACAGCGTCAACAGGCTGAGATTGATGAAGTCACTACTCGTTGGGACAAAGAGCAAGAAACAATGACCAAGGCTGGTGTATTACCTGCAGATGAAAAAGAACGTGAAAATGAAGTCGGTGATACTTACGCATATATAAGCAAGAAACTTGGCGAAGGTATCTTAATCGAGTCGTTTGCTGAAGGCTACAAGTCTATGAAGTACGACCAAGAGCAAGAAGCTAAAGCCAAGGCTGCAAAACAGCGTGGCGAAGATCGTAAGACTCGTGGTTCAAAAGTCATGGGTGGCGGTGGTCAAACACCAAGTGTCAAGAAGGAAGTACCGTCACTACCTCCCGGCACAAGTCTTGATGCAGTGCACGCTCACTACGCTGGTCTAAAGTAGTAGATATTGCAATAACCATATAGGTGTGCTTTACTTATAGATAAGTAACCCGAACGGTTCGTCGTTTCGGGTTTTTATTTATTTATATAAAAGGAGTTTTACTATGGTTATCTCAGAAAGAGTAGCTTCCATAACCGAGGAGTCTTATGTACCAGCGTCAATCGACGGTATCTTGAACTCTAACGTATGGACATCACGTCTATTTATGCGTGAACAAAAAGTATGGAGTGGTCGTCAAATGAACATACCACTTCAGTTTGCTAAGCCTACCAGCGGTGGTAGTTTTGACGGTGTTGGTGACTTTGATACGTCACTACAAGACACACGTCGTCGTCAGACGTTTACACACGCTCAGTTCTATCAGAACGTGTCAGTAAGCGGTGGTGAAGCATCATTGAACAAAACCGATGGTGAAGTTCTTGACCTTATGTACACCACACTAACAGAAGCACAGAACGGTGCAGTTGATAGCATTGGCGATCAAATGTATAGCACTGGTGCAGGTCTTGACTTTATGGGTCTTGGTGCAATCGTCGACGACGGTACAAACTCAAGCTCATACGGTGGACTAGTTCGAACAACCTACCCACAGTTGAACTCAACCTTGGTTGCAGCAACTGCAGGTGCATTGACATTCACTAACATGGCATCAGTCATGCGTGGTGCTAGTGCTGCAGGTAGCAAGCGACAACGACCTTCAATCGTCGTTACAACTGATGTTGTATGGGACTTGCTAGAAAGCCTATTCCAGCCAACAACAACTGCTAACTACGACTCATTGAGCCGTGTACAGGTCACCACTTACAGCAAGCCGGGACAAGCGTTCAAAGATCAAGACTCACTCAAGGGTCACTACGGTTTTGAAGCATTGTACTGGAGGGGTATTCCTATCGTTGCTGACGAGAAGGCTGACTCAGGTGCAATGTTCTTCCTAAACGAAGATTACATTCACTGGTACAACCTCAAGGGTGTTGGTCTTACACAGTACAAAGTACCAAAGGTCAACGTCGATAGCGTTGCAACAGAATATCAACAGACTTACCCACTACAGTGGAGTGGCTTCGATAAGCCGTACAACCAGTACGCTCAAATCGGTCAGTTCATTATGCTTGGTAACGTAATAAGCGGTCAGACTCGTCGTCAAGGCAAGTACACTGGCATAACAACGGTCTAAGGAGGACACGAACATGAGTAACAAAGTACGAGAACAAGCGTTTCGTGACATCAGCTCGGTCAAACTAGTCCGACTTGGTGCTTACGATGAAACAATTGATGGTCGTGGCTATCGCTACGGACTTGCAGGTGCAGCCGATCTAGCCAAAGGCAAAATCAATGTTGCTGCAGCTCACGTTGCAAACCACGTCAATCTAACATTGGCAGTTGGTGCTGATGCTGGTGCATCGAAGGTCACAGTACCTCTTGGTGCAACTGCAGCTACAGCTAACCAGTATGCTGATGGTCAACTAGTCGTCAATGACGGTACAGCTGAAGGAACTAGTTACCTTATCAGCGGTAACCCTGCAGCTGGTTCAGGAGCTACAGTAGTAGTAAATCTTGAAGAACCACTTGAAGTAGCACTAACAACAGCAAGTGATGTATCACTTATTGCTAACCCATATAGCGGTGTTATTGTCGCTCCGGGTGCAATTGCTCATCGACCAGTTGGTGTAGCAAACGTCACTATCACTGCAGCTTACTATGGTTGGTTTCAGACTCAAGGCGATTGTGCAGTCCTTTCGGACAACGTTATCACTAAGGGTGCTGGTGCAATCTTAAGTGACGCAGTAGCTGGTGCATTAGAAATCGAAGTGGCAGCAACAGTTGTCAAGCGTGTCGGTTTCGCACCTGAAGCAACAGTTGACACAGAGTATCGTGTAATAACCCTAACGCTAGAATAAGGAGTTCACTATGATTTTAGTAGAAAGCTTCCTTAAAGGCTTGCGTACAGTGGGTAGCTTGCGAACCAAGTTACCGCTAGGGTACGGTACTGGTGCAGGGTCAACAGTGACTCAAATAACCAACCGTGCTACAGGCGTAACGATCAATGCACTTTGTGGTAGCATTACCACAGATACAACATCGTTAGCAGCTGAAGGTTCAGCCGTGTTCGTTGTCACAAACAACAAGGTTGAAATCGGGGACGTAGTAGTACTATCAATCCGTTCAGGTAAGGTAGCACTCAACACGTCGGTGCAAGTCGATGCAGTCGCTGCAGGTTCGTTCAGCATTGCCGTTATCAACAATAACGTCGCTGCAGGTACAGCCGAAACAGGTGCAATCGTCATTAACTTCGCAGTCATTAAAGCGGTCACGTCTTAATACTGTTCAAGTCGAGCAATCAGAGTCCTTCGGGACTCTTTTTGTTTATGCTATAATTCAATTATCAACTAAACGGAGTAGCTCACTATGGACAGCGACACAAACGCACAAGATAATACAAACGTAACAAACGAAGTGCCTACAGCACCTGTTGTAGACGACCAATCTTCAGAAGAAATTACTGCAGATACACTTGCACCAGTTGCTGAAGAAGCAGTCGAAACACCACAAGCAGGTGATGTTATCGAACCAACTGAACCAGTCGAACCAGTTGAAGAACCTGCAGACGTTGCTGAAGAAGTAAAGCCTGAAACTGTACCTCACGAAGCATGTCGTGGTACTGGACTAGAGCAAGGCTTGCCTGATGCTACTAAGTTATGTGCAGGGTGTGAAGGAAGTGGCGTTGTAAAGGTTGAAGGGTAATAATCATGCAACCGAGAGCAAAATCAAACCAGTTCACCCCAAAGTGGCGACACTTTCACCCACAGGCGACTGTATGGGTACAGAACCCACTTGACCACGATGTAGTGTTTCAGGTTGCCGATGAGCACAACGTACCTTATACATACCGTATGCCGAAGGGCAAGGTTGCTGAATTGCCGGGCGGTGCAGTTGCAACACTCGGTGTAAAGGCTATCGTTGATGAGCTCATTCAGATGAGTGCAACCGATGTATTCCTGATGTGGGACGTAAACACTCGTAGTAAGTACGAAGCTCAGATCATTCTTCGTGAGAAGCAAGCACCTGTTATGCAGGAAATTGCTCGTGGTGGTGAAGTCAATCTTGCTACTACTGATGCAACTTTCAAGGCTGAAGAAGAAGTCGTTGAAACAGCACCCGAAGAAGAACCAGCATTTTCAGGTCAAGAAGATTTTGTTGACGAAGAAGATTTTGATGGTGACGCTCAACCAGTTAATGAGCCACCTATCATGCAACCACGTCAGAACGTCAACGCACCAGCTCACCCTATTGTAAGTGACATTGCTGAAGCATCACTTGCAGGACTCGCTTCGACAACAACACTACCTGACGAAAGTTAATATGGCTGATAAGTTCCAAGAGCTAAAAGCTGAAGTCGAACAGCTTGGCAAATCATACGCTAAGTATACTCGGGAAAACCCCGAGCTAGAGCGTACTAATGCTAAGTTGCGAGAAGAAGTCACGCACAATAATCAAATGGTTGTTGATGCTCAAGCTGCTATTGAACTTGTCGCTGAAAACACTCGTAAGTTAAAGGCTGATGCCGACGATTACGTTAAAAAAGCAAAAGATGAAATCGAGCACGAGCGTTCTAGCTTAGTTGCTGAACGCTCGAAACACGATGCTCATATTGCTTCTGAAGATGCACAGCTTAGTGCACGCATGGTAGAAGTTGTTGAACGTGAGTCTAAGGTCATTGAAGATGAAAAAGCTAATGTCGCACAATCTGAAGCACTAGAGGTCACTACCAAAGCACTCGAAGCACAGGCACAGGAAGTGCACGATGCTACCAAGGCACTGAATAATAAGGCACTTGATGTTCAAAAGGAAGCGGAAACAAATATTGTTCGTGCTCGTGAACTTGATACTCGTGAACAAAAGATTGTTGATGCAGAAGCAGTTGTTGCTGAAAACATACGTCAGTCGGAAGCTCAGTTGAAACAAGCTAAGCAACATAACATCAATGCTCAAGATCGTTTAGTTGCTGTTGACCATAGAAAAATTGAACAAGACAAGCGTGAAGCGTTCCTAAATAACCGTGAAGCAGATATTAAAAAGCGAGAAATAGCACTCAACGACAAACAACGAGTGTATGGTACTCACCGAGTATAGTGCTATAATAAAACCAAAGCTCAGACGGCTCATCTAATGGAGTCGTTATTTTATTATGGCAGAAACATCAAAGCGTGACCCTAACTATGTGACAACCCTGATGGGTGTCGATATGACTACTGGCTCAGTACCGACAAATGTGTTTGTTGATGAGTCAACACACCGTCTTTTAGTCAGTGCAATCATTACAGGTGGTAGTCCGGGCGGTACTGAATACACCGAAGGCGACGTTGATACTACCTTCAGTGGCTTTATGATGATGGCTGAAGCACCCGGCAACACAGCTATACCTATCAAAGCTGATGCAAGTGGCGTGTTACAGGCGAGTGCCACTATTGCTAAAGATAACCTACCAGTAGCAGGTGCAACACAAGCTATCTCAACTGCACTTGTAGATAGTGCTGGTAATCAGATTGATACGTTCGGTGGCGGTACTGAATATACAGAAGGTACAGTTGACGCTACTATCACTGGTTCAGCAGTACTTATGGAAGTGGCAGGTAATACTTTACAACCTATTCAGGGTACGGTAGCTGATGGACTCTTGGTCAATCTTGGAAGCAACAATGACGTGACAGTAGCTGGCGTATCGACGGCTGCAAATCAGACTACTATCATTGGTCACCTTGATGGAGTCGAAGGACTGCTTACGACCATTGACGCTGATACAAGTATTCTTATCACACCTATTGCTACCATCGGCACAACACCGCTTCAGCGTGTAGCCATTTTCGATGCAAGTAATAATCAGATCACATCGTTCGGTGGTGGCATACAGTACACTGAAGGCGATACAGATGCTTCAATCACAGGTACAGCTATGCTCATGGAAGTTGCAGCTAATGCACTACAACCAGTGCAGGGTACTGTAGCAGATGGTTTACTTGTCAACCTTGGTTCAAACAATGATGTAACGGTGGCAGGTGTTGCTACTTCAGCGAACCAGACAACGATTATCGGGCACTTAGACGGTGTTGAGGGCTTATTGACCACAATCGACGCTGACACTGGTAACATTGCCACGTCAGTATCATCTATAGACACAAAGACACCAGCACTCGGTCAGGCATTGGCTGCTTCGTCAGTCCCTGTTGTTCTTACTGCAGCACAGATAACGACACTCACACCACCTGCAGCAATTACAGGTTTTGCTACATCAGCAAACCAAACAACTATGATTGGTCACTTGGACGGAGTAGAAGGCTTGCTTACGACTATAGATGCAGACACAGGCAGTATCTTACTAGCAGTCGACGGTCTTGAAGCATCGAACTCTGCTATTCAAACAGCAGTCGAACTGATTGACGATACCGTGAAGGTACTCGGTACAGATACCTATACTGAAACAACTAGCAAGGCAGTCATTATTGGTGGCGTAAGGCGTGATGCTGATACGACTCTTGCCAACACGACCAACGAGTTTGCACCATTCCAGCTCGATGCAAACGGTTACCTAAAGGTAGAAATAT
>Ga0075163_10010872_pt1 | contig 11873 bp, 11 predicted proteins | sample JI1023141ADNA_FD_71478 | JGI IMG/M metagenome (GOLD analysis project Ga0075163, IMG submission 71478) | Wastewater effluent complex algal communities from Wisconsin, to seasonally profile nutrient transformation and Carbon sequestration -... | ecosystem: Engineered > WWTP > Effluent > Algae... | reverse complement strand
TTCATGACCTGGCCGCCGCCGACGTTGTACTGCACACCTGCATGAAGGTCTGCGTAGAAACGCTCGAGTCCGCCGCGAACACCGATCCGCGCGCCGATGGGGACCAGCACTTTCGCGTCTGGTCCGATTATGCGTCGAACTCCGATGTTCGGCCCGAAGTAGAACGAACCAGAGCTGTTGTCATTGAAGTGGAAAGCACTTTGATAATTCGCCACCCAACCTCCATTTGCTGCCGTGTTCATCCTGAACTGGACTCCGAAGGATAGCCGATGGTTCAGGTCCTGGTCATAGCCGACCCCTAAATGCTGGCCGGCGACGAACGCGTCCGAGCCTACTAGAACAGGCTCATAATTCCAGATGATCAAACGTATCCCTCCCTGGCCGGAAGCGAAGAGAACGGTGAGATACGCAAGAACGGCTGGCAGGATCCGCATGTGGGCACGAATAAAGGAAGAAGTTCGGACAACAGAGCCTTGAGGTCGTGCGGGCGATCGAAAGGCTAGGTCCAAAAGGCCCTGATCCAGGACTGCTCAAGACTCCTCGTCGTAGAAGATCCGGTAGAATTTGCGTCCCCGTTCATCCACCCCGTGTTCGATCCGGTTGCGATCGCCATGGATGTAGATGTGGAAATTCTTGTCCAGCTTGATCACACTTTTGAAGACCCGGGCCTGCTTCTTCACGGCGTGTGTCGAGATCTCGAAGTTGGGAAGGATCTCTACATCATGCTCCCGCTGGAATTCATGGCCGTACTGTTCGAAGGATCGGATAGCTGCTTCCTCTTGGAACACCTCTTTTGCGAAGTTGTCCTGGTCGAATTCCGCGTTCGACTTGAAATACAGCACCGAACGGTTCAGAAGGTCGATCTGATCCGCCTTCGCGATCTCGTAGTTCTGTGGCAACTGTTCGGTGATGAACGACTTGGTCATTTCCAAGAAATGGCTCGTACTGTTCACGTGATCCTTCTTCGGCCGGAGCCCGATGAAGTCGTTCTGCCAATACGCCGTGTGGTCGTTATCGTCGATCACGAACAGGGTAGGGGCTTCGTCGGTGAAGACCACCAAGCAAGCTTTGTTCGGTTTGGCATTCCCCAGACCACGCCGCAAGTGCAGGTCGATCGCCCCTCCCTTCACCTTCGATTCGATGAAGACCTCCTTGTCATCGAACTTGTAGATGCCGAGCGCTTCGTGATGGCGGGCCCCAAGTTCCACCTGTTGGAATTTCACGACGAAGAGATCACCCGGGTTGATGTTGTGATGTTGGGAGGAATCGATCAAGTGTCGGGCGATATCGCGGGATCGCTCGACGAGGTCCTCCTCCGCACATATGGCATTGCACAGTCCGTGCAACACGTTATACTCGAGGCCTACCGCGTGCGTGAATTCGGCGGTTTGCGCCATGTTCGCGAAGGGTTTCAGGAACAGTTTCCGCAGGAACTCCTGTTCTTCATCGCTTTGCAGGAGTTCCGTCGTATCGCCGAATACACTATCCCTGACCGAGGTCTTGATGTGGTGAAGAATGAACTCACCAACGATCGCTTCTTTTCCGTTCACCATAGTGGCCAATAGCTCCTCCGTTCGAGACCCAACTCGATGCGAACGGAACCGATCGTCAAAGAAATGGGATCGAATTCACCGGCCGGAATATTTGGTTGCTCACGGGCAAGCCGGTGACAGCCCGTTGATCCAATCAGAGAACATGGAAACCCCTTCGGTATGGACCAGCGTGCGACCCAAAAGGGGCATGCGTTCCGCTTCGTTGGTGCTGGAAATGCGGTAGAAGAGCAAGGAGCGCTCCGTGCTGCCGCGGGCTACGATATGCGAATGTTGCGGAAGGATAGGATCATCTGGAGGTACACATACCCCCAGATTTGCCGGGATAACTGTTTCATTGAAGGCAAAGCGCATCGGGCGGTAATCGCAATGGCTTCCTTCGCGATGGCAGTGTGCGCAATGGATGTCCACGTAAGCTCGCACCCGTGTGTTCAGATCCGCGGTCGGGTCGTCCCAATGCGGAACCGTCGAAATGGTCTTCGGGTATCCTCGCTGCAAATAGCCCACCTGGACCCATTTTGCGAGTTGGTTCATAGGTCCACTCGCGAGTCGTATCCGATCCGCCGGATAATCAAAAATGATGTTCAGGTTCTGTGGCTTCGGGCCGATCGGAATGGCATCATCATTCAACTTATGGCATGTTAAACACTCGGCTTCACTGGGAATGCGGTAGTTCACCGACCGTTCCACGCCGCTATCATCCAACCAGGTCACCGGGGTAAAACTGCCGTTCAGGTCGAGCGTGGCTTGCGTTTGCTCGTTGTTCCATACATAATCCGCGAACTCCCATTGCCCGTTCCGTTTGAAAAGCAATCGGGTCTCAATGATCCTTCGGCTGTCTTCGGGCAGAACGCGGTCGTAGTAGAACGACTTGATCAGTACCGCCCCATCCGGGAAATCGAGCACGTCATGGTCTCCGTTATACACGGCTTTGGCGCCCTGTGGCATCCACACGAACCGGAACTTGTGGGCGTAGTCCGTGAACAAAGAGTTGATAGGGGCATAGGGCAGCACCCCCGCAACAGGTCGCTGGTTGACCATTGGGCCCTTGAAGAAACCATACTCCGACAAGGTCGGATAAGGGAATTCCTGAACATCCAACACCAACCGGTCTCCTTCGAGGCCGAACGTATCAAGACCTTCCTCTGGGTCATCCTTGGAACAGGACACCAGAATAGCAATGGTCGCGACGAGCAGTAGGAGGACCTTTTTCACGATCGGGCACTTTGTAGGTTGCGAATATCGGGATGACGTGAGGGAGAAGCCAAAGCGTTGTCTCGGGATCTTGGACGGTGCGTGGAAAGCCGAACCGTTCCACGAACCCAACGGGTCAAGCATTGAACCATGCTTTGTCATGGATTGTTCGTTGACCACATACCTTTGATCGGATGTCCACGAACGGTGCAAGTGCGCTACGACCGACCCCTTTCTCAAGTTGGGGACTGGGGCTGGATCGCCCGATTGCCATAGCCGGTCCATGTAGCGCCGAAAGTGAGGCACAGATCATGGCTACGGCCAAGAGCATAGCCGCCGCTAGTAGCGCACAGGTCTTCCGCGCCGGGGTGTGGAAGCCCAGAACCCGTCCAGGAGCGTTTGAAGGGGCGGGTAAGCAGGCCCTGAAATGGTTGCAGCAGGTGAAGGCGGAAACAGGCCTGCTGACAATGACCGAGGTAGCTACTGCGGAACATGTTGAGGCAAGCCTGAAGGCGGGTATTGATATGCTTTGGATCGGGGCTCGTACGACCCCGAATCCATTCAGTGTGCAAGAGTTGGCCGACGCTTTGCGAGGAGTTGATATCCCGGTTTTTGTGAAGAATCCGATCAATCCGGATCTTCAATTGTGGATCGGAGCCTTCGAGCGACTGGAACGGGCCGGATTGAAGCGTTTGGCTGCCATTCACCGCGGATTCTCCTGGTTCGAGCGGACACCTTTTCGGAATAGCCCGATGTGGGAATTCCCCATTCGTCTGAAGGCGGCATACCCGGAATTGGAGATCGTCTGTGATCCAAGTCACATTGCCGGCCGACGTGATCGGATCGCGGTCATTGCCCAGCAAGCTCTGGACCTGGGCCTGAGCGGATTGATGATCGAGGTGCACGAGGACCCCGAGAATGCGTGGAGCGATTCCGACCAGCAGTTGACCCCCGTGGCGTATCGTCAGTTGGTCGATAGTCTCATCTTCCGCCAAGCTGAGCCAACCGCCACGATGCGGGACCGTTTGGAGGAGTTGCGCGACCTGATCGACCAGTTGGACGAGGAAATAGCGCAAAAGATGGGAACGCGAATGGACATCGCTGCTCGGATCGGCGATCACAAGCGGGAACATCAGGTCGCGATACTCCAACCCGAGCGTTGGGATCGCATCATGCAGCGTCAGTTGGGATTGGCCGGTCATCTGGGTTTGAGTCCAGCCTTTGTTCGGGAGTACATGGATGCTGTGCATCGCGAAAGCATTCGAAGGCAATACGGAGAAGGGGAGAACGCCCTTCCGGAAGCCGAAGGATCTCCACAGTCCGCACGGAATGGTGCGGAACATTGACCCACGATCCCCCTACCTTGCACCTCTGCAACGAACTCTAGTCTGGAACCAAACCGTTATTGCTCCTATGCTTAAACACATTACGCTCGGTCTTACCGCGCTCTTCCTCGGCTCTTCGGCGATCGGCCAGTTGAGCTTCACGAACGCTTCCAACACCATGAGCAATGTCACTACCAGCGGTGGTTGCATGGGTGTTGTGGATATGAACGGTGACGGTCTCGACGACATTGCCAAGTTGCACAATGCCAATCGGTTCCAAGTGGATTACCAGAATGCCGATGGCAGCTTCAACTTGGTGGACTACGGCCAGGTAAGCGGCAGCGGCCAGTGGGGCTGGGCCATCGCCGACCTGGACAACAACGGCCACAAGGACATGGTGAGCGGCGGAAATGGTGATGGTACGCACTACATGCGGATCAGCAGTCCCGGCAACGGTGTGCTTAGCACGCTCGGCGGTTCCACTATCTTCACCCAGGGTATGAGCATTGGCGACATCGACAACAATGGTCGTCTTGATGTTTATGCATGCAACGATGTAGGCCCGAACAAGCTCTGGTTCACCGATGCGAGCGGTGTTCCGATCGAGAACAGCAACTACATGAACTGGGCGACCAACCCCACCAGCGATATGAGCGGCAACTATGGAAGCTGCTTCACGGATTTCGATGGGGATGGTGATCTGGACCTCTACATCCCACACTGTCGTCAAGGAGTGAACGACCCTGCAGACCCCCGCCGTTGGAACCGTTTGTTCGTCAATGACGGCAGTAACAATTATGCTGACCTGGCCGCGAACTACAACATTCAGATCCGCAACCAGACGTGGACCGCGGATTTCGGCGACATCGATAACGATGGTGACCTGGACATGGTGGCGACGAACCACGATGCTACCATCCAACTCTTCGAGAACGATGGCAGCGGCCAGTTCACGGACATCACCGTAGGTTGCGGTATGGAGCAGAATGGTTTCTTCCTGCAGAGCAAGTTCGCCGATATGGACAACGATGGTTTTTTGGACGTGTTGATCGCAGGCGGAGTTGAATTCTTCTTCAAAGGCAATGGCGATGGCACCTTCAACCAAGTGAACGGCTTGTTCCCAAGCTCTGTGGCCATGCACAGCTTCGCGACCGGTGACCTGAACAATGACGGGTTCACCGATGTTTTCGCGAACTACGGAGGTGGGTACATCAGCCCCGATGCGAACAACCCCGATCGCCTATGGATCAACAATGGGAATAGCAACCATTGGTTCACCGTTCGCCTGAAAGGAACCATCAGTAATCGGGATGCCGTTGGGGCACGCGTGTCCATCACCGGACCATGGGGAACCCAAGTGCGTGAAGTGAAAGCGGGTGAGAGCTATGGCATGGTCACCACCTTCGCTGCCATGTTCGGCTTGGGCACCTACACGACGATCCCGACGCTCACCATTCATTGGCCGAGTGGGTTGGAGGAGACCTTCAATGACCTGGCTGTGGACCAAACGATCAGCGTGGTCGAGGCCACTTGCATCAGCCCGATAGCTGCGATCAGTACACCGGCAGCACCGATCATTTGCGGCAATGGTGATCAGCTCACGCTTTCCGCGAATTCGGGCTTCGAATACCTGTGGAGCACTGGCGCTACGACAGAGAGCATCAATGTGACTGCTGCCGGAAATTACTCGGTCACGATCGACGACGGTAGTGGCTGCACAGGATCCACCAGCATCTTCGTGGAACAGAGCCCGGATGAAACACCGACCGTGACGGCAAGTGCTGATCTCACACTTTGTCAAGGCGGCGACGTTGAACTCATCTCCTCCGAAGCTACATCCTATCTATGGAGCAACGGTGCGACTTCCCAGAGTATCGTCGTCCAGTCCACGGGTGAATATGATGTGACGATCCAAGGGGTTTGTGGAGCCTTTACCAGTGACGCCATTGCGGTGGATGTGCTGGATGCGCCGGATGCACCATTGGCGGATGATGTGAGCACACCGCTGAATACGAGTGCAACTTTGACGGCCGTGGGTGATAACCTGGAGTGGTTCGATCAAGCCGTTGGTGGGTCGCCAGTAGGAACAGGGAACAGTTTCAACACACCCGTAGTCAATGCGGATGTCACCTATTGGGTTTCAGCTTCGACGATCCACGGTGGCGAAGTGGTCTACGGCGGGCGTACGAACAACTCGGTGAACGGACAGTATCACACCAACGCGGACAACTACCAGTTGTTCACGGCATTCGAAGACATGATCATCCAAAGCGTGAAGGTCTATGCCAACGGTTCGGCTACACGCACGATCGCTGTGGTCCGTCAGAGCGACGGGTCCACGATCGCAACAGGTAATTACCTCATTCCGAACGGAGAGAGCCGTGTAACGCTGGGCTTCAATGTGCCTGCTGGTGGGCCTTATGGCCTGCGTGTGGTGGGTGGCAACCCGCAATTGTGGCGGGATGGTGCAGGAAGCAATCCTGCATATCCTTTCGCACTTGGAACACTGGGCAGCATGACGAGCAGTACGGCCAGTGGCACGAATGCCACAGCTTACTACTACTTCTTCTATGATATCGAGGTCAAGAGCCTTAGCACAACCTGCGTTGGTCCTCGCACACCAGTTCAGGTGACCGTGGGTTCCACTGGCACTGGGATCGCTGAGAACGAAGGAGCTTTCGGCGTGTCGGTCTGGCCGAACCCCACGAACGGTTCGATCAACCTCACCGTTACCGAGTTGAAAGGTCGTATCAGCATCGACGTCATGGATGTCACCGGGCGCTTGGTGAAAGCGATGAATGCGGAAGCCGCTGCGCAGCAGAACGGCATCCTCACCATGGACCTGAATGGTCTTGCAACGGGCGAATACACCATGAGCATTCAGCATGCTGCTGGCATGAGCACGCACCGCGTCGTGGTCCAATAAGGACACCTACTTCATATAGGAAACCCCTGTTCCGAAAGGAGCAGGGGTTTTGCTTTCGTATCCATTCGAGGAGATGCACCGTAGAAGGCCGCGACGCTTTCAAGATCGCGTCGTTCCAGCAATGCGTTACACAAACGCTCTCCTTCTCCTGGTCGCTTCATTCACCCTCTTCGCTTGTGCCAAGGCGGGGAAAGAAGTTGCCGAGGAACTCGGTATCGTTCCAAGCACGTGTGGCACGGATGGTGCCCGGGTCCAAGCCACCGTTGGTTCCGATGCCTTCTGCGCCGATGGCCAGATCGTCGCCGTCGGTGACGGCAACACGGCTTTGGTCACGGGTATCGGCCTGCTAGGGAATACCCTTTCCATCCAACTCGATACGCTTGTTGCGGGTAGCTATCCCATCAACGATGCCAGCAATGCCGTGCTGTTCTTCTCTGTGGGTACCACCTACACATCCACTTCCTCAGAGCCAGGCACCTTGGTCATTTCCGCTCACGATCCGGCCACCCGTCGACTGAAAGCCACGGTGAACGTGCATGTGCGGAATGAGATGAACGGGCAGAGCAAAGCGGTCGAGGCCTCGTTGGATGTGACCTATACCACGTCGGACTAGTTCATTTTCCATTCGGCGCACGCACACGACCCATGTAAGCTCGCGCAGTACCTTGGCCACATGCCAGAGGTACCGAATGATCCCAAGTTCGGATCACCCATCCGTATTGCGGTGATCGGCGTAGGTGGAACGGGCTGTGCCTTGCTTCCATTACTGGCTGTCCAGCAGATCGCAGAAGTCACCTTGGTGGATGGCGATACGGTCGAAGCCGTGAATCTGCCGCGACAATTGCTTTACGCTCCGGGCGATCTCGGCAAGGCCAAAGTGAGCGTCGCAGCTGCAGCCATGCGGGCCAAGGGTGATGAGATCTCCTGGAGAGAGGAATTCCGCTTCGTTGACGCAAGGAATGTGAGGGACCTTCTTCGTGATCAGGATGTGGTCGCCGATTGTACCGACGATCTGCACGTGCGCCACTTGATCGCACATACTTGCAAAGAGATGGACATCACCTTGGTCACTGGGGCCGTCCATGAGAAACAGGTGCAGGTCTTCACGCGCATTCCCAAGCAACACGTAGCACCATTCTTCCCCGGGCATCCGGCCGAAGAACAAGAAGGGTGTGACATGCGGGCAGTACCGGCAGGGATAACTACGATGACCGCCGCACTGATGAGCCTTCGGATCGCTGATCTGCTGCAGGGCGGCGACGGACTCGCTGGGATCATGGATCTCTTGGATGTGGATCACGGCCGGTGGATGCGGATCATGGGGCCGACCGCTGGTGAACTGATGGACACGCCCATAACACCGAGCCGGCACGTATGATCGAGGTGGGGTTGTTCCTTGCTTTATTGGTGATCGCCTTCCTCTATGCGAGCGTGGGCCACGGCGGTGCCAGTGGGTATCTCGCACTGATGGCGGTGTTGGGTACCGCACCCGAGGTGATACGTCCGACAGCGCTTGTTCTCAATCTCTTCGTCAGTTGCATCGCGTTCGTACAATTCGCTCGCGCTGGTCATTTCCGTTGGAAACTTCTATGGCCGTTCGCCGTGGCTTCGGTGCCTTTCGCATGGTTGGGCGCACGCATCGAATTGGATCCAATGGTCTACAAGAGGCTACTAGCGATCTGCTTGTTGGCCGCGGTCGCACGGTTGTTCGGTCTCTTCGGCAAAGGCCTCAACGTGACCAGTGCCCCGAGAATTCCAGTAGCGCTGGGGATCGGTGCAGCGCTTGGCTTGATCTCCGGAATGATCGGGATCGGAGGCGGCATCCTTCTTAGTCCGATCCTGCTGCTTTTCGGTTGGTCCACGGCAAAGCAGAGCGCTGCTGTGAGTGCGGCCTTCATCTTCGTGAACAGTGCAGCAGGTATCGTTGGGCTTGGTGGTATCGGGCCATCGGTCGGCGTGGAACAGGTCGGGTGGGTAGCAGCTGCCGTGATCGGGGGACTGCTCGGCGCCTACACCGGTGCATTGCGCTACAGTGAAGTACGATTGCGTCAAGTGCTTGGTGCCGTTCTGTTGCTCGCATCCGTCAAACTCTTCTGGGCATGATCGCAGTCGAAGAAGCCGAACGGCTGATGATGGCCCAGGTTCCTCAACTGCCTACCGAGCGGTTCGAACTCGAAGACGCAGTTGGCCGCTACACCGCAGAGGAAGTCCTTTCCCCGAAGGAGCACCCACTGTTCGACATGAGCGCTGTGGATGGCTACACATTCCGTTTCGATGCCTCCGTGACGGAATGGAAGGTCGTTGGAGAGGTGCAAGCAGGGGCTGTGTGCAAAAGCGAGTTGGCAAGTGGTGAATGTCTTCGGATCTTCACGGGTGCGATGGTTCCCACATCTGCAGATACGGTCGTGATGCAAGAGTTCGTCTCCCGCGAAGGTGACCTTATCACCTATCGGGACCCGAAGTTGAAACCAGGAGGTAATGTGCGCCGGAAAGGGGAGCAATTGCAGGTCGGGGGTGTGCTTCTGGAGAAAGGCAGGCACATTACCCCTGAAGCGATCGGACTATTGGCTTCAGTGGGGATACACGCGGTCAGTATTCTTCGGCCGCCACGCGTTCATGTAGTGCTTACAGGCAACGAGTTCCTGAACGAACAGGAGCCCTCCGAAGGAAGGATCCACAGCAGCAACGGGTTCATGCTTGGTGCAGCCCTGCGTTCCAGTGGTGTGCTCGTGACCATGGAGCATGTGCCCGATGATCGCGCCAGGTTGGACGGTGCATTCAGCAAAGCGTTGGCTCAGTGCGATGTCATCCTCAGCACCGGCGGAGTGTCCGTCGGTGATCACGATCTGGTGCGCGAAGCGGTGGAGATGAACGATGGGCTCATCCATTTCCACGGCGTTGCGCAGAAGCCCGGGAAACCGATGTTGTTCGCGACCGTCGGCGGTAAGCCGTTCTTCGGACTGCCCGGCAATCCGCGTGCAGTGATGGTCTTGTACTGGGAATACGTGCTGCCTTTCCTGCGTGCGATGCAAGGTGCAAAGGATCCATTTTTGCTGATCGATCGACTGCCGCTGGACCACGCCGTAACGGCCAAGGGTGATCGCGCGGAGTTCCGGGCAGCTCTGGTTCGAGGTGGTCGTGTTTCGCTGCTGAAGGATGAGGGGTCACACATGCTTCGGTCGCTGCTGGAGGCCAATGCGATCGCCTACCTGCCATCGAGCGTGCGGTCGTGGGAAAAGGGAGCGGACATCGAAGTACATTACCTGCCACGATGATCACCGAAGGCGCACCAACTCATTTTGGCGGATCACAGGGCTGGACCGGAGTGGTGCTGGCCGGTGGGAAGAGCTCACGCATGGGTCGCGACAAGGCCATGATCGAGTTCGAAGGGCGCACGCTGCTGGATCGCGCCTTGGATACGTTGCAGCCCCACGTGGATGATCTGATGGTGATCGGCGATCCGGTCGTGCACGGGTATGTTGGACCTTTCGTCATCGCGGACGACATGCCGGGGCTGGGTCCTTTAGGAGGGATCGTCACGGCGTTACGGTATGCGATCCACGACAGGGTGATCATCATGGCGTGCGACATGCCGGGCGTGAACAGTGCGCTCATCCAACACTTGAAGCATGGTTCATTGGACCGACAGGACGCTTTCATTCCGCAGTGTGATGGCCACTTGGAACCGCTGGTGGCGATCTATCACCGCCGATGTCGCTCCGTGTTCGAAGCTTGTATCGCCGAGGGCCGTTGGAAAGTTGCAGATGCACTGGAGCGGGTGAAAGCCACGTACGCGCAGGTGTGCGCCGGCGAGGGCAACTGGCCGAAGGATCTTTTCCGGAACATCAACGCCCCGGGCGATCTTTGACGCATGAACGTGCTGCTTTTCGGTTTGATCGCGGAGAAGGCCGGTGCCCACTCGATGGTCATGGAGGCATCATCAACGGCCGAGTTGCGGGTCATGCTCGCTTCGCGGATCAACGGATTGGACAAGTTGAGCTACGCCATCGCTGTGGATCGCCAGGTCGTGAAGGACGATGTGCCATTAACGGGTGCGGAAGAGATCGCAGTTCTACCCCCATTCGCAGGCGGATGATGGAAACAAGGACACAAAAGCAACGCGACATCTTCGTGGAAGGGGCGATCGATCCGTCCTTACTTGCGGAGAGTGTCGCCAAGCACGCTACGCGTACTGACATTGGTGCGCACGAGATCTTCCTTGGCCAGGTCCGCGCCGACCTTCAACCCTCAACCGTCATCCCGACCGATCACCCCGGCCAACGAGCCGGTGGCGAGGACAACGCCCAACCTTCCGCCGTGCAGGCCATCGAGTACACGGCGTACCGCGATATGGCTTTGGAGCAGATGACGGTCATCCGTGAAGAAGCATTCAGCCGTTGGCCTTCCATGACCTGCTTGCACGTGCATCACAGCCTAGGTGTTGTCGCGGCCGGTCAATTGTGCTTCATGGTCTTCGCAAGTGCCCCGCATCGGCGAGCAGCACGGGAGGCTGTGGCCTATGTCGTGGATCGCATCAAGGCGGATCTGCCGATATTCGGTAAGGAGATCCTTGCCGATTCCTCCCATGTTTGGAAGGTCAACCGTAGCGTCGACACAGTGGGTCGGCCTACTGATCGATAGCTCAGGTCTGCGTTCCATGATCGACATCACCCACAAACCCACCACGCTCCGCGAAGCCACGGCCGAAGCCACTGTGGTGGTCGGTCATGCAACAACGATCGCGGCAGTGAACGAACGACGTGTACCCAAAGGCGATGTGTTGGAAGCAGCCCGGATCGCTGGATTGTTCGGCATCAAACGCACCGCCGACCTGATCCCGGATTGCCACCCTTTGCCGATCGAGCACGCCGAGGTTTC
>Ga0075163_10010871_pt1 | contig 11873 bp, 13 predicted proteins | sample JI1023141ADNA_FD_71478 | JGI IMG/M metagenome (GOLD analysis project Ga0075163, IMG submission 71478) | Wastewater effluent complex algal communities from Wisconsin, to seasonally profile nutrient transformation and Carbon sequestration -... | ecosystem: Engineered > WWTP > Effluent > Algae... | reverse complement strand
AGGCAGTCCGTCCCGCCTCTCACGAGGCGGGCTACGGATTGGCCGTGAGCGCCAAGCGGAAGCCGAGGGTGTAGTCGACGCGGCCGGGTGAGCCGCCGCTGCGGGCAGCCGAGCGGGCGACGTGGATCGGCATTCGCCAACTACCCCCGCGGGCGATGCGAAAGTGTCCGGAATCAGGCCCGGCGGGATCGGTGCGGACTCCGCGCGGATAGTCGCCAAACCAGTCGGAGCACCATTCGAGGATGTTGCCAGCCATGTCGTAGAAGCCCCATGCGTTGGGCTCTTTTTGGGCGACGGGGTGCGTGGTCTCACCGCTGTTTTGGTCATACCAGCCCATCGCCGCAGGATTCCCGGGATAGTCTTCGGTCGTGCCGGCGCGGTAGGCGTATTCCCACTGGGCTTCGGTCGGCAGCGTGTAGCGGTAGCCCTCGGGAAGGCGGCCGACGGCGCGTTCGCGTTCGGTGAGTTTCCGGCAAAACTCCGTCGCGTTGAGCCAGGAGACGCGATCGACGGGAGCGGTTTTCCCGGCGTCGACAAAACGACTCGGGTTGGTGCCGGTGAACGCTTCGTATTGGGCTTGGGTGACCTCGGTTTTGCCGAGCCAGAAACCCTGCGAGAGCGTCACGGTTTGCGCGGGGCCTTCGGCTTTGTGGCGATGGGGTTCGTCGGGCGGACTGCCCATGCGGAAGGAGCCGGGCTTGATCCAGATGAGCTCAAGGGCGAGGTCGGCGAGGGTGTGGTTGGCGCCGGTGGCCGGCGGGGCGCTGCGGACGGAGCTGGCGAAAACAAGCGCGGCGGTAAAGACGCCAAGCGCGAGCGTGCGCAGTCGCGAGGAGCGGGACGGGGCGAAGGGTGCGGGGGAAGGCATGGGGTGAGCGCGGCGGCAAGGCAGAGCGGGAGAAGGGGGTGACGCCGGCGGCGCAGGCTTGGCTTCGCGGCGAAGCGAGAAATTCGGCGGGTGAGCTTGAGAAAGCGGCGGGGACCACCTGACTCCCGCCATGCTTTTTCCTTTTTTGCGCGCGTTTAGCCGGCGGCGTCCGGCGATTTTTATTTTGCTGGCGACGCTGGCGGTCGTGGGCTGCTCAACCGGGCGAGCGCAGCCGGTCGCGCCGGCGAGCAATGCGCTTGCGCGGCAGATCGTGTCCGATCCGAAATTCCGCGCGGCGGTGGCGGCGTATGACCGCGATTTTGACCGCTTCGTCGCAGAGCTGATCACGCTCACGGAAATTCCGGCGCCGCCGTTTGGCGAAGGCCCGCGGGCGCAGGCTTACCTAGCGATGTTGAAGGACGCCGGGTTGGAAAACGTCGAAATGGATGCCGAGGGCAACGTGATGGGATTGTGGCGCGGCAAGTCCGGCGGCGCGGTGCCGCTCCTCGCCGTGGCGGCGCACCTCGACACGGTTTTTCCTGAGGGCACGGATGTGAAAGTGAAGCGGCAGGGCACGCGGTTGATCGCACCGGGCATCGGCGACGATACACGCGGGCTCGCGTTCGTGTTGGCGCTGATTCGGGCGATGCGCGACGCGAAGGTGGAGACGGCGGGCGACATTTTGTTTATCGGCAATGTCGGCGAAGAAGGGCCGGGCGATTTGCGCGGCGTGCGCTACCTCTTCACGAAGGGTCCATGGAAAGATAAGATCAAACGCTTCATCACGGTCGACGGCGGCAATCTCGATGTGGTGACGAATTCCGGTCTCGGGAGCCTGCGCTATCGCGTGACGTTCAAAGGCCCGGGCGGGCACAGTTGGGGTGCGTTTGGCAACGTGAGCCCGGCGTTTGCGATGGGCGACGCGATCGCGCGGCTCGGCAAGGTGGTGGTGCCGAAGAAGCCAAAAGTTTCCTACAATGTCGGCGTGGTTTCGGGCGGGACATCGGTGAACTCGATCCCGTTTGAAACGGCGATGGAGATCGACATGCGCGCGGTCGATCCGACGGCGCTCAAGGACATCGACGCGAAGTTCAAACAGATCGTGGCCGATGCGGTGGACGCGGAAAACGCGGTGCGTTCGACGGCGAACGGGAAAATCACCGCGGACATCAAACTGATCGGCGACCGCCCCTCGGGCACGACGTCGCCAGACACGCCCATGCTGCGGCAAGTCGCGGCGACGATGGGCGTGTTCGACAAAGTGCCGGTGTGGGAGACGAGCAGCACGGATGCGAACATGCCGATCAGCCTCGGCATCCCGGCGTTTGCGCTCGCGCGCAACTCGGCCAACCGCGGCGGACGCGGCCACTCGCTCGACGAGTGGGTCGACGTGGAAAAGACGCAGGCGGTGAAGGATTTTGAGATCGCGGCGGCGATGATCCTCAGCATCGCGGAGTTGCCATAAGCCGTGAACGGCGGGCCGGAGGCTGCACCCTACTTTTTCTTCGCGCGGGTGGCGGCGCGTTCGGCGAAGTGTTCGACGAGCATTTCGATGCGGCGAGCGCGCGTCTCGGCCGTGCGGACCGCGTTGAGTTGCTCCACGACGACGCGACGGGTGGACGGCGCGGCTTGTTCCCAGCCGACGGCGGCCGTGGGGCGGAATTTGAGCGCGCGCAACAGATCCGGCGGCACGGTCACGGTGCGCGGTATGCGGTCGAGGGTGATCTTGATTTCGAGTTCCTCGCCGAGGGAAAAACCGCCGGCGCGAAACACGTCGGCGCGCAACGCGACGCGGCCGAGGCCGTTTTTCCCGGGCGTGACGGTGGACGGGTGGGCGTCGCCCGCGTAGCGCAGCGTGACGGGGATGTGGCGGGCGCGGCCGAGTTCCTCGACGACGGCGGCGGGCACGTCGACCCAATAGCCGGGGCCGACTTTCAGAATGGTGGCTCGAAACGTGGGCATGGCAGGGAGTGAGCGGGTGGGTGCGCGGGAAATTGGCGGCGGTCGGCGGAGGCGACAAGTCCCACTTGCCCGCGGTGGGAAGTCCTGTCTCGTTCGCGGGTATGAAGAAGAACCAAGTGGGGAGAATTTTGTGGTCGGATTTGACGGTGCCCGACGCGGTCGCGGTGAGCGGATTCTACGCGGCGGTGGTCGGCTGGAAATCAGTCGGTCTGGATATGGGCGGCTATGAAGATTTTTGCATGATGCCGGGCGGAGCGAAAAAGCCGGCGGCGGGAATTTGTCATGCACGCGGTGTGAACAAAGACCTGCCGGCCCAATGGCTCGTCTATATCACCGTGGCGAATTTGCGCCGCGCGCTGAAGGCTTGCGTGGCGAAGGGCGGCACAATCGTGACGCCGGAGCGAGAAGTGGGTGACGCGAAGATGGCGGTGATCCGCGATCCGGCGGGTGCGGTGGCGGCGCTGTTTCAAGCGGCGAAGGAAAAGCCGGCGAAGAAGGCGAAGGCGAAGTCTACGATGAAGGCGAAGTAGGTCGCGCGGGGTCGCCGTGAGCGTCGGTTATTCGGCGGGCGTCGCGCGCAGGAGTTTTTCGATGGCGCGCTGCGCGGGCATCGACGGGGCAGTGCCGAATTTTGTGACCGAGAGAGCGGCGGCGGCGTTACCGTAGCGGGCGGCGGTGGCGATGTTGCCGTCGAAGCGCGCGAGACCGGCGGCGAATCCGCCGACGAAGGCATCGCCGGCGCCGGTGGTGTCGACGACTTTGAGACCCGTGTGAGCGGGGATAAAAACGTAGCCGCGCGACTGGGAAACGAAACAGCCACGGGCGCCCAGGGTGACGATGATCGTGGGCACATCGAAGCCGCGGCAAAGGCGATGGAGATCGTGGTGGCTGAGCGCGTGCAGCGCTTTCTCGGTGAAGTTGCGCCGATTCACAAGCGTGACGAACTCGGTCTCGTTGGGGATCAACACGTCGGTGAGGTCGAGGATGCGATCATCGAAGTCGGCGCGCATCGGGGCGGGGTTGAGCACGGTGGTGACGCCGGCGCGGCGCGCGGCGCGAAACACGTGCGCGTTCACCGCGAGATTCGTCTCGTGTTGGCAAACGACGACGCGGGCCTCGCGGAGGAGTGCGGCGGGCACGTCACGCGGGGCGAGCGCGGCATTCGCGCCGAGGGCGATGATGATTTGGTTTTCGCCGCGGCGGTTGACGAGGATGGCGGCGTTGCCGGTCGGGAGTTTTTTTCGGACGAGGTGGACGGCAATGCCCTCGGAGCGGAGAAACGTTTCCGCGTCGCGGCCAAAACTGTCGTCGCCGAGAGCACCGACAAAAGCGGTGGCGCCTCCGGCGCGCGCCGCGGCGACGGCCTGATTGGAGCCCTTGCCGCCGGGGCCGGTTTGGAAGCGGCCGACGATCGTCTCTCCCGGAGCCGGAAATTCGGCGCAGGTCCAAGTGAGGTCCTGGTTGAAACTGCCGACGACGACGATGGAAGGATTCACGCGGGGGACGTTACGGGGTCGAACAGTGGGCTGACAAGCCGCGCGCCGTTCGACCCATGTGCCGCGCCGTTCGTCCAAAGTTTGCGCGCGGCCGAAAGGCAACGTGTAGTCTGCGGATATGGAAGCCGCTTCTCCCACCGAAGTCCTCTTGGACGATGCCCCGCGCCGCGAGCGCGCGAAGGAGCGTCTCTACGTGATTTGCCAGACGGCGGGGTGGGGGATTTTTCTGCTGATGCAGCTTCTCTTCATGCGCATCTTCTGGACGCGGCGACCGCCGACCGCGGAGCAGCAGGTGACAGACGTCTGTATCAACGTGATGGTGCTGCTGATGGGGTTGTTGATTTCCCACTACACGCGTGTGCTGGCGATGCGTTGGGGCTGGAAACGGCTGGGCTGGCGGGCGCTGTTGCCGCGGGTGCTCGCGGTGAGTTTCGCGCAGTCGTTGCTGTGGTCGCTGATCGGCTATGGTTACACGCACTACCTGATCGCGCTGCCGCAACGCTCCGAACTCAGCGTGTGGGTCTCGATCGCTGTGAGCGTGGTCAACGGCGGGCTGATGTTCGCTGGCTGGTGGGCGGTCTACCTGCTCTATCACCTGTTTGACCGCTACAACCGGCTCGAAATCGAGCGGCTGCGCGTGGGCGCGGCCGGCAAGGAAGCGGAGTTGCGCGCGCTCAAGGCGCAGGTGAACCCGCACTTCATCTTCAACTCGCTGAACTCGCTGAGGGCCCTGATCGACGAGGATCCGGCGCGGGCGCGGCAATCGGTCACGCAGCTTGCGAATCTCCTCCGCTATTCGCTCCAAAGCGGTCAGCTCGAAACCGTGCCGTTTGAAGACGAGCTGCGCGTGGTGAACGACTACCTCGCGTTGGAGCAGGTGCGGCATGAGGAGCGCCTGAGGCTGCGCTTCGATATCGAACCGGAGACACTCGCTTTGCCGGTGCCGCCGATGTTGCTCCAGACACTCGTGGAAAACGCGGTGAAATATGGCATCTCGACCCGCGCCGAGGGTGGTGAAATCACTATCGTCGCGCGCTGCGAAGGCGGCGCGCTGCGGTTGCGCGTGACGAATCCCGGCGAACTCGTCGCGGCGTCGGCGAACAAACGCGCCGCCTCGACGGGAGTCGGCTTGCGTAATGCCGCGGAGCGCCTGCGCCTGCTCTTCGGCGACCGCGCCACGCTGCGACTGCGCGCCGAGACGCCCGCACTCGTGGTTGCCGAAGCCGTGTTGCCGCTCCAGATCCAACGCGCATGAAAGCCCTGCTCATCGACGACGAACGCCTCGCGCGCAACGAGCTCCGCCGGCTCCTAGCGGCGTTTCCCGAAATCGAAATCGCGGGCGAAGCGACCAATGCGAAGCTCGCGCGCGAGCAAATCGCGGCGCTGCAACCGGACCTGCTTTTCCTCGATGTGCAGATGCCGGGGGAAACCGGGATGGAGTTGCTTGAGTCGCTGGAGGCGCCGGTGCCGCACGTCGTTTTTACGACGGCTTACGACGAGTTTGCCGTGAAGGCGTTCGATCTGAACGCCCTCGATTACCTCTTGAAACCGGTGGACCCGGCGCGGCTCGCCGGAGCGATCGCGAAGTTGCGCGAAAAAGTGGCCGCGCCCGCGGGCGACGCGTCGGCAAACAAAGCGGCGCCGCGCGACCGGCTCGCGGCGGAGGACAAAGTTTTCGTGCGCGAGGGCGACCGGTGCTGGTTTGTCGAGGTGAAGTCGATTCGCCTCCTGGAGAGTGAAGGCAACTACACGCGGGTGCATTTCGAGAACGCGCAGCCGCAGCTTTTCCGTTCGCTCAACGCGATGGAGGAGAGGCTCGACCCTAAATATTTCTTCCGCGCGAACCGCCGGCAGATCATCAACCTCGCGTGGATCGACAAGATCGAGCCGTGGTTCAGTGGCGGGCTGTTGGTGCACCTGAAGGGTGCGGCAAAAGTGGAACTCAGCCGCCGGCAGGCGCAGGAGTTTCGCGACAAGATGAGCCTTTAAATTTTCACACCCATGATCGACGCACACAACCTGACGAAGATGTTTCGCGACAAGAAGCGCGGCGAAATCCGCGCGGCGGACGACATCACTTTCCGCGTGGCCCCTGGGCAAATCTACGGACTGCTCGGCGCGAACGGCGCGGGTAAAACCACGACGCTGCGCATGCTGGCGACGTTGCTCACACCTACGGGCGGCAGCGCGACCGTCGCGGGTTTCGACGTCGTGCGCGAGCCGCAGAAAGTGCGGGCAAATGTCGGCTTTCTCGCCGCGAGCACGGCGCTTTACGGGCGGCTTACGGCGAGGGAGATGATCGCCTACTTCGGTAAACTGAACGGCCTCGCGGACGCGGAAATCCGGGTGCGGACCAAGCGACTCGCGGACGAACTCGACATGCACGAATTTCTCGACCGGCGCTGCGACAAGTTTTCCACGGGCATGAAGCAGAAGACGTCCATTGCGCGGACGCTCATCCACGATCCGGCGGTGATGATTTTCGATGAGCCGACGCTCGGGCTCGATGTGATGACTGCGCGCGCGATCGTGAAATTTGTCCGCGAGTGCCGCGACCGCGGCAAGACGGTGATCTACTCGACGCACGTAATGAGCGAGGTGGAGAAGCTCTGCGACACCGTGGGAATTATCCATGGAGGGAAGCTGCTCGCGGAGGGCACGCTTCCGGCGCTGCGCGCGAGCCACGGCGAGCAGGATATGGAAGAAATCTTTGTCAAAGTGGTCGGCGGGGAGGACACCAAATGAACTGGAACAATATCATCACGGTTTACCTAAAAGAGCTGAAGGATTCGCTGCGCGACCGGCGCACGCTGCTCTCGACGATCATCATCCCAACGCTAGTGATGCCGCTGCTTTTTTTCACGTTCGGTGCGGTGATGATGAAGATCGACCGCCAAGCGCGCGCCGAGACGCCGACCGTCATGGTGCTCGGCGGCGACGACTCGCCCGCAGTCGTCGCGCGGCTGAAACAGGACACGCGCATCCGCGTGGTCCCGGCGGTGTCCGATTGGAAGCAGCAGATCTCCGACAAAAAGGTGCGCGCGGCGGTCATGATTCCGGAGGGATTCGAGTCGGGGCTGAAGAGCGGGGCTACGGCCACGGTGACGATCTACAACTACACCGGTGAATCGAAGTCGCGGCTCGGCGTCGAGCAGGTGGAGCGCATTTTCCGCGAGCTGAGCGCCGTTACGGTCGAAGCACGGCTGGGTGCGCGCGGCGTGCCGGTGGCGCTGACGAAACCGTTTGAAATTTCCCGCGCGAATGTGGCGCCGCCCGAAAAAGTCGGTGGCAACATCGTCGGTGGTTTTATCCCCTACATCATTATCATCCTGTGTTTCACCGGGGCGATGTATCCGGCCATGGATTTGACGGCGGGAGAGAAGGAGCGCGGCACGATGGAGACGCTGCTGTGCAGCCCGGTGGCGCGTGGTGACATTGTAGTCGGTAAATTTCTGATGGTGCTAACCGCGTCCATCGCGACGATGGTGCTGTCGTTGGTCTCGATGGCGCTGACGTTCGTGCTCGGCGGGAGTTATTTCGCCGCGAAGATGGGCGGGGCGAAAGCGGCGGCCGGGGCGACGGCGCAGATGGGCGGCGTGATCCCGATCATCGATCCGTTGGGCGTGTTCGGAGCGTTTGCGATGATCCTGCCGGTGGCGGTGCTGTTTTCGGCCGTGATCTTCACGGTGGCGCTGTTCGCGAAGAGCTACAAAGAGGCGCAGAGCTATGTGGCCCCGATGATCTTCGTCGTGCTGCTGCCGGCCATGATCGGCATCGCGCCCGGCATCGAACTCAACCTGACGCTCTCGCTGGTGCCGATTTTAAATCTCTCGCTCGTGTGCAAGGAAATGCTGTCGGGCGTATGGCATTGGAACTACATCGCGATCATCTTCGGTTCGTCGTGCGTTTACGCGGCGGCGGCGCTCGCGCTCGCGGTGCGGATGTTCAACCGCGAAGACGTGATTTTCCGGGCGTGAGTCCGCGGAGACGGGTGGGGACGTAAAAAATTTTCAAAGTTGGGGATTTGCGCTGTAAAGCCGCGGTAAAAGCCGGGCCGCCCCATGGCGTCCGTCGAGGGAAGTGCTTTAGGGTGGTCGCCGTCAGCAACGACACCACCCACATGAACACGACCATTACTTTTCCCGCCCGTCCGCCTGCGCTCAAGCTCACCCGCTCCGCGTCCGCCGCGGCGCCTTCCGAGGAGAAACAGCTCGCGTCGATCGCCGAAGAACGGCGCCGGTTGCAGGACGACCAAGAGGCTTTGCGTATGCGCGAGGACAATCTTCGCCACTATGAAGCGCGGCTGCGGGCACTGCAGGACGAGATCGACGGGCAACGCGCCGAAGCGGCGCCGGTGGTGCGCACGGCGGTGCCGTTTGTGCGGCCGACGAGTCGCGCGCCGTTCGAAACCGATCCGGCGTTACAGACGGCCTGGGAGAAATTGCACCGCGCCCGGGAGATTCTGGAAGCGGAGCAAACGCATTTGCGCGACGAGCGGATCGCGACGCGGGAGAAGGAAAACGAGGTCAAGCGTCGCGAGAAAATTGTGAGCGAGCGCGAACTGCGTGTCGCGGAGCGCGAGCGGGCGTTGCTCGAAGCGGCTGAAGGATTGAAGGCGGCGCAGCCGATCGCGGCAGAGCACACGATGTCGGCGGTGACGCGGTTGACGCGGGCGCCGTTCGACATGGCACGGTCGGTATTTGGTGGGAAAAAATAGCCGACGGCGCAGTGGTTTTTAAAAAACGGCTTGCGCCGCGAGCGGTGCGCGCCCATCTCGTCCGTCTATGATTTCTTCCGTCCGCGTCGTCGCTGCTGCTACCTCCGTCAAAATGACGGTGGGTAAACGCGCACGCTGGCACGGGTCGGCTTGGCGACGATGGTCCGGCGCGATGAACGCGCAACACGGCTGAAAGACGCCGCTGAAAACCACCGCCAAGCCCGACTCAACCGAGTCGGGCTTTTTGTTTTTCGAAACTCAACCGCTCCCTTTTCCCACTTTTCCCCATGCCAACGCTCCTCGCTCCACCACCACCGCCGATCACCGCCGCGCCGCCGCGGAGATCGTTGCCCAGTGCCCAGCCACTCCAACTCGAACTGCCCGCCGTCTCGTTTTTCGGCCGCACGCTGACGGAATACGCGCAGTTCTTCGCCCTCGATTTGCCGGCGTTGAAGCGGCGGGACGTGTTGGATGTCGCGGCGGGGCCGTCGTCGTTTGTGGCGGAGGCGTGCGCGCGCGGCATCGACGCAGTGGCGGTGGACCCGCTCTATGGAGAATCGCCCGAGGCGCTCGCGGGGCAGGTGCACCTCGACTACGAGCGGATGCTGGTGCAGATGCGCGCGAAGCCGGCGCTGTTTCGCATGAAGGCGTTTGCGTCGTTCGATGCGGCGGAGGCGGACCGGCGGTTGGCGGCGCAGAGGTTTCTCGCGGACTACGGCACTCACTGGTTGCACGGCCGGTATGTCGGCGGATCGCTGCCGCGGCTGCCGTTTTTCGACGACTCGTTCGACCTCGTGCTGTGCGCGCACCTGCTCTTCGTCTACGCGGGGCGGTTCGATTTCGAGTGGCATGTGGCGGCGTGTCGCGAACTCGCGCGGGTGAGCGCCGGGGAAGTGCGGATACACCCGTTGTGCGGTGCGGACGGGCGGCCGTATCCGAAACTCGCGGCGCTGCGGAGAGAGTTGCGCGCCGGCGGGATCGAGAGTGAGGTGGTCCGCGTGGACTACGAGTTTTTCGTCGGCAGCGGCACAATGCTCGTGCTGCGGAAGGAGGCCGCATGAGCGCGCCCGGTGATTTGGCCCGCACGCCGGAGCCGCCCTACTACGCGGTGATCTTCACCTCCAAACGCACGGCCGGCGACCACGGCTACGGCGCGATGGCGGAGCGCATGGTCGACCTCGGGTCGAAGTATGACGGCTTTCTCGGCATCGAGAGCGCGCGGGGCGCCGACGGGCTCGGCATCACGGTGAGCTACTGGCGCGACGAGGCGGCGATCGCGGCGTGGAAGCGCGATACGGAGCACCAGAAGGCGCAACGTGCCGGGCAGCAGGCGTGGTATGCTGACTACGAAGTGCGCGTCGCGAAGGTCGAGCGCGCTTACGGATTTGCGCGCGACCGGACGGCCTGAGAGCATCGCGGCATGTTTCCCCAACTCAGTATCGCCCGCAAACGCGACGGCCACGCGCTGACCCGTGACGAAATCAACGCGTTTGTGCGCGGGGCGACAGACGGCTCTTGGGCGGACTATCAGCTCAGCGCGATGCTCATGGCGATCGTGTGGCGCGGGATGACGCCGCAGGAAACGGCGCACTACACCGAGGCGATGATGCGCTCGGGGGTCGTGGCGGATCTCGCGAGCGTGAAAGCGCCGAAGGCGGATAAACATTCGACGGGCGGCGTGGGCGACAAAATCTCCCTGCACCTCGCGCCGATGATCGCGGCGTGCGGCGTGGCGGTGCCGATGATCTCGGGCCGTGGCCTCGGGCATACGGGTGGGACACTCGACAAATTGGAGTCGATTCCGGGCTTCAACGTGAACCTGCCGCTGGAGGTTTACCGGACGCAGTTGGAGAAATTTGGACTCGCGCTGATCGGGCAAACGGCGGACCTCGCTCCGTCGGATAAAAAACTCTACGCGTTGCGCGACGTGACGGCGACGGTGGAGAGCATTCCGCTGATTTGCGGGAGCATTCTTTCGAAGAAACTCGCGGAAGGCATCGACGTGTTGGTGCTCGACGTGAAGTTCGGGCGCGGGGCGTTTATGAAAGACCGGGCGAAGGCGCGCGAGTTGGCGGAGGCGCTCGTGGCGGTGGCGACGACGATGGGCAAGCCGACGCGCGCGGTGCTGACGGCGATGGAAGAGCCGCTCGGGCGCACGGTGGGCAATGCACTGGAAGTCGCAGAGTCGATCGAGTGTCTGCGCGGACGCGGTCCGGCGGACGTGATGGAAGTGACGATGGCACTGGGCGAGCAGATGTTGGTGCTCGCGAAGGCGGCCGAGACGACCGGGGCGGCGCGGAAGAAACTGGAAGCGAGCATCTCGAGCGGCGCGGCGTTGGAAAAATTTCGTGAGCTGGTGGCGGCGCAGGGCGGCGATGCGCGCGTGGTGGACGAACCGCAACGGCTGCCGACGGCGAAATTGCAGGCGGCGGTGGTCGCGGCACGCGGCGGTATCGTGGGCGACGTCGATGCGATGGGCGTGGCGCTCGCGGCGCTGCGGCTCGGCGCGGGGCGTGCGAAGGCGTCGGACGGCGTCGATCACGCGGTGGGCGTGAGCGCGCTCGTGAAAGTCGGCGAGCGCGTGGACGCGGGGGCGACGCTGGCGGTCGTGCATGCCAACGATGCGGTCGCGATGAGTGAGGCGCAGGCGATGTTGGCGAAGGCGATCAGAGTGGGTGATGAACGCGGGCCGGTGGTAAGGCTGATCGACGAGGTGATCGGGTAATTCCCATTTGCGTTCAGGATGAGACGAACGTGGGGCTACCCGTAAGTTTCATGAAGAAGATTCCCGCAGATTCAGGAGTCCGCAGATTCACCTCTGGGGGATCCT
>Ga0075163_10010870_pt1 | contig 11873 bp, 9 predicted proteins | sample JI1023141ADNA_FD_71478 | JGI IMG/M metagenome (GOLD analysis project Ga0075163, IMG submission 71478) | Wastewater effluent complex algal communities from Wisconsin, to seasonally profile nutrient transformation and Carbon sequestration -... | ecosystem: Engineered > WWTP > Effluent > Algae... | reverse complement strand
GGCCCGGATGCAGGACCTGCTGATCGAGCTGTGGCGCGAGCAGTCGCCAACCGTGTTCTTCATCACCCACTCGGTCGAGGAGGCGGTCTACCTCGGCGATCACGTCCTCATCTTCTCGTCGTCGCCGGGCACCATCCTCAAGGAGGTCAAGGTGCCGCCGCCGGAGAAGCCGTCCAAGGAGATGCTGCGCGATCCGCAGTTCCAGGAGGCGGTGTTCGAGATCAAGGAGCTGATCGAGCGGCTCGAGTCGTCGAACCGGGGTGGTGACTGATGGCGCCGCCCGGCAAGAAGAAGGCGGGCTGGTTCCGCTACCTCAAGGAGGCGTTCTCCTACCGGTGGAACCTGCTGGTGTTCGGCGGCGCCGCCGCCGCGGCGATCCTGTCGCCGTCGCCCGACATCGTGCTGCCGCTGGTGATGGCCGGCGAGCTGGCCTACCTGGGCGGCCTGACCACCCTGCCCCGCTTCCAGGCGGCGATCGACGCCAAGGCCCGCAGCGAGGGCCGCGGGCTGGTGACCGGCAGCGCGCCGGCGCCGGTGGCCAAGAAGCAGCAGCTCGCCGACATCCTCGGCGCGCTCGAGCCCGATCGCCGCAGCCGGTTCCTGCGCCTGCGCGCCCGCTGCATGGAGATGACCCGGATCGCCAACGCGGTCCGCGGCGACACCCGCGACGAGAGCGGCGCCGCCGCCGAGCTGCGGACCCCGGCGCTCGACCGGCTGCTGTGGGGCTTCCTCCGCCTGCTGCTGTCGCAGCAGGCGCTCGGCCGCTTCCTCAAGGCCGCCGACGGCGCCGCGATCGAGAAGCAGCTCGGCGAGCTCAAGATCAAGCAGGAGAAGGCCCAGGCCAAGGGCGACGAGCGGATCGTCCGCTCGGTGACCGACGCGGTGGTCACCGCCGAGCTCCGGCTCGAGAACTACCAGAAGGCGCGCGACAACGACGAGTACATCTCGGTCGAGCTCGACCGGCTGGAGTCGAAGATCCAGGCCCTGACCGAGATGGCGATCAGCCACCAGGATCCGGGCGAGCTGTCGGTCCAGGTCGACGCGGTCGCCGAGGGCCTCAGCCAGACCGAGGAGACGATCAAGGACCTGCAGGCCATCACCGGCCTGGGCAGCGACGCGTCCGAGGCGCCGTCCATCCTCGGCAACGATCTCGAGGTGCAGTGATGGCGGTCGACGACACCCAGCCCGCGGCGGCGATCGGACCGGCGGCGGCGGCGCCCGCACCTGCACCGCCCACGCCACCGCCCGCGCCGACCGCGCCGCCGGCCAGCGACAAGACCCTGGCCGGCAGCGAGGGCGTGTCCAAGGTGAGTGCCTTGCCCGGCCACTTCCCCGGCTGGGCGGCCAAGCTGGCCGAGCTGTACTTCTCCGGCACGACGTCGATGTTCGTGCTCCACGGCAACGTCTTCGATCTGGTCCGGCTCAACGCCGACGGCAGTCGGTGGGCCGGGCTGGCCGAGTTCCTCGCCGAGCAGCTGTTCGGCCGCTGGGATCTCATCCTCCACTACGACCTCGCCCGCGGCCTCCGCCCGCTGGCCGGCGGCAACGCCAAGCGGCTGACCGAGATGGTCACCGCGCTCAACCGCGTGCTCGGCGATGTCCGCCAGATCAAGCGCGATCCGATCACCAGCCTGGCCGCGATCGATCTGTTCGTGCAGAAGAACATCATGGCCGAGCCGGGCGAGCGGCTCAGCGCGGCGGTGATCATCGATCACGCCTCGTTCGTCGCCCCCGGCGGCGACCGCCTCCAGCTCGCCGACCAGACCCAGCTCGTCACCCTGCTCAACTGGGCGTCGTCGCCGTACGTCAAGCGGCTCAACCTCGCCTTCGTCCTCATCGACTCGCGGCTGTCGCAGGTGTCCGATCGCCTGACCGGCAACCCCCACCTGGCCGCGCTCGAGGTCCCGCTGCCGGCGACCGAGGACCGGCAGGCGTTCCTGGCCAACGCCACCCGCGGCCTCGACGTCGCCAGCTTCTCGGACTTCACCACCGCCGAGCTCGGCGCGCTCACCGCCGGCATCGCGCTGACCGACCTCGAGGTCCTGGTCCGGTCGGCGCGCGAGGGCGGCCGCCGCCTCGACAGCAACTACTTCCGCGAGCTCAAGAAGCGGCTGATCGAGCGCCAGGCCCAGGGCATGCTCGAGTTCGTCGAGCCCAAGTGGGGCCTCGACACCGTGGTCGGCCACGAGGCGGCCAAGCGCCGGCTGCTCGACGACGCCGCGCTGCTCAAGCGCGGCCGGCTCGACAGCGTGCCGATGGGCTACCTGTTCTCCGGCCCGGTCGGCACCGGCAAGTCGTTCCTCGCCCAGTGCGTGGCCGGGTCGATCGGCGTGCCGGCGGTGGTGCTCAAGAACTTCCGCAGCAAGTACGTCGGCGAGACCGAGGGCAACCTCGAGCGGGTGCTGGGCGTGCTGCGGTCGATGGGCCCGGTCGTGGTCGTCGTCGACGAGGCCGACACCGTGCTCGGCGATCGCGACAGCGGCGGCGGCGACTCGGGCGTGTCGGCCCGCATCTTCGGCATGATCGCCAACCAGATGGGCGACACCCGCTACCGGGGCAAGATCATCTGGATGCTGCTCACCGCCCGCCCCGATCTCTTGCCGATCGACATCAAGCGCCAGGGCCGGGCCGAGGTCCACATCCCGCTGTTCTACCCGTCGGAGCAGGGCGAGCTGCGGGCGATGTTCCGCATCCTGGCCAGGAAGCAGGGCACCACGCTGCTCGACGAGGACATCCCGGCCGACCTGCCCCACCTGGGCGATCTGTCGGGCGCCGACGTCGAGGGCATCGTCGGCCGGGCCCAGCGGATCTCGCTCCTGGCCGGCAGCGATCGCATCACCGCGACCGCGCTGCAGCAGGCGCTGGCCAGCTTCATGCCCTCGACCCAGTCGCTCGAGCGCGAGCTGCAGGAGCTGGCCGCGATCATCGAGTGCACCGACGCCGAGTTCCTGCCGCCGGCCAAGAAGGCCAAGCTCGACAAGCTCGGCGGCCGCGAGAAGGCCCAGGAGCGGGCCACCGCGATCAAGCAGATCATCGAGGGCCGCTAGGCCGCTTCGCCACCTCCCCGTTCGCCCTGAGCGAGTCGCAGGGCCGTCTCACCGCCACCCAACCGAGGTAGACCATGGGCCGCAGCAGCTGGATCGACGACGACAACAACCCCGCGCTCGACGAGCACGTCGCGCGCCTCGAGCACTTCACCACGGCGATGGCCGACGGCACCATCACCGCCGACGAGCTCGAGCAGCAGGAGAACCTGCTGGTCGCCGCGATGCGCGCGGTCGAGCCGACGCTGACCGACGAGCAGCACGCCGCGGTCACCGCGCTCCTGGCCGAGCTCGCCGCCTACAGCGTGATGCAGGTCCTCCACGGCCTCGCCGCCGCCCGCGTCCGCCAGGCCGTGTCCTGACCGCGGCGGCGCCCGGCGGCCCGGCGCCCGACCGGTTCGCCCAGGTCTACGGCCAGGTCGAGCGGGTGATCGAGGAGCGCTGGGGCGTCCCGGTGATCATCGCCGACGTCGCCAACCCGTTCACCGGCGATCTCGACGGCGCCGAGATCAAGGTCGACTTCGACCTGTCGGCCGAGGACGCGCTGTTCATCATCGTCCACCTGTTCGGCCACACCGCCCAGTGGAACACCTCGGAGGCGGCGCGGATCATCGGCCGCTACCCCGGCCCGTGGACCGACGACGCCATCGCCCGCGTCCAGGCCTACGAGCACGAGGCCTGCCAGTACTCGCTCCAGCTCTTCCACGAGGCCGGGGTCCACGATCTCGATCAGTGGCTGTCGGACTTCTCGGCCTGCGACTTCGCCTACCTCGAGAACTTCTACCGGACCGGCAAGACCGGCGCCTTCCGCACCTTCTGGCACGACGGCCGGCCGCTGCTCACGCCCAAGCCCATCCCCGCCTTCACGCCCCAGCGCTGGCTCGCCCGCTGGGACGGCATCGTCGTCTGATCGCCGGGCGTCACGGCAGCAGCTCGAGGCCCTTCACGCCCGAGACGATGCCGGTGCCGGCCGACGCCTGCGCCGCCGGGATGCCGCTCTTGAGCCAGCAGATGGCGCTGGTGGCGCCGGCGGCGGCCGGGACGTAGGTCCAGGCCTGGCACTGGCTCTCGCGCGCGCACGCCGCCTGGCAGGTGGTGGCGTGGAGCCGCGAGGTGTAGAAGCCGCGGTAGTCGCGGCCCGGCCGATCGATGCCGACCTCGAGCCCGCGCCGCACGCCGGAGACGACGCCGCTGTAGCCGCTGAGCGGGGCCACGCCGTCCTTGAGCCAGCAGGTGCCGGCGCCCGTGGTGCTGGTGTGGGTGTACGCCTCGCAGCGCTCGTCGCTGGCGCAGGTCTGGGCGCACGCCGCCGGGCTGGTCTGGTACGAGCTGGCGTAGTCGTAGCCGGCGCGGTTGGCATGGAGCTCCTGGCCCCGCCGCATCACGCCCGACGTGCAGTTCGCGCACGTGGTGGCGGCCGGGACCGCGTTCTTGAGGTAACAGGCGCCGTAGCCGCTCACCAGCTTGTAGGTGTAGGCCTGGCACTGGCCGTCACGGCCACAGGCGGCGGCGCACAGCTCGGCGCGCGGCTCGTCGAGCCAGAAGGCGCTGTAGTCGCTGCCGGCGCGGTTGGTCGCCAGCTCGTACTTCGACGGGATGCCCGACGTCACGCCGCCGGGCGCGTACGGCACCGGCTCGGGCACGGCGCCCTTGAGCCAGCACTGGTTGGCGGCCTGCACGAAGGTGTACGCGCGGCAGTTACCGTCGACCTGGCAGGAGGCGCGGCACGCCGACGCGCTGGTGGCGGTGACCACCGCGTAGTCCATGCCGGGGCGGTTGACGTTGTCCTCGCCCTCGCCGTCCCAGCGCCGCAGCAGGTCCTCGATCTGCTTGCCGTACGCCGGCACGCCGCCGAAGATGTCGGGCCAGGCCTCGGCGCTCGAGGCGGCGCCGAAGTCGCTGTTGATGCCCCAGATCGCGCCGCCGCCGGTGGTGGCGCCGTAGACCACCGGGCCGCCGGAGTCGCCCCAGCACAGCGCCGTGGTGGTGTTGCCGTAGTTGAAGGTGATCGACGCCTTCGGCTGCAGGCCGTTGGGCGCCGTGCGGCTGGTGCAGCCGTAGCCGAAGATCGTCGACTGCGCGCCGGTGGTCGGCTCCTGCACCGCGAGGGCGGCCGGCGTCGCCTGGCTGGTCGGCACCGCGGCGGTCAGGTGGAGCAAGACGACGTCGGTGGTGAAGACGCCGCCGGGCAGGTACTCGTAGCGCTTGTTGGTGAACGAGTGGGCGCGATCGACGCCGTGGGTGCGCAGCGTGCCGCCGGCGTCGGTGAACTGGAAGACCGCGTTGGCGTGCAGGGTGGTGCCGGTGTACGCCGGCGACAGGCAGTGCGCCGCGGCGAGGATGGCGCGCGGCGACACCAGCGTGGCGGTGCACGCCCCGCCGCCGTTGCCGTGATAGAAGACGCCGATCTCCGGCCGGGCGTTGGTGACGGCGCCGCCGACGATCGCCTGCTCGTCCTCGCCGAGCGCGGGGGCGTCGGGATCCTCGACGCAGGCGGCGAGGCCGGCGAGCAGGGCGGCGGGCAGGAGCAGCGACGGGATGCGATGAACCTGGGACATGGGTCTCTCCTTGGGTGCGGAGAGGACGTGGCCAGGGGCAGATCTTCGCGCGCGACCCTCGGCGCCGCCTCGGACCGCGCCGTCAGGAGGCGGCCACCGCGACGAATGCGCTGGACCGGGGCGCGGCGATCGGTAGGATGTTCGCCTTTCCGGCCGGCGCGTCTCGCTGCTGCGCGCCCGCTGGAGACCACCGAACGGATGCGATCCGTCACGGATCGCACGCTCACGCCTCGCTTGTCAGGAGCAGCCAATGTCGATCACTCGCCTCGACGCCCTCGTCCACCGCGTGGACGAGACGCGGTCGACCATCCCCAACCCCCACGGCGTGCCGGTCACGCTGTACGCCAACCGCGACGTGCCGATCGAGCTCGACGCCGTCGAGCAGGCCAAGGACTTCGTCGCGCTGCAGGGCACCATCGACGACGTCTGGGCCGCCGAGCAGCGCGGCGCCGTCGCGCCGTTCTGGGGCGAGCGCCCCGGCCGGCTCGAGCAGGTCGTGCTCACCCCCGACTTCCACCGCGGCGGTGGCATCCCGGTCGGCACCGTCGCCGCCGCGCGCGGCTTCGTGGTGCCGCAGGCGGTCGGCAGCGACGTCTGCTGCGGCATGCGCCTGCTGGTCACCGACATCACCCGCGCCGAGCTCGCGCCTCATCTGGATGCGATCCACCGGCCGCTGCGCGAGGTGTTCTTCGGCGGTCGGCGCGACATCCCGATGTCGCCGCGCCAGCGCGAGGCGCTGTTGCGCGACGGGCTGTGGGGCCTGCACGCCACGGCCGCCGACAACGCCGACGTCGGCCTGTGGCGCCACTACGACGCCCGCGCGCAGGAGGCCGACCTCGCCCACGTCCACTTCCAGGGCGTGCTGCCGGCCCGGGACGTCTTCAACTTCACCGACTACATCACCGGCTCGGGCGCGACCGACGGCCGCGACGCCCAGATCGGGTCGATCGGCGGCGGCAACCACTTCGTCGAGCTGCAGGCGATCGACGAGATCCACGACGGCGCCACCGCCCACGCCTGGGGCGTGCAGGCCGACCGGATCGCGATCATGGCCCACACCGGCTCGGTCGGGCTCGGCCACCCGGTCGGCGGCTTCTTCCTCGACCGCGCCCGCGATCTCCACCCGCGCGGGCTGCGCCGACCCGATCACGGCTTCTACCCGCTGCCGACCGCCGGCCCCCACGCCGCCCTCGCCGCCCGCTACCTCGACGCGATGCGGAACGCGGCCAACTTCGCCTTCGGCAACCGGCTGATGCTCGGGCTGATGGCGGTGCGCGTGCTGTCCGAGGTGCTCGGCCGCGCGATCGAGGCCCGGCTGATCTACGACGCGCCCCACAACCTGATCTGGCCCGGCCCCGGCGCCGACGCCGACGCGGTCTGGCTCCACCGCAAGGGCGCGTGCCCGGCGGACGGCGGCGATCCGGCGCTGACCGCGAGCCCGTTCCGGTTCACCGGCCACCCGGTGATCATCCCCGGCTCGATGGGCGCGGCCAGCTACCTCCTGGCCGGCGCCGGCAACCAGGCCGCGCTGTGCAGCGCGTGCCACGGCGCCGGCCGCAGCCTGTCGCGCGGCGCCTCGCGCCACGTCGACGAGCAGCGCTACGCCGCGACCTTCGAGCGGCTGCGGGTGGTGACGCCGATCGATCCGACGTCGCCGGCGGTGCGGCTGCGCCGCGACATCCTCGCCGAGTACCACGACCGGCTGCGCGAGGAGGCGCCCTACGCCTACAAGGACATCACGCCGGTGGTCCAGACCGTCGAGGACGCCGGCATCGCCCGCCGGGTCGCGCGGACCTGGCCGCTCCTGACCATCAAGGGCTGACCGCCCCGGCGCTCGAAACCGGACCGCTGCGGTTGCTCGCCTTCGACGGTCCGGTGCCGCCGGCGGGCCCGCGCGGCCGGCCCGTCACAGGCGGGCGGGCGGCGACTCTGTCCGGACGAGATGAACGTCCACAGCCTGCTCCAGCCCGCGTTCCTGATCCCTGTCGTCGGCGGCGCGGTGGTGTTGATCGGCGCCGGGGTGGCGCTGGTCACGATGGGCGCGAGCAAGCGGCGGGCGGCGGCGCTGCGGCGGTGGACCCACGGCGCCTACGGGCTGTGGACCGGCGGCGAGGACAGCGGGACCTGGCCGCAGGCCCGGGCCAGCCAGTCGCTCGGCAACTGGTACGGCGCCAACGGGCCGGGGACGTTCTGGCAGGTCATCGCCGACCTCCGCTCGGGCCAGACCGGCAACGTCGCCTGGGACCAGATCCGGGCCCTCGACCTGCTCCGCATCGGCCGCGCCGCCGAGTTCATCGACGACGACGCGTGCTGGACCGAGTGCGGCAAGATCGCGGTCGGGTTGCAGCGCCGCTACCCGTCGTGGGACGCGCTGGCCGGCGCGTTCGAGACCGGCATGAACGGCTGGCAGCGGCAGCGCGGCATCACCGATCCGGCCGAGGTCGGCCGGGTCCAGCGCAACCTGCCCACGCTGCGCCAGCAGATCTGGCCGACCATCCGCTACGACGCCGCGCTGGCGAGCGACTGACCTTTCGCGCCGGCGGCCGGCGTGCGTATCATCCTCGCGTGCGTCCGCGGTGCCGTCCGGTCATGCGCGCGAGCCTGGCGCTCGCCTGGCTCGGCCTCGCCGCGACGTCGGCGGTCGCCGCCAACCGGACCTCGACCCGGACGCCGTGGCCGGGCGTGGTGGTCGAGGAGTGGGACGCGCCCGAGGCCAGCTCCAAGCTCCATGTCGTCATCGTCGACCTGACGTCGGCCGAGCTGACGGTCCGCGCCACCGCCGAGGACCTCGGCGGCCAGACCACGGTGGCGGCGGCGACCGCCCACGGCGCCCAGGTCGCGATCAGCGGCGACTACTTCGCGCCCGCGACCGGCGCGCCGGCCGGCCTGGCGATGGCCGGCGGTGTGGTCTGGACCGGCACCCACGACGACGCGCGGTCGGCGGTGTTCCGGTTCGGCAAGGTCGCCGGCCGCACCGACGGCCTGCTGCTGCCGGCCGAGAGCGTGACCGCGCTGGCCGACCTGGCGCCGTTCACCACCGAGATCGTCAGCGGCCGGCCGCAGGTGGTGCGGGCCGGCGTGGTGCCGGCGGCGTTCGACTGCGGCGATCCCGACGCCGTCGCCTGCGTCCGCGCGCCGCGGGCCGCCCTCGGCCTGGCCGACGACAACCGCCGGCTGTGGCTGGTCACCGTCGACGGCTGGCAGGCCGGCTCGGCCGGCATGACCGCGGCCGAGGTCGGCCGCTTCCTCCGCGATCGCGGCGTGCGCGACGCCATGCTGCTCGACGGCGGCGGGGCGGCGACCCTGGTCGCGACCACCGCCGGCGGCCCGGTGATCAACCGGCCGTCCGACGGCGTGCCCCGGCCGCTGGCCAATCACCTGACGGTCAAGTTCGGCGATCTGCCGGCCGGGACCCTGTTCGGCAAGGTCCGCGCCGGCGCCCTCGACGGCCCGCCGCTGGCCGGGGTCAAGGTCGTCCTCGACGACGGCCGGATGATCACCACCGACGCCGCCGACACCGGCTACAGCTTCGCGGTCGACCCGCGCTGGGCGTGCGTGACCGCGACCCGCGCCGATCTCGACCCGGTCCACCAGTGCCGGCAGGTGGTGCCGAGCGAGATCACCTTCAACTCGATCATCATGCACCCGGCCGGCACCGGCCCCGACGCCGGCGTGATCGACGCCGGCGCGATCGACGCCGCGACCGAGGATCCCGACGCCGGCGGCGGCGACGGCGGCCCGACCGGCGACGGCGGCGGCCCGGGCGCGGCCGAGTCGATGGGCGGGTGCTGCTCGACCGGTGGCGATCCCACGACCGGCCTCGTCGGCGCGGTACTATGTGCGCTAGTCTCGCGCCGCCGTCGTTCATGAAGACGTCCGTCCACACCAACCTCTACACCGACGCCGGCGGCGCGCTGATCGAGCGCAGCTATCGCCTGGCGGTGGTGGCCGGCCCCGACGCCGGGCTGCGCCGGATCATCGAGGGCGGGACGACCATGGTCGGCACCCACCCCGACAACGACATCGTGCTCACCGACACCACGGTGTCGCGCTACCACCTCGAGCTGCAGATCCGCCGCGAGGGCCTGTCGGTCCGCGACCTCGACTCGACCAACGGCACCCGCCACGCCGGCAACCGGATCGGCGCGATCACGCTCACCGGCCCGGCCCAGCTCCGGCTCGGCAAGCACACCGAGCTGGCGATCGAGGCCGAGGACGCGCCGGCCGCGCTCGGCGACTACCAGGGCGACCGGTTCGGCGGCGTGATCGGCGCCAGCCTGCCGATGCGCCGGCTGTTCTCGCTGCTGGCCCGGGTCGCGCTCACCGACGCCACCGTGCTGCTCGAGGGCGAGACCGGCACCGGCAAGGAGGCGATCGCGCTCGCGCTCCACCACGCCAGCCGGCGCGCCGACGGCCCGTTCGTGGTCGTCGACTGCGCGTCGATCCCGCACGAGCTGATCGCGTCCGAGCTGTTCGGCCACGCCAAGGGCTCGTACACCGGCGCGTTCAACGACAAGCGCGGCCTGATCGAGGCCGCGACCGGCGGCACCCTGTTCCTCGACGAGATCGGCGAGCTGCCGCTCGATCTCCAGCCCCAGCTCCTGCGCGCGCTCGACAAGCGCGAGGTCCGCCGGGTCGGCGAGACCCGGCCGATCCCGGTCGACATCCGGGTGCTGGCCGCGACCCACCGCGACCTGCGGGCGATGGTCAAGGCCGGCAGCTTCCGCGAGGACCTCTACTACCGGCTGGCGGTGGTCCGCTGCGAGGTGCCGCCGCTCCGCACCCGGCTCGACGATCTGCCGGCGCTGGCCCGCCACTTCGCCGAGCTGTTCGGCCGGTCGGGCTGGGACGTCTCGGCCGGCCTGCTCGATCAGCTCGGCCGCCACAGCTGGCCGGGCAACGTCCGCGAGCTGCGCAACGTGATCGAGCGCGCGCTGTCGCTCGGCATGGTGGTCGTCGACGGCGCCAGCGGCGGCGACGTCGCGCTGAACGCGAGCGCGGCGGCGAGCGCGGCGCCCGCCGCCGGCGCCCCGACCGCCCAGGCGATCCTCGAGCTGCCGTTCAAGGAGGCCAAGGCCGCGCTGGTCGAGGGCTTCGAGCGCGACTACCTGGTCAACCTGCTCGCCCGCCACAAGGGCAACATCTCGCGCGCCGCGCTCGAGGCCGGCATCGATCGCAACTACATCCACCGGCTGGTCAAGAAGTACGGCCTCGAGGTCGAGCGCGGCGGCTGACGATGCGCCTCGCTCGCCTGATCACCGGCGCGCTGGTCGTCGGCGCGCTCGTCGCCTGCCGCGGCAAGCGCGCCCGCCCGGAGCCGGGGCCGCAGCCGGCCAAGGCCGTCGACGCCGCCGCGCCGTCGGCCGACGCCCTCGGCTGGTGCGTCACGTCGCTCGGCCGCGCCGCCGGCCTGCCGCCGCTCGAGCGGGCCGGCGTGATCGTCCGCGCCTGCGGCCTGTGCGGCGGCGGCTTCGATCCGCTGCTGACCGCCGACCGCGCGATCGACGGTGACAACTTCGATCAGGCGGCGGTGGTCGCGGTGATCGAGGCCTGCGGCGGCATCTGCACCCCGACCGCCGCCACCGCGTTCCACGCCGGGCTGGCCGATCTCGGCCGCGACGCGCCGACCATCCGGCCGTGGCGCACCCTGGCGCTGGCCTGCCCGGCGACGATGCACGCCGATCGCGACGCCGCCCGCTTCGCCTCGGGCGCGTGGTACGCGCTCGCCACCATCGGCGCCCGCCTGGCCGCCGCCCGCCCCGGCCTGGCGCCCGACCTGCGCGCCAAGCTCGACGCCGCGCTGACCGATCTGGTGCTGCCGCTGCCGCCGCGATCGATGACCGGCAACCCCCTGCAGCTCCCGTCGGCGGCGGCGCAGCGGCCGACGCCGTGGCTGGCGATCTCGATCGTCGGCGACCAGCTCTACCTCGGCCCGCTGCCGTTCGCCCGGCTGCAGGCCGACGGGCTGCAGCTCGCCGGCGCCCCGGTCTATCCCGGCGCGGTGGTCGACCGGGCGGCGGTGGCCGGCGCGGTCGCCGCCGCGATCACCGCCGGTCCCGGCTTCGCCGTCCCCGATCCGCCCGGCCGCCTCGATCGCCCGGTCATCCTCGCGCCGGTCGGCTCGCCCGCCGCCCGCGTCCTCGACGTGGTCGCCGCGGTCGGCGGGGATCCGTCGTATCTCGCGGTCGCCGCGGCGGCGCCGGCGTCGATGTGGCCGGGCCAGCTCGCCGCCCACCCGATCGCGCTGGCGGCCAAGGATCCGGTCCGCGCC
>Ga0075163_10010869_pt1 | contig 11874 bp, 9 predicted proteins | sample JI1023141ADNA_FD_71478 | JGI IMG/M metagenome (GOLD analysis project Ga0075163, IMG submission 71478) | Wastewater effluent complex algal communities from Wisconsin, to seasonally profile nutrient transformation and Carbon sequestration -... | ecosystem: Engineered > WWTP > Effluent > Algae... | reverse complement strand
GCGCCCGACGCGCCGAGCCGCATCGACGATGGGCAAGCCCTCGCGATCGCAGCCATGGGCGGCGGCGACGCTCCCCGACTCGTCGAGCGCCACCAGGAACGCGCGCTCGGCCTTCCACTGGCGCACCGCCGCCGCCAGGAGCGCCTGGGGGCGGTCTCCACCGCGGGCGAGCTCGAGCAGAGGCAGTTGCACCATCATGGACGGTAGCGGGCCGGAGGGCGCCGCGGGGGCCAATCTTCGGATCGCCCCGTCGTCGCGGCCGCGCGCACGGTGAAGGAGACGCACGCCACGATCGGCGAGCTCCGTGAGCTCCCCACGCCGCGCCGCGCGCACCGCGTCGATGGCCGCGCGGGCCGCGCGAATGCCGTCGACCGGTACCCGCTGGAGTGCCGCCTCGGCGCGCACCAGCGCCACCTTGGCGGCGACCATGGCGTCCCCCTCCAGGAGCGTCTGCGGCACCTCGTTCACCGCCGTGAGCGCGTCTGCTGGCGCCCCCCGGAGGAGCGCCACCTCGGCGCGCAAGAGCAGTAGGTCCGCCCGCACCGACGCCGGCACCCCGCTCCCGAGGCCGACCGCCTCGGCGATGGCGCGCTCTGCCCCTTCGACGTCGCGCTGACGCACGTGCACCTCGGCCTTCGCCGCGAGGCACCAGGCGAGGCCCGCGGTCTGTCCCAGCGAACGCGCGAGACGCATGGCTTCTTCGAGCGCCGCGAGCGCCTCCATGTATTTTGCACACTTCGTGCGGGTGAGCGCCAGATTGAGGAGGCACGAGCGCACGCCGGCGCGGTCACCGAGGCGCCGCTTGCGCGCAAGCGACGCCTCGAAAGAGGCCTCGGCATCGGCCAGCCCACCGCGATACAGGAGCACGACCCCGCGGTTGTGCTCCATCCGCGCGAGCTCCTCCTGGTCGTCGACCTCCGCCGAGGCGAGGAGGGTCTTCGCCTCCCCGAGGTACGCCGCCGCCGCCGGCCAATCGGCCCGGAACAGCGCCACCGCCCCCTGGGTGCTCCGGGCGAGACCGCGCGGCCCGATGTCATTTCCTGCTGCAAGGTAGGCCGCCTCTGCGCTCTTCTGCGCCGCTTCGTGCTCGCCGGCGCGGGCCTGCGCTTCCGCGCGTCGCCGGAGGGCGAGCACCCGGAGCGAGTCGTCCGTCTCCGCCCATTCGCCGAGCCATCCGAGGGCCTCCGGGTGCAGGGCGCCACCAAGGTCCCGGCACAGACGCTCGAAACGTACCAGCTCCGCCGCCCCGCGCCGCTTGGGGTCGGCGAGCAAGAGGCGCAGGGCCTCGTGCTCGAGGCTCCGCTGCCCCTCGGCCCGGGCCGCGTCGGCCGCCGCGCGCAGGAGATCGCTGCGGCGCGTCGGCGCATGCGGGCCGCTCGCCAGGCCGAGAAGCGCGCGCGCGGGGACGCCACCGGCTGTCAGCATCGCCTCCGCCAGCGTATCCGCCAGCGCGGGGCTCCCCAGAGCTTCACCGAGAGGCGACGCCAGGCCGGTGGACGCCAGCGCTATGGATGCATCTTGCACGCGACGGACGACCAGGCCCTGCTCCAGCAGCGCCGGCAGCTGCGCGGCCCAGGTGCTCGCCAGGTGGCGCGGCAGCACGCCGCCCGCGAGCCCCAGCACCCCCAGGAACGTCGAGGCCTCCGGCGCCAAGTGACGCGCTCGCTCCAAGGCCGCGGCCGGACTCAGGGTCCCGAGCCCGGCGCGAGCAAGGAGCCACCCCGGGCTTCCGGCGGCCTCGCGGAGCTCTGCAGCGCTGCATTCGAGACCCGCCGCGGCCCCCAGCTCGCGCATCACCGGCTCCGGCAGCGGCCCGAGCTCCACCGAAGGCAGAGTCGCCCCTTCCCCGCTGTCGGTAGCCACCACGAGCCGCACGCCGTCTGCGCCCTCGTTTCGACAGCGGTACGACTCCACCGCGGCGGCGAAGTCCGGCCCCCCCTGGTCGCGGTCGTCGACCAGCAGCAGCGCGCCGTTCCGGGGTGGCTCCGAGAACGGCCAGGACGAGGGATCGCCGCGCAGGAACGCGCCCAGCGCCAGGAGGAACTCGGGTCGCTCCTCCGCGAGGGAGAGGAGGCGAACCGGCCTTGCCTGGGTCGACGCACGGAGCGCCATCTCCCGGAGCAGATGGCTCTTGCCGCTGCCCGCGGGCCCCACCAGGTACAGCACCGGCAGCCGCGAGCCGAGACAACGCGCGACTTCCTCTTCGCGCCCCAGGAGCTTCGGACGAGCACGGCGCGTGCGCGACGCTCCCAGCGCCCCCAGCGCTAGCTCCGCGGAGCCGGGCCGGTCCCGTGGATGCTCGGCCATCATGTGGACGACCAGGTCCCGGAGCGCCGGCGCAACCCAGGGCGCGCGACGCCGCAGCGAGGTCTCGTCCACCGTCCCGGTGGCGATGGCCACCACCGTTCGCCCGAGCGCGTACAAGTCGCTGGCGACGCCGGGACGGCCACCGGCACGCACCTCGGGCGCCGCGAAGGCAGGCGTCAGTGCGTGCGCGTCGAGGCTCCGCAAGACCGCCGCCCCCAGGTCGAGAACGCAGATGCCCGGAGTCGTCCACCGAAGGTGCGCGGGCTTGAGGTCCCCGTGGAGAAACCCGGCGTCGTGCAGGTCGGCGAGCACCCGCAGGGTCTCTGCCACCACCGCTTCGAGGCGGTGGTTTCGCTCGTCCACAGTGCGTGCATCATGCACGTACGACTGGACGTCCTGGCCCTCGGCGTAGTCCTCCACCAGGAAGGGCGCACCGGTCTCGGCGTCCCACGCGAGATCGCGCGCGACCACCAGGCCCGGGATGCCGAGCCCCGCCAGCAAACGGAACTCGGTGAGGAGGGGGCCCCGAGGCGCGTCGACGTGGAGCACCTTCGCCACCAGCGCGCGCTCCGGCGCGTCGGCATCGCGCACCCGGACCACGGAGCCTTGCCCGCCCGCCCCCACCAGCGCACCGGGCGCAACGAGCGTCGTATACCGCGGGTGGTGAAGGGTTACCGGAGAGCTCACGTGCACCCAAGGGTAGCAAGCGGAGAGCCAGTTACCAGCGCCGGTAACTCTTCGTATTTTCTAGATTTTATCGAAGCGTCCGCGGGAGCGTAGCCGGTAACTTCCGGAAACCGGAACGGACCGAAGGCCCCCACGCGTCGCAGGGCGCCGGCTCGAGCTCCGGCGTGGGGAACAAGCGGGCCGCAGGTTGCCGTCGCCACAGGTAAAACGGCGGCGCCGCCACGGTGAGCACGAACTCGCTGCCCATCGGGTGGCGGAGGGCGTCACCGGTGCCCTGGAACGGATCGAAGGCGCCGCGCACGAGGAGCACGTCGTAGAAGGCCCCGTCGGTGTCCGCCTCGAACCAGCACGGCGAGCGATCCCAGAACCCCGGTTTGCGGGGGCTCACCCGGTCGTGCAGCGGCCAGTGCGGGAGCACCGTGAAGGAGAACTGGGAAAGCCCCCCCTTCTCCGCGCGAATCGCCGCCGCCACGTGCATCCACGGGAAGAAGTGCGCCTGGGGCGTTCGGCGATCGAAGGGAAGGTAGAGGATGCGGCTCCCGGTAGGCACCGCGTCGACGATGCTCCGGAAGTCTCCCAGGTCTTCTTGCGAGGCCAGCACCACCGATCTTGCCACCAGCGCCTGGCCCAGTGTGCCCAGCAGCGTGGCCACCACCGACGCGCGCGCGAGACGCGTAGGGCGAAGCCGCAGGAGCGGGAGCAGCATCACCCAGAGCAACGGCCCCACCCGGATGTTGAGCATCATGCCCGCGCCGATCTGGAACGGCACGGCCGCGAAGATCACCGCGGCCACCAGGAGCGGCCAGATGCGCACGAAGACGAAGCGCGTGCGCCGCCGAAAGCCGCTCACGAAGACGCCCAGGTAACCGATCCAGTAGACGACGGCGAAGACCTTCTCGTCGCGCCGCCGCCATACGTTGAAGCTCCACTCGGGAATCGACGCGAGGGTGGTGCGCGCGGAGAGAAAGCGTAGCTCACCTTCGAAGCCGCCGGTGCGCGTGGCGCCGAGCGCGTACGCCACCACGATGCCGGCGCTGAGGAGTGGCAGCAGCGGCAGCACCTTCCGCAAACCGCCCGGCCCACCCGAATGGCGCCACCACACGAGCGCGTAGCCCGCGGCCACCAGCCAGTACACCGCGAAGGTCGTGATGTGGAGGAACGGCAGCAGCAGCGCCGCCGCGCAGGCGCGTGCGAAGAGCAGTGTCAGCGCGCCGCGCGAAGCCCGACCGGTGCTTCGCCTCCGCAAGAACCCGATGTACCCAGCAAGCCCGTAGAGCAGCACCGGGATCGACGCCATGAACGGCAAGAGCCCGTACTGCAAGGCGCGGTTCCAGAACAGCGCGGCGGCCAAGGCGCCGAGCCGCCGGTCGCGTCCGAGGGATTCGAGAAAAGCCGCCGCCGACCAGGGCAACGACAGCCCCACCAGCGTGAGCAAGACGACGTGCGCGGTGAAGGCGTCGCCCACCACCCGCGCCACGAGCGCCCCTACGAAATCGTAGAGCCAGTACGGAGTGGAGAAGGGCGCAAAGGCGAAGTACTCCGGAATGCGCCAGGCGGGATCGTCCCAATGGGCCAGGGCCGCGCTGACGGCTGCATGCTCGGGCATGTCCGCGAACGGCAGATAGCGGGCGAACCACAGAGGCGCCACCACCACCACGCCGGGCACGAGGAGCCACGCCCACGCGGGCACGCGCGAGAGCGGCTGCGACAAGCGCCGGCTGAGCTGTTCCACCACGATGGAGCGGGGCCGAGGCCCGTGCTCACTCGTAGTAGTAGTATCCGCCGCCGCTGCTCACGCCCGCCGAGCACGCCGCGAGCAACGCAGCGATGAGCATCGCCATGATGACGAGCGCCGGCAAGACGAAGTGAGGTGACGCGTATTCCGCGCGAAGCTTCAAGTTCCCCTTCATGTGGCCCAGAAGACGTCAACGCAAGGCCGGTGTCAAGCTCTCGGTCGCGGCAGATCCCGCGGGCCGTGGCGCTGACGCGCACGGAGCCACCCAAACGCGCGCTCGGCCGTCGCGACGGCCGCGGCGCAGATGAAGGTGGCCACCACCGCCCAGGGGCGCGCGGCGGGTATGTCGGCGGGCGCCAGCGAGGCCCAGAGCGCACCGGCGAGCACCACCGGCACCCGGAGCCACGTGAAGGGACCGAGCACCGCCACCGTGGCGAAGGCCCGCACGTCGCCGGAGCCCACGACGTAGACCCCGAGGGTGGCGAGCACCAGCGTGGCGTAGGTGCCGTACACCAGCACCATGCGTCCGCCGATGCGCACGAGATCGGCGTACGTTCCGGGCGGCCCCACCATCACCACCGCCGCGGTGAGCCCGCCCAAGAGCGCCACGAGCCCCGCTCCGATGGCCGTCCCCCGGACCACGGCGTCGATGTAGAATGCACGTTTTCGGATTCGCCCGTCGCGTCCGGCGGCGTCGCGGAACGCGGCGAACGCGAGGTCCACCAGGGCGAGCCCCACCAGCAGCGCAGGAATCACGAAAGCTCCGAGAGGCGCGCGCCGAGCGGCCCCAGCGCGGCGCGAAAGGCCGCCGCGTGCTCGCGCCGCACGCCGACCACTGCGTGCATCACCCGGAGAATCGGCAAGAGTCCCACGGCGCCGTCGAACATGGCGAACACCATCTCCGGCGCCCCGGCCCGAGCGGCCTGGAGCAGGGTTGCCGCCGGGTGCGCGCGCACCGCCGAGAGCACGCCGTCGTGGCGCGACACCCGCTCGCGCATCCGCGCCTCGTGGAACACGTAGGCGCCCACGGGCGCCACCCACGACGGCTTGATGTCGAAGTGAATGCAGGCGACGGCGCCGCTCTCGGCCTGGGCGCGGAACACCGCGGCCAGGGCGTCGCCGCGAAAGTGGTGGATGACGCCGGAAGACGTGAACACCGCCGGCTGCTCCCGCAGACGAAACGCGTTGGCGACGCGAAACCCGCAGTCGAGCGCCTCGGCCTCCGCCAGCCGCTGCGCCTCGGTGACGAGCGCCCCGTTGTAGTCGCACCCCAGGAGCTCCACGCCATCGCCCCAGGCGCGGGTGGTCCCGCGAGCCGATTGCCGGTGCGCGGCGAGCCAGCGAACCACGTAGCCGAGGCCGCACCCCACATCGACCACGCGCTGGCCGGAGGTGACGCGCAGCAGCGGCTCGAGCAGCATGAGCAAGCGCTCGCCCTGGCGAAACTCCTCGTTCAGGCGCTGCAGCTCGGCGTGGATGCGCACGAAGAGCGCATCCAGCTGCGCCTCGTCGAGGACCCCGCCCGCGTCCGGCAAGCCGGCCACGATGCGCGCAGCCCGGCGGCCCATGCCACGCTCGGCCATGGCCGCGAGGACGTCGTCCTTGCGCACCGGTTTTCGCGCCAGGGTCTCCGGATCGTAGTCGATGATCAGGTCGGTGATCTCGACGCGCTCCGGGGGCATCAGGTCTTCTGGTTGTAGTTCGTGTTCTCGAGAAGGATGACGTTGGTCTTCGACCGCGACTCACCCACGCTCGTGATGTACACGGCCGGCTGGTCTTGCACCGGGCAGACCTTCTCGCAGGCGCCGCAGCCGATGCACAGGCTGGGGTCCACGTGCGGACGCTGCAGCTTCACGGTCTTCATCTCCGGCGGCTCGCCGGCGGGCCCCGGCTTGGAGTCGCGCACCGGCGCCTCCACTTCCTCGACCCAGATGGCCTTGGGCGAGGTGGGGCAGAACTCTTCGCACACGATGCACGGGGTCTGCATGCTCCAGGGCAAGCAGCGGCCGTGATCGTAGAACGCGGTGCCGATCTTCACCGGCGGCGTCCCCTGCCCCAGCTTCTCCCTCTCGGTGATCTTCTGGATGGCGCCGGTGGGGCACACCTGGCCGCAGAGCACGCAGGAGTGCTCGCAGTAGCCGATGCGCGCGATGAGGATCGGCGTCCACAGCCCCTCGAGGCCCGCTTCCATGAAGGCCGGGTGGAGGGCGTTGTTGGGGCACACCTTCATGCACTCGGCGCAGCGGATGCAGCGCTCGAGGAAGGCGCGCTCTTCCACCGCGCCCGGCGGCCGGATGACCTTCGCGTGGTAGTTCACGTCGAGCGAGTCGGCGATGCGCACCGCCGGGATGAAGGCGGCGCCGGCAGCGGCGGTGGCGAGCAAGGTGCGCCGCTGCGTATCGGGGCTGGTGACGGTGCTCTTGCGGTTGGGCAAGAAGCGGAACTTGATGACGTCCTCCGGGCAGGACGCCTCGCAGTTCATGCACATGTGGCACTCGTCTTGACGCCACTTCACCCCGCCCTGCGGGCTATCGGCGCCCTGGCAGTTGACGAGGCAGAGGTTGCAATCGGTGCACTTTGCATGGTCCTTCTCCATGCCGAAGAGCGCGAACCGCGAGAACACCCCGAGGAACGCGCCCAGCGGGCAGAGCACGCGGCACCAGAAGCGCGGGATGAAGCGGTTGGCGAACAGGACCGCCACCAGCAAGAACAGGATGAACCAGGTCTGGTGGAAGTAGAACTGGTGCGACTGCCACACGGTGGTGGCCAAGAAATCCTGCGTGCCGTCGGCGGCGTGCTGCACCGGACGCGCGGGAACGTCTTGCACCATGGCGAGGCCGCGGCCCCCGGCGTACTGCAGCGCGGGGATGACGCCGAGGCCGATGGCGCGAACCGCGATGCAGATGGGATCGAACAGTCCACCGATGGCGCTCCCGGCGACCGAGGCCAGGATGAAGGCGTACATCAGGTAGTATTTGACGCGCTGGTAGGTGTGCGTCTTGTTGGCCTCCACCCGCGCGGCTCCGCGGCCGCGGCGCGAAGGCAGGATCCAGCCGAAGAAGTGGTGGAGCGTTCCGAACGGGCAGATCCAGCCGCAGAACACCCGGCCGAACACCAGCGTGAGGGCCAGGAGGCCGACGCTCCACAGGAGCCCGCGATACACGGTGTGCGTGGAGAGCACCGTCATCGCGCTCACGAACGGATCGGCGAGGAGGAACGCTTCGACCGGATACGGCAGGCGCACCGCGGTGTCGGAGTTGGCCGCGAAGTTGCCGCGGAACCCGGTGTGGAACAGGAAGAACATGAACAGGCCGAAGAAGCCGGCCTGCGAGACGCGACGCGCCCACACGAGAAAGCGAATGATGGGACGCGCGGGAATCCCCGAGCCCGGGCGATTGGGGTCGAGCTTGGCGGGCTTCTTCGAGGCCGCCGGCGGCGCGCCGGCGTCGCGGTACGCGGCCGCGGCGTTCACCGTGCTCACGGTGTCGCGCGGCGTGCCGATGCCGAGAATGGCGGCCAGCTCCGCGAGGCGCGAGCGCGCGCGCTTCGCCATCTGCGCCGGATCCTTGGTCGCGGGAGCGGGAGCGGACGCCGCGGAGGTCTTGCAATCGCAGGCGCCGGTGCCGCATCCCTTGGCCGCAGGCGCGGCGGGAGCCACCGCCACCGACGCCACCGGCGGCGGCGGCGCTTCCACTGTGCCCGGGCGATCGAGCGGGAGCACCGCACCGACCTTGCCCTTCCAGGGGATGGGATCGGCGTGCACGTCCATCGGGGTCGACTCCACCCGCGCGATGTCGAGGAGCACGCCCGCGGACGCGGCCTTCTTCGCAGACTCGAGGCTCGCGCCTCCGGACGCGGGGGAAGGACTCGAGGCGCGCTGGGGAACGTTGGCCACGGCTAGACCTCTCGCACCCGGAGGCTCTGCCAGTTCATGGTGCCTAGGTTTCGTTCGTGGCCCATCTTCAGGTACGGCATGTTCTCGGGCTTCTGCCCGATGAGCGTGCAACCGAAGGCGTCGGCGGCGACCTGGTCGACGGTGGCGAACACGGTGTTCATCACCTTGGTGTCGTCGATGTTGCCGCCCTGCGGCCCGTTGCGCATGAGCACGCGCATGGCGTCCACGACCACCAGCGTCGGACGCATGAAGGTCGCCAGGTCGGCGATGGAGGTATCGATGTTCTGGTGCAAGCGGTTGCGACGCCCGCCGAGCACGCCGTACCAGTTCTTCATGGCCGCGGTGTACTTGGCGAGGTTGTGATGCTTCGCCACCGGCACGTTGATGACCTTGTCGGCGTCCACCAGCGTGGTGAAGATGGGCCACTCGTCGAGGACCTCGCCCTTGATGCGCGTCGTGCGGTAGCGGTGCTCCGCCGGCAGGACGATCTCCGCGCCCTTGGCGTAGGCGGCCTTCCAGATGCCCGAGCGCTGGAAGCAGCGATCCGCCTCGTTGCAGGACCCATCGGCGACGACCACCCGCTTGGCGCCGGCATCGTAGGCCTGCTGCACCACCGCCGCGACCACGTCGGGGTTGGTGTTGGCAGCATGGATGGGCATGCGGTCCCAGCCGATGTTGGGCTTCACCACGACGATGTCGCCGCGACTGATGAAGCGCTTCATGCCGCCCATGGCGGCGAGCGCACGTCCCACCAGGACCTCCGCGCTGGGCACCTCGTCGGCCTTCGCGCGGGCGATGGCGAGCTCGGCGAACTCGGTGGACGTGCCCTTCAGCGTGTAGTCGCGAACCTGGCGGGTGCCACCCGACTGCGACGCGCCGAAGCCGCCCTTGTCCCAGACGAAGCGGCCGACCGCAGCGCTACCGGCGAGCACCGCCGTGGCGGCCCCCAGACGCGTGAGCAGCTCGCGGCGCGAGGGCCGATAGAAGTAGGGCGAGACGATGATCGGGCTTGCGACAGCCTTCGCCGGAGGCGGCGCGAGTTTTTCGCCCTCGGCTCCTGCGCCCTTGTTGTCTTCCGCAGCCATGAGGGATTCTTACCCACAGAATCATCTGTTCGGCAACTCCAGGGCGCGCTTTCGTAGGTGCTATGGGGCCTCTGGACGAGCCTGCCGACGGCACCCGACAGGTGAATGCCCGTGGGGGGGTCCCCCGCTACCGGCCGTCAGGAGCGACCCCCGCCGCGGTCATGGCGCAATAATTTCGCAAAATCCAGCGAGTCAGCCGTCCTGGCTGAGGACCGTGGTCACTTCGCGCCGGATCGTGGCGATCTGCCCCTCCAGGCCCAGCGCCCGCAGCGCCCAATCCATTTCTCGCGGCCCTTCGTCGAAGCCGGGCGCGATCTCCTCGGCCAAGGCCTCGGCGATGGCGAGGGTGGCGGCGAGCGGATGCACGACGCCTCCCACCGCGCGCGCGTGATGGTTGCCGACGACCAGCGCGATGTCCGGCGGGAAGCGCTAGAGCTTGGTCATGATCTCACCGGCCTCGGTGTGGACCTCGAGGAGGATCGGGCGCACCTCCTCGAAGGTGGGAAGCTTGGCGCGGGCGGTGGTACCACACAGCGCCACCATGCTGGCCGCGAAGCCCACGTCGTGCAGAAGACCGCAGAGGAAGGCGTACTCGTCGTAGAGCGACGTGTGGCGCGCGATGATGGCGGAGGCATGAGCCACCGCGGAAGCGTGCTTGCGCAGGCGTTCCATCGGATCTTCGAAGCCGGGCGCGCGGAAGATCCGCGCGGTGGTGGCCACCTCGAGGAAGAGCTGGCTGATGGTCACGAGGCCGAGCCGGGTTATGGCTTGCTGGAGCGACTGCACCGGAGCGCCGCCGCGGGAGTAGTACGACGATTGCGCGCGGCGCAGCACCGCCGCCGCCGTGAAGGGATCACTCTCCGCGAGCTTGGCCACCCGGGAGAGATCCACGTTCACTTGCCGGGAGAGCTCGTGGAGCTCCAGCGCGACCCGCGGCAGCACCGGCGGATGGTAGTTCGGCGCGCGAAACGTCTCGAGGAGACGCTTGCGGAGGTCCTCCGCGTCGAGTCCTTGGTCCTCGACGGCGATCTCCACCACGCCGCGGCCATACCCCTCACGCAAGCGTGCCGGCAGCTCCATAGCGGGAGTGAACGGGCGCGCACCGCCGGCCTTGAGTCGAAAACACCCGCGTGCAATTCTGATCCCGATGCTCGGACGAAGGCGCTTTTTGACCGGTATCGCGGTGACTGCCGGCGCCTATGGCGCCTTTTGTGTGCTCGCACGGGTGGTGTATCCGCGGCTCCTCTACCCGGCATTTCTCGGTGCGGTGGGCGTGGGCGCGCCGCCCGGCGGTGAGCTCCTGGAGGTGGCCTCCCGCGGCGGCCGGACCGTTCGCGCGTTGGCCTTCGGGCGCGCGGACGGAGCGAGCGGACGCACCCTGGTGTTCTTTCACGGCAACAACGAGACCGCGGACGACAACGTGGGCTTCGCCGCCGAGCTCGCCCGCCGCGGGCACCGGGTAATCGTTGCAGAGTACACCGGCTACGGGCGCTCCAAGGAGCAAGGCGCTCCGAGCGAGCGCGTGCTCTACGAGGACGCCGACGCGCTCCTCGCGCATCTCGGTTGCAAGGCCGCCCCCGCGGTGCTCATGGGCCGCTCGCTGGGCACGGGCGTCGCTGCGGAGATGGTCACCCGCGGGTACGGGCGCGGCCTGGTGCTCCTCTCGCCGTACACGTCCATCGACGACGTGGGCGCGCGGTACCTGCCCTTCCTGCCGGTGCAGACACTGCTCTCGGACCACTTCACGACGCTCCGCAAGGCGAGCGCCATCGGGGTCCCGACGCTGGTGGTGCACGGCACCGCCGACGAGGTCATCCCTTTCGCGATGGGCGAGCGGGTCGCTGCCGCCATCGGCGGGGCCACGCTGCTCCGGATCGAAGGCGGCACGCACAACGATCTCTTCACCCGCGCCGGACCGCGCATCCACGCGGCCATGGACGCGCTCTTCGCGCGAAGCTGATCGTCCGCCGGTCAGGTCTTGGGGCGGCCGTGACCGGGGCCGAGGATCTGCTGCAGCTTGGTGGGCCCGTCGAAGCTGTGGACGTGTGGCGGGTGGTGGCACGAGGTACACGAGTCGGCGCTGGGCTTGGCGACGAGGATCTTGGCCTTCGACGGGTTGGCCGCGTGCTTGCTGCCGGGGCCGTGGCACACCTCGCACTGGACGT
>Ga0075163_10010867_pt1 | contig 11875 bp, 8 predicted proteins | sample JI1023141ADNA_FD_71478 | JGI IMG/M metagenome (GOLD analysis project Ga0075163, IMG submission 71478) | Wastewater effluent complex algal communities from Wisconsin, to seasonally profile nutrient transformation and Carbon sequestration -... | ecosystem: Engineered > WWTP > Effluent > Algae... | reverse complement strand
CGGGCTCTCGATCAGCTTCTCGATCGGCTTGTCGCGCTTCACGAACGCATTGTTGGTGGCCGACCCGGCCGTCTTGCCCGCGCCCGAGAAGTCCTCTTCGCCGTTCTTCGACGGCTTGCCGCCCCACATGCCCCATTGCGGGTTCTTGCAGGTGGCAGGGCCTGTCCACGGGTAGCGAATCGCGTAGCGGGCCTGGAAGTTGTTGATGGTGCCTGCCGTCGCGCCGCGCTCGAGACCGGTCTCGGCGTCCTTCATCCACTCGCGGCCACCCTGAATCGCCGGAGCCGCGCGGAAGACGAGATCTTCACCCAGCGACTCCTTCGTGTAGCGGGCGTGCAGGCGGGTGACGACGAAGCCCGCGCCCTTGCTGCGGCGATCGAGCTGCGCCTTGAGCTGGCGCTTCGTATTGAGGAGCAGCGCGTCGAGCACCTGCTTCTGCTGCGGCGTCAGCTTGTCGGCGTTCTTCACCTCGATCTCGGGCTCCACGTACTCCGCGGCAGGATCGATCACGTCGAGCCCCAGCTCGGTCAGCTCGGCGTCGCTGAGCGGAGGCGTCGGGCACGGGTCGCAGCTCTGCGCGTCCCACGAGTACTCGGTCACCACGCTGCCCTTCAGCTTCGACTGTGTCTTGTCGAACAGCGACGCGTAGAACGGCCCGAACTCGCTCTTCGCGCTCGGCACGAGATCGATGTTCGTGGGGATCGTCGTGTTCGGCAGGTTCGCGACCTCGTAGCGCTGGTTTCGCGCGAGCACGTGAATGATCAGATCCTGCGTGTCCTTCGAGTTGATGAGGCCGAGCCGCACCGGCAGCTCGAACTTCTCGGAGTCGTAGTGGAAGCGCAGCGGAGACAACGTCGCGCGGCCCTTCTCGAACGCGACCTTCTTCACGTTCACCTTCGCGACGAAGAACTTCATGCCCTGCTGAATGTACGGGCGGAACAGCGGCGCCGCGCCCGAGGGGATCTTGTAGTTCTTCTCGCCCAGCCACTGCTCGAGCCCGAGCGCGTCTTCGGCCGAGAGGATCACGATCTCATATTCGCCAACCTCGAACTCGGCCTCGACGCGAACGCCCATGCGCGCCATGCCCGAGCCGTAGCCGATGCCCCCGCCTCCCGAGCCGGACCCACGCAACCCCAGACCACCGAAGCCGGAGATCATCCCAACGTCTTTGGGACACGGGTCCTGCTCCCAATACTCGACGAGGCGCGGCGCCGAGAGCGTGTCGAGCTTCGTGAAGATCGGCTTCTTGAGGATCTTCACCTGCTCCTTCTTGAGGACGACGGGCACCGGAATGACCATCGCGAAGTCTTCAGGCGGCCCGGTGTAGTCGTTCTGCATCGACAGCACCGTGCGGGTGCCGTTGCGCATGAGCGCGACCTGGGTGGCGTTGTTGAAGAGCTCGGCGCCGCCTCCCGAGACGTAGAAGCCACAGAACGCGTGAGCCGATTCGGCGACGAGAACGAGCGCAAGCAGCAGACGTGTCATGAGGTCTCCGGTGAGGTCGTGTCGGACAGCGAAGGCGCGTTTCGGGTTCTCTCCGAGATGGGATGTCGCGTCGAAGGGTTTGAGCGAGTCTTCAGTGAGGCGGAATTTCAGTTCATCAACAGGAGCAGCAACTTGAAGCAATTCCAGGGCGTTGTGGTGGCGTTGGCGTTGGCGGCGTGTGGGCAGATGCAGACGACGCCTGACGGGGGGGCGGTCGGTGGCGGAGGCGTGGGTGGCGGTTCGGGCGGCGTGATTGGGGGAGGCAGGACTGGAGTCGACGCAGGCTCGGGTGGGGGCGCCGGTGCGGGAGGGAGTGCAGGCGGCACCGTGACCGCAGGTGGGACGGGCGGGGGTTCGAGCGGCGGATCGGCGGGTGGTTCGATTGGCGGGGGTGACGGTGGTGGTCTCGTTGCCGGCGGCTCGGCTGGTGGCGACGCGGGTGGTTCGTCGGCAGGTGGTTCGTCGGCAGGTGGTTCGTCGGCAGGCGGTTCGTCGGCGGGTGGTTCGTCGGCAGGTGGTTCGTCAGCAGGTGGTGCTGCAGGCGGCACCGTCACTGCACCTGACGCGCCCACAGGCTTCGCCGCGACAGTGGAGAGCTCGACGAGCGTGCGCCTCACGTGGGCTGCACCAGCGATCACTCCTTCAATCTTCGAGCTCGAACGTGGCGCGTCGGCTTCGGGACCCTTCTCGACGCTGGTTCAGTCGGCAGGCTCGGCGGTCACCCACCTCGACATGGGCCTCACTGCGGGCACGACCGTCTGGTACCGGCTGCGAGCGGTCACCAACGGAGCGGCGAGCGCATGGGCCGGCCCCGTGTCCGCCACGCCCGTGACGCTGACCGGGCCTCCAGACGCGCCCACGATGCCGACCGTCGGGTCACCGACCGAGAACTCGCTCACCATCACGTGGGTCGACAGCTCGACCAACGAGACGGGCTTCGAGATCCAGCGGGCGCCCGTCGCGCAGGGCCCCTTCTTCACCTTCGTCACCCGGCCCGCAGGCTCGACCTCGGCGGTCGACACCGGCCTCGCGCCTGGCACGCCCTTCCACTACCGCGTGAGGGCCATCAACGCGCTCGGTGCGTCGACGTACACGCTGACCACCGCTGGCATCACCCTGCCCCCGAACACCCCGACGATGCCCATGGCCATCCACGAGGTCATCAACAGCGCCGGAGTCGTCCGCTTCACCTGGTCCGATCAATCGCAGGCCGAAGGCCGCTACGAGATCATGCGGTCGACCGACGGCGTGAACTGGCCGTCGTCGACCTTCGTGCCAGCCGATGCCACGAGCTGGATCGACACTGCTCCGGCGTTCGGAAACAACTCCTACCGCGTGCGCGCCAGCTCGGGCCTCTCGGTCTCGAACTGGGCTCAGACGAACATCTACGCCGGGCCGATCGCCATCGGAAACCTGTGCGCGCAGCCGACCGCGCTCTCGGCAACGGCCGTGGGCAACCTCATTCGCATCGGCTTCACCTACGCCAGCTTTCCCTGCGAGACGGTCGTCATCGAGCGCTCGACCGTCTCGACCGGTCCCTTCACTGAGGTGGGTCGAAGCGCGTACTTCAACGGCTTTCCGTTCCCCCCGCGCAACACCACCTGGGACGACACGACCGTTTTGCCGGGCATCACCTACTTCTACCGGCTGCGCACGGCGCCGGCGGTGAGCGGGGGCCAGCCGTTCAGCGGCTCGGCGCCCACCAGCCCGGTGCTGTCGGCGATCGTGAGCGCTCCGCTCGCGGCTCCGACCAACCTGCAGGTGACGTTGCTGTCGGCCACCGAGGCCTCGTTCAGCTTCAGCGATCCGACCACCAACGAGACAGGCTTCGACGTCGAGATCGCCACCGCGGCCGCTGGCCCGTTCTCCCCCGTCTTCCAGTTGCCTGCGAACACCACGACGGGCGGCCTCGCGCAGATGACCGCTGGAACCGCCTACTGGCTGCGGGTGCGCACCGTGCGCGGAAGCGTGCAGTCGTCGCCCTCGAACGTGGCAGCCTTCACGACCCCGACCCGCTCGCGGTTGGTGACGACGGCCGACGTGGTGGTGATCAAAAGCACCGCCGTCACCAACAACCAGACCCTGCGCCTCAACGACTACGACAGCGTGGGCTGCTTCTTCACGGCGTTCCCCAATGGAGCGGGCGGCTTCTACCAATTCCACAACTGCGGCGGCGCGGTGCTGCAGTTCAACACCTCGTCACTCGCCGGGCGCACCGTCGTCGCGGCCTGGCTCGAGATGACGCCCTGTCTGTTGGCGCCGGGCCCCGTGCAGGGCCAGTCACCGCTGCCGCTCAACGCCACCTATGCGGCGTTTGCCCTCGCGGGCCCCTGGAGCCCCAGCTCGGTTACCTACAACACGATGCCCCAGTGGTACGTGAACGCCCCGGTGATTCTCGCGCCGACGACGAGCGGTGCGGTGGTCTGGAACATCACCACCGCCGTGCGGAACTGGGTGAGCGGCACCTGGGCGCAGAACGGCCTGTTCGTGCAGCACGCGCCGATCGTCGACCGGGTGCCGGCGGCCGATAGCCAGGGCAACCGCAACTGGGATCAGACGACGAGCTTCTGCAGCCTCGAGCGCACGCCCGCTGCGGCACCTGCGCTCATCGTCGACCTGCTCTGAGTTTGGCTCAGGCCGCGCGCTGCATCGGCACCAGCCGCAGGTGCTGCCGCGCGCGCCCCAGCCAGGCGATCGTCGCGGCACCGGCGAGCCACGCCGCCCACGACGCGATCGTCAGCGGCCAGTCGATGGTGGCGACCGGAGCCGTCCATGATCCGCTGCGCACGATGGGGTTGAGCACGATCTCGGTGCGTGGCGTCCTGACGATCACCCGCACGTAGTGGTCGTGTGGGAGCGGCGTGAAGGTGGACCGATCGACCTCGACGTCCACCTGGCGAACCGCGCCACCATCGGTGAGCCACTCCACGCGGGCCGCGGGCTGGCTCAGCTCGAGTCGCAGCTGGCCTGAGGCCTCGACTGTCAGCCCCATGACCTCGGCGTCCATCTGGCCTCGTTCACCACGCACGACGTACGAGCGGCCCTGCCCCAGCGCGTTCAGAATCGAGGCCTCGTCGAGCGCCTGCGTGCCCACCATGTTCCACGCGATGCCGATGCCCTCTTCCCGCGTCGAGTGCGAGTCGTCGTTGCCCATGGCCCACACGAGCCGGCCGGCCGAGAGCGCGCAGTCCCACTCGAAGGCCGACGTCGCGTACGCGTTGTGCACCTCGAAGAGCTGGTAGCCAGTAAGGGCCTCGGCGTCGGCGCACCCGTGCCCCTGCCTCAGGGAGGGATGGTTGAGGCCCACGAGCGCACCCGGCCGACCAATCGCGTTGAGCACCCATTGGCGCGCCGAGCGGGTTGAGAACGGGAAGTCGAAGGGCACCACTTCGTCGGCGCCCAACACCAGGCGGTGACTCTTGGTGAAGTTCAGCCCGTGCTCGTACGCGCGCACCATCGGCAGGGGCGGATCCGCGATGCGCGTCACCTCGAAGTAGTTCGAGATGGCGAGCGCCTTGAAGCCCCACTGGGCGTACGTGCTCGCGAGGGCTTCGGCTGACGACGCGCCCGCCGTGAGGCCACTCCAGGCCCTCGAGTGCGCGTGCAGGTTCACCTTCTGAAAGCCGCTCCACCAGCCCTCATACGGGTTTCGCCAGACGTTCCCGGAGAACGGCCGAGCTTCGGGAAAGTCGTACGCAGGCACGGCGGCCAGCGGAGCCACCGCGATCAACCCGACGATGCCGATGACGAAGGCCGTGCGCCGCACCAGCCCTTCTTTGCCACAACTTGGCACCGCTCGAAAACGACAAGGCCGGTGACTCCACGAAGGAGACACCGGCCCTGACGGAACTTCAGAAGCTGAGGCTGATTACTTCTTCAGCTTGCCAGCCATGACGTCGCCCAGTCGCGAGCGGGCCTGCTCGGCCTGCTTCTTGAGGTACTCGCGGTAGTCGTCCTCACCCTCGTGGAGGAGCGCCTTGATCGAGAGCGCGATCTTCCGGTCGGAGGTGTTGATGTCGATGATCTTCACATCGACTTCCTGGTTCTCGGAGAGGACGTCGCGCGGGTTCTCGACGCGCTCTTCCTTGATCTCCGAGACGTGCACGAGGCCTTCGATGCCCGGCTCGATCTCGACGAAGCCGCCGAAGTCGGTGACCTTGGTGACCTTGCCCTTGACGCGGCTGCCGACGGGCAGACGCTCCGAGAGGGTGTCCCACGGGTCCTGGCTGAGCTGCTTGATGCCGAGCGAGAAGCGCTCGTTCTCGACGTCGATGTTGAGAACGCAGGCCTCGACGATGTCGCCCTTCTTGTAGAGCTCGCCGGGGTGCTTGATGCGCTGGGTCCACGAGATGTCGGAGACGTGCACGAGGCCGTCCACGCCCTCTTCGACACCGACGAAGATGCCGAAGTCGGTGACGTTGCGAACGACGCCCTTGATGACGGAGCCGATCGGGTACTTGTCCTCGAGGGCCGTCCAGGGGTTGACCTCGATCTGCTTCATGCCGAGGGCGATGCGCTTGGCCTTCGGATCGATGTCGAGGACGACGGCTTCGACCTCCTTGCCGACCTCCATCATCTTCGAGGGGTGCTTGACGCGCTTGTTCCACGTCATCTCGCTGACGTGCACGAGGCCTTCGACGCCCTGCTCGAGCTCCACGAACGCGCCGTAATCGGTGAGGCTGACGACCTTGCCGCGCACGCGGGTGCCGACCGGGTACTTCTCGTCGGCGCGGTGCCACGGGTCTTCCTGGATCTGCTTGAGACCGAGGCTGACGCGCTCCTGCGAGGGGTCGAACTTGAGGACGACGACGCGAACCTCGTCGCCGACGTTGAACATCTCGCTCGGGTGGCCGACGCGGCCCCACGACATGTCGGTGATGTGGAGCAGGCCGTCGATGCCGCCGAGATCGATGAAGGCGCCGTAGTCGGTCAGGTTCTTCACCTGGCCCTTCATGATCGCGCCCTCCTTCAGGTTCTTCAGCGTCTCCTTCTTCTGCTCTTCACGCTGCTTCTCGAGGAGCACGCGGCGGCTCAGCACGATGTTGCCGCGCTTCTGGTTGAACTTGATGACCTTGAACTCGAACTCCTTGCCCAGGTACTGATCGAGGTTTCGCACGGGGCGAATGTCGACCTGCGAACCGGGGAGGAACGCCTTCACGCCGATGTCGACCTGGAGGCCGCCCTTCACCCTGCCGGTGATGGTGCCCTTGATGATCTCGTCGCCCTTCACGGCGTTCGAGATCTCGTCCCAGATGCGCATCTTGTCGGCCTTCTCCTTGGAGAGGACGACCATGCCCGTGTCGTTCTCACGGGACTCGACGTAGACATCGACGGAATCGCCGGGCTTCACGGTGATCTCGCCGCGGGGTGAGGTGAACTCGGCGATGGGCACCTGGCCCTCGCTCTTGTAGCGGATGTCGACGACGGCGAACTCGCCGGTGACCCGCACGACCACGCCCTTGATGACTTCGCCCTCTTTCACGAGGCCGGTTCCACCGGTCTCCTTGAGCGAGGCCTCGAAGAGCGCCGCAAAATCCTCATCACCTTCCGCGTTGAAGCCCTGATTCACGTTCTGCTGCATGAAGTGGTTGTCCTGACCTGACTGCTGACTGGGTACATCACCCCGGTTGAAGGAAAGACTGCTCGGCTCGCACGCGGGGCTTGCGTACGACGAACCACCGTCGGCATGACGGGTAGTGGGGGCGGCCTGTAGGCCCAAAGGGTGCAGTGGGTCAAGCAACCCGGTCGAAAACCGGGCGCCGTCAACCCGCCTTGTCGAGGCGCAGATAGATGGGGTTCAGCGCGGGGTGGGCGATGCGATCGCCGTACACCTCTTCACCGAGATCGAAGAGCGCGCCGTCGAGATCTTCTTCGGCGGCGTGGGCCTCGGTTTCCTTCGCGGCCAGCGCGTCGTCGAGGGCCTTCATGCGCTCTTCGTGATCGGCCTGCTTCTCTTCGGCCTCGTCTTCCATCTCGAGCAGGCGCTTGTGCGCGAGAATGCCCTGCGCGCCGACCTGCCCCGGCCGCGGCGTGAGCACCTGGTTGAGCTCCATCTCCATGTCTTCGAGCATGCGGCCGAAGCGCATCATCTTGAGGCGGAACGTCTTGAGGTTGGCGCGGCTGGTGTCGATCTTCCTGATGTCGTGGCCTTCGCGCTGCTCGAGTTCCTTGTGCTTCTGATCGGCCAGGGCCATCGAGTTCTTCTGGTAGCGGTAGGCGGCCTTCTGCGACGAGAGCGACTTGCGCAGCTCGCGGCTACGCGTCTCGACACCGGCGACGGCGTGGCGCCACTTGCGGGTAATCGCCTGCTGCTCGTCACGCTCCGCGGCCTGCTGATCGAGGAAGTCCTGGTAGGCGGAGTCTTCGTCGTTCATCTCGCCCTCGAGCGCCGCGATCTCTTCGCGAATGCCGAGCAGCACATCTTCACACTCGAAGACCGCCGTCATCGCCTTGGGCGGGTGCTTCTTCTCCGCCAGGTGCTCGCGCGCGAGATCGCCGAGCATGAAGATGAGGTCGTTGTAGGACTCCTTCGCCATCGGCCGGAGTGTCGGGTGTCACCGCGGCGTCGGCAAGCGTTTCGATCAGGCGCCCAGCCGCAGCCCCACCGTGAAGAGGACGAGCAGCACGAGCAACAACCGCGTCGAGGCCCAGGCCCGCGGCCGACGGGAGATGATTCGACCCAGCGGCAGACCGATCGCGGCGCAGACGAGCATGACGACCGCTGAACCCAGGAGCCAGCCCAGCGCTTCCTGACGAATGAGCAGCGTCGAGCGAAGACCGAGGCCCACGCCGCCCAGCACACACGCCAGCTCGGCCACGAAGGGCGCCTTCACGAAGGCGATGCCAAGCGCGCCGAGGCCCAGCAGCAGGGGAACGACGAGCGGCGGCGCGGTGAACGAGGCGAGCACGATCGCCGCTCCGACGATGAGGAGCGCCAGCCGAAGCGCGCCGCGCTTGAGCGTTCCTGCCGAGAGGAAGGCGAGGAAACACAGCGCCAGCGCTTCGACGACGCCCGTGTCACGCAGCCCCACCACGAAGCCGGAGGAGAGCTTCTGGCCATCGATGATCGAGGGCGGCTTCGGACGTGGCACCTCGAGGGCCGTGAAGACGCCCTGCGCGAACCGTCGGCCGCGTTCGCCTTCGAGTTGGCTGCCGAGCACCACGCGGTAGTTGGTGGGGAGAATGCGGAGGATCTTGAAGTCCTGCCGCAGGTCGCCGTCGCCGCAGACCCAATCGGCGCTGAGGGAGATGAAGCCGTCTTCGAGCAACGCCCGCTCGTTCGAACGGGTGCAGGTGACTCCACCGGCAGTCAGCGGAAGATCGTTCCACACGCCGGCGATGATGGCGTCGGCGCGAGCGTCGAGATCCTTCTGGGTGAGCATCGAGTCGCCGTCGGCATCGACTGGAGCCAGCTGCAGCAGCGTGGCGTTCGTCAGGGTGATGATCTCGGTGAGGCCTTGGGGCGTCGTCTCGAGCCGGGCGTAGAGCACGTCGGCGTCATGGGCGAGCGCGGCGGGCGTGACGCTCAGCGTAGCGAGGAGAAGGAGGCGCAGGCGACGCATGGCATCGGACCGCGGGGTGTCGTATCAGGCTTCGGCGAATGCGGGCGGGGCGAACGAACATGCGCGTGGGGCTGACGGGAGCGTCGAGCGATCTCGGCCGCCTGTTGATGCCGAAGCTGCTGGCCGACGAGCAGATCGCCGAGATCGTGGTCTTCGACGTCGCGCGACCGGTCGACCTGCCCGAGCGGGTGAAGTTCGTGCGGCTCGATCTGCTGCGACCGGGCGCCGAGGCCGATCTCGAGCGTCAGCTGGCCGAGGTTCGCCTCGACGCGTTCTTTCATCTCGCCTTCGTGAACTCGCGGGTGCATCGCGCGGCGTTCGCCCACGAGCTCGAGGTGATCGGCACGCTGCATCTGCTCGCGGCGGTGGGGACGGTGAAGGTGAAGCGGCTCATCGTTCCGTCGCTGACGGTGCTGTACGGCGCGCGGGCCAATGCTCCGGCGTACCTGACCGAGGCGGCCCCGCTGCACCCCGTCCAGGGCATTCGCTTCGTGAGTGATCGCGTCGAGGTCGAACGGCAGCTGGCGGAGTTCTCCGATCGCTTCCCCGAGGTCGAGGTGTTGACGCTGCGCTTCGCGCCGATCGTCGGGCCGACGTCGAACAACCCGTTCACGAGGCTCGTGCGCACGAAGGTGATTCCCACCGTGATGGGCTTCGACCCGTTGTGGCAGGTGATTCACGAAGAAGACGCGGCGAGGGCGCTGCATCTGGCGCTGCACACGAAGGCGCGTGGCGTGTTCAACGTCGTCGGTGATGGCGTGGCGCCGGTCTCGTCGTTGTTGCTGGCGGCGGGGTCGATTCCCGTGCCGATGCCCGGGCCGATTCTGCGCTCGGCGATCGCGGCGATGGAGGCGGCGGGTCTTCCTGCCAGCCCCTGGGCGCTGATGGATTTCTTCCGGTACACCTGGCTCGCAGACGGTCGCCGTGCCGCCCGTGAGCTCCACTTTCTTCCGCATGTGCCCGTCCACGAGGCGATGGCGTCGATGCGTGAACGGAGAACGTGACGCATGGCTGCCAAACGAGTGCTCGGGAATGATCCGTTCAAGCGTGGAGCCGCGCCGCGCGTTCCGGTGGCGACCAAGCCGGTGCTGACGCCGCTGACCGAGCGGAAGGCGACGCCCGAGATGCAGACGGTGCAGGCGCCGAAGCCGGTGGCGAACGAGGCGAAGCCGACCGCGCCGCTGCGGCCGTCGAAGAAGTCGAAGGCGATCGGGCCGCCTCCGCCGGTTCGCGTGGCTCCGAGCGCGACCGAGATTGGGTCGCGGTCGGCAGATCCGGTTCCGCATGCAGGCGCTCCGAGCGCGACCGGACTTGGGAAGCAGCCAGCTCCACATTTCGGCTCGCCGTCGATGTCGGCTGATCCCGTTCCGCACGCGGCAGCTCCGAGCGCGACCGGCCTTGGGAAGCAGCCAGCTCCACACTTCAGCTCACCGTCGATGTCGGCAGATCCCGTTCCGCATGCTGGCGCTCCGAGCGCGACAGGCCTTGGGAAGCAGCCGGCTCCACACTTCAGCTCGCCGTCGCTGTCGGCTGACCCTGTTCCTCATGCTGGAGCGCCGAGCGCGACGGGCCTTGGGAAGCAGCCGGCTCCACACTTCAGCTCGCCGTCGATGTCGGCCGATCCGGTTCCACACGCGGGGGCACCGAGCGCAACTGGGCTTGGGAAGCAGCCGGCTCCGCACTTCAGCTCTCCGTCGTTGTCGGCTGATCCGGTTCCACATGCGGGGGCGCCGAGCGCGACTGGGCTTGGGAAACAACCGGCATCGCACTTCGGCTCGCCGTCGATGTCGTCGGATCCTGTTCGGCATGACGCGACGCCAGAAGCGTTCACGCTGGGCCGCGATCCCGTTGCGCACGCGGCGGCGCCTGAAGTCGTACCGCCCACGGTTCGGCCGCCGCCTGAAGCTGCGTTGACCGAGCGGCCGCGGACTCCCGTGCAGCTGAGCCCTGCCCTGCTCTCTCGCGATGGCGCGATCGCTTCGGTGAAGGGTGTCGCCGGTGCGTTGCGGGCGGTGATTGGTCGCTCGGGGAAAGACACGCGCGTCGATGCGTATGGCCGTGACGAGGCGTTGGTGCAGTCGCTCCAGCCGATCGCCGATGCGCTGTACGAGAAGTACTGGCGGGTGACGCTCGAGGGCATCGCCGAGGTGCCAGCCGGAGCGTCGGTGCTCGTCGCCAACCACGCTGGAGCGCTGCCGATCGATGGCCCGCTGCTGCACCACGCGCTGAAACGTGAGCGGCCTGATCTCGAGCCCGCACGGTGGCTCCTGGAGGATCAGATCTTCCACTCGCCCGGTCTCGGCGTGTTCTGGAATCGAATCGGTGCGGTGCGCGCGAGCCCCGAGAACGCGATGCAGTTGCTGGCCGATCGCACACCGATCGTCGTCTTCCCCGAGGGGTTTCAGGGGCTCTCGAAGCCGTTCGCGCAACGGTATCAACTGCAGCGGTTCGGCCGTGGCGGGTACGTGAAGATCGCCGCGCGGGCGGGAGTGCCGATCGTTCCGGTCGCGATCGTTGGCGCAGAGGAATCGGTGCCGTTGCTCGCGAAGTTGCCCGGCGGGCCGCTGGGAATGCCGTTTCTGCCGCTGACGCTGCCGCCGTTGCCAGCACGGTGGTTCCTCAAGTTCGGCACGCCGATCATGGTCGAAGGCGGAGCCGCGGCCGCGACCGATCTCGGGCTGGTTCAGAAGCTGAACGAGCAGGTGCGCGACACGATCGACGTGATGCTGAAGGATCTGCTGAGCCGTCGAGACGGCGTGTTCTGAATCAGTCGGGTCTGTCGCTCGCCATCATCGATGCGATGGCTGCCTCGTGCCTGTGCCCCTCAG
>Ga0075163_10010866_pt1 | contig 11876 bp, 11 predicted proteins | sample JI1023141ADNA_FD_71478 | JGI IMG/M metagenome (GOLD analysis project Ga0075163, IMG submission 71478) | Wastewater effluent complex algal communities from Wisconsin, to seasonally profile nutrient transformation and Carbon sequestration -... | ecosystem: Engineered > WWTP > Effluent > Algae... | reverse complement strand
TTCTTCCCCTTGGGCTTGCTGGGCTTGCCCTTGCTGAAGTTGTGCCGGACGGTGATGACCCCCCGCTTCAGATCGACGTCGCCCCACCGGAGCGCACAGACCTCCGAGACACGCATGTCCGTGTCGAGCATGAGCAGGAGGATGGCGAACACTTCCGGGCCCATCCGGACCGCGGTCTCGACGAGCAGCACGATCTCATCGTCAGTGTAGGAGGGCGTCTCGTCACGCTCCCCCTCCTTCTCGTTCCGGATGACGGGGACCTGCTCGAGGTCGAGGATGTCCATCTCGACCGCGACCTCGAAGAACGTCCGCAGCTTGCCCATCACCTGGTTGCGGCCGGAGGGCTTCTTCATGTGTGCGAGCCTGCGGCGGAGCATCTTGATCTCGGCCTTGCCGATCGCATCCAACGGGAGCTGGCCGAGCAGGGGCTCGAAGTAGTTCTTCCACATCGAGTTGTAGGAGCACTGCGTCGAGTGAGCCTGCTGGTTCAGGTACCCGGCGAAATCGTCGAGCCAGAACCGGGCCAGGGTCGGGATCGTCGATGCGACGTTCGGCTTGACCGCCTGTCCGGCGGCGGCGGGTTTCTTGGTGTGTTCATTCGGCGGTGGCTGTGCCTCCTTTTTCTCGGATCCCAGGCGCTCACGAAGCACGTCCCCGAGCTGCGACTGTCCCCACACGATCGCCCCTGCCTGGTCGAGGCCGAGGGGCGCGACCTTGCGGACGCGATTTCGCGCCGTCCGGGTGTCGCTGGTGGGGAGTTCGAAGGTCACGAGGAAGCGGGCGGGGTCGCGGGGGTACGGGTTCGCGCTGATCTTCACGGGCGTCTCTGCACTTCTCGAAACGCCGCGGGTCTCCGCCAGCCACGAGAGCACATCTTCGCGCGTCCAGGCAAGTCGGCCAGCTACCCGTCTGCCTGGCGGAAGAGTGCCGCGCGACAGGGCGTTACGGACCGCCTTCTCGGTTCGACCCAGGAACCTAGCGAGATCGCACACATAGAGAATGCGCGGGAGATCGCTCCCCGCCGCACCGCCAAGCCCGGAGCCGGTGACCGCTGTCTGACGTCCATCCCGGTTCCCGCGTCCATCGATCACGACGAGGCTGCCGCGCCTCGCATCCCCTCCCATCGCCCGCCCATCCATCACCCAGTCCCCCTCATGCATCCTATCGCTATTCGAAGGAGCAGTGATTCATGATCTGCGGGAGCCGACAGCGAGCGCGAACACGCCGAGAAGGCCGCCCACCGTGGCGACCTTGCGCGCGGTCGTGACGGGTTGCATGACGACCTTGCCCGGCGCGTTCGCGTCGGCGCCGCCCGCCCATTGCGCGCCGGGGTACAGCGCGGCGGTGACCGTCCACGGCTCCACGAACACGAGGAAGAGATTGTCCGGCGCGCCGGCAATCCGCCGAAGTTCGCGGAGCGCGGTCTCGGCGTCCGAGACGTACTCGAGGACGCACGAGACATAGACTACGGCGGAGTCGTCTGCGATACCGTCGATTGGGCCCGTCGTCAGGTCGGCGGCCTTCATGACGGTGCACATGGGGCAGCCGTTCTTGTCGATGCACAGGTCGCCGCACCCGTAGGCGCGAACGAGCCGGGTATGCATGCCGGCGTCGGGGTCACCGACCACGACCAGCGGACGCCCGAGTTCGGACGCACGGCGGGCGGCGGCGGCGAAGATGCGGCGGCGAATCTCGAATCGATGAAAGGCCATCCCGACCTCGGTCAGCAGGACTCCACCGAGTGCGAGGCGAGCGACAGTTCGAATGCTCATGGGTAGTAACTCCTGTGTGATTTGGTCATGCAGCGGGACAACGAGCCATGGGCGACGAGGGTACGGGACCTCAGTCTTGGTCTGATCCGTGTTTATGGGCTGCGCCATTCAGACTTCCTCACCCAGGACGTTCCCCCGCGTGACAGGCTCATTCTCGGACCTCCTTGTCCGCTGCGCCCGAGGACCCCGTCGCAGAGTGTGCGGTGTGAGTCGCAAGGTAGCGAAGCAGGTCATCGTACTGGCCGCCGTCGTTCCAGAGGTGGGCGTGTTCGCGTGCCATCCCGAACCACGGGAGCGTGGTCGGCTTCGACTGCGAGAGGGCGGCAGCGAGGTGCTCCGCCCGAATCGGGACGTCGCCGCGCGATAGGAGAGATGCGTCGATGGCTGCGTCGACCGCCTGCTCCACCAGGAGCTCGAGGTCGGCCCCCGAGAACCCTTCGGTGCGCTCCGCGATCGAGTCGAGGCCGAGGTCACCGGCGGTCGGCCTCCCCGCCAGTTGGATCCGCAGGATCGCGGCGCGCGCCGTGCGGTCGGGCGGTGGGATGAAGAGGACCCGGTCGAACCTCCCCGGCCGACGGAAGGCCGGGTCGATCGCCCACGGCACGTTGGTCGCGGCGAGCACGAGCAGGCCCTGGTTGTTCCTGGCGAAGCCGTCCATCTCCGTGAGGAACTGGGAGACGATGCTCGAGTGCCACGACTCGCGGTGGTGCGTGGCGGCGAGGCCGTCGAGCTCGTCGAAGAACAACACCGCCGGGGTCGCCGCCCGCGCGTCCGCGAAGATCGTCGCGAGCTTCCGCTCGCTCTCGCCGAGCCATTTGTCCAGGACGTCGCTGATCGCGACGCTGAAGAACTTCGCGTCGCACTGGCCCGCGGTCGCCCGTGCGATGAGCGTCTTGCCGCAACCTGGCGGGCCGTACATCAGGATGCCGCCGCCGGCGCGCTTTTTAAAACGTTCGAAGAGCGCCGGTTCGCGGAAGGGTGTGATGATCCGCCGTTCGATCTGGCGTTTTAAATCTTCGTGGCCACCGACCTCGGAGAACGTGATCCTGGACCGCTCCGGCCGCTCCGGCCGTGGTGACGAGGCCATGGAGAAGCGAGCCCGCCCGCTGCGCAGCGCATGCACGAGCTCACACGCTGCGGCTCCCGCCGCCACTCCCATGGCCACCTTGACCCACGTGGGGGCGCCCGCGATCCACGCGCGGGGACCGGTCACGCCTTCCTGTCTACTGATAGCCATAGGTTCCCCGTTCCTCCAACTGTCATCCGCTCACCCCGGACGATCGCTCAGGCCGCTCGCCGCCCCCGAACGCGCTCGAAGTACGCCGTGAGCCAGGGCCTCGCGGCCTCCTCGCGGGCGCGGTAGCCGTGGTTCGCGTCATAATCGAACGTCGGCTCGCCGTCGTACACGCGGCGCTCGAGGGGACCACATGCGGCATCGAGACCCACCGCGGCGAGCACGTCCGCCACGAGGCCCTCGACGGCGAGGGCGCCCGGCGAGCCCGGGTGCGAGGCCCACACGGGCACCTGCGCCTCGTAGCTCTGGACCATGCCGTCGCTCCACGGGATCGGCCGCGCCAGCGTCACCCGATCTCGCAGGGCAGCGGGCACACCGTTGGGGACGTAGCCATGCGTCGGCAGCCACCACACCGGCCCCTCGAGCGACGGGAGGACGCGCATCGCGTGGTCCAGCGCGGTCGGGTTGTACATCGGCATCACCCAGAGGTCGGGCTTGACGACGTCGAGCAGCCCGAACTGCGAGTAGGTGTCGAGCACGAGCAGGTCGCACGCCTCCGGCAGTCGCTCGAGACCGTCGCACCAGGACACGTCGGCGCGCTCGATGTGGTGCCGCAGGTCGCGGAGGTGGCCGAGGGTGGCGCCGACCACGTCGAGCCCGTGCTCCCTGGCGCGGATGCACGTGTGTGCGGTGTAGCTGGTGCTGCCCACCCCGCCCTTGAAATTGTGGAATGCGACGATCTTCATGTCTGCGGTGCGCTTCATGTCCTTGTCTCCTCGCCCGGGAATTGCCGTGCATCTTCAGCTTCTTCAGGATCTCGATCCGTCGCCGCCCTTGCTCTGCGGGACCTCGTTCGGGATCCGGAGTACCTCTCCCCAGTGCGGCCAGCGGCCGCCGTACACGACGAGGCCGAGGTCGATCATCTCCTGCAGAAATCGCTGGACCTCCGGGTCGTTCCGGGCCGCCGATTGCTCGGCGCGCAGGGTGTAGAGCGCGCCGCGCTGGCCCGAGAAGACCGCGCCGTCGTGCAGTTTCTTGATGAACACCGCCACGGCCCGGAACCGCAGCACCGTCCAGCCGTCCCACTTCCCTGCCCTGAGCAGGTCCGACGAATTGGCCCGTGCAGTGAGGAAGGCGACCAGGCCGCCGTCCGCGTAGGTCTCGGTGTCGACCTCGTAGAGCTGTCCGACGGCGCCGACCAGACCCTCGCGCATCGCGGCGCGACGCTCGAACATCATGCCGCCGACGAAGCCGGCCCCGGCGCTGGCGACGGTGGAGAGGGCGAGCCATAGCCGTGGACCATTCATTGCCTGTGGCCCTCCCTGGGGGTCATCTCCGCTTTCAACGCGTCCCACGAGGGCCAGCGGTGAGACTTGAGGACACCGAACCCGCCGAGATCCCCCAGCATCGCGGAGGTCATCTCCTCGTATCGGGCCTCGCGCCCGGGGAAGGGCCGTCGAATGTATGCGGCGCCGCGCTGACCTGGGAACACTGCGCCGTCATGAAACTTCTTGATGAAGAGGGCTCGACCGGCGAAGACGAGGATCGTCCATCCCTCGTCGACGGATCGATTATCCGCCCTGGCGGTCAGGAACTCGACCGCGGCGCCGTCGAGATATACGTCCTTGCCCACATAGTAGATGCTGCCGAACGCCGGGTATTCGTTGGAGCAGTGCTCGTCGCGACGCCGCGAGAACATCATGCCGCCGAGAAATCCCGCGCCCACGCTGAGGACGCCCGAGAATGCAAGCCATCGCTGGGAGTTGGTCATGGTGCTCCTTCAGCAGCCGTTCCAGGCGTCCATGGCCCGCTGCTGGGCCCGTCTTTCGTCATCGACGAATGACGACCATGCGGGCTCCGCGACCTCGACGGGGATGCCGAGCACGTCCAGCTCGGCGGCGTGGATGGGCCAGGCGTGCGGCGCCGCCTCGCCCATGAACACGCTCATCGCCCGCTCGAGGGCCCCGGGCGACGCGCCGGCCAGGCGGTCGCGGAGGGTCTGGCGCAGGTAGCCCTCGACCGCGGTGCTGTACTCGGCGGCGAGCGGGTGGAGGGGGTTTAATTCTTTCTCGTGGGTCGGCGGGATGTGCTTCGCGCGGTGGCCGTAGATCAGCGGGTCGACGGCCGACAGCGCGGCGTTCTTGCCGAGCCGGAGGCGCTTGGCGTTGAGCGCGATCATGGTGCCGCCGGAGAACGCCATGTACGGGACGATCGCGGTCGACCGGGGAAAGCGTCGCAGCGCGTCGGCGATGAGCACGCAGGACGAGATCTCGCCGCCGTCGGTGTGCAGCACGACGGACACCTCGTCCCCCTCGATGTGCTCCATCTGCGTCAGGACCTCCTCCGCGAAGCGCATCGTGATCACGGGCGTGACGATCGAGATCACGTTGCGGGGCATGCCGAGGGTACGAGCCCGGGTGTGAACCCACGCCATCGCTCCCCCGAGCAACGCGGACGCGAGAGCGGACCTGAGAATGGTTGTGCGAGACATCGTGATTTTTAAACTCCTGCCGGGGCGGCGGTGGGTGGCGACGCGGTGCGGGACGCCAGGGCGAGGGCGAACGTGGCGAGGCCGAGGGTCCCGATCCCCGCGACGACGTAGGGGGCCCACGCGAGGATCTTCGCCAGCGCCCTGGCGGCCTGGTTGGCACCGTCTGCGACGTCGGCCGCGGTGTCGACGGCCGCGCCCGCGGCGCTCTCCACGGTGGTGAACAGCTTGGCGAGCGGGTTGTCGCGCAGGAAGTCGATGTCCCAGTTGCGGATCGCGTTGTTCCATGCCGACGCGAGCACCGGATCGTCCGTCGGATCCAGGTCCCACATGCTGCCGTCGTTGATGACGCCCTGGTTGTCGATCAGGATCAGGATCGGCGGGCCGCCGCCCTCGTGGGGCAGGACCGTCAGCCAGGGATTCTTCGTCCAGAACTTGTCGATGCCGCGGAGCACCTCGCTGTACTTCAGGCGGGCGTCCGACAGGGCGCCGTCCCAGGCGTCCGCGTTGAGCGCCCGCACGAGGTCGGTGAGCGGCGCGCGGTCGGACTCGGGGATCAGCATGAGCGCGGCCAGACGGCTTCGCAGGTCGCGAGCCGGGTTATCGAGGGCGCTCTCCAGGGCGAACCGCGCGGCCGGCGGCTTGCCGTCGTCCGTGCGCAGGTGCCACTTCGGGTGGAGCATGTACAGGATGCCCTCCTCGCGGATCTTGTCGCCCCACCGCGCCTCCTTGTCGGCGTTCGCCTCGTCGACGCCCGCCTTGGTCGCCGAGCTGTAGACCGCGTTGAGGATGAGCAGCGCCTCCCACTTGCGGGCCTCGATCTCCGCCACCGGCAGGACCGACAGCTCGTAGACCTTCTTCGCCAGGACGGCGATGTCCTTGTTGTCAGGCACGCGGCGCCTCCAGCACTTCCGGTTCGTCGGCGATGTTCTCGTCGTCGTCCGCGTCGTCTTCGATGGCCTCGTACATGCGCCGGCGCTGGCGCTCCTCCTCCTCGGCCTGCCGTTGCCGCGGGGTCGGCCGGGCAGGTGCGGGTGCGGGGTCCATCTCCATGACGACCGCGAGGAGAGAGCCATGCCCGGCTTTCGCGCCCGGTGCCCCCGGTGAGGGCGCGCGTGTGGAGGTGGCCCCACACGGGGGCGATGCCGGTGGAGCTGTCCTCGTCGGCGCCGTCGGTCCACGCGGTGTGGCCGACGACTCCGGCATGGCCCGGGTGGACGGCGCTGGCTTTGTCGCCGCTGGCGAGGACGCTGGAGTCGGCGCGGCCTGCAGCTTCACCCTGTCCGCTGCGGGGCTCGCGGAGTCTGTGATGTCTGGATCGTCCGTAGTGGCCGCCGCTACGCGACGCGGGGGCGGGACGAAGGTCGGCGCCGGCGGCGAGGTCCGGGACAGCGCGAGCCGGGACACCGTCTCGACCAGGGTGGCGATCATGTCCCCGAGGCAGGCGTTCTGCTCCGTGGAGGCCGCCACTTGCTCGGCGAGGCGTTCGCGGAGCTCGGCCATCGCCGCCCTGTCCCCCTCGATCCTGGCCGACACCTCCCGCAGCTCGGCCTGGTGCTGCATGTACATCTGCGCGAGCTCTGCCCGGTGGCGCTCGCCCTCGGCGGCGAGCGCTTGCCGGTGCTCGGCGAGCAGGTCGCGGAGCACCGCGGCGTGCCGTTCGCCCTCGGCCCCGGACTGCTCCGCCAGGAGCGCCCGGTGCTCGGCGAGCACCCGCTCGATCGGCGACGCCGGGGCACCCTCTCGAACGATCGTGGGCGGCTTCGGCGGATCGAGCGAGAGCGGAGCGGCGGCTTGCTGGCTGCGCGGAGCCGCAGCGGCGTTCGCCGCCTGGGGCGCCGTGTCCGGTGACGTGGTGGCCGCCGCCTGTCCGGCGGGGGCGACCGGCGTCGCCGATGGTTCCCTGTTCGCCGCAGCCGCGCCGGGGCCGACAACCTCACCGAGCTCGGCGTAGACCGGCACCTGGCGGCCCTGGACGGTGCGGTACGCGACGAGCACCCAGTCGCCCTGCCCGGGCATGTCGAGGCCCGGAGGCGAGGCCGCCGGTGCGTTCGTCGCCGGTGTTGCCGTCGGCGCACTCGTCGGCGCCGACGCCGTTGCCGATGCACCTGGCGCGGGCGCGGACGGCGGCGACGGTGGTGTCGAGGTTGCGGACACGGCCACCGTCGGCGACGAGACGCTCGCCAGCGGAGGAGACTGGGGTGGCGCGGTCGGGGGTTGCAGGCCCGCGGGCGGACCCACCGGCGACGGCGAGGCGCTCGCGGTGACCGGCGGCGAGGCCCGATAGGGCCTCCCGCGGTACTTCGCGCGCAGGTCCCGGTAACAGCACAGGCTATCGTGCAGGCGTTCGATCATCTCCTGTACCGCGTGGGGGTGTTGTCCGAACATGGCGTGTCCTTTCACGTGCGACGACGAACGCCGCGCAGACCGAGCGCGGAGCGCTCCGCGACGATGGTGTAGGTACCGGGGTTGACGATGAAGAGCGGCGCGCTCGGCGTCGCGTGCAGGCAGTAGGCCGGGGGCTCGCCCTTCTTCTGGCGGGTGATCTGAAGGCACCCGCGCGCCAGCATGAACAGGGCGCACTCGCCGGGTTCGAGGACCAGGGGGCTGTATTCGCCGCGGGCCATGATCAGCGCGGACAGGTGCATGCCGCGGGTGTCGGAGAAGCTAATTTCCATGGCCACCTTTCATGCGCGTCATGGGTGAGCCTCCTCGGCCTCGGCCCGCCGACGGAGCGTGACGAGGACCGCGGCGGTGAGACCGGCGAGGGTGAGACCGGCGACGACGCCGCCGACGATGCGCATCGGCGCGAGGGCATCGGTGGCGGGGCCCGAGGTGGCCTCGCCCGCGTCGCAGTCCTCGAGCGAGTCACACGGGGTCTTCTGGAGCGCCTGCTGGATCGCGTCCTCGGTCTCGGGTCCCCACTTGCCGTCGACCTGGACGCCGAGCGCCATCTGGGCCTTCTTCAGCGCCTCGATCGCCGCGGATCCCCAGGCCGCGCCGACATCGCCCGTGTAGTAGCCGAGGTCTTTGAGGGCCTGGAGGCGCTGCTGCGTCTGCAGGAGCGACATCTTGGCGCCGACCATGCGCTCGACATAGTTCGCGGGGTTGAGGAGGCCCTCGGGTGGCGGGTCGTCCTTCCACCAGCGGGAATTCGCGGTGCGGCCCGGCGTGGCGGCGTAGGTCTCGAAGTGCAGCATGCCGTAGCTGCCGACGATCCGGCCGAGCTCGCCGCCTCGTTTGATTTTGTCGCCGACCTTGCGACCCCACTCCTTGTGCGACCCGGCGATGATGCCGCCGAGCACCAGGAAGAGGCCCGAGTCGGTGACGAAGAAGATCGCCCGCGTGCCCTCGGTCCAGCCCTTGTCGAGGCCGGCGATCGTGCCGTCCTCGGGCGCGACGACCAGCGCCTTGTCGGGCGCGTTCGTGAGGTCGACCCCGGCGTGCCAGCGCTGGCAGGTCGAGACGGTGCACGGCGAGGGGCGACCACCACCCAGACTCCAAGTCGCGAACTTCGGCGTCACAGTGGGCATGGGCCACAGCGGGTCCTTGCCGCCCTCGGCCATGGGCACCTTTTCCCAGTCGGATGAGCGGGCCATGTTCAGGGGATCTCCCTTCCATCGCCGATGGGCCGCGCGTCGGGGCCGTTGTAGTAGTGGTCCTCGATCTCGTCGATGTGCAGGTCGATCTCGAAGTCGATGACCGTGGCTGCGGCCTCCTTGAACGAGGTCGTTTTGATCAGCTCCTCCTCGAGGGCGCGCACGGTCGCGGCGGCCACGAGGGCCACGAGGCGACGCTGCACGGTGGTGTGAAAACGCCAGCAGAGGAGCGCGCGTCGGGCCGGCTCGAGGCCGTCGATGACCTCGCTGGCAATTCGACGTTGCTCGGCCACCAGGGCCTCGCGCTTCTCGTCGCGGTGCATGCCGAGGAGTAGTTGCAGGTGCGCGCTCGGCCACTCGTCCTCCGGGACGGGAGCCTCATGGTCCCCGCTCCACATCTCGTCGGCCTCGTCGGCGAGCTGCCGGGCGAGCTCGGCGCGGTCCTCGGTCTGGAAGTGCCTGGCGATGATCTCCAGCTCGTCGGGCGGCAGCTTCTCCAGCTCCTGCGTCGAAATGGCGGTGAGTTCGTCGCGTGTCATGGCTGCCTCAGCGGAAAGAGGAGTCGATCGCGGACGATCGACGCGGGGATCCCGGCGTCGCGGAGCGCCTTGCGGGCCAGGTCGCGCGCCGTGGCGTTCGGAGTGCGGCATTCCCCGAGACGCCCGACGACCCGCAGGCCGACCGGGTCGAGGTCGATGCCCGCACGCATCAGGGCCTCCCGAGCGCGTGCGATGGGGTCCTGCGGATCTCCATGAGGGCTGATCGTCTGCGTCGGCGTCTGCGTCGGCGTCGTGACGGCGTCGGACCGGGCCTCGATCGCCGCCCTGTCCACCGCGCTGACGGGCAGGTGCGGCGGCGTGACGGCGATATCGATCTGTCCCTCGCCGCAGCTCCGGGCGATCTCCGCGGCGGCGGCGCTGATCCGCTGCAACGCCGCGTGCATGCGACGAACCGCGTCGACGGAACGTCCCTCCGCGAGGTGGCGGCGCGCCAGGTCGTACAGCCCCTTCGCCTGCTCAAATGCCGCGGTGGCACGCGCCTTGACCTGGCCCTGGCAGAGCGGGGCGTCCAGCATCACGGCCGTCCAGTAGAGCAGCGTCCGGACATCCTGCAGGGTCCGCGGCGCACGGACGAGCTCGTCGTGGAAGGCGCCGATCCTGGCGTACACCTCCTCGATGAACTCCGCCGACTCCGTGCGCTGATGCAGCACGGCCCCGGCCATGACCCGGTCCGTCGGGTCGTCGAAGAAGAGCCGGCCGTCGACGTCCTCCTCGCCCTTCCGGACGCGGATGCGGCGGAGGCTGATCCGCTCCCCCTCCGCGACCCGCTGCAGCACGAACTCCGAGCCGGCGGGGCCGAAGAAGACCTCGGGGTCGACCCGCAGACGGCCGGAGGGGCCCACGACCTCCTCGACCGTAAGCCTGGCGAGGACGCTGTCCCAGAGGTCGCTCATGAGCTGGCGAACCGCAACGGGCTCCGCCCCGCGGGCTCGACCGACGACATCGGCCGCGGCCATGAGGTGCGAGGACTCGAGCCAGCGCTCGAGGCCGTCCACGACGGTCATGTCGGGGTTGGCCAGGTCGCGCAGCGCCTCGGCGATCTGTTGGTAGCCGTCGGTGCGGGCCGGGTTCCGGCTGACCTCGGGTCTCGCGCCGAGGACCGTACTGCGGCGCTCCATCATCTGCACGAGGTCCTGGAGGGGCGACGGGATCTTCACGCTGGTGTCCCGCAGCGGGTCGCCCTCGTAGGTGGCCCACAGCGCGCGCTCGAGGCGATCCAGGATCGCGTCCCGCTCGGACGTCAGGAGGCGGTCGTCGAGCCAGCGGACCTCGTCCACGTCGTCGCGGATGACGTCGATCGCCGCGACGGCGGCCTCCGGGTCGCTCCCCTCCGGATGGACCGCGATCACGAACCCGTCCGCCCTCCGACGCAGGAGCGCGGCGCGCCAGCGCGGCTCGGCGTTGAACGCCGCGAGCGTGACGGCGATGAGGGTCTGTGTGGGGGATGAAGAACTCGCCTTGGTGGCGGAGCCGGCCTCTGCCTTCGCGGCGGCCTTGCGGGCCCGCTCCACGATGGGGATGGCGCTCTTGCCGTCTGCGATGGCCGCGTCGGTCTGCTTCACGTACTGCGCGTACTTCTTGACCGGCAGGCCGATCGCCTTGATCGCAGCGCGCGCCGCGTCGTAGTGATCGCTGACCGGGTAGGCGTCGTGCTTCTTGGCGAGGGTAGCGATCGCCGCCTTGCGCGAGGCCTCCTCCCCGCGACCGTGCAGGAGCTCCTCGATCTCGGTGCCGCGACGCACGTCCTCGGCCCATGCGGCCTCCTCCCGGTCGCGGCCCGCACGCAGGAGCTCGCCCATGCGCTGCTCCTCGGCGTCCGAGGCGGTCTTTCGGGCCTGGTCGAGGATGGGCTCGACGCGGTGCGCGTAGCCGAGGCTCTCGGCCTTCCGGAGCTCCCGCATGTAATGGGCGTGCTTGTCCGGCGGCAGGCCGAGCGCCTCGATCGCGCCGCGGGCCTTGTCGTATCGATCGTCAGACTTGGTCTCGGCAACGGTTTGCTTGCCGGATGCCGCGGCGCCGCCGTTCTCCTCGGGCGGTTCGTAAGCCTCCTCGACGGCACGGCCGACCACCGCCAGGATTTCGTCACGAGCGTCCTCGGGGATCGACGCGTCGTGCCAGGTGACGTCCGTCGCGTCCTTGTCGTGCACCTCGATGGTCACCGCCTTGCGCTCCGCACCGGTGGCAGCTTTTCCGTCCCGGCGGTAGAGCGCGACGCGAACGCCC
>Ga0075163_10010865_pt1 | contig 11876 bp, 11 predicted proteins | sample JI1023141ADNA_FD_71478 | JGI IMG/M metagenome (GOLD analysis project Ga0075163, IMG submission 71478) | Wastewater effluent complex algal communities from Wisconsin, to seasonally profile nutrient transformation and Carbon sequestration -... | ecosystem: Engineered > WWTP > Effluent > Algae... | reverse complement strand
TATCCCGAAAGCTGCACTATTGGCATTGATCTATACGGTAACGGAGAGGTTGAAAGGGCTGTAATTCGTCATGGAGCCAGCGAAGTTGGCATGGGCGCGCACACTGTCATCACTCAAATGGCTGCAGAAGCATTACACCTGCCAATGGAAAAAATCGAGTTAATTTCCACAGATACCGCCCAAGTAAAAGACTCGGGCTCGGTATCTGCATCTCGCATGACATTCTTTATAGGCAATGCAATTAAAGAAGGTGCAGAGAAAGCACTGGAAATATGGGCCAATGAAGAGCGCCCAGTACACCTAGACCATACCTACTGGCCGCATCAGACAACTACTCCTGACCCAGAAACAGGGCAATGTGACCCCAATGTAGCCTATGCCTACACTGCCCAAGCCGCTGAAGTAGTAGTAGATATGGAAACAGGGCAGGTAAAAGTAGAAAATATCTATTGCGCCATAGACGTGGGCAAAGCTATCAACCCCCAGCAGGTTATCGGGCAAATCCAGGGTGGGCTAGTGCAGTCCGTGGGATATACAGTGATGGAGAACTTCGTTGAAAAAAAGGGGCAGGTGCTCACAACCAACCTGTCAACATACCTTGTGCCAACTGTACTGGACATCCCCGCCAAAATGAATATTATGGTGTTGGAAATCCCCGACCCACGCGGTCCCTGGGGCGCACGTGGTCTTGGCGAGGTAATGAATATGTGTCTTGCGCCGGCTGTCACTGCGGCAATGTATGATGCCACAGGAATATGGTTTGACCATTTCCCGCTGATCCCCGAAGAAGTACTAAGCAAGATCGCCGATATTCACAAAGAACAGTAATTTGTTATTATTGAATAAACTTCCAGGTAAAATCATTTTAATAATTACACTCAGAGAGTCTTATGAAATCCTACCGTAAAGAGCTTTGGTTCAACATCCCCACTCGCCGTGGATTTGTAAACATCACATCACAAGTAGAAACTTGCCTTCACGAAAGCGGAATTCAGGAAGGCCTTGCCCTAGTTTCTGCCATGCATATAACTGCCTCTGTGTTCATTAATGACGATGAATCAGGATTGCTCTATGATTTTGAAAAATGGCTGGAAGAGATCGCTCCACATGAGCCAACAGATCAATATCACCACAACGACACAGGTGAAGATAACGCCGATGCCCACATAAAACGCCAGATTTTGGGACGTGAAGTAGTAGTGGCAGTGACGAACGGCCAATTAGATTTTGGAACCTGGGAGCAGATCTTTTACGGCGAATTCGATGGAAAAAGAAAAAAACGAGTTTTAGTAAAAATTATTGGTGAATAGAGGAACCATGAAATTACAAAACAAAATTATTGCCACGCTGATCGCCGAAGGTGTGGAAGACCTAGAATATTACGTTCCATTGATGCGTTTGCAAGAGGAAGGCGCAAAAGTTTTATCAGCCGGAATCAACTTGAAGCCAGTCACTGGCAAGAATGGTTTAATCATCACACCCGATGCAACCATTGAAGCACTCAATGCAAACGAACTCTTTGCCCTCATCTTGCCGGGAGGCTGGGCGCCAGACAAAATTCGCAGGTATGATGTAGTCAAAAATCTGGTAAAAGAAATGAATAATGCCAACAAAATCATTGGCATTATCTGTCATGGCGGGTCAATTGCCATCTCAGCAGGCATCATCAAAAAAGGCCAGCGAGCTACAGGATCAACCGGCATCAAGGACGATCTCATTAATGCAGGCGCGGTCTGGGCGGATGATCCTGCCTTTCGTGAGGGCAACCAAGTTTGGGGGCGGGTAGTGGCGGATATTCCAGACTTTAATCGCGAGTTGGTAATGGCGCTAATCGAAGGATAAAGGCTTCTGCTTCATCGTCTCGGGGATTGGAATGCCCAACAGATGGAGAATCGTAGGCGCGATTTGCAAGTGTGAGATGACTTCATCCGTCTCGCCTCTTCCCTGACCGTTGGGCTGAATCACAAAAAATGGCACGGTACGCTGCTGATGGGTTGTCCCGCCATGTCCCCCATCAGCATTGATGCCGTGATCGCCCGTAACAAAAACAGTGTAACCACGCTCACGCCATTCCATAATAAGAGGCGCAAGTTTCGAATCCTGATAAATGGCATGGTTGCGGTATTCCTTTGTATCAGAGCCGAATGTTTCACCGTGATAGTCCATGCCCATTGGGTGAAGCAAAAGATAGTCGGGGGAAAACTTACGGACCAGATGTGCCGCACTAGCAAAAAGCTCAACATCCGGGTATTCATCTTCAGTATAAAAGCGCCCATGTTGGATATTCAACGATTCATCATCAGTCTCTTTATCATCGATGCGATCATACGGGGCACGGTTGTATAACTCAGAATACCAGTAATATGCCGCAGCAGCAGTGACCTTGCCTGCATCTCTTACCGAACGAAAAATATTTGGCTGATTTGAAAGCCGCACAATCGAATTTGCCACAATTCCATGCTCACTGGAAGGCAAGCCTGTATGAATCGTTTCATACATCGGCCGAGACATGCTTGGTAATTCGCCTGTTATTTTATATAAACTGGCTAATTTTTTCTCAACAAGATGCCCAAGAAAACCCATGTTATCTTTGGCAACATCGTATCGCAAAGCATCGGAAAGCACGAGGATTACTTTATTCATTGGAGAATCCTATGTTAAATAACATCGCCACAGAGCAGGCTAAGTTTTAGCCAACACCTGTGGCGATGCACATGACGGAAAGAATTATTCGTCCAGCACCAGAACTGCTTCACGAGAGCAAGTCACCTGCTCCACAGAGCCGATCTTCGGCAATTCAAGGAATGGATTGTTGAATGTATCCATGTTGAATTTCGTCTTCCCAATTTTTACTTGGATGCGAACAACAGAGCCAAGGAAGGTGATATTTTCGATACTTGCATCCATTACATTGGCTTTCTTTTGTTCAGAAGCAAAGCTCAAGCGCTCTGGACGAATGGCGATCTTAACCTTATCGCCTTTCTTACGGGCATCAGTACCCTCTGCCGCCTCAAACTGGACGCCATCCATACTGACCAATCCTTTTGCAGGATCAAGCACTTCAGCATCTGATGTGTTGAGAGAGCCAACAAAGTTTGCAACAAAGCGGGTTTTTGGGAAGTTATAAATTTCAAACGGAGTACCGACCTGTTCCATCACACCGGTATTCATAACGACGATCCGGTCAGAAATTGACAAAGCTTCTTCCTGATCGTGCGTAACAAAGATAGCAGTGATGCCCAATTTTTTCTGAATGGCGCGAATCTCAGAGCGCAGAGAGATGCGGATCTTCGCATCCAATGCAGAGAGCGGCTCATCCAACAAAAGAACCTGTGGATGAATAGCTAGCGCGCGCGCCAGAGATACGCGTTGTTGCTGTCCACCTGAAAGCTGGTAGGGATATTTATTTGCGTGTTTTTCGAGGTTGATCAAGGTGACCATTTCCTCTACGCGCTGCTTGACCATATCTTCAGATTCTTTGCGAACACGAAGGCCAAAGCCAATGTTTTGCGCAACTGTCATGTTCGGGAAAAGGGCGTACGATTGGAAGATCATACCCACGTTGCGCTGATTGGGGGCTTTATCGGTTATATCCGCACCATCCAACAGGATTTTACCGGAAGTAGGAATTTCAAACCCAGCCACCATGCGCAAAGTAGTTGTCTTTCCACACCCAGAGGGGCCAAGGAAAGATACAAATTCACCTTTTTCAATATCAAGGTTAAAATCATCAACCACTACTGTATCGCCAAATTGTTTTGTTACTTTTGAAATGGATAAATATGACATCAAAGATACTCCGCTAAATCCTTAATCTATGGCAACCTTTGTTTTGCTTCGGGTAGCGCCGCGCCCTACAAAGTCAATAATTCCCATGGCAGCCCAGGTGATGGCAAACGCTACAATCGCCATAGCAGATGGTTCATATACTTTGCTTCGGGTTAAGTCTGCCATATAGGGTCCCAAGGTGTGCTGAGCCATATAAAGAGCAATGGTCAATTCGCCGATGACAATGGCAAAAGTTAACAATGCCCCAGAGAGCAGAGCCACTCGAAGGTTTGGGAAGATGACTTTGAAGAGAATGGTTCCCCAGTTTGCCCCCAAACTTTGAGCTGCCTCAGTTAGTGTACGAACATCTATCGCTCTCAGTCCATTATCAACCGCGCGAAACATATAAGGGAACGACAGTGCGACGTATACACAGATGAGAAGAACTCTCGAACTGTCATATGTGGAAGTTAACAATAAGGGTGGGCGACTGTAAAGACGAATGATACCGAATACTAATACGATAGCAGGTATCACAAACGGCAATAGTGTAATAAATTCAACAACCGGCCGCAACTTGGGCAATCGCAAAGTAACCCAATAAGCAGTGGGAACAACAATAAGCAAGCTGAGAAGTATGGTGGCAACAGCATTGACAATCGATTGACTGAAGGCTGGCAGGAAGTTAGTATCAGCAAATAATTTTCGATAAGCCTCAAAGCCAAGAACATCTTTTGCTCCCCGCAAGGACCAGTAGAATGTGGCTCCGAGGGGAATTAAGAAATAAAGAGACACGAAGACATATATAAATCTGGACGATAGCTGGTTCGCTTTAGCCGAGGATGATGCACTCATCTCAACCACCTTTCCGAACGACGCTGGAGTATGGAATAAATAAAAATGGAAAGTGCCATGATAATCACCATTCCCATTGCCACAGCATAACCAAGTCCTGGGTTGTGTAGAACATCACCCGAAATTTGCTGACCAATAAGAAGAGTTGCCAGATTAAAAAGGCCACCCGTCAAGGCATAGGCGGTTGCGTGAGCTCCAAACGAGTTTCCAAAAAGCAATATCATGGTACCCAAGATTGAAGGGGTCAATACAGGAAATGCGACATCGCGCCAGTATTGAAATGGAGTAGCTCCAAGATTCTCGGCAGCTTCTCTCCATTCATGCTTGAGTCCATCAAGCGCGGGAAGAATAGTAAGCACCATCAATGGTATCTGAAAGTAGAGATATACGATTGTCAGTCCCAAAAAAGAGTAGAGACTAAACCCGGCTGTTCTGTAAAGGTCGAACCCGACGAGCTTAAAGAGTGCAGTAATAACCCCAACACGACCTAGAGTAAAAACATAGGCAGACGCAAGGGGAACACCAGCAAAATTTGAAGCGACCCCTGAAAATGTAGTGGTAATTAATCGAAACCGAGGAGGAAGTCCTCCCATCGAAACCACCCACGCTATGAGAAACCCTATTAAGCCTCCAAGAATGGCGGTCGTAAGGCTAATTCTGATCGACATCCCATAGGAACTCACCACGGTCTCACTCGTGAGTAGTAAATAATTACCGATTGTCAGCCCTCCGTCTGGCCCTTCCAGGCTACGGTAAGCGAGAACCAACGTTGGCGCGATCAAAAACAAACCAGAAAACACAAAGAATGGAAGCACGCCAAGCCAACGCCCGATGGGAATGCGTGGGGGGCGCAATGCGCCCCCCACAGTTAAATTTACTGATTTGGAATTAGTATTGGGCTTCATCGAAAATTAAGGCAGTTGCTTAACTTCGACACCAACCACTGTAGGCCAGCCAGCAGTGATGATGGCCTTTGCAGCATTGATCTCGTCAATGGTCGGGAAAAAAGCGCCTTCCGTGCTAGGCAGCTGTGCTGAAATGTCCTCAGGAACTGTTCCGGCTGCCATCATGGCGTTGTATCTAATCGGGTAACAGAAACCAGCAGCATAAGCGAGCTGACCTTCGTCCGAGTATACGTATTCCATCCACAACTTAGCGGCGTTTGGATGAGGAGCGTAAGCACTGATTGCCTGTACATACATTCCAGCAATGCTGCCCGCTGTTGGGATATTTGTTTCCAAATCAGGATTGCCAGCAAGGGCAATATCATTGGCAATTGAGTTGTAATTCCAGTCAATCAGGATTGGAGTTTCCCCAATACCAACAGTGCGAGAGTCGCCATCAATCGGAACAAAATTACCAGCCTCATTAAGCGCCTTGAAATATTCAAGCCCAGCTTGGGCAGCTTCCTCGCCAGTAGCGCCAGTTGATAAGCCAGCAGCCCATACAGTAAGAGCTGCAGCATTAGATGTTAGCGGGTCGCCAGATAGAGCGACCTGCCCATTGTACTCAGGTTTGAGAAGGTCAGCATACTCGGTAGGAGCATTTGTCACTTCGGCTGTATTGACTTCAAATGAAAGCACACCATAGTAGTCAACATACCAATAGCCGTCGGCATCTTTGGCGCTATCAGGAATATCATCCCAAGTTGATACCTTATAAGGCTGAATAAGTCCCTCATCCTTGGAGGTAGGACCAAAAGCAAGGCCGACATCTATCACATCAGGAGCTTGGGGACCCGGGTTATCCTTATTTGCCTTAATCGCCTCAATTTCCTCACCCGAACCAGCGCCGGGATCCAGTTCATTTACTTCAATGCCAGGGTACTTTGCTTTGAAGCCTTCAATCATGCCGCCATAATTACACCAATCATGGGGCAAAGCGATTGTAGTAAGCATTCCTTCACCTTTGGCGGCTTCGTAAAGCGCAGCCATCGGGTCAGCGGCAACAGGAGCTTCGGTGGCAGCGGCGGGAGCTTCAGTAGCTACGGCGGGAGCCTCGGTGGCGGCAGCAGGAACCTCAGTAGCGGCAGGAGCGCCGCAGGCAGCCAACAAGGTAGCTGCAATTACGAACAGGGCGAGCAAATGATATGCAAAGTTCTTAGTACGCATTTCTCTCTATCTCCTATATGATATTAGTTTGATTTGACGAATGATATGAACATAAAAACTTCTCTTCCTTACACCTCCGATCTTTTTAATAAAGCCTTAACATTTTAACATTATCAATATTCAAAGTCAAACTACGCTTTGAATGAAAGACCAACACACGTTCGTACAACTATCCACTACCAGAAAAGTTCACGATCAACCAATAAACGCCTGCCGAGATCAACCCACTGACTGGAATGGTGATCACCCAGGCAGTGAGAATATCTGTAACTACCGTCCAACGCACTTTACCAAACCGCTCAGACGAACCAACGCCGACAATCCCCGAACTTACAACCTGAGTAGTGCTGACCGGCACCCCTACAAGAGACGCAGATAAAATAACAAAAGCCGAGGTCATTTGTGCAGCAAAACTATGCACTGGCCGGATCTTATAAAACTTGGCACCTATCGCACGGATCATACGCCAACCGCCTAAAAATGAACCTAAAGTCATTGCCATTGCACTAATAACAATAACCCATACCGGCACTTCAAACCCTGTGAGTACACCGCCGATCACAAGGCTAAGAGTAATAATACCCATTGTCTTCTGCGCATCATTTGTGCCATAGCTAAACGCCAAAGATAAAGCAGTCACGATTTGCCCCTGCTTAAAAAAATTATTAATGTTTGGCGAAGCATTCCAGGACAATAAGTAAATAACACGCAATACAAAAAAGCCAACCAGAAAGCCAAGGATCGGAGAGGCAAACAAGGCAATAATCACCTTATAGACTCCATTCATTTTTATGGCATCCGCGCCTACTGCAACAAAAATTGAGCCCAACATTCCACCGATCAATGCATGTGTGGAACTGCTCGGGATGCCAAAAAACCAGGTGAGCAAATTCCAAATCAGTGTACCAATCAAACACGCAATGACCATCTTCAACGTCAAGACACTGGAGTTGACGATAGAATCTCCTACCGTTTTGGCAACTACGGTACCAAAGAGAAAGGGAGCTGCAAACTCTGCTGCTGCGGTGATACCCAGCGCAACACGAGGGGTAAAAGCCCGTGAAGAAATCATGGTTGCAACAATATTACTTGAATCTCGCATTCCGTTAATAAATTCAAAGACCAGCGCCAGAATAATAACAAGGATCAATTCAGAAGACATTAACACCTTGTTATGTTTTCTTTACGACAATATCAGCAATAATATTTGCAGCCTCATCCCCGCGGTCAGCGGCATTGGACAGATGACGATACACTTCACGCAACTTCAACATTTCAACGACATGGTGCAGGTCTTCGGGACCACTGAACAGGTCAGCAACCGCCTCGCGGTAAACAGCCTCCACCCTATTCTCCAAGGCCTTTGCACGTTGGGCATGGTCAATGGCAACCTTGGGGTGTTTGGGCAAACGCTGCACAGCATGCCAAATCTCGTAAGCTGCATCTTTCAACAGAGAGGCGATTCTCAACATATAAGGAGTGGAACTGACCTTGAGAATTACCATTTCAATCACAGTGCTATCCGCATAATCCACTACATCGTCAATGGAGCGGGAAAGTGAAAAAATATCCTCACGGTCAAACGGCGTGACAAAGGTGCGATTCAACTCATCGATCAGGATGCGGCGAACTTCATCCGCTTCCTTCTCTTTAATGGAAAGCTCCTCGGCAACTTCCGCTTCCCCAGTTTCCAAATACTTAACCAATAGCTTTAATGCTTCATAGGTAAGAGAGGCTTGCTCCTCAATCAATTTTTGAAATACATCTTCACGACGCCTGAACAATCTGAACATACACTCTCCAAAAAAAATATGTCATCTCCCTTTCAAGGAATGACATTTTATTACTCGATCGGCTCCAGCACGCCAGGCACCATGTCTGGGAATGCAGCGCGCAGCTTCTCATCCAACTCGGGGGATATCAGCGGCGCAGTATTATTCGCCATGATTTCTTTCACTTTTTTCATTGCGCGTGCCTGAATATCCATGGAGCCTTTCTTCACCCAGATCGTACGCGCATCACGGTCTGCAAGTTTTGTCATCACGGCTTCAGTTTTCATACGACCGATGGTGTGTTTTGCTGTGATAAATGAACCACCCGGCCCGATCTCCTTAATGAGTGGAAGTCCCAATTCATCATCTGAGAAATTAATACCGCGCTTCATACGTTTCATCATTTGCGCAACTTCGTCATCAATGACAGCTTTTGCAAAATCGAATGTCTTTAAGGCATCGATCAAACCGCCGATATTGAACATATCCATACCGCCGAGCAAACCGGCAATGCCAGACATACCCGTTTCGTAACCAGACTGTGCGTCGTTCACTTTTGCATTGGTCAAGCCAACATAACCACCTGCGGGAACATCATAAAAGCGAGCCAGTTGAGCAAAAGCCATGTGCAACATACCGCATTCAACCGCGCCAGATGTGTACGCGCCAGAACGCATGTCTGCAACCGTGCCGAGTGTCGCATAAATTGTGGGTGTTCCCGCCTTCACCATTTGCATCAACACCAACGCAGACAGAAATTCTGCATTGCCTTGCGCCAATGTCCCAGCCATAGACATGGGAGAAGTAAGGCCTGCATTCGGCACAATGGTCGGGTACACAGGCAAGCCCTCTTTGGCAAAATACATCACGTTTTCAGTGGAAAGATTATCCATCGTCAATGGTGAAACGACCGGACAATAATGATGTGTTAGAAACGGATGTTCCTTATAGGCTTCTTCCCCGCCAGCCACCATGTATGCCATCTCCATAATGCTCAGGGTATCTTTGCGATCTGTCGTGGTAACACGGATCGGTTTAAGACAATACTTGATGGACGGATACAACCGCGAGATTGTGAATTGAGCCGCAGGCGCGTCATCAGCCAATGTTGATATGGAGAACATATCGTAGCCTGGCAGTTCATTGATCAGATGGGCGATCCGCGCAATATCTTTTGACTCTGCGCGTCTTTCCACGCCGGTAACTGGGTCGATAATATCTGGAGCAGAACTCGCCGTTACAATGACCGGACTATCCTGCGGGATCGTCTTGTCAAATTTCGGGTCGCGCCCATGAAAAGTAAAAGTGGGCGGAACCATCTTGCGATATTTTTCAACAACCTCACGCGGAAACTTGACGCGCTCGCCATCCACGATACATCCGTGCTGTTTGAAAAGTTCGCGGGCAGGTTCATAACGAACCTTCAAACCAACTTCTTCCAGTAACTCCAATGAGGCGTCATGGATTCGTTCAACTTGTTCCTGAGTGAGAAGAGCTGCAAATGACATGGGTCACATCCTTATTTTTAAATTTTTTAGTCAACCAATGATCTTTTGATCTTCTTGCGTTCCACTTTCTTTTTCGGCAAAATCTTCGCTGCAAACTTCTGGCTTTCTTTTACAAAAGTATTATTGACGATCGGATTATCCTGCGGGATGTGCAGGAACTTGCGGATTGTATGAAACTGGTCGCCGCGATAGACCATGCGTTCAACACGAACCGTGCGCGCCAACCCCATGATCTGCTGAACGGGAAACATCACTAATCCCGAGCGCGTCACCTTGAGCGATGCCGCCGCAATCGCAAACCGGACAGTCTCCTCAAGGCTCCATCCATTGAGATACCCATAGGCAAATCCCGATGAAAAAGTTGCGCCTGCGCCGGATGCATCCACTGCTTTCACTTTCGGCGCATACGCACGGATGATCTCATCGCCCTGCACCACCATACAACCCTGACTCGCCATGGTGATGATGGCGGTCTTTATACCAGAGTTGATCAATTTACGCGCCACGCCAAGCATGGCTTGTTTTTTTCCGATCTGGGCGGCATCTGTCACTGCTTGACAGACAGTAACCAACCCTGAATATTTTTTGAGCAATTCAGGGTGCTGATGCCCGTGTTCAAAATTAAGGAAAACCGGCACATTGTGGCGATGCGCCTCCTGCATGGCGCGCAGGATATGCGCGTCTCCATCGTACCAATCCACATACAACAATTTGGACTTCTTTATCAATGAAAGGTCGGCTGTTTCCAAGGTACTCAGAATCTCTTCTGAACGCTGCCAGAAATACGTGCGCGCGCCTTTTTTATCCGAAACATTCACCTCAAGAGGCGTTTTATATTTCTTCGTAAACCGCACCTTACCTTGGACGCCCATATTTTCCAGCGTATCTGCAACATGATGACCGAGCAGATCATCGCCAACCGCAGTACCGATCATGCCAGAAGGCACGCCCCATTGACTAAGATTACACGCGATGATCGCCGCATCATCATAGACATACTCACTGACCTGATGAACAATTGCGCCAGTGTTGAGCTTCGGCAGTTTGTCCAACGCCATGATGTAAACAGGCGTCAACATGCCGAAACCGACATAAGAAGGATTGGTACTTTTCTTTACCATAATATAGACAGTAGACGATTGACCATAGACCACGGACTTCCATTGTCCACTGTCTGCGGTCTATGGTCTAGGCTCTTAGCTTCTCGCTTTTCGGGTCATACAACACAGATGCAGTCACTTCCGCTTCTCGATTGCCTTCGATTAATTCGACCATAAAGCGGTTGCCTTTCACAGCCAATTCAGTCGGCAGGAAAGCATACAAGATATTCTTCTTCACAGTGAAGCCGTAACCGCCGCTGCGGACACGGGTAATCACCTTGCCTTCATGATGAACCGCCTCACCGCCATAAATCTGGACATATTCTTCGGTATCGGTCAATACCAACGTGCAGAGTTTGCGCTTCACACCCTCCGCCTTTTGCTTGACCAACGCTTCCTTGCCGATGAAATCACCCTTATTGAGGTCAACACAGAAACCGAGACCTGCTTCGTATGGCGTGACGGTTGGCGTAATATCCACGGTGAAATACTTGAAACCCTTCTCCAAACGCAGCGGATCAAGCACCTTGTAGCCGCCAAGTTCCATTCCAAATTCTTTGCCTGCCTCGATGAGCATATCCCATACCATCGTAGCGCGGTTATTGGGGATATACAACTCCCAGCCCAACTCGCCCGCATAACTGACGCGCTGAGCCAAGACCTTCACACCGTTGATTTCAATCGGCTTCGTCATCAAATACGGATGCGCTTCATTTGAAACATCGCTGCTCGTGATCTTCTTTAACACTTCACGCGCCTTCG
>Ga0075163_10010864_pt1 | contig 11877 bp, 6 predicted proteins | sample JI1023141ADNA_FD_71478 | JGI IMG/M metagenome (GOLD analysis project Ga0075163, IMG submission 71478) | Wastewater effluent complex algal communities from Wisconsin, to seasonally profile nutrient transformation and Carbon sequestration -... | ecosystem: Engineered > WWTP > Effluent > Algae... | reverse complement strand
TCGGCCGACCTCCTCACGCTTGAGTGGCCCGCTACCGAATCGGCCACGGGTCCGCGGGCCTCGCTCACGCTGAGCCTCGCCAAAAACCGCGCCCTCTTCGAGCGTCTCGCGTGGCAGACCGCTTCGTCCGCGCCGTTCGTCACCATCGCGGAAAACCTCACGCCCCTCACCGTCCTCACCGTCGGGCAACGCGATCTCACCCGCAATGGCTGGATGGTCTTCTTCGACAAGGTCCACACGCGCCCGTCGCAGCGGTTCCCCGCCAGTCTCGCCCCGGCCTCGGTCACGGTCACCTCCACCGCTACCCGCGCGCGTATCGCCATCGCGGGTCTCACCGCCGGTTCGTTCGCCGGCCGTTTCGAACTCACGATCTTCTCCGGCAGCCCGCTCGTCCTCGCCGAGGCCGTGCTGTCCACCTCCGAAAACCACCGCGCGATTCTCTACGATGCCGGGCTCGTCGCGCCCTTCGGTCGCGCCAGCCGTTATGTTTGGGTCGATCCGCGCACCAGTGACCAATCCGCCCCGGCCGATACACCCGCCGGGGTCCGCGCCGCTCGCTACCGCACCGCCGCCCTCGAATTTCTCGCCGGCAGCGTCGCAGTTTTTCCCCCGCCCCACCGCTACCTCTACCCGTTGGATTTCGCCGACAACTACGGTTTCAACTGGCTCGGCCGCCACTACGATTCATCCGCCCCTGGTGACGGCGTCGGCGTCCGCCAACCGCCCACCGGCGACAATCGCTACGTCCCGTGGGTGAATGCGCCCCCGGGCACCGAGCAGCGTCTCCCCGTCTTCTACCATTTCGGGCCCGCGTCCGGCGCCGAGGAACTTGCATCCGTCGTCGCCTACACGCGCGGCGACCGTTTCGCGCCGCTTCCCGGTTACCGCACGTTTTCCAGCCACTACCATGTCGAGCACACCCTCGACCTTTTGGCCCGCCGTCGCGCCGACGGTGACAACGGCCTTCCCGAGAGCCTGCGTGTGCCCGGCTTCGTCCGCGCCTTCCGCGCCGCCGGCATCGACATCGTGCATCTCGCCGAATTCCACAACGGCCAGACCCCGCGCCTCGCGACCGAGCCCCGCCTCGCCCAACTCCGCCTCATGCACGCAGAGTGCGCGCGCTTGTCCGACGAAAAATTTCTCCTCCTGCCCGGCGAAGAACCCAACGTCCACCTCGGCGGCCACTGGATCAGTTTCTTCCCCAAGCCCGTCCTGTGGGTGCTGAATCGCCCCGCCGAAAAACCGTTCGTGGAAACCACTCCGGCCGGCGAAACCGTCTACCATGTGGGCAGCCCCGCCGATGTCCTCACGCTGATGCAACGCGAGCGCGGCCTCATGTGGACCGCGCACGCGCGCATCAAGGGCTCGATCCCGTTTCCCGACGGCTATCGCGAAACCGAGTTTTTCAAGTCGCCGCATTTTCTCGGCGCGGCCTGGAAGGCCATGCCCGCTGACTACTCCCGCGACACCCTCGGCTGGCGCGTGCTGGACCTCCTCGACGACATGAACAACTGGGGCACCGACAAACGCGCCCTTGGCGAGGTCGACGTTTTTAAAATCGAGCCGCATTCCGAACTCTACGGCCACCTCAACGTCAACTACCTCAAACTCGACCGTCTCCCGCGCTTCGCCGACGGCTGGCAACCCGTCCTCGATGTCCTCCGTCGCGGCGAATATTTTGTCACCACCGGCGAGGTGCTCGCCGCCGATACCGCGCTCGTCCGCCGCCCCGGCGCCGCTCCCCGCCTCACGGCGCAGCTCTCCTGGACGCTCCCACTCGCCTTTGCCGAAATCGTCGCCGGCGACGGCCACACCACCCATCGCCGCCGTATTGATCTTTCCGACACGCGTGCCTTCGGCCACCGCGCATTCGAGGCCACACTGCCCGACGCCCCCGGCCTGCGCTGGGCTCGTCTCGCCGTGTGGGACATCGCCGGCAACGGCGCCTTCTCCCAGCCGCTCTCACTCCCGTAGCCGCTCACCGCCACCTAATTCCACTCCGCAATTTCCAACCCAACCCTCCCATGAAAATTCTGATTCCTTTGCTGTTACTCGGTGCCGTTCTCACCGCCCCCCACTCTCTCGCCGCCGAACCAAAACCGAAAACGGTCGTCACGATCGAAGGCGAAAAATTTCACATCAACGGCCGCCCCACCTACGCCGGCCGCACGTGGAACGGAAAAACCATCGAGGGCCTGCTGATGAATTCACGCATGGTGCAGGGGATCTTCGACGACCAAAATCCCGAGACGATCTCCCGCTGGGCCTATCCCGACACGGGCAAGTGGGACGCCGAGCGCAACACCCGCGAGTTCCTCGCCGCGATGCCGGTCTGGCGCGCGCACGGTTTGCTCGCCTTCACGATCAATCTCCAGGGCGGCTCTCCCGAGGGCTACTCCGCCAAACAGCCGTGGATCAATTCCGCCATCCGTCCCGATGGCACACTGCAGCCCGCCTACCTCGCGCGTCTGGAGCGCATCATCAACTTCGCCGACGAACTCGGCATGGTCGTCGTGCTCGGCTATTTTTATTTCGGTCAGGATGAACGTATCACCGACGAGGCCGCCGTCACCCGCGCCGTCGACCACGCCACCCGCTGGGTCCTCGATCACGGCTGGCGCAACGTCATCATCGAGGTGAACAACGAGTGCAATGTCCGCTACGATCACCCGATCCTCCAGCCCGCCCGCGTCCACGAGCTCATCGAGCGCGTGAAGGCCGCCCGTTCCCCCGCCGGCCACCGCCTCCTCGTCAGCACGTCTTACGGCGGCAACACCGTCCCCGCCGAAAACGTCGTGCGCTCCGCCGATTTTCTCCTCCTCCACGGCAACGGCGTCAGCGAACCGAAGCGCATCACCGAGCTGGTGCAGCTCACCCGCAAAGTCGCCGGCTACACCCCCAAGCCGATCTTTTTCAACGAAGACGACCACTTCAACTTCGACGTGCCCGTCAACAATTTCACCGCGGCCGTCGGCGCCTATGCGGGCTGGGGCTACTTCGATTTCCGCATGAAGGGCGAAGGCTTCTCCGCCGGTTACCAGAGTATCCCTGCCGATTGGACGCTCAGCTCCTCGCGCAAAGCCGGCTTCTTCCGTCTCCTCGCCGAAATCACCGGCCACACGCCTGCCGCGCGCTAGCCCGCCGCGCCGTCCTGCGTTTGCCTGCCGATATGCCATCCGCCATCGCCCCCGACGTCCTTCTCATCGGCGGCGGCGTCATGTCCGCGCATCTCGGCGCGATGCTCAAGCGGCTCGACCCGCGTCTCTCGATTCACGTCTACGAAGCGGCCACCGAACTCGCCGCCGAAAGCTCCGACGGCTGGAACAACGCCGGCACCGGTCACGCCGGTCTCTGCGAACTCAACTACACGCCACCGCCCGCCACCCCCGGCGCGCCCGTTGATGTCTCCAAAGCCGTCGAGATTTTCGCGCGCTTCGAGCAATCGCGCCAATTCTGGAGCTATGCCGTCGCTCACGGTCTCGCCCCGCGCCCCGCCGATTTCATCCGCGCCGTGCCGCATCTCAGTTTTGTTCGCGGCGCCGCCCAAGTCGCTTTTCTACGCGCCCGCCACGCCGCGCTCGCTGCGCATCCGTTCTTTCGCTCGATGGAGTTCAGCGCCGACCGCGATGTCATCCGCCGTTGGGCGCCGCTCCTCGTCGATGGCCGCACCGACGACGCACCCATCGCCGCCACCAAGATCGACGCCGGCACCGACGTGAATTTCGGCGAGCTCTCTCGCCAACTGCTCGCGTGGCTCGGCGCTCAGGAAAACTGCCGCGTCATCACCGGCCATCGCGTCACCCAACTGCGCCGCGCCTCCACCGACTGGGAGCTCTCGGTGCGCGACTCCGCCTCGGGCGAAACGCGCGCCGCTCGCGCGCGCTTCGTTTTCCTCGGCGCCGGCGGCGGCACACTTCCTCTCCTCCAATCCTCCGGCCTCCCCGTCGCGCACGGCCTCGCCGCCTTCCCCATCGCGGGCCAGTGGCTTGTCTGCGAAAACCCCGCCGTCGTCTCCCGCCACTTCGCCAAAGTCTACGGTCCGCCTCCGCCCGACTCCGGCGCCCTCGGCGGCCCGCACCTCGATGTCCGCCATCTCCACGGGAAACGCGTGCTTCTCTTCGGTCCCTTCGCGACGTGGACCACAAAATTCCTCCACCGCACCGGCCGCCTCACCGACCTGCCGGCCTCCCTGCGCTCCGACAATCTCTCCACGCTACTCCGCACCGGCCTTCACAACCGCGTGCTCGTGCGCTTCCTCGTGCGCGAAGCCACCCAGCGCATGGAGACTCGCCTCCGCGCCCTCCGCGTTTTCTACCCCGAGGCCGATTCTGCCGACTGGCGCCTCGTCGATGCCGGCATCCGCGTGCAGGCCCTGAAAAAATCCGACGCCGGCCGCCTCTCCTTCGGCACCGAAGTCGTCACCGCTCCCGACGGCTCCCTCGCCGCTCTCCTGGGTGCCTCGCCCGGCGCCTCCGTCTCGGCCAACATCGCGCTGCAAATCATCCAAACCTGTTTCCCGGAAAAACTCCGCGCCCCCGAAGGTCACGCCCGCATGCAGGCGATGATTCCGACCTTCGACGTCGACCTCGCCTCACCCGCCGCCACCGCCGACCACGCCCGCCGCTCCGCGCAAATCGACGCGCTGCTCCAACTGCACCACCCTTCATCCACGAAATAATTTCTCGTTCCCTCTACGCCACGAGCGGTGCCACCGCCTGACGACGCGAGCCCGACTTGGCCGTGCCTCACCGCTCGCATCGATCCCAAACCCCAACGCCTGCCTCGTTCGGCCGTCCGCACCTCCGGAGCCAACGCCGCCGACGCCAACCTGGCCTTCCATTCCGGAAACCTGATCACCTGCAAATCCTACGGAGGGGTGCGGTAGTCGACAAGGCGACCATTCCACCCGGCTACAGCCTTCCTGGAGACCGCCAGAAGCCTTACCAGAGAGAATAAACGGCTTGAGCTTGAGCGACTTGCCGATCTGCCTCTCACCATGCAACCCCGCCCAGTAAGGCAATCGAGTAAGGGCGAATAACACTGTTCGGCAAAACATGAAAGCGTTCTGCTTCACCGACAATCTGGACATAGTCAGCGACACCCCGATTAGGGTCCGCGCCACGATTACGCTCGTCCCTCAAAAGGACGGAGGTCGGCACGGTCCTTTCACGAAGGGTTTTCGCCCGAACCACAATTTCCAAGGTTCCGATGATCGGTTGTTCTTCATCGGCCAGATTGAAGTCGAAGAGAATGAATGGGTGTATCCCGGCGAGACTCGTGAGCTATTCGTGACTTTTCTGAATGCTCGCGGCCTTCGAGAGCTTTTGATTCCCGGGCGTATTTGGCGCATTCAAGAAGGGCCAAAGCTTGTCGGCACCGGCACCGTGATTTCCGTAAAATGAAAAGGCCGAATCGGGTAGCCGGGGGGTAATTAGCCCCCGGCCCCCACACCACCGGACATGCGGGTCCGCATCCGGCGGTTCCGAAGTGTCTACCTCTCCGCGGCCGTCACCGGAGCTTTCGGCTCCGGCTTCGGCGGCGACAGGTAGTGATCGGCGACCCAGAGCGCCGGCAGGTCCGGCACCCGTTGCTGCTCCAACCCTGATTGTGACTTGCGTTGACCGCGGTCTGTCTCCGCCGCTCGCGACCGCGCCCCTGGACCGGCTGCAAACGCCAGCTTCAGTTGACAAGTCGCCGCGGTCTCCGCGGTCCTACTCGGTTCGGACCTTCGCGCGGTCGTGAGACCCTCTGGGGCTTTCGGCGCACCCCACTTGGGGTGATCGCTTACTCCCAGCTCGCAACTGCGCGCGTTACTACGACCTCTGCTGACTCCTGTCCGCTCCCCGCCTGTGTTGCCAAAGACGGTGCCGCGCAGGCGCTCGCGCGCCGCGCTGCGATTCGGACAGGCCTCCCCGGGTAAGGGCCGTGACCTTCGCGGCACAACCCCGGACTCTACCTGCGTCGCTGATACCGGGACTTCGTTCTGTCGTGCGAACTCGTCCGCGCCGCCGGCCTCACAGCCCGTTTCTGTTCGTGGGCTCGCCGCTTTAACTCCAGCTAGGTTCCACACCGTGCCTCGCGGGCCCGCAGTTGCTTTCGTCTAATGCTTTTACTTTCATTTTGGTATCTTGCATCGAGGACTTTCACCTCGTCAGTTCACTCCCATGCCGGGCACACTCCAGCCACCACAGACAACGAGCGGGCTGCGCCTTTTCTGTTTTTCATGATCCGTCGTCCGCTCGTGTCTGAGCTATAATGTCTGGGCAAAAAAAGAAAGATGACCATTCGAGACGCCGTCCTTTCTGACGCAGCGGAGATCGCGCGGTTGACCGCCGAGCTTGGTTACGCGACGAACGAGGAAGAGATCGCTGGTCGTCTCTCCCGTTTCGGGGATCGGCGGAAGCATGTCGTGCTGGTCGCGGTCTTAGAAGAGAAGATCGCAGGGTGGGTTCAGGCGCAGGCATCCGAAGTATTGGAGTCCGGTTTCAGAGTGGAGATCGTTGGTCTCATCGTGGCCGAAAGGTGCCGGCGACGTGGCGTTGGGCGTCGTCTTGTTGAAGAAGCAGAGCGGTGGGCGATCGAGGTCGGCGCACCGGCGGTCGTAGTGCGGAGCAATTCGAAGCGTGTTGAGAGCCATATTTTTTATCCTGCTCTAGGTTTCAGTTCGTCGAAGACGCAGGCTGTCTATCGGAAGCTCCTGAAAAAAGAGCTCAATCGGGTAGCCGGTGGTAATTAGCCACCGGCCCCCACACCACCGGACATACGGGTCCGCATCCGGCGGTTCAGTTGTGTTTACCCCTGCGCGGCCGGCACCGGAGATTTCGGCTCCGCCTTCGGCGAAACGGCCGGGCCATCTTGCCGGCGGGCCATCGGGTCAGCCCCTAACCTGTGTGGTGAATCAACCCGGTTGCGGGAAATCGTCGCAAACATGATGCGCCGCCCCCGTTCCCACTACTCCGCGCAAATGGGCGTCGTGCTCCACTTGCACACCGCTTGACTGCGCCGCGCCCTTGCGCGCGAATCTCGCCGCCCCTTTTTTCTCTGCGCCTTCCCCCAGCGCATTCGCCGCCCTCCCACTTATGAAACTCGCCGTTCCCTCGTCCCCTTCCGCGCTCCGCCTCGCCACCCGCCTCGTCCTCGCGCTCTTCGCCGTCGCGACACTCACCGCCCTCCGTGCCGCCGAACCCAAACCGCCCGCGGGTTTCCGCGCTCTGTTCAACGGCCACGACCTCACCGGCTGGCACGGCCTGAACCCGCACGATGTCGCCAAACTCACCGGCGAAAAACGCGACGCCAAGCTCGCCCAGATGCGCGCCGAGTTCGCCCAACATTGGCGCGTCGAAAACGGCGAGCTCGTCAATCCCGGCACCGGCCCCTACGCGACGACCGACGAATCGTTCGGCGACTTCGAGCTGCTCATCGAATACAAGACCGTGCCGAAAGCCGACAGCGGCATCTACCTCCGCGGCCAGCCGCAGGTGCAGATCTGGGACAAAAACCAAATCTTCGATCCGAAGAAACCCGACCGCCGCCCGCACCTCGGCTCCGGCGGACTCTTCAACAACACGCCGAAAACCCTCGGCCGCGACCCCATCTTGGCCGCCGACAAACCGTTCGGCCAGTGGAACACCCTGCGCATCCGCCAGATTGGCGCGCGCGTGTGGGTCACGCTCAACACCCGCCTCGTCGTCGAGGGCGCCCCGATGGAAAACTATTTCGAGAAAGGAAAACCGTTTCCCGCGCGCGGCCCGTTCATGCTCCAGACCCACGGCGGCGAGATTCGCTGGCGCGCCATCTACGTGCGCGACATCCCCGCCGACGAAGCGCGCAACGCGCTCGCCACGCCAACGCTGCCCAACCCCACGCTCTACGACGTCGCCTACGGCCCGCACCCGAAGCAGCTCATCCATTTCTGGAAGGCCGACTCCGCCGCGCCCACTCCGCTGCTGCTCTTTATCCACGGCGGAGGTTGGCAAAACGGTGGCCGCCTCAGCGGGCTCAGCGCGATGCTGCCCGAAATGCTCAAACGCGGCATCTCCGTCGCGTCCGTCGAGTATCGCTTCATCGCCGAAGCCACCGCCGACAAAATCTCGCCGCCCGTCAAAGGCCCCCTCCACGACGCCGCGCGCGCCCTCCAGTTCATCCGCAGCCAGGCCGCCGCGTGGAACCTCGACAAAACCCGCATCGCCGCCAGCGGTGGCTCCGCCGGCGCCTGCACTTCCCTCTGGCTCGCGTTCCACGACGATCTGGCCGATCCCACCAGCGCCGACCCCATCGCGCGCGAATCCAGCCGCCTCCTCGCCGCCGCCGTCAACGGCGCTCAGACCACGCTCGACCCGCAGCAGATGAAAGACTGGACGCCCAACAGCACCTACGGCGGCCACGCCTTCGACCTCGGCAAGTTCGACAACTTCCTCGCGCAGCGCGCCACGATTCTGCCGTGGATCGCCGAGTATTCGCCCTACGCGCTCGTCACGCGCGACGATCCACCCGTCCATCTCTTCTACTCCGTCGCACCCGCCCTCGGCCAACCCGCCAAAGATCCGACGCACACCTCCAACTTCGGCGTAAAACTAAAAGAGCACTGCCTCGCCAACGGCGTCGCCTGCGAACTCGTCTACCCCGGCGCCCCCGGCGTGAAACACGCCACCACGCAGGACTACCTCATCGCAGTCCTCACCGCGCCGAAACGTTGAGCCGCCCTAGCCTCTCCGCAACCCGATGAACTTGCGCCTCCTCGCCGTCGTCCTTGGTGGCACCTTCGCCATCGCCGTCGCCGCGCCCGCCTCTGAAAACGCCGCCCTCGCCCGCGCGCTCACGTTTCACGCCTCGTTCGACACCGGCCTCGCCGCGGATTTCTCGCGCGGCGAAAAAATCTGCTACGTCCGCACCAAGACCGGCCTCGTGCCCGCCGCGCTCAACGACGACGTGAAGCTCGCCCCCGGCGCCGGCCGCTTCGGCGGTGCGCTCCATTTCCCCAAAAGAGGCAACACGCGCCCGCTCTTCAAAGACGGCGGCGTCCTCGGCTACAACGCCACGAGCTGGTCCGCCACCGTCTCGGTCTGGCTCCGCCTCGATCCCGACAAGGACCTCGAGCCCGGCTACTGCGATCCCGTTCAGATCGTCGGCGACGACGGCAAAAAGGGCTTCATCTTCCTCGAGTGGTCGAAGGACGAGACACCGCGTTTCTTCCGCTTCGCCATCCGCCCGCTCCAGCACATCTGGGATCCAAAGAACGTCGGCTGGGGTGCACTGCCCTTCGAGCAGCGCCCGATGGTGCAGGTCGCCCGCGCTCCCTTCTCTCGCGACACGTGGACGCACGCCGTCTTCACGCTCGAAAAAATCAACGACAAGTCCGCCAAACCCGCCGGCCGCCTCTGGTTGAACGGCAAACTCCAAGGCGCGATCGAGAACTGGGACCTCACCTTCGACTGGAAATCCGACGCCGCGCAACTCGTCCTCGGCGCCGCCTACGTCGGTCACCTCGACGACCTCGCCGTGTTTGACCGCGCGCTCACCGACACCGAGGTGCGCCAACTCATGGCTCTGAAAAACGGCGTCCGCGATTTGCGGCCGTAACACGCGGCCGTAGCACGGTGCTTGCCTCGCCCCGCGGGCGAGCGATGCTGCGCGCACCCCGCCCCATGCATTCAATCCTTCGCGCTCGCTTCGCGGCGTTATTGTGTAGCGTCGCACTGTTCGCCGCCACCGCCCAGGCCGCCACCATCACCGGCACCGTGCTCCACACCGCCCGGGGCGAATACCTCGCCAACGCCGAAGTCCGCATCGCCGGCACCGACCTCACTGCGATCACCGAGCGCGACGGTTTCTTCCGCCTCGCCGGCGTCCCGGCCGGCACGCACACGCTCGTCGTCACTTACACCGGCCTGCGCTCCGAGCGTGCCGCGATCACCGTGACCGCCGACGCCAACGCCCGCCGCGACTTCGAACTCGCGCCGCTGGTCGCCGAGACCGCCGCCGCAACCGGCGCCCAAAAACTCGACGCCTTCGTCGTGCGCTCCGAACGCGAGGGCAACGCGAAGGCCCTCATGGAGCAGCGCCGCTCGATGAACCTCACCAACAGCCTTTCGTCGGATGTCTTCGGCGACGTCGCCGAGGGCAGCGTCGGCGAATTCCTCAAAAACGTCCCCGGCGTCGACGTCGACTATGTTGGCCCCGATGCCCGCGGCCCTCGCCTCCGCGGCCTCGATCCGCAATACGTGGGCGTGAGCGTCGACGGCATGACCCTCGCCAGTGCCGACGGCTCGCAGGCGCTCGGTGGCGGCGCGCGCTCGTTCAGCTTCGATCAGGTCTCCGTCAACAGCCTCGACCGCATCGAGGTCAACTACACCACTGGCGCGGACCAAGACGCCGATTCGCCCGCCGGCACGATCAACCTTAAAACGAAGCGCGCCTTTGAACGCAAAGGCCGCCGCCTCTCGTGGCAGGTCAACGTCATGGCCAACGGCGACCGCTTCGACTGGCGCCGCAGCTACGGCCCGAGCGATGTGCGCACCCACAAATTCCGCCCCGGCGCCATCCTCGAATACTCCGACGTGTTTTTCGGCAACCGCCTCGGTCTCGTGTTCAACCTCAGCGAGTCCAATCAATACGTCGTCCAGAGCCGCGTGGACATGACCTACAATGCCGCGCCCACCGCCGCCGATCCGCGCCCGCGCGTCCTTACCAACGTCAGTCCGCTCACCAACCCGCGCTTCACCGAGCGCTTCACGCCGTCTCTCACCCTCGACTGGAAAGTCACGCCGTCCCTCATCCTCTCCCTCAGCGCGATGTATAACTACTTCGACGCCTTCATCGACAGCCGCACCGCCCCCTTCAGCGTCCCCGGCGGCCGCGCCTCGGTCACCGGCGACGGGTTGAACAACTTCACGTTCAACAACGCCCAGCTCGCGCTCTCCACCAACCACGAGCACAAATACGCGCAGACGCGCACCGTCACGCCCAAGTTCGAGTTCCGCCGCGGCGCCTGGCTCGTCGACGGCGGCCTGCACTACACCGTCTCCACCAACCAATACGTCGCCCTCCCGCGCGTCGGCCCGCAGACCATCACCACCGCCGCTCTCACCGGCCTCACGCTCCAGCTCCGTCGCTCCGCCCTCGACGAGGTCGATTGGCAGATCACCCAAACCGCCGGCCGCGATCTCGCCAACCCGGCGAATTTCACGACCCCCCGCATCGGCGACGACATGCGTTTCGCCGAGCAAGAAGTCTATCAGGCCCAGGCCAACGTCCGCTGGACCGCGCCCTGGCGTCTGCCCACGTGGCTCAAATTCGGCACCAAAGTCACCGAGGACTACCATCGCTTCCGCAACCCCAACGCCGCGCTCACGTGGCGCTACGAGGGACCCGGCGGCGGCACCACCGGGAGCTTTGCTAACCTCGCGTTTCCCGACAACCGCTGGGAACTCGCGAACGGCGCCTCCGTCACCTCCCTCTCCGGCTCGCCGCCCGTGTTTCCCAACCGCCCCGGGATCGCGACGCTTTTCCGCGAGCAGCCCGCGCTCTTCACCAACCTCGCGACACCCGCGAATTTTTACACCGCCTACATCGACAACGCCAGTTACATCAAGGAGACGCGTCTCGCCGGCTTCGGCCTCGCCAACGTCCGCCTCGGCCGCGTGCAGTTGCAGGGCGGCCTGCGCTGGGAGGAAAACGAGATCGCGCTCCGCGAGTTCCAGGCGCGCACCGCCGCCGCCGTGCGCGCCGCGGGTTACACCGTCACACCCGCCACCGGCCGCGCCACCACAGTCGAGGGACTCACCTACCAGTTCATGAGCCAGCCCAAGGTCGTGCGCAGCTCGGCCTACGACAATTTCTTCCCCTCCGTTAGCGCCAAGCTGCACCTCAACGAAAACC
>Ga0075163_10010863_pt1 | contig 11877 bp, 11 predicted proteins | sample JI1023141ADNA_FD_71478 | JGI IMG/M metagenome (GOLD analysis project Ga0075163, IMG submission 71478) | Wastewater effluent complex algal communities from Wisconsin, to seasonally profile nutrient transformation and Carbon sequestration -... | ecosystem: Engineered > WWTP > Effluent > Algae... | reverse complement strand
GTTTGAAACTCCACGAATAGTAGAAGGGACAGCAAAACAACCTGATCCACCACTTACAGCAATGGTAATACTAGGAGGTAGATTATATTCTTCATTATAAGCAACACGACTACTCACTCTTGCATTTTTGACTCCATCAGGAACACCATTACGGTTTAAGTCAACAAATGCTCGTGAATTTGCAGGATCAATAAAGACGGCAATTGGTCGTCCTTGGCCAATTGCTTGTTGGCGAGCTAAATTTAGTTGTGCAGCTAAGCCTTCTGCTGAGGCTTTTACTCGATAAATAGATAAAACCCGAGCTAGGTTTGGTATTGTTATAGCTGCTAAAATTAAAACGATTGTTATAACAGCTAAAAGCTCTATAGCAGAAAACCCATTTTTTTTCCTCATAAAGCTCTCCTTATTTTTACTATAAATTTTATTGACTAAGAAAGTTTGCTAGGTAATATAAGTATTTTATGTGAGGTTTAAAAATTAATGGTTTCCTAACAAATTATTACAATTATTATCACATATTTTTTATTAAGATTGTGTTAATTTTTAAGGTTGATGGAAGATTTGTTATATATTGATTTTAATGGTAGTTAATAAATATTTTATTAAGATAAAAACTATTTTTGACTTCACATAATAGTTATGATATATCAAAATATAATTTAGTTTTTCATTTGAATTATAGTTTAATCTTTTAAAGCTTGGGGCTTGAGATAAACAATTAATTCAATTCATTAAAGAGTCAACTATTATCAGGTAGCAACAAGGAAATATTTATGCAATTACAAATTAAACTAATAGAAGAAGATGAAATACTAGACGATGATTTAGAGTTTTTAGATGTTACCGCGATGATGGCTATAGAGGAGATAGAAAAAGAGGAAAAAAGTTTTAAGGCAAGTAAAGAAAAAAAACCTCCTCATACTTTTACTGAGCCTCTTGATTTCAATGCAACACTAGCAGAAATGAGCATAATTGAAGGAAGCGAATTATTAGCTGTTGGTAGTTATGAAATGGCAATAGAGCGTTTTCGTGAAGCAATAAAGTACAATCCAAATAATGAAAATTATCAGACCAAGCTTTCAGAAGCTATAGAGCTTTCTAAAACAAAAAATGCTCCTTTAGCTAGAAATATGACTGGTAAATTAACCAGCAAATTAGACTCATCTGCAATGTTTAAGGAAAAGCCTAGTACAGGTATAGCTAATCCTACTACTCTTAAAGAGACTCAATCAGTTGCTATTAATGCTGCTAATAAAGATATCAAAGGTCTAGAACTTTATGGTGATGAGTCTCTTAAAGAAACACAAGAAGTTTCTATTAATGACACTTTAGCAGAAATGAGCTTTATTGAAGCAAATGATCTATTAGCTAGAGGTGATTATTCTGCGGCAATAGATCGTTTTCGTGAAGCGGTTAAATACTCACCTAAAAATAGCCTTTACACTGATAAGCTAAATAGTATTTTAGCTGAATCAAAAACCAACAAAACAGGTCCATTAAAACCACTAAAAGAAGATGCTTCATTTGAATCATCTAAAGAAGAAAAACACACTAAGCCCTTAAAAGTTTCTGGCAAAAAAGCTCAAGCTATTACTAAAGCTGAAAAAGCAGAAATAGAAGGCCCTATTAGTGTAAATACTAGTAGTAAAGCTAAAACTAGCAAGCATACATTTATAGCTATAGTTGCAACAATGATATTAATTTCTATTGCAGCTTTAACCTATCAATTTAAAACAGTCAGTTTTATATTGGTAAAACAGTCTTACCCTTCAGACCAAGCAAAGCTTAATAAACAGCAATTAGAATTTGAGTGGCAATCTACTGGAGATAGATTTTTATTTGAAATAGAGTATGTAGGGAAACCTATAGTTAAAGCTTATACAGAAGAAACTCGTTATAAATTAACACCTGCTCAAATAAGTAATATACGTCTTAACACTAGTTATAAATGGAAAGTAATTCCTGTAGATGTTAAGGGTGAGCCTGTACCATATAAAACCGAAGAAAAATGGTTTGAAGTTGTACAATAGCTTTTAAATAGTTCAATAAAATAGCTCATCAAGAATTATAGCTTACTAAGAATATAGCTTAGCAAGATGGCTTTATAGTGGACTCTTAAAAAAGCGTTGAAATAAACTAGAAACACTGCTAAAGTAGCTAGCGAGCAAGGTAAAGGCACTCTAAAGGCACTCTAAAAAACACTCTTTAGAAAAAACCATTATAAATTTATTGCTCAAGTTCCTTAAATAATTTGTAATCATATATTTGATTTTAAGGGATCTATAATACACCTATTACAATCCACCTTGATAATCCAGTTATTCTATCTGTGGAACTGTAAACCTCACAGCCTGGTAGTTTATATGGGGGACTTATGAGCTGGGAAATCTCCTCAGAACTTTCTAATTCAATAGTTTTTGACCCTGAAGGACGCGAACACCGTTTGGGTGATAGTTGGCTTAAACAGCCTGTTTTACTAGTTTTTATTCGTCACTTTGGTTGACTACTCTGTCAATATCAAGTAGCGCAGTTGCGCTTAGAGGTTAATTCAATAAGACAAACGGGTGCTGAGTTGGTAATTGTTGCCAATGGTAAGCCTCATCATGCGGAGACTTTTCGTAAAGACTTAAAACTTACTAACCCCATTTTTGTTGACCCTCAACTAGGGACATATAAAGCATTAAAATTAAAGTATGGTGTTTGGAGTACTTTAGGGCCATTAACTTGGTGGAGCGCAATTATTGCTCTTAGTAAAGGCTATCGTAATAAAAAATATACTGGAGATGTTTGGCAACAGGGAGGGACTTTTTTAGTGATGCCTAATGGACAAGTTCCTTACCATTATATTTCTAAACATCCAGGAGATCATCCAAATCCAAAAGATTTTCTTGCCATTCTTAACAATATCTTTAAGCAAGCTAAACTAGTTGGAGAGAAATAATCTATAGACCATTTTAGACTTTGTTGGTCTAAAATGGTCTATAGTCTCTCCTAAAGTATTTTTAACTAACATGCCCACTTGGAAAATGAAAATTGAGTATGATGGAGGCCGTTACTCTGGTTGGCAACAACAAGAAAATGGTCGTACCATTCAAGGTGAATTGCTTAAGGTAGCTAGAAATATTTTTGCTGATAGAGTTGAAATTGGCGGTGCTGGTCGTACAGATGCAGGAGTACATGCCTTAGAACAAGTTGCCCATTTACGTGCTAAAAATAACCTACCTGTAAAAGAATTATTATTTAATTTTAATCAACTACTACCTAAAGATATTCATGTTCTTAATATTGAATTAGCCCCTAGTAATTTTGATGCTAGACATGATGCAATAAGCCGATGTTATCTCTATCAAATCTCTACCCGTCGAACAGCTTTTGGCAAACCCTATGTTTGGTGGGTTAAGGATAGGCTAAACATCAAGCTAATGCAGCAGGCTTGTCAATTACTAGTTGGACTAAAGGATTTTTGTTCATTTTGTGAAATAGAAGAAAATAAATCTACCTTAGTAAAAGTAGAAGAAGCTAGTTTGGCTATTTCAAATAGCTTAATTCTTTTTCGTATCTCTGCTTCTCATTTTTTATGGAAAATGGTAAGAAGGATAGTAGGAACACTTGTTGAAATAGGCAGAGGCAATATTAGAGAAAGCCATTTAATTGAGTTTTTAAACAATTATTCTTCTACACCTGCTATTTGGACAGCACCCCCATCAGGGCTACTATTAGAAAAAGTTCTTTATCCAGGAGATCTAAAACCTAAGCTAATCCACCCAATGGTCTTTGTTTCTTAGAAAATAAATATTATTTAAGAAAATAATTGCTTGCAGCTTAATAGAAAATTAAGGCAAGATGTTTAAAGATGTTTAGACATACTTTTTATTGTCAGGAAATAGCTAATGAAGCAGAAGTTAACAGTAAAAAATGAAGGTTTGCCAGAACGCTGTGAAATTTGCCATAAAGCAGATTATCTAGAAGCAAACAGTACTATTTGTCTTCGCTGCCAAGATATAGATATTCCTATGACTATATCAAAGTTTCACCCTTATAAAGAAGAAGAGCAACTAGATGGCTTTTTCTTTTCCTTTGGTGGTAGTAGAAGAGCAACTAGGGTTGTAGCTAGTTTACTAGCGTTGCTATTTAGTGCTGATATTGTTGGGTTAGCACCTACAGTTTTTTTTATTGGAGGATTTTGTTCGCTATTAGGAGTACAGCGTTTAAGAGACTTAACAAGTACTGCAAAAATCACTAGTCAATCTATTTTAGAATTAGCTCTAGATCTTACTTTAATAGGAGGAGGTTTGACTTGTAGTTATTTTAGTGGTTTACATTTATTAAGATGGATAAGTCTTAGATAATTGGTAGAGCCTATTTTAGCAATCTAGCTATAACGAATAGCCATTACAAATCTCTCGCCTAAAATATTTCCCATAGCACTATAAACCCGTTGTGGGACTTGTAATAAGATATTTTCTTCATCTTCACACCAAAGAGTAGCACTAGCAATATTTTCCCCAAAAAATCCTATACTGCTAATAAAAAATTGTCTTTTAACCCATAAAACACCTAAACCTACTTCTATTCCCATTTTCATTTGAATTTCTTCATCAGCTCGGCTATCTGTTGGAGAAAGAAAAATAGCAATAGTTTGTTTACGTCGATCAAGGGTTTCTACTTCTAAACGATAGCAACCTGACACCAAGCAATAAATCGTATCTGGCATTGATTCAACACTAACAGTTAAAGTATCTCCACGTCTACAGACTAAATAATCTCCAAATTCCATTAATTGGCTAAGTTGTTCTTTTTCTTGTTCGCTGTGAGAATAATAATCTATTACAGAAGCATTTAACCAATCCTCTATATTAGCAGCTCTAGTTAAGAGTCTTGCTTTAGGTAAAGCTTCTTGTTCTGGATCAAACCTAGAAAGAATCTTAATTGCCCTAGATAGGGTTTCTTGACTATTAGTTTTTAATCCATCTCCAGAAACATGTGTCAAAATTACTGAAATATTATCTTCCCCACCTCTTTGTTTAGCTAGCTCTACCATTTCTTTAGCAATTGCTTCTAAAGACTCTGTATTATTAATTATTTCTGCCATATCATCTGTAGTAAGTTTGCCAGATAAACCATCACTACATATCAAAAATAAATCATCTCTTCTTAGTTCAATAGCATTAACTGCTACTTGTAAATATTCTTGTGAACCTATAGCTTGTAATAAAATATTACGATTAGCACTATTAATAGCTGCTTGTGGGGTGATTAAGCCTGAGTCAAGCATAACTTGAATCATTGTTTGGTCAGTAGTAAGTTGTTTAATACGCCCATTACGCATTATATAGGCACGAGAATCACCAATCTCAGCAATATAAGCCATATCACGCTCAATAAGTACTGCTGTAATAGTAGCTCCCATTGCATGTAGCCTACCATCTGCTTTACGTTCTTCTCTTACAATACTATTTGCTTCTTCAATTGCAGCACTAAGTCGACTTTGTGGAGAAAGCTTACGAGGAAGCCTAGGTAACTCACTTTGCATCATATATGTAGTAAGCTTACTAGCTATTTCCCCTCCTTCAGCGCCTCCCATTCCATCAGAAACTGCTATTAATAATCTATTATATTCTACTGGATAACTATGCTCATAGTTATCACTTAAGTATTGTCCTGTATAAGGATCTGATATTAATAAACAATCCTCATTATTGCTTCGAACTAAGCCTATATCTGTAATACCTACTACATTAGTAGTTATAATACCTTGTGTCATAAACTTATTTATTTTACTTTATAAAAATTTAATTTACTAAATAAATAGATTTTATTACTCTATCAATGCTACTTAAGAGCACTATATATTTTACAACTGTGATTAATCAAAAAACACTGACTAATTATTGGTTTTTAATAACCATATTATTACATTCGAATAATCATTTTGTATAGCAAACTTTGTATTTAAGGTTAACCCTTGTTATAACAAAGAAATCTTACTAATACATAAATATTAATGGATATATATTAAGAAAAAGCTAATAAAGCACTAAAGTTTTAAGATTTTTTAACAGAAATACTAAAAGATCTACCATTACAATTTAGCTCAGGGATAGTTACTATTAAGTTACCTTTTAGAACATTATTTTCTTCTACAGAACCAGAAAATTTAACTCTAACCACATTATTTTTTATTTTGCTTTGAAACAAAATTTCTTTCTGATTAACTGTAATTTGATCAAGATTTTCAACAAATATTTCTTTCTTGGCTTCTTTGTTATTAACATCTATTTGTGGAGTAAATCGAACCTGTCCTGTCACAGCGCTACCATATTGATATAAGAGTAAGTCTAATTTTACTTTTTGATCATCAACATCAAGTAGAGTAGTGTAAGTGCCTCCTAGTTGGACACAAGTTAGACAGATTCCTGATTCATAAATAAAGTAATACCCTCCCCCTAATGCAGGAATAATTAAAATCATTAATACTACTATTGCTGGATGTATATTTATTTTACTTAATGGGCTGTTAGCCAAAAAAGCTGGTAACCAACTAGGTGTGTTCTTTTTGCGTAGTTTGCCTGTTGCTCGGTCAGGAGAAATAGACTTTTCTTTTTCCTGTTTAAGAGATTGTGTTTTGCCTTTAGGAGTAGCCAAACCACAACGATCGCACTCCATTAATTTCATATCTAGTTCACTACCACATTTAGGGCATCTCATTTAATGTATCTCCAGAGATAAGATATAGGTAAGCTAGTCTTTCCTTAAAGATAAATTTGATAAACCTTTAGAAACTATTTCTCTCTTCAAGCTTTTTAGTTTCTAAACATAAATTTTTATATTAAATATAATTACTTAAGTTGTAGACAAATTAATTAAGAAAGGTGTTACCAATTATTACAAAATTGCAGGTATTTTACAATATAGACAATAGTCGATTTATTAAAGGGTAAAGATAGCAGTTTATCTAGTGTTAATAAAGTATATGTTTTAAAAACTTAACTCAAAAACAAAAAAATAATTTTTTGTTTAAATTAATAAAATTTTTAGAGATTAAAATTAAATGAGGTAGAAAGTTAAAATGAAGTAGAAGAAAAGTATTGGGAAAGGCGGCGGACGGAGTTGAACCGACGAATAAAGGTTTTGCAGACCTCTGCCTTACCACTTGGCCACGCCGCCATAACTGATTATCAAAGGTTGAAACTTAAATGGCGAAAACAGTTTTTATCTGTCTTCGCCATTTCAGCTAACTTGAGCTAACTTGTTAATGAGAGCGGGAGACGAGATTTGAACTCGCGACTTCGACCTTGGCAAGGTCGCACTCTACCGCTGAGTTACTCCCGCTTAAGACGGGCATAATCTACAATAAACTTTGATTCTATGTCAACCTTTGTTTGGAAAAATTTTTCCGAATTGATAAAAAACTTCCCAAATAAAACAATCTATTAGGGAAAACAAGGTAACCTTTCTTGCCTTATCCTTGAACTAGATAATAAAATTGCCGCTACGCTTAAAATCCTAATTATTCTACAAGGTTAATTCATGTCTACAATAAACCCTCAGGCAAATTCTCCTGATAGACGCAGTTTTCTTGGTATCTTAGGTAGTCTCTTTATTGGTTTAATTGGTCTAATTATGGGTACTGTAAGTAGTTTATATGCTGTATTTCCTACTCTTAGTAGCAAATCTAAAAAAGATAGTTTATGGCATAGCTTAAAACCTATAGACCAAATTCCTGATGGTATAAGTAAACATGCTATTCCTGTCAGCACGCAAACTGGTTGGGCAAACTCACAAACAGAGCAAACAGTTTGGGTAGTTAAAGACAATCAATCATTAGATGTATTTTCTGCTGTTTGCCCACATCAAGGCTGTGCAATTAATCAACAGGCTAACCAATTTATTTGCTTATGTCATATGAGCAAATGGGCACAAAATGGAACAAAAACTGATGGCCCTACCCCACGTAACTTAGATAAACTTGACCACCGTATTACTAACAGTAGTTTAGAAGTTAACTACCAAAGTTTTAAGATTGGTGTATCTGAAAAAATCCCTTTAACTTAGGAGTTTTTGTGGGCTTGATAATTAGAGAAAAGCTGACTGCTGTTATTGAATGGATTGACGAGCGAACAACAATTAAAAGTATCCTGGAAAACCTAACAAAAGAACCTATCTCTGGCGGTTCTCGTTGGGTTTATGTTTTAGGTAGCGGCCTACTCTTTGCCCTAATACTACAATTTATTACAGGTATTTTGTTATTACTCTATTATGTGCCCTCTTCAGATGCTGCACATACTAGTGTGGCATATATCCAAAAAGAAGTTATTTTTGGTAGTTTGATAAGAGGAATTCATTATCACGGTACTAATTTAATAGTAATTTTAACTGTGCTCCATACAATAAGAACTTTTTTTTGGGGTTCTTATAAAAATAAAAGAGAGTTAGTTTGGATAGTAGGTATATTACTATTATTTGTTATTCTAGGATTTGCTTTTTCTGGTTATTTACTCCCTTGGGATAATAATGCATATTTTGGAACAGCTGTAAGACTTGGGATTATCTCTTCAATCCCTATTATTGGGACTCCTAGCTCAGAAATTATATTAGGTGGAAGTAGTATTTCAACTCTAACTCTAACTAGGTTTTTTACTCTTCACATAGGAGTTTTACCAGCAATTCTCTTTATTTTTATAGCAATACATTTGTTTTTGATCTTTAGAGCTAAACATGCAGGAGACTATAAACCTACCACTACTATAGAAAACTTTTATCCTAACCAGTTTTTTAAAAATAGCTGTTTTGCATTATTAATATTTATAATTTTGTCTTTACTAAGTTATTTCTCCCCTGCCCTATTAGAACCTGAAGCTAGCCCCTCTAATACTACTTATATTGCTCGTCCTGAGTGGTATTTTTTATTTCTCTTTCAACTATTAAAGTTTTTTCCTGGTAATTTAGCATTAATTCCAAAAATCCTTTTACCAGGTTTATTATTTACCCTTGCTTTTTTACTTCCCTTTATAGACAAAAGCCCAGAACGTAACCCTTTTAAGCGCCCTTTTGCTATTGCTAGTATTTCTTTTTTATTACTTGGAGCTATTTTAATTGGTTCAATGGCAGTATGGGAGGATCGCAATAACCCAACAGTTAAAGCACAATTAGAGCGTCAAGCTAGTGAGAGCAAACTTTTTCTTAAATCCCCTTTTACTCCTAAAACCATAGGTAAAGCCATAATACCTCAAACAGAACCAACCAAGCCTCCTCCTAATATTTATCAAATGAAATGTGCTCCTTGTCATGGTAATAATGCAGAAGGTCAGGTTGGGCCAAATTTGCATAACATCTATCAAAAAGAAAAACGTAGTCGTGAGGATATTATTAAACTGCTTCAAGATCCTAGTAGCTATGGTCTTGCCCCAACTATGCCAGTATTTAGCGATTTATCTGACCAAGAACGTCAAGAATTAGCTGATTGGATACTCTCACTTAAATAGTTTTTAAAATAGCCCTTAAAATGGCTCTAAAACAGCAAATAGACGCTTAAAAATTGGCTATTAGACTAGACTATTAGACTTAGAGAGAGCAAAAGTATAAAAATATAAAAAATAATTATTTTTATTAATAAAGCATGAAAGAAACTTCATCATTTTTTTCAAATTATAAAGCACAACCTCGTGGACGTCGCTTAGATCGTTTTGCTTGTCCTCAAACAATAATCGAGTTACTAGAAAAACTTATTGAGAAGATAAATTCCAAACTAGCTAGTTATATTTCACTAGATAATATAAAAAATAATAACTATGAAGTACTAGTACATTTACTACAACGAGGAGCTAATTATCTACGTTCAGGAAGCAAATCTAAACAAAGTGGGAAAAATGAAAAAATTCCTGATTATGTCCTCTTACAAATTGTAGATTTAATGACTGAAATTTTGGTCAAGGAGAGTCAAGGACGTATTTCTTTTCGTACTTTTACAGATAACTATCTACGTATTTTAAGCTGTCCTAATGATATAAAAAAATGGTTGGAAACAGGGGAACTTACACTTTTTGAAGCACTTCAACTAAAACGATTAAGTGCAGAAAATTTATCTGTTAGCCTAGAGCAGGCCGCCATAATCCGAGAAAACCTTTTTGCTCAATGTCGTAAGGAAAAATGGATTATCCAACGTTTGCGTTATGAAATAGATATAAAACTAGGTAAGGCTACTCAAGTAGAAAATCTTGCACCTTCCAATAAAACGACCCCGCCACTTTTTCAAGAAACAAGTTTATTGCTTGATAGAGAGGTTTCTATTAGCCCAACCTCGTTTTTTAATGAACAACTCTATTCAATGATTGAAATGATTAATTCTATTAATTTTGATGAGCTAGAAAAGTCAGAGCAAGAAGCATTATTTACAAGCATAGATAATGTAGTTTTACAGCTACAAAAAATTACTAAACGAAAAACTACTAAACAAACTAAAGTAGAAACCCCTAACTTAGGATTTTTATAACCTATAAGTTAATCTTCAAAAAAACGCTTAAAATACTCTTGTTGGGATAATACCTCAAAAGCATAGCGGCTCCCTGCCATATTTGGTAAATTGCTACGCATTCCATATTCAACCGTTTCTATACCAACAGAATAAGCAGCTAAGGCAAGTTTATTATCATTTTGAAATTTATCTAAACATTCACGTAGGATAGAGCTACCAAAATCTATATTTGAAGCAGGGTCTAGCCCTTGTTGATGGGATTTTAACCAATCTGAATAACGACGATCGTCTATTTGCATTAAACCATAGCCATGACCATTTTTTCCAATGATATTATTTCCACCGCTTTCATACCAAATAACAGCAGCAATTAATGAAGCGGCTAGGTTATATTTTTCTGCTGCTAGATAAATAAACTCTGCCCATTTATCAAATGGAGCAGGCATACTAGGCCGTTGTTGGGATTTTTTTGAATTATCTTCTTGCTCTCTTTCATTAACTTCGTTAGGAATTGTGCCAAAATTTGGTGTAGCTAATTGGGGTTGTAAAACAGGATTGCCCATCATTTGAAATCTAAGCTTAGAAAAATTGTCAAACCCTATTGTAGAAGCGGTAGAAGTATAATTTTCTTTATTACTTTCGGTGTTAGTTTGTTCTTGAGTAGGTTGCCCTTGAGGAAATTTTATTAATTTTCCAGGATAGGTCTTATTTATATCAATAACATCAGGATTTGCCTTTTGTAATTCTTCTATAGATACACCATATTTCTTACCAAGTTCTGCTAGGCTATCACCTAATTTCATTGTGTAATCAGTTGGTACTATATTTTTTTCACCCCCAACCGTTAATTTAGGTATTTTAAGTAAAGATCCAGAAAGCAAAGGATTATTTACCAAACTTGGATTAGCTCGTAAAAGGTCTGTTAAGCCAACTTGAAATTGTGAAGCAATGTTTTCTTTACTATCTCCTTTTTGAGTAGTATAGCTAATAAATCCTAGAACATTTTCTCCTTTAGGGATATTTATCTCCTGTCCTGGGGAAAGTTCTCCAGATAGGCCATTTTGGGAGTTTGCAGCAATTAAGCTATCAACATCTACACCAAATTGAGCAGCAATACTTTCTAAAGTATCTCCTGGTTGAACAATATAACCGTTTTCACTAGTTTGATTTGAATCACCTGTATTTGGCACTTGAGGGAGATAAATTTCCATAAATAAAAATCCTTACACAAGTTAAATTTACAAACACTAAATATAATAGACTAAAAGTAGCTTTACCAACATTACTAGCAATAAATTAACCCAAATAAAAAAGCTCATAAAGTTTAGACTTTATGAGCTTTTGGTATTTTTTATTAGATATAGATATTTTTAGCTTTTATCAGCCCTTGGGCGTCGTACATC
>Ga0075163_10010862_pt1 | contig 11877 bp, 7 predicted proteins | sample JI1023141ADNA_FD_71478 | JGI IMG/M metagenome (GOLD analysis project Ga0075163, IMG submission 71478) | Wastewater effluent complex algal communities from Wisconsin, to seasonally profile nutrient transformation and Carbon sequestration -... | ecosystem: Engineered > WWTP > Effluent > Algae... | reverse complement strand
CTTCCACCGCCTGGCCGCCGCGCTCGCCATCCCCGAGCGGGCCGCCGACGAGATCGTGTTCGACGTCCTGGCCGGCTACCTCCAGTCGCAGGCGATGCGACGGCCGCCCGGAGCGCTGCTCGGCGCCCGCCGACGCCCGGGGTAGCCGGGCGCGCGCTCAGGGCCGCCGACGTGGTGGCAGGCGCGCGCGCGGGGCCGCGGAGAGCGCCGATCGTGGGTGACCGCGGCGGGCCCGCGCGTTCAGGCTCTCGCGCGGTCGCGCGGCGCCGGTCACGGTGCGACGGCTTGCCCGCGGTCGCGGGCTGCGCGCGCGGCGCCGGCTCTCTACGATGAGCGCATGCGCCTCGCGTCCACCGTCGCCACCGTCGCCGTCGCCGCGCTGTCGATCGCGGGCTGCACCGCCGACCCGGGGCCATCGTCCGTCCCGCTCGACGAGCTGCCGGCCCGGCTGGTCGACGCCGACTGCGTCGAGCTGGTGCGGTGCGGCCTCTACGCGACCCAGGACGCCTGCCGGGCCCACATCGATCGCGGCGGCGCGCTGTACGTCGCCGCGATCGCGGCCGGCCGGATCACCTACGACGGCGAGGCGATGGCGATCTGCCTCGCCGCGCGCGAGGCGCGGGGCTGCGACCTGACCAGCGAGGAGCTGCGCCGCGAGCCGCCCGCGTGCGACGCGGCGCTGATCGGCACCATTCCGGTCGGCGGGGCCTGCGGGTTCGCCGCCGAGTGCACGAGCGATCGCTGCGCCATCCCGCCCGACGGCTGCCCGCCCGCCGCGTGCTGCGCGGGGACCTGCGTCGCGGCGCCGCCCGAGGTCGGGATCGGTGAGCCCTGCGGGGCGCAGGGCAGCTGCGGCGCCGACGCGGTGTGCGGGCCGACCCTGACCTGCGTGGCGCTCGCCGCCGCCGGCGCGAGCTGCGCGCAGCCGTGGGACTGCGCGTATGGCCTCGACTGCGTGGCCTCGCTGTGCGGCGCGCCGGCGCGGATCGGCGACGCCTGCCTGCCCGACGACCGCTGCTCCGACCTGGGCGCGACGTGCAAGGGCGGCCGCTGCGTCGCCCGCGCCGCCGTCGGCGGCGCGTGCGATTGGTTCTCGCAGTGCCAGCAAGACCTCGAGTGCACGGGCGGCACGTGCACGCCGATGCCCGCGCTCGGCCAGCCCTGCACCGGCGGCTGCCAGGATGGCTACTGCAACGCCGCCAACACCTGCGAGGCGTTCGCCCCCGACGGCGGCGCCTGCACCGTCGGCTACCAGTGCGCCAGCCGCAACTGCGCCGCCGACGGTCACTGCGCGGCCGCGCTGGTCTGCATCTGACGCGAGCCGGCCGTCGCCCTCGAAGCGGCAACAGCACGCCCCTGCCCTTGCGGGCGCCCTTGACCGCCGCGCCCGCGTCAGTCGACACCGGGCGGCGGTGAGCGCCCATCAGCGCCGTCACCGCATCGACCTTTGCCACGGGGCGCGCGGCCGCCGTGCCGACGGTCGATTCCGGACGCGCTTTCCTCCCCACGCCGGGCCATTCGATGTTCCAGTCGATGAAGGACGGGGACCCCGGTGGGAGGACGCGATGAAGGAGCTGAGGCCAACCGAGGCCGCACATCTCTCGATGGCACCGGGCGCGACCCACCGGCTCGGCGTCGACGACGAGCCAGATGACCGGGCGAGGACGACCTTCCCGGCCGATGGCACCTCGGTCCCCGCGGGCGATGATGACGGGCGGCGGGGCGAGGTTCGCGGCCGGTACGCGGTCGGCGACGAGCTCGCGCGCGGCGGCATGGGCCGCGTCCTCGGTGGCCGTGACCTGCGCTTCGATCGGCCGGTCGCGATCAAGGAGCTCTTGCACCGGACCGACGATGGCCGGGTGCGCTTCGAGCGCGAGGCCCGGATCGCCGCCAACCTGCAGCACCCGGGCATCGTCAGCATCCTCGACGCCGGGGCCTGGTCGGACGGCGCGCCGTTCTACGTCATGGAGCTGGTCACCGGCGCCTCGCTCGACGAGGTCATCGCCGGCCGCACCACGCTGGCCGGCCGACTCGCGCTCCTGCCGCACGTGATCGCGGTGGCCGACGCGCTCGCCTACGCCCACGGCATGCGGATCATCCATCGCGATCTCAAGCCCGCCAACGTGCTGATCGGCGAGTTCGGCGAGACCGTCGTCATCGACTGGGGCCTGGCCAAGGACCTCACCTGCGTCGACGACGCCGAGCTACCCGGTCACGCCGACGCGGCGATGCCGGCCGCCGACCAGACCGCCGCCGGCGCCATCATGGGCACGCCGGCCTACATGCCGGTCGAGCAGGCGCGCGGCGGTGCGGTCGACGAGCGCGCCGACGTCCACGCGCTCGGCGCGATCCTCTATCACGTCCTCGCCGGCGTCCCGCCTTACGCCGAGGCCAGCGCGCGGGCGGCCTTGCACCGCCTGCTCGACGGTCCGCCACCGCCGGTGGCCGATCGCGTGACCGGCGCGCCGGCCGATCTGGTCGCGATCGTGAACAAGGCGATGGCCCGCTCGCCGGCCGACCGCTATCCGACGGCGAAGGAGCTCGCCGTCGACCTCAAGCGGTTCCAGACCGGACAGCTCGTCGCGGCCCATCCGTACACGACCGGCCAGTTGCTGCGGCGCTGGCTCCGGCGCCACCTGGCGGCGGTGGTCGCCGTGACCGTGTCCTTCCTCGTCCTGGTGGCGCTGGGCGCGGTCGGCGTCGAGCGCATCCTGCGCGAGCGGAGCCGCGCCGAGCATCAGAGCCGGATCGCGCTGCAGCAGACGCAGGTCGCGCTGCAGCAGCGAGCGAGCGCGATCGATGCCCGCGCCGGCGGCACCGAGCTGGTCGTCTTCATGATCGAGGACCTGGCTCGCCAGCTCGAGGCCCTCGGTCGGATCGATCTGCTCGACAACGCCGCGACCCAGGTCGATCGCTATCTCGCCGGCCTGGCGGTCGATGACCTCTCGGACGACGAGCTGCAGGGGCTGGTGGTCGCACGCCGCGCGCTCGGCGTGTTGTTCATCTCCCTGGGACGGACGCCCGACGTCCTCGTCCAGGCCCGCGCCGCGCTCGCGGTCGCGCAGCGGTACGCGTCCCGAGCGCCGCCGGGGGATGCGCTGCGACAGCAGCAGGTCGCCGGTGCCCACGACCTGGTCGGCACGGCCCTGCTCGCCCAGGGTGAGACCGAGGCCGGCCTGGCCGAGCACGAGCAAGCCCGCGCCATCCTCGAACGGCTGGCGCGGCAGGCGTCGAGCGTCGATCTCACGTGGGCGCTGGCGCTCAGCGACCAGCGGATCGCCGGCGTGCTCGCGGGGCGAGACACCGACCGCGCCGTCCGCCATCTGCGCGACGCGCTCGCCAGCCTCGACTCCGTCGCGGCGCAGGGCCCGGCCGATCCGTCGCGGGAGCTCCAGCGTTCGATCGCGCACCGGCAGCTCGCCGAGCTGCGGCTCGCGCAAGGCGACACCGAGGCGGCGCTCGACGAGCTCCGGCTGGCGTTGGCGATCGTGAAGCCGCTGGCCGACGCCGAGCCCGCGGATGCTGCCCGCCAGCGCGAGCTGATGTTCTGCTACCAGGGGGTCGGGAAGGCGCGCCGCCGACAGGGCGACCGCGTTGGCGCCGCGTCGGCCTTCCAGGCCGCGTTCGAGATCGCTGACCGGTTGGCCGCGCAGGCCCCGGTCGATGCGACCCGCCGTGGCGAGTTGGTCGACGCGGACCAGTGGCGGGGCACGGTGCCCGGGCAGGGCGACGCCCGCGCCGCGATCACCGGCGCGCGCGCATCGCTGGCCCGAGCCGAGGCCCTGGCGACCCGCGACCCGACCAACGTCGATCGGCAGCGCTCGCGGGCGCTGGCGCACGAGAAGGTGGGCGATGTGCTCCTCCGCGAGCGCGACCACGCCGGCGCGATCGCGGAGTATCGGGCCGCGCTCGCCATCGACGACGCCCTGGCGAAGCAGCATCCGACCGACCCGAGGTGGCGACGGCGGCTGCTGGCCAGCGACCTGAAGCTCGGGGGCGTGCTGCTCGCGCAGGGCGAGAACAGCGCGGCGCTCGCGCGGTATCGAGCGGCGGCGGCGCTGGCCGAGCAGATGATCGCCGAGGACTCGACGGACGTCGGGCTCCAGGCGGACCGCGCCTTCAGCTACGCCGGCGTCGGCGATGCGTCGATGGCGACCCGCGACTGGGGCGGCGCGCTCGCGGCGTATCAGCTGGCGCAGACCATCGACAGCCACCTGGCCGCGCAGGACGCCACCAACGTCGACCGACGGCGCGACGTCGCGGAGGATCACCAGCACGTCGGCGACGCGCTGGCTGCGGCGGGCAATGGCGCCGCCGCGCGCATCGCGTATCAGGCCGGCCTGGACGACGTGGAGCGACTGCGGTCGGCCGGCCACGACGACGTCGAGCTGCGCGCGCTGACGTCGTCGCTGGTCGAGAGGCTCAAGCGTCTGCGCCGCTGACGCGTCAGCGTGGGACGCGGTTCACCGCCGGTGGCGATCGGGTGACCGCGGCGCGCTGCGCGCCGACGCCCCGGTTCGGCCGGGGGGCAGCTTCGGCCCGGCGTCCGGATCGCTGCCCGACGGCGATCGCGCGCGCCCTGCGGCCCGACCGGGGGGCAGCTTCGGGCCGGAGTCCGGATCGCTGCCCGACGGCGATCGCGCGAGGAAACGCGCCGCCGACCTCGACCGGCCGGGCCCGGCGGGCAACGTCTCGCGAGCGGTTTCGCTGGTGGGATCCGGACGTCGATCGTCGACTCGTGTCATCTGGCTGGCTCCCGATGGATGGGCGCGCGCTCGCGGGTGCCGGCTGGGCCGGCCTCGGCGTGCTTCGCGTTCCGGTCGAGACGTAGTTCACGGCCTGTACCAGCCCGCAACCATGCATGCCCTCTTGGCGGCCCGCGCGGATGCGCAGCGGCCTGCGCAGCGACGGGACGACGGATCGGGCCCGGCAGTGGCTCGACCGGTCCGGTCCGATCGTGGAGGTGGGCGCGGTCCCATCGCGTGGGCACGCGCGGCGCCGGGGCGATCCTGCGTCGCCACGGTGGCACCCTGCGTAGCCGGACGTCGCGCCGGTGGTGGCGAGCGGGTTGCAACGCCGCGGTCGCGACGGTGCCCTATCGCCGGTCGGTCGGCTCGTCGACGTCGGGACCGTCGGCCTCGCTGGCGGCCTCCGCGTCGTCGGGGGCCATCGGCCCGGGCGTGGTCCGGAAGACCTTGTGGTCGACACCGAGCTTCTTGCACCACTTCTCGATCGCCTGGCGCGTGACGCCGACCGCAGCCCCCGCCGCCTGGGTGGCGCCCCGATGGTCGCGGAGCAGCGCCTCCAGCCGCTCGCGGGTGAAGGCCAGCGGGCCGGTCGGTCGCCGCGGCGACGCACTCGGTCTGTCCGGCTCGGGATCGGATCGCGAGCCGACGTCGTCGGGCAGGTGCTTGTGGGCGATCTCGCCCTGCTCCGCCCGCAGCAGCGCGAGCTCGATCACCTGGCCGAGCTCGCGGATGTTGCGTGGCCAGTCGTAGGCGAAGAGCGCGCTCATCGCTTCGACGGTGAGGGTGGGCGCGCGCCCCTCGGCGCCGTGACGCGCGAGCAGGCCGCGGATCAGCAGGCCGAGATCCTCCTTGCGATCGCGCAGGCGTGGCAGCCGGAGCGTGTAGCCGACCAGGCGCGCCCGCAGGTCCTCGCGGAACGCCTTGGCCTCGATCAGCGCGTCGATGTCGACGTGGGTCGCCGATACCACCCGCAGGTCGACCGGCTGCGCTCCGGTTGCGCCGACCGGACGGACCTCGCGCTCCTGGAGCGCGCGCAGCAGCATCGCCTGGACCGGCCGGGCCAGCTCGCCGACCTCGTCGAGGAACAGGGTGCCGCCGCTCGACGCCATGACCAGGCCCTTCTTGTCGGACAGCGCGCCGGTGAAGGCGCCCTTGCAGTGGCCGAACATCTCGCTGCCGGTCAGGTCGGCCCGCAGCTCGGAGCAGTTCACCGCCACCAGCGGACCGGTCCGACCCGAGAGCTGATGGATGGCGACGGCCGCCAGCTCCTTGCCGGTGCCGGTGGCGCCCAGGATCATCACCGACGCGGTCGATCGGACCACCTTCATCGCGTCGGCGAAGGTGCGCTCGAGCGATGGCGACATCGTCCGCAGGCCCGGTGGCAGCCCGCGGGTCACCGGGCCATCGGCGCTGACGTCCAGCGGGGTCGGCGCCTCGTCGAGCTCCAGCTCGCGGAACACCACGCAGACCCGGCAGATGAAGATCACGTCGCCGTCGATCAGCGGTCGCTGGCTCGCGCGCACGCCGTTGACCAGCGTGCCGTTGGTCGACCCTCGGTCGATGATCGTCCACCGACCGTCGTCGAACCGGAGCTCGGCGTGCTTGGCCGAGACCGTCGGATCGGGCACGGCCAGCGTCAGGACCTGACGGCCGCGGCGGACCGCTCGATCGTAGACTCGGCCCATGCCGACCGGGCTGCGACGGAGCAGCACCTCGTCGAGGCCGGTCAACCAGTGCCGGCTCGGTGGATCGAGGGGGCGGGTCCCGTCCATCGCCACGATCAGACACGCCGCGCGCTGGCGGCTCGACCCGCTCGGGTCGGACACCGGCCGGACCGTGCTGCCAGGTTCCAACGATTCCATGGTCCATCCCGGGCAGGCCGCGACCGCCGCCGCGGCCGCGTCACCGACGCGCCGGCTTGCCGCGCCCCGGGCCGAGTATCGGCGCCCGACGCGGCGGCTGTCCAGGGGCCGATGACCGCCGGAGCGAGGCTGGTGGTCAATCCGCCGGCAAGCCCGTGGACGGCTCGAAGGACTCACCCCCGGCGGGTCAGAGCTTGATGATCCAGTTGAGCACCAGGTAGGGCTGCAGGTTGTTGTGCGAGGCCCCGCCGCCCGCGTTCTGGATCGAGATGTTCGTGACGCTGGCCGCCGTCCAGGTCCAGTTGCGACCGACGCCCTGATTGCCTGCCTGACTGAAGACCGGCGGCAGGTCGTAGTCGACGGTGTTGGGCACATGGTGCGTGTGGCCCGGATCGTTGACGCCGTGGTTGTGCACCGGCATCTCCGCCGACGTCAGCGTGTGCCGCTCGGCGCCGCCGGATCGGCCGAGGACGTTGCCGGTCGTCAGTCGGTTCGCGCCGCGGTCGGGCTCGACGATCGTCCGGCCCCGTGCGTCGGGGAGGTTGAAGGTCGTCGAGCCATCCCCCGCCCCGTAGGTGGTGCCGATCGCCGCGAACAGCTCCAACGTCCGACTCACCGCCTGTCCATCGCAGAGCATCCAACCGGCCGGGGCCGCCGAGCCCGCGAATGCGACGACCGTCCCCGGCGGCGTGGTGACGCGACGTTCGAGCGCGTTCACGTCGACCTCACTCACATGGTCGCCGGCGAGGCCCTCGACCTGTGCCGACAGCGCTGCCGCCTCGGCCTGACTCACGTGGTCGCTCTCGAGAGCCGTGACCTTGGTTGCCAGCGCGGCCAGGTCGCCCTTGCTCGCGTGATCCTCGTCCAGCGACGTGACCTGGCTTGCCAGGCTGTCGTGGTCAGCCTGGGTCGCGTAGTCGACCGCGGCCAGCGGCTCGACCTCCATACCGCAGCCTCCAGCGAGCACCGCCACCACGATCCCGATCCATCCTCGACGCATGAGCGCCTCCTCTACTCGAAGAAATCCAACCGATGCGCGCGTCGAGCCGACCTCCGGCCCGACGCGATGACGTGATCAAAACCGGCCCTGGACGACAGCGCCGGCGGCGGCGGGGACCAGCACGAGGGCTGGCGACCGGCCCTCGCCATCGCGATGACGCGACTCGAGCAAGTACAGGACGACCGCGCCGGCGGCCGCCGCGCCGGCGATGCCGAGCGTGACGTTGGTGGCCAGGGCCTTGCGCTCCACCGCGTCGATCCGCGCCGCCGAACAGCCGACGTTCGTGTACGCACAATCGTGCACGAGCTCGACGTAGTCGTGCCTGGTCCAGATGCCCAGGCCGAGCCCGAGCGCGCCGACCCCTACTGCCCCCGCGCCGAGCCCCACCGACCCTCGGTGACGGGACCAGAACGTCGGCGGCGCCGCGGCCGGCACCTCGAGCACCGCGGTCACGCCGGCGTCAAGGGCGGGTTCCTCGCCAGCACCGACGAGCTCGACGAGGCCGACCTGCAGATGCTCGACCTTCCCGGCGTCGACCGCGCCGGGAAGGCGTTGTCCTTGGCCACCACCCGCGCGCCGCACGTCGAGCGCGAAGGCGCCAGGCGCCACCCACACCACGGTCGGAGCCGGCTGCCATTCGCCGTCGTCGACTCGCAGCTCGGCCGCCGCGCCCGCGGGGACGACGACGAGGATCCGCCCGAGCACGCGAGTCAGCTCTTGGAGCTGCGCGTTGACGCTCGCGTCCAACGTGACGTCTCGAGGGTCGCTGTCGAGGAACCGCTGGTAGTCGCGGGCCGCATCAGCCAGCAGGCCGAGCTGGAGGTTCGGCGGGGCCAAGCGCGCTTGCGTCACCCGGGCGCTGCCCATCGAGACGAACAGGTTGGGGCTGGGGAAGGCCGCGAAGCCGTTCTCGCAGGCGCGCAGCGCGGCGCCGAAGCGTTGTTCCCTCATGAGCTGGTCGCCGCGCGCCTGGAGGAGCTCGGCCAGGCCCCGCCCTTCTGTCGGTGCCCGTGGTGGCGCCGCGGCCTGCGGGTCGGGTCGGGCTGGTTGCGCCCGAGCGCGATCGGCAACGCCGAGCGCGGCGATGAGCACGAGGGGCGTCACGACGTAGGGTCTGGGCATGGTTCAGAGCTTCGTTGCGAGGGGGAGGTTGCTCCGGGGCGTCTCGTGCGCTGGCTCGTCGGTAGTCCGCGGACCCAACTGGCTCGCTGCCGCCGCGGCGGGGCGCGCGCGACGCGACACCTCGCGACGCGGACGGTCTGGCCGACGGCCGTGCTCGCCAGCCGCCGATCGAGCCACGTCGCGAGGCCAGTCCCGCACCCGGTTCGTCGCCGGGGTCGACGACCTCCCCGCCGCGGCGCCGCGCGTCACGACGCTCGCCGAGCGCGGGGCGCCATCAGGCGCGGGCACGGCGAAGGTGGCCGTCGGGCTCGCCGCACCAGAGGCCGCCGGCGTCGATGGGATGTCCACCTTCGTGGGCCGCGCCTCGGCCGTCGTGGTCGGCGCCGCCGCCGCGCTCGGACCGACGCTGTCCGGCACATCGCCCGCCGGCACGGACGACACCTCCCCGCCGGCGCGGGTCGACCGCTGCGCGACCGCGAGCACGCAGCCGATCGCCACGGCGCCGGCGAGGACCAGCGCCACCAGCGCCCGCGGCGTCGCCAACCAGCCGACGCGGCGAGCGCGGACCGTCGTCGGCGAGCGCGGCAACGCGAGCGAGAGCGTGGTCGGCTGCGCCGCGCGCGGGTCGGGACAATCCAGCACCGTGGTAGCCCGCGCCTGCGGCTCGACCGCGCCGCGCCACGCGTGGCCGTCGATCGCGTCCAGCAACGCCCGCGCCGATGGCATCCGATCGTCGCGCCGCTTGGCCAGGAGCGCGCTCACCAGCTCCTCGGCCCGCGCCGAGGCCGAGGGCACGCACGCCCTCAGCAGCGGCGGCTCGCAGTGCTGCTGCGCCGCGAGCATGTCCTCGACGCTGCCATCGAACAGCCAGCGGCCGCTGAGCAGCTCGAACAGCACGCAGCCGAGCGAATACAGATCGGCGCGGTGATCGACCGACCCGACGCCTCGGCATTGCTCCGGCGCCATGTACCGCGGCGTCCCCAGCACCATGCCTGCGACGGTGACGCCGACCTCGGTGCGCGGCCCGGTCATCTTGGCGATCCCGAAGTCGAGGACCTTGACCCGCTCGCCACCGACCGCCGCATCGTCGGGAACCAGGAAGATGTTGTCGGGCTTGATGTCGCGGTGCACGACGCCCGCGGCGTGGGCTGCCGCCAGCGCACCGGCGATGCCGCGGACGATCGCGAACGCCTCGGCCTCCGCCAACCTGCCGCGGGCCAGGAGCCGATCGGAGAGCGACTCGCCCTGCAACAGCTCCATCGCGATGTACGCGCTGCCGTCGGCGAGTTGGCCGACGTCGAAGACCTCGATGATACCTGGGTGTTCGATGGCGCTGGCCGCCCGCGCCTCGTTGAGGAACCGGGTCACGGTCGTCCGATCGGTCGCAAGCTCGGGGGCGAGCACCTTGATCGCTACCGCCTGGCCGATCAGCACGTGCTCGGCCCGGTAGACGGTGCCCATGCCGCCAGCGCCCAGCACGCCGACGATCCGGTAGTTGCCTACCTGCTCTTGCATCGTGCGACCGCTCTTCGCAAGCCACGGGCCAGCGACGACCGACCGGCGCACCCCGTCGCGCCGCTGCTTTCGCGATAGGGGTCACGTGCGCACCGGGCCGCCACGGTTGCGAGTTGCGCGCGGTTGCAACCGGTTGCGCGACCCCGGCGCCGTCCCGCGGCGACCGCGGCGCACCCGCGCGCACCATCTCCCCGCTCGTCGCGCGAGCGGACGCAGACGATCGACGCGGAGACGGCGCCCGCGCTCGCCGAGCGCGATGGCCCGTCCTTCGCAGTGGCGTCGGACCGTTCGCCCACCCGCGAAAGGAGTCCGCCGATGAGCTACGAGCACGACCCGCACGCGCACGGATCCCATCATCATGGCCACGCGCCGCCGCACGGCGGCACGCCCGGCAAGCGCACCCTCACCGGTGCGATCGCGAACCGGCACCCCCGCCCGTCGTCGGCCGCAGGGACGGCTCACGCGCACGACGCGCAGGGACCGGGCCACGCCTCCGGTCGACCCGAAGCGCGGCCGCCGGCCGACGATCCGTTCGGCTTCCACCTGCCGCCCGACGCCATCCCCGCCGACCAGGATGGTGCGACCGAGGACGAGGACCGGGACGAGGCCGAAGCCCACGACGGCGAGATGGACGACGACACCGCGGCGTCGGACCGCCTCGCGCGCAGCGCCGGTGCCGCCGGTCCCCAGGACGGACGGGGCAAGCGCCCGGCGCAGGCCCGGGCCTCGTCACGGCGCGGTTCGAAGACGATCTCGGAGCGAGCCAAGTGTGAGTCGGCGATCTTCAAGACCGACTTGGCGTACCTCGACGTGGCAATGTACTTCCGTTGGGGACGCGGCCGGGTGCTCTACACCCGGCCGACGATCACGCCGACGATCACCGGCAACGGCATCGGCATGCACTGGGAAGGCGCCACCGTCCAGCGCTACTCCTACACTTACAAGGGCAGGCGCCGCGGCGGCCACGCGACGATCGTCCAAGGGAAGTTCCGGCAGGAGGGGGTGGACCCGGTGCCGGGCGGCGATGCGCTGCTCCGCGTATCGATCTACGTCCACTACGACGGCTCCTTCCACATGTCCCACAAGAACGCGTGACCACGGCCCGCCCGTAGGCGCTACTCGGCTTCGTCGGATCGATGGTCGATGCCCAGGGCGCGCATCTTCCTGTAGCGGTGCGAGCGCTCGAGGACGAGGTCCTTGGCGGTCTTGCTGACGGGGTGGTCGTGGGCCTCGAGCGCGGCCAGGATGGACTCGCGCTCGGCGGCCGCGAGCAGGTCCTTGAACGGCGTCAGTCCGTTCAGCGCCGGTCACGGGGGCCGGCCGCGTGGCGCACGGCCGGGCCAGGGTTGGCCGCGTGCGCGACCGCCCAGCCGATCGCGGGGCGGACGGCGCCCGTGTCGGCGTCCTGACCGACGCCGACGAAGCCGCCGTGGAAGGCCATCGGGATCTGCGCGTCCTCGTAGATCCAGTTGAACGGCGCGGTGGCGAGGCCGCACGGGAGATCCCACGGCGCCGGCCCACCGCCGAAGGCCACCTGGTCGGCGGTCTGCCAGCGGTAGCAGGCGGCGTTCGGCACCGCGGTCCGCTGGCCGGTCCGGATGTCCTGCTCCTCGATGTACGGGAGCAACGT
>Ga0075163_10010861_pt1 | contig 11877 bp, 9 predicted proteins | sample JI1023141ADNA_FD_71478 | JGI IMG/M metagenome (GOLD analysis project Ga0075163, IMG submission 71478) | Wastewater effluent complex algal communities from Wisconsin, to seasonally profile nutrient transformation and Carbon sequestration -... | ecosystem: Engineered > WWTP > Effluent > Algae... | reverse complement strand
TCCGACACATCTACCCGAAGTGGCCGGGTAAAGGCATAAGTGGCGCAAACCGGAGGTGAAAAAGAGCTGTAGCTTGTACAGCTGCGCTCGAGGGTAAAGGTATAGTACACATCATTCCCAGTGGTGGAGGGGTTATTTTCATTTCCAGCGCAGGCCACATTGATAATAGAAGGCGAAGATAAACAGCAGTTTCCGGGATTTGTGCCGAGGTCTTTCGGTGTAGTTTCTGTATATCCTTCTGCTTCAGATTGTGCAGGCGCTGCATCTACAAAATTGCTGAGGCCACCCTGTGAGATAATCTCCTTTTGGCTTGTGCTGGTCACCAGCCAGGGTCCATACCAGCTAAGGCCAGCATCAGTTTCGTTTTCGGGACAGTAAATAATGCCCAGTTGCTTGCCGTTGAGTGGGTAGTTCAAAAAGTTTTTATACGGATCGGTTGGGTTGGCTGCATGGTAGTTGTACCGTTGCCGAAGTTCCCGGTCTACCTTCGGGTCCACAGTATTGGAGACAAGTATCCGGTTGTTACCATCCAGCATCAAATCCAGGGATGGTGAGGTTCCATAGGGATTCAGGTCTACCCTGCTACCGGTAATGGAAGAGCCAGAACTGGCATTGGCAACATCGAACCGATATATGCCAGACCATTGCTTTTTGCCGCCTGCGGTAATGGTTTCGTCGTTCTGGTTCACATTTACATACACGAAATTTCCACTGGCATTAAAGCTGGCCCCATAGGAAGAAGCGGTGGAAAGGTCGGGAACTGAAAGCGACTTGAAAGTACTGATTTCGCCTGTTTGGTTATTAAAATCAAACAGTTGCGCATTGCTTCCCGTGCCGAAACCCGTTAAGGGTGCCACATTAGAATAGGTACTCACCAGCATATTGCCCTGTACATTTGATTTGATAAAGCCCGACTCAGATGCGGAAACACCATCATAGTATGTGCTAAAATGAATTCCGTTTTCGCAAATTGCAAATACAAGAAAACGTGTTTCCCAATTTGCAGTGCCTTTTGGGCCCTGGACAATAAGCCAATATTCTCCTGTATTCGACTTGGGCACAACGCATATTTTTTCTCCCACTTTAACGCTGGTTCCAGCAGTCGGTAAACCGGTTGAAGGAAGTGCGGCATTAAAAGTAGAACTACCCATATTCGGGGTAGAGGCATTTATTCCCGTAGTAGAAGCATCTATAGTATGCACCCGTATGCCAGAACCCGTAAAATCTATAGTTCCGTATTTCGGTACTGTGAAGAGATAGTAGATGGGCAAACTTCCCGACCCAGGCTTTTTAATCGCCACTCCATATTGCGAAGCTTCTCCTGCCGACAAAGTATTGTATACCCTCTTATGAAATTTATTCCAAACGGCAGATCCCGAAGCATAAAATAGCAGGTTTCCGTCACTCCCATTTACAGTTACTGTGCCACCGATCGTCTTAATTTTTGTGTTTTCCGCTTCGGCGCTCGTATAAATATCGGTATTGGGCGAATGCAGTGGCGTATCAGACTCTTTCTGGAGAGCGGCCATAGTTCCGAAAACCAGGTTTCGCTTTTCGACCATTCCATCGCCACAGTCTGGATGCACGTAAAAAGTAATAGAGGTTGAAATTCCATTAGTAGGCAGGCCCGTGCCTGTAATGGTCATGGTAATCACGACAGTCCGTTGTGTTTCTGTGTTAAACTGAAAAGTTGTGGGCTGAAATCCAGTGCCGGAGGTTATGGAAACATTCCCGGAACCAAAACCGCCGCTGGCAGACCAATTAATGGATTCGCCAGTAATCCCCGGATTGTCGAACGGTATAATCTCTACGCTGGAATTGACAGAGGCGGAGCTTCCGCAAATAAATTGCTTTGGCGCAGAAAAAATGGCTACCGGACTGGCGCATGCCACACCCCTGTCAATCAAGTTTTGACTGGAGAATATTTCCGGTCTATAGTATTCCAGAGAGTAAGCCAGGCGCTGTTCTTGGCCAGGAGTAAAGGCTTGCGGCTTATCAGCTAGCCTGCAAGCATCAGATGCGTAGTCCATGGTATTGAACACCATAGCTTCCATTTCGCCGGTCGCATAGGTGTATCCAGAACATTTGACAGTTGGCCAAATAGTACCGCTAACATATGTTACCTGATTTAAACATCCGGTTGTAAGGGGGCCTGGAGCCGGAGCCAGACCAGAGACCCAACCTCTGGTTTTTGGAGGAGTGTCTCTAACAAAGTCCCAAAGTACATCTCCGTCTATTTGGTTATAAAACATTCCATTGTTCTGATAGTTTATTGCATCGCACCCACCGTCAAACGGGTGAAATAAGTTTAACCAATGACCAAGTTCGTGAGCAGGTACGGCCCCTTTGCCACTTATTCCACTTTGACTTTCACTACCTAGGGTGGCGTAATCCAGCATTGTTGCATCCAAATAGTTTTGCCATTCTTCGCTTATGTAAAACTGTGTCCATGATGGCGGAAAGGAAAATCCCAATGGATCTGGAATATTTGGGTTAGAATCTACAATATCACAAATAAGTACCCTGCAGTATTGTTTTGGGTGGTAATCCTCAAATACCTGTTTTACCCTTGCCATGAATGTCGTAAAACCGCCATCTGCTGCATAATTGAATTTTGCATTTGTAGTGCTATTGATCCTTAATATTCCTTCTTCACCCGTAGGAAACGGATCACCATTTGGCTTCTTACCGGCTAGGCAAAATTGAATAATAGTAGGTCTTCCTCTATAGAGTACGGGGTTGGCCCCATAAATGGAGTTTACAACCTCAACCGTGCTAGCAATTCTTGCATTGGTTGCATAGGTGTAAACTGCATCTGTTCCATTGTGAAAAATTCCGAATACGATTGGAATTGTGATGATGTCATAGGTAGAAATGGATGAACTAGCTGAGCCATAAGATGAATATCGGGTTTCCTCCGTTTTAACGAAATTCTGAAAAGCAGACTCTTCTGCCTGTAATTTAAAGCCTAAGCTGTCAACATTTTCGATTAGAAATTCAAGAATCGGATCCGTATCATTACTGAGAGGTAAATAATTGACCTCTACCGTATCAACCGCCACACAAGCATTGCCATCTTGTACCGTTACAACAATGGGTTCGCCATATTCAGATACCTGATTGCTGTCGCACAGGGTATTGGCGCAAGTGCCTGTACTCCAGCTGTAGGAATAGGGCTCGGTACCGTTTATTGCGCTTGCAATAGCAATTGCAGGCTCCTCATTGGTAAGGTAAAGTGGTTGGGCCTGCACTCCAAACACCCCCACCGTATCTAACGCTGTACTGCAAACTGCATTGTTTTCATAGGTCCACAAAGCGTAGTAGTAGCCCCCATTTGTGGCATTGAGCAGGGTGGCGTTGGCCTCACCGGTGGCTTGCCAGGGCTGACCCGCTGCCGGGCTGTAGTACCATTGCACCTGCGCACCGGTTCCCACCCGGCCTGCATCGGTGGTGAGTTTGGTGGTTTCGCCCTGGCAAATGGTTTGGCTTAGCGGCTGTTCCGGGTCAAGTATGGTACATGGTGGCGTTGCCATGCTGATTCGGGCATTGCCTACACCTTCCAGCCCATCGTCGTCTATGGCAATGGCCTTTATATCTGTAGAGCTTCCGCCTTCACTGTCGTATATCAAGGGAACAATTGCCGTGTAAGGGCTGGTGCTGTCTATAGAGATGGTATCGGTGTTTACCATAAACACCACATACTGAACCGTTCCGTCTGCATCGGTGGCGGTGGCTTCTACCGGTTGCTGGCCGGGGTAGTACTCGCCCAGATATTCGATATTGGTAATGGCCACCTGTGGCATATAGCGCACGGTTATGTTTCGGCTGTTGCTGGCGCTGCTGGAGGCTCCGTAGCTGTCTATGGCTTTGGCCGTTATGGTTTGGGGGCCGCCGTTTTCGGGTATCCAGTTGGCGGTATATACGCCAAAGCTGTTGGGCATATCGTCTTCGGCTATCTTGGTGCTGCCGCTGTAGAATTCTATTTTGGTAATGTTGTTTTCGGCATCTGTGGCTGTGGCGGCCAGGCTTACGGTTTGGCCGGGATTGTAGTAGCCATTGTTGGTGGGGCTAACCAGGCTACTGGTGGGTGCCGTGTTGATGCAGGTTACGGTAAAATCGTCGGTATACCAGCTGGAACTGATCTGCCCGTTGTTTTCTGCATAGTAGAGCAGATAATAGCTGCCTGTGCTGTCTACGGTAAAGGTATCGGCATAGCTTACAAAGTTGGTGGTGTTGGTCAGGAGCCCAAAATCTTTGAGTAGGGTGCTTCCTACCCTGTCGGCGATAGTATTGAGGGCTACAAACAATTGCCGGGTACCTGTGTGGGTGGCCTTACAGGCAAAAGATACCCGATAGCTGTTTCCGGCCGTAAGCGAAAGGGATATGGCAGTAAAATACTTGATGGCATTGCCGCCTGCTCCATTGGTTACTTGGGTGGAGCGTAGGCTGGGGCCGTTTGCTATACCATATTTGTTCAGGTAATGCCAGGCGAGGGTATCGGCTGCGGGATGGTGGCTCATGGCAGCAGAAAGGCTATCGAAACTGGTGCTGAACAGGGTGGTTTGGGCGGCTGCGGGAATGGTAAAGCCACTTCAGATGCTTACTATAGCCCAAAAAATGCGTAAAAACAGAATAGGGTGTATGTTTTTCATCTCAATATTCTTTTTAATATTACTACATGCCCACAAGCTGAGGATAAATTTTGAACCAACAAAACGGTGGATGAAAAAAAATGAGGTGATTTTATGGTTCCTATTCAGTGGCAAGCCTGCAGCACCCAGCGGCCGGGATGCAGCGGGCGGCGACCGCATGGAAGCCGGTGCGCAGCACGGAAGCGAAGCAGACCCCAACGCAGCCCGAATTGCCGCCCCAAAAAGAAAAAAAATAAAAAAGCCCCTGAAATTCAGAGGCTTTTTTTTGGTGTACCCAGGGTCGGGATCGAACCGACACGTCTTGCGACACAGGTTTTTGAGACCTGCGTGTCTACCAATTCCACCACCTGGGCAGGTTTTGGGGCTGCAAAACTAGGGTTTCGGTTTGGTTTTGCAAGTAAACCGGGCTTTGGTTAGCGTAATTTATTATAATCGATTTCACGATAGCCCAAAACCTGATCGTAGCGGCCCCCTACCGGCCTGAAATACACGAGGATATCGTATCGGTTTTCGGTTTGGTTGTAGCTCCCTTCCAAAAACATTTCGTCGGGGTTGCGGCCCGGCTTTACCACCACGTAACTGTAGTTGTAAAAGCCTTGTTTAATTTTTGCATGGCCGGTGTAGTGGGTTTGGAACTCGTTGGCTTTCATTTTAAAGGCGGGTTTTATTTCCCAATCGGTAAGGAGGCCAAACAGGTACACATCGCCATCGGGTGGCTCTTTGAGGTTGAGGGTGAAGTTTACATCTACATAATCTGCCTCCACACTGCCCCGGCGGGTTTCGAAGTTTTCGATCACAAAGCGGCCGTTGAGGTCTATCCACTGGCTCAGGTTGCGCTGGTTGCGGCTTTGGTCGGGCGATACCTCGGCGGTGGCCCGTTCGTTGGTAAAGGTTACGTTTTCCATATTCTGCCCACGGAAGCGGATGCTGCGCAGGTCGAACCCCCGATATTCGTTGAGGCCTGGAAAAATGTTTTCATTGTTAAAAAAATGATAGTCAAGGGTTTTGTCTTCGTCTCGCAGAAACATGGGCTGTAGGTTGTAGTAGGCATTGTCCCAGCGGCCATTCTGGCGCAGCACTACTTTGATCATTTCTCTGGGGTTAAAAATCTGGTATTCGCCGTAGTTGATGGTGAAATCGATTTGCTGGTGGGTGTATCGCTTGGCGGGGTCGAGTGGAAATTTGGGGTCGATGTTGACGGCTATTTTGCTGTCGTACACCACAAACCGGCGGGTGAGAATGAGGTCTTCGGGGTTGCCACTGCGGTACACTTTTACCACATAGTTGCCCGACACTTTTACTTTGGGAATGGTAAGGTTGTAGTGGATGTAAGGGGTGCGGGTGTTGAGCGAAATTTCGTAGTTGTCTACCGTAAACTCATTGTAGGCCTCCAGGAATTCGAAATCGTTGAGGATGGAGGGCTTCCAGTCGTGGTTGCAATGGATGAGTTTAAAATTGAAGTTGTGGTATTGGTCGCCCAATTCGTCGAACTCGAGCTGGAGCGATTCGTAGCGCTGGAGGTATACCACTGGAAAATCTAAAGGATTTACGTTCGGTCCGGCAACGGGATAAAACAAAACGGTTTGAATCTGAGGCTCGTACACATGGTCGAGCGTGGTAAATTGTTTTTGTGCCTGGCCGTGGGCATTTGCCATGGCAGCCATTACAACCAGGACAAACAGGAGGAGGTGCCGAAAGAATAGCATGAGCAGAACGTAGTGGTTGGAAGTTGTAAAAATAGCAGAAAAGCGGGTTTACCAGTCGCCGCTGGAGCCGCCTCCGCCAAAACCGCCTCCGCCAAAACCGCCGAAACTACCGCCGCCGCTGGAAAAATCGCCCCAACTGCCGCCGCCTCTACGGCCACCGCCACCCAGCAACTGGCCCAGAAGCATACCCGTAAGGAAGCCGCCTCCACCGCCCCGGCCGCCTCTGGAAAAGAGAAAAATAAGAAGGAGAACGAGAATGATGGATAAAAAGCCCCAAGGTGAGTCTCCTTTCTTCTTTTTGTTTTTGGTGTACTGGTACTGGCCCTGGTATTCGCCAGCAGCGGCTTTCGCAATTTCATCGGTGGCTACGGCCAACCCTTGGTAGTATTGGTTTTCTCTGAAATAGGGCTTGAGCGATTCCCGGATTTGCTTGGCGGCCATATCGGTAATGCGGCCCTCCAGCCCATAGCCAACCTCTACCCTTACTTTGCGGTCGTCTATTGCGGCCAGCAGCAAAACGCCATTGTCTTTTTTAGATCCAATTCCCCATTTGAGGGCAAGTTTAACGGCATAGTCGGCCACATCGGCACCATCCAGACTTTTGATGAGCACAATGGCCACCTGGTTGGAGGTAGAGTCTTCGTAGGAAATGAGTTTTTGTTCCAGAGCCTGCACCTCATCGGCCGAGAGCACCCCGGCAAAATCGTTGACCAGGCGGGGTGGATTGGGAGCTTCGGGTATTTGCTGGGCCCGTGCAAAAAGGGCTGCCTGCAACAAAAGCAGCAGCGAAAGGAAAATGGTTTTGGATTTCAATGCGATATGCAACAAGGTAGGTAAATGTCCGTCAAAAGCCGGGCCAATTATCCGAACGAAATATGGTTTGGCAATTCGTCTATGTCGTCGTTTGCCCGTGGAAAATTGGTTTTTAATTGGTTACCGGCCAGTTCTACACCCTCACACAGGCCTTCGATAAAGTGGCCGGCCCTGAATTTGGTTTGCATTCTGATTTTGATGTCGTCCCAGAAATTTTCGGGAACGGTGGTATTGATACCCGCATCGCCCAGAATGGCAAACTTGCGGTCTTCGTAGGCCAGGTAAAACAGTACCCCATTGCGGAGCTTGGTTTTTTGCATTTCCAGGTGGGCAAAAACTTCGGCAGCTCTATCCAGTACATTGCCTGTACAATTTTTTTCCAGGTGCACCCGGATCTCTCCCGATGTTTGGTTTTCTGCTTGTTGGATGGCAGTGGTAATGAGTAGCTGCTCGTCGGGCGAAAAGAAATTGTCGGTCATAATTTCAGGATTTAGCGTACCGAAAGTACGGGTATTGCGGGCATAAAATAAAACCGTTTAGAGGCACAGGCAATCCTTTCTTTTTTCTAATTGCGCCACAAAAAAGTAATGCCTTTGGCCATTGAGTTTTCGTTTGAAATCGTCCATTTACCGCTTCGGTACGAATGGAAACTTTCCCGCAACAGCAGCACCTTTAAAAAAAATGGTTTGATCCGGGCTTTCGGGCAGGGTAAGGTTGGATTGGGAGAAGCGGCACCCAACATCCGCTATGGCGAAACGCCGGAGGTGCTGGAAGTAGATTTCGAGAAGTTTCTCAACCTCTACACCCATAAAAATCCGGAACAGAGCTGGGCCGATTTTCTGCAGCAGTTGCCGGTTTGCCAGGCTTTAAAGATGGGGTTGGATATGGCCTTTCAAAGGTTGCGTGCTGCCACAGACCAAACTTCTTTGGCATCGGTGCTGGGCCTGGCCAATGCCCGCCCAAGACCCATTGCCTATACCATTCCGGTTATGGATGTGGCAGATATCGAGGCCTTTATAACCTCAGAAAAGCTACACCGGTTTTCGTGGCTGAAAGTAAAAGTACACCGGAGCAATGCCGAGGAAGCCATACACAAAGTGCTGGAGCTTACCCGTGTGCCATTGGCCATAGATGGCAATGAAGCCTGGACAGATCCCGCCGAGGTGGTTGCATTTGGCAAACGAATTGGCAAAGAGCGTATTTTGTTTCTGGAACAGCCGCTTCCGGCCGCACAACGGGCCGATTATGAATGGCTGGGCCAACACTCGACACTGCCCATCTGGGGCGACGAATCGGTGCTCTATATGCCCGAACCCGACTACTGGAAAAGGGCATTTGCCGGAATCAACGTAAAGTTGATGAAGGCTGGCAGTTTCGAAAATGCCATAAACCTGCTCAAAACAGCCCGCCAGGCCGGGTTGCAAACCATGATCGGGTGCATGGTAGAAACCACAGTAGGCATAGCAGCCGCTCTGAGCCTGGAAAGCCTGGCCGACTACATGGATCTGGATGGTTTTCTGGTCATTGAAAATGAAGCCTACCAATGGGTAGGGGAAGAGAGCGGTGTGGTAGAAATGGCAGCACAAAACAATCTGTTGTAGCTTTGCCTCATCGGCCCCATAGGGCACCACCACATGAAGTACGACAAACACATTTTTGTATGCAGCAACCAGAAAGCCCCGGGAAAAAAATGCTGTGGCGAGGCCTTTGGCCTGGAAATGGTGCAGCACCTGCGGGATAAAATTAAAGAGGCAAATCTTCCAGTAAAAATAAGAGCACAAAAGGCTGGCTGCCTGGATGTTTGTGCATTTGGCCCCGCCATGGTGGTTTACCCGGAAGGCGTTTTTTATGGCAACCTTACCAGGGAGGCCATCGACGAAATTGTAGAAAGCCACCTGGTAAACAACCGGATTGTATCCGAACGGGTCATAGAATAGCAGATCCAGGCAAGGTCATCGCTGCACCACAGGATCAAAATTTCGGGCAGGCATTGGCCCTTTGAAAGGAAAACTGATTTATTTGCTTTTTTACCAGTCCGCTCCATACATGATAAACCCCATCAGCAGCACCATTACCTGGTGGTTGCGACGCAGAATCGGCCAGATAGATTTTGTGCGCTGCAATCCCGTAGAGGCACAGCTGGCCCAATGGAAAATGCTGATGGAAAACGCCCGGAATACCGAGTGGGGCCGCAAGTATGGCTATCAGAAATTTGAGTCTATCCGGCATTTTCAGGAAACAGTACCCACCAGCAGCTACGAAGAGTTGTACCCCTGGATAGAGCGCACCATGAAGGGAGAAGAAAATATCCTGTGGCCGGGCCTAACTACTTCTTTTTCAAAATCTTCTGGTACTACAAACGACCGTCACAAATTTATACCCGTTACCGACGAATCGCTGGAAGAATGCCACTATAAATGTGGTAAAGACCTCATTACCTTGTATCTGGACAACCGCCCCGGTTCTTCGGTTCTGAATGGAAAAAACCTGGCAATGGGTGGCAGCCTCCAACCCAATCCCATCAATCCGGAAGTTGCCTGTGGCGATATATCTGCGGTTATCATCCACAACTTACCGGCCTGGGCCCAATGGATGCGTACCCCATCGCTGGAAATTGCCTTAATGGACAAGTGGGAAGAAAAAATAGAACACATGGTAGAAAGTACCATCCGGGAACAGGTTACTTCTATTTCGGGTGTACCAACCTGGATGCTGGTTTTGCTGAACAGGATTCTGGAAAAAACCGGAGCCGCATCCATATCGGAGGTTTGGCCCGGTCTCGAAGTTTTTTTGCATGGTGCAGTTTCTTTTACCCCATATCGGGAGATCTTTAAAAGTCTGATTACCAGTCCTTCCATGGCCTACATGGAAACCTACAATGCCAGCGAAGGTTTTTTTGGCATACAAGACGATTTGAGCAAACCCGGCGAAATGCTGTTGATGCTCGACTATGGCATTTTTTATGAGTTTATACCCGTAGAACAGGCGCATGATGCCTTTCCGGTATCGCTAGGCCTGGCCGAGGTAGAAGTGGGCCGAAATTATGCCATGGTTATTTCTACCAACGGAGGTTTGTGGCGATACCGCCTTGGCGATACCATCAAATTCACCTCCATTCACCCTTTTCGGATTCAGGTTAGTGGCCGAACCCGCCATTTTATCAATGCTTTTGGCGAGGAGGTTATGATAGACAATGCCGAGTTTGCCCTGGCAAAAGCCTGCGAAGCTACTGGTGCACAGATTGTAGACTACACCGTGGCGCCAGAATATATGGGCGCCGGAAAGCAAGGCAGGCACCATTGGCTTATCGAGTTTGCCGTTTTGCCTGCAGATGAATTCCAGTTTATGCATTTGCTGGACGAATCGTTGCGGTCGGTAAATGGCGATTACGATGCCAAAAGGTATTTGGATATGGCCCTGCACCCGCCTCTGCTTACCAAAGCAGCGCCACAATTGTTTTACAACTGGCTGAAGCGGAGAGGAAAACTGGGTGGGCAACATAAGGTACCACGCCTCTCCAATACTCGTGAGTATATAGATCCGCTGCTGGAAATGATGGATTAAAGCCTTTTTTGGGTTCACTCCCCCGCTCTGAACTATGGTTTGGTATGAAGGCTGTGGTGGAAACCTCCTATTCGCCCACCATCACAAATGCACCCCAGAAATAGGGATTGGTATACCTGGTTTTCAGCTCTTTCTGTGAGGCCAGAAAGGCTTCTCTTTTAGATTGGCCATCAGTCCAGTGGCGGAAAAAGGAAACGATCAGTTCCCGTGTTACCCGGTTGTCTACCTTCCACAAACTCATCACCAGGCACCTGAAATGCCCTTTTGCACATACACGCCTTCTCCAACACTACACCTCAGCCTCTTTCAGAAAGCTGGGGAAATACGCTTTCCGGCGCCGCCAGATTTTGGATGTTGTTTTTCAAAACCAATTCCGGGCTTTGCCGTATGCCCCAATCCAGCTATAATCCGTAAGTAGCTGGCTTTGAATAAATCCGGTAGAAGGGTGATTGGGTCCCAGAACCCGACTTTTTATTTTGTAGGCCTCCATGAGCCCACCTTCTGCAATGGTAAACTCTCCAAGGTTATCGTGGACGATGCCCAGGTTCATTAGTGAAGTTGCCAGGCCGAAAACGCATCTCATTTTGTACAGCAAGGGTTTAGTAAAACGGTGCCTATATGCCTAACATCATAAAATTCCCGAATTTCCTGAGTTCGGACCTGGTAACTTCTTGTGCCAGGCAGGGAAAAAAACCGGAGTCGAGAAAAGCGGGCGACTTCAACTTAATTTTGGACCGGTACCAGCCCCGAATGTCCTACAGTGCTAAACCGTTTACAAAACGTTTGTCCGGTGGCGGTTATCAGCCTGAGAACCAAAAACGGGTTCGCCGAACCTGGAGGGATATAAAATCGGTCTTCGGCTTCCAATTGTACATGAACCGGTTGGCCCAGGATATTCAAAAAATCGATTTCCTTGATTTTCATGGAAGTATGGATAGAAAACCATCCGGTGGTTCCTTCCGGCAACACCAGCAGAGGAGGCAAAGTATGCAATTTTCTTATCTGGGTTAGCCCGCAGGTGCTGTCTTTCAAATACCTGGATGCGGCTGGCGCATGGGTATATATTCCAGTCTCCGGATCGTTCAGTATCACCTGTCCATATTGGGTAAGTCCCGAAAACGAACCGGCCGTAGTTACTTGCC
>Ga0075163_10010860_pt1 | contig 11878 bp, 10 predicted proteins | sample JI1023141ADNA_FD_71478 | JGI IMG/M metagenome (GOLD analysis project Ga0075163, IMG submission 71478) | Wastewater effluent complex algal communities from Wisconsin, to seasonally profile nutrient transformation and Carbon sequestration -... | ecosystem: Engineered > WWTP > Effluent > Algae... | reverse complement strand
GCGACAGATGTCGCGCCTGACGTGCCATCGACAGCAGGACACGCGACCTGAACAACACCTCGGCATTGGCGAGCACGAGCCGTCCAAACGAAGACCAGGTCATCAGTCGCCGCCCAATCACCTGCGGACGCCAGGCCACCGGGTGCCAGGTTCCGTAGTTCCTTACCCAGTGAGCAATGAGCTGGCGAAGATGCTCCTGAAATGGTTCCGAGCCGCCGGCATCGAAGTGTCGAAGCCAGTGGAAGCCATGCAGGCTTTCAGCCCACAGTTCGGATGGCGGCTTCACAAAGAACGGCGACCCGTCTCGCGTGATGGCTTCGCCTCCAGCGAGACGATAGCGCCCCAGAAGCATGAGCTCCGCTTCTGCAGGGCTTTTGGGAAAGAAATTGCGCGGGTTCACGAGTAGGCGGTCTGGCGCGGGACCGTTGAGACGGCGCTGCCAGAACCTTGACGCATGAAACGACGCGGCCGCTGACGTACCAAGACCGGCGAACGCCGCCGCCACGAGTTCGCCCTTGTGCCTGTTCACGCTGAACCGATAGTTGCCCGGCATGACCGCGCGAGCGCCTTTGTCCACGCTATCGCTTGAGGTTGCTGATGTTCTGGGCGTAGAGGGATGGCCCACCGCCAAAGACGGCGGTTCCCGCCACAAGGACGTCAGCACCAGCTTCGATCGCGAGCTGTGCGGTTTGCCCATTTACGCCTCCATCAACCTCCAGCTCGATCTGCCGTCCGCTTTTGTCGATCAGGTCCCTGACCTGTCGCATCTTCGCGAGCTGGGACTGAATGAAGCTTTGCCCTCCAAACCCAGGATTGACCGACATCACCAGAATCAAATCAACATCGCCCAAAATAGGCTCTATCAGCGAAACCGGTGAGCCCGGATTCAGGGAGACGCCTGCTTTTTTTCCTGCCGCCCGGATCATCTGCAACGTCCGGTGCACATGCGGGCCAGCTTCCGGATGCACGGTAATGATATCGGCCCCCGCGTCCACAAACTCCTTGATGTAAGGGTCGACGGGCGAAATCATGAGATGCACGTCCAATGGCAGGTGTGTGTGGGGCCGCAAGGCCCGCACCATCTGGGGGCCAATCGAGATGTTGGGAACGAAGTGCCCATCCATCACGTCGACATGGATGTAATCCGCGCCAGCGGCCGTGACGGCTCGAACCTCTTCCCCCAGTTTCGCGAAGTCGGCAGCGAGGATCGAGGGGGCGATTTTCGGTGATTTTCTCATGTTTTCGGACTTATCGTGTTGCGAGGCGCGCTGCAACGAATGTCAGGCGGTTCTCCGCAGGCGTGCAGCATAAAACCCATCCATGCCCCCCTGTTCAAGCCAGTGCGACGGCAAGGTCCTCAGATCGCCGATGGGCGTCAGAAGTTCCGCTGCACCTCCCAGTTCGCCTGGCTGAACCGGCTCGCGCCTGAAATCCGGCGCGGTCTTCAGGAATGCGTCGACGATCTCTTCGCTTTCCTCTCGCGCCAGCGAACACACGCAATAGACCAAAAGCCCGCCGGGCTTGACCATTTCGGCGGCGGCCCTGAGCAAGTCATGCTGCTGGCCTGCCTGAGCCAGAATGTCGGACAGGTCCTTGCGCCAGAAAATCTCCGGATGCCGGCGCAAGGTTCCGGTTGCGCTGCAAGGAGCATCGAGAAGTACGGCGTCGGCCGGCGAGGCCGGTCGCCACGTCCGCGCATCAGCTACTTCGCATTTGATCTCGAGCCCCAGCCGGGAGGCGTTCTGGATCACGCGCGACATGCGCTTGAAGTCGAGATCGACGGCCGTGACCTGAGCGCCTGCGGCTGCGAGCTGCGCAGTCTTTCCGCCTGGTGCCGCGCAAAGGTCGATCACATTCATGCCCTTCACATCGCCCAGCAGCATTGCAGGCATGGCTGCCGCAGCATCCTGGACCCACCACTCTCCTGCTTCATAGCCGGGAAGATCTTCGACGCGGCCGCCCGTCGCGCGTCGCAAGCTTCCCGTAGGCAAGAGCTGCGCCTGGAGCGCCTCCGCCCATTTCTCTGGATCGCGCGCCACCGTGATGTCGAGTGTTGGCTCCACGGCGTGTGCACGCGCCACGGCCCGTGCTGTCGCTTCTCCATACTGGGCTGACAGCAGATCCCATGCCCAGGCCGGCAGGCTGACCTGCTCGCGATCGAGCGACTCGACGACCTGCTTTCCTTCAGCGCCGATCTTCCTCGAGACCGCATTGATCAGGCCTTTGAAATGACGTGCGCGCGGATCACGGTTTGCCAGCTCAACGGCGGAACTCACGGCAGCATGCGGTGCCACATCCATGAAGAGCAGTTCCGCACATGCCATGCGCAGAATGATCTCCGCAGGCCCTGATCGCAACGGCAAAGGCTCACGCAGGAAATTTGCAATGACGGAATCAATTTCTCCGAGACGGCGCAAAACCATCATCACGATGGCCCGCGCGAATGCGGTGTCACGCGCATCCAGCGGTGCCTTGCCGATCTGGCGCTCCAGCGCCTCGAACAAGGGCCGCTCGTTGAAGAAGACGGACTGCAGCACCTGAAGTGCCGCGTGCCGTGCGCCCAGTCCCTTGCCTTCGCCTTGCTGCCTTCTGAGTGTCAATCAGCCCCACGGTCCGCGGCGGGGCGCTTCCTGCGCCGAGCCGTGCATTTCCTGCGCCATCGATTGAAGGCGCGCAATGCGGTTGCCTGTCGAAGGGTGAGTTGCAAAAAGATTGTCCATTCCCTGCCCTGTCAGCGGGTTGATGATGAACATGTGAGCCGTCGCGGGATTGCGCTCGGCATCCTCATTGACCACACGGTCTGCGCTTGTCTGGATACGCTCGAGCGCGGATGCAAGCCACAAAGGCTGGCCAGCAATTTCGGCTCCCACACGATCAGCGTCATACTCGCGAGAGCGGCTGATGGCCATCTGCACGAGACCGGCGGCCAAAGGGGCCAGGAACATCAGGGCGATCGAACCCACCATGCCCAGCGGGTTGTTGCGATTGTCGCTCGACGAGCCAAAGAACATCGCGAAGTTGGCCAGCATCGAAATCGCGCCCGCGATCGTCGCAGTGACCGTCATGATCAGCGTGTCATGGTTCTTGATGTGCGCCAGTTCATGGGCAAGCACTCCCGCCAGTTCCTCGCGCGACAGTCGCGCCATGAGACCGGTCGTGACGGCTACCGCTGCATTCTGGGGGTTGCGGCCGGTCGCAAAGGCGTTTGGCTGCTCATTCTGGACAATGTACACGCGCGGCATGGGGAGTTCCGCGCGTCTAGCCAATTCCTGAACAAGGCCATAAAGGTCGGGGGCATCGCTCCGGCTGACTTCGGACGCTCCGTACATGCGCAGGACCATCTTGTCCGAATTCCAGTACGCAAAGGCGTTGGTGGCCACGGCGAAGGCCAAGGCCAGCATCATGCCGGTCGCGCCGCCAATCAGGGCACCGATCGCCATGAACATCGCTGTCAGGCCTGCCAGAAGAATGGCTGTTTTTGTCCAGTTCATCGCTTGTCAGCTCTCGGATTGAGTCCGAGCGTAGATTTAGGTGCGACAAGCCCTCGCATCAAGGCAGCAAATTCACTGGGCAGCAGCGCTTTCAAGGGACGCCGGCATGGCCGGTGAATCCTGGAATGCGGGTGGCTCCTCCATGTTCAACTCGCCGTTCGAGACTGGCGCCAGCAACGGCGCCTCGACCGGAGCCTGGGTTTCGCTGACTTGCGCCGGCGCATTCGTGAGGTTCTCGGCCTTCCAGCGCATCGCCATCGAAATCCTTGATCGTCCCGATGGGTGATCAAAGAATATAATTTCCTCAAGCGGTGTAGGGTCGAGTTTCCGATACTCCGAGAGCTTCAAGGCAATCGTCGCGAAGCCGTCTGGTTCGCGGGCTGCGTTCAGTCCGAATATGTCCGCCTCGGCCTCATTGGTGCGAATGATCGAGTTGGTTACGGGCGTGGTCAGCAGGCCGAAGACAGAAAGCATGATGACCAGGACCGGAAGCCCCGCGGTGTCTCCAAAGTCCCTGATGCCCCACCACTGGCCAAACAATCCGTTCAGTGTGCCGAAGCCGATGTCGATGAACAGGAACGAAACTGCGGCCACAACTGCCATCACGATGATCATCTCGTAGATGTGCCCGAGGGCGTAGTGACCAATCTCATGCGCCATGACCGCCTTGACTTCTGCGGGCGTGGATCGCTCCAGCAGGTTGTCGTTCAGGGAGATTCTTGTCGTGCCGAGGAAACCGGACACGTTGGCGCTGATGCGCTTGGACTGCTTTGATGCGTTGAACTCGTAGACGTCATCCGCAGGAACGCCATTGGCCCGCGCCATGGCGAGGATTTCTTCCTTGAGCGCACCTTCGCGCATCGGCTTGTATTCATTGAAGAGCGGAGAAATGAAGACCGGCGCGACTGCCGCACCAAACATTATGAAGGCGACGCTCACGGCCGTTGCCCACAGCCACCAGGCTTCTCCCGTCCGGCGGATGACCGCGTAGAGCCCGACGATGAAAATGGAGGTCAGCACAAGATTGACGGCGAGCCCGATCGCATACTCATTCAGCCACTCTTCCTGGGACAGGTTCGACAGGCCGAACTCATGTTCCCGCACGAAGCCTTCGAGGTAGGTCAGCGGGAATGTCAGGATGCTGGTGACCAGGATGAACTGAACGCCGTAGAGAAAAGTCTGGAGACCGCGCCAAGACGTAATCGACTCCGCGAGGTTTCTCATGCCGGCTGAAGCACGCGTGAACAGCAACAGGAGTGCCGCAGCGATGCTCGCCAGGGCATTCCAGAGAATGAACAAGTAGCCGCCTTCGAAATAGGCGTCTGACTTTGCCTTGGCTTCACCCGTGATTGTCGAGAGATAGGCTTCGGTTGCGGCTGCCGGATCAAAATCCGAAGCGCCTGCCAACCCGGCCCACACCGAGCACAACACAACTGCGGCGATAATCGCCACCCCGCGCTTAAACATAATTTCCCCCAAAACCCCGTGGAACACTATCCACCCAGGGGAACTGCGTCGCGATGTCTGTTTGGTTGACGCTGGAAGTTAAGCATCTTTCATGGTGAGATGAGGCTGTCAGGACACACCATGAGCCACGAAACCGAGATCGCCGAACGAATTGCTGCAGCTGCAAAACGCGCGCTGGCGGAAGCGGAGGCGCGTCGCGCAGAAGCTGAAAAGACCCAAAAGGAACTGCCCAAGGAAGTGGGCGGACGAAAAGGTCCTGACCCCGCGCGTTATGGCGACTGGGAAGTCAAAGGCATCGTGAGCGACTTCTAGTTGGCTACATCGAGCAGGCGACGGCAGTCCCGCGCCGCGCAATTTGTCGGATTCAAGTCGGATGTCGGCGCGTATTTCACCGTGAGCGGCTTGCCGGAACGCATGCTCTTCCACGCCTTGTTCAACAGCGTTTCAGCGACGGGCTGGCTTGTATCAACGGCGAAGTAGCTGAATTTCCCCTGGGCGCGATTGTAGCAACGCACGTGCGTGCGGTCATAGAACGACATCACGTCCCGGACGAAACAGCGATGCGCCATCGGCTTCATGACCGATGCGATCTCTTCTTCCGAGACCGCCTTTTTCGTGCGTGGCTTCCTAGGTGGCTCAGGATCATTCGGAATCGGGGTTGATTGCCTGACGGCGGGTGTCGCCGTGTCCAGCGGCGGCGCGACGGTCGTTGTCGGCGATGCGGCACCCGCAGGCGCGGGTGATCCTGCAGGCTGTGCGCGCCCGGCAGAAATGGCCAACGTGACAAGTACGGCCGCAAAAGCTGCGGATTTCAGCAGAAGACCCATGATTTTTCAGAACCCGCCCCCAGGGTGTCCAATTCACGCGCATCCGGCATGGTCCCGTCAAGTCCCATTTCTGTCGGACATTCGCCCGTTTCCAGGCTTCAGTAGGTTACCGTCCCCCGTCGACAGGCGCGCCGCGCAGGTGCGGAACCGCCTGCTCCTTGCCAGCCCCAATGCGCCCGGGGCCTGCTTCAGCACGCCCTCACGCGCGTGCGACATCGAGGCTATCGCGCCCCCTTTTTCGGGGACACTTTGATAGATGACTGACATCCGGCGTGCACGACATACAGGTCAGACGCTCATGCGAGTTGATCTCAACGTGGTTGAGATCGCACCATAATGGCCATTGCTGGCAGGATTTGTACGATCCCCCCACGCGAAAACAAATCACGCGCCGCGCGGAATAAAGGGGCTGGCGAGATGTGGAAACCGAAACTTCGCAGTGATATTGCCGTTTTGAAATGACGGTCGCCCAAGCGCAGTGGCGCGGGTGCACTCCCCCACACCAATGACATCGTGTGACTGCGGCTTAACTAGAAACACATCTCCCAAATGTGATTTCAAAAGCCTCCCAAACGCCCCGGAGATTCGCGTTCGTGTACATGCGTCGCCTGCTGCTCAGCCTCACCGTCCTCATTGCGCTTAGTCCTGGGTCAATTGCGCATGCGGACGAAAGTCTTGTGCTGCCGCTCACCCGCGACTTTTCAAATTACCAGCCGACAATCCGGCCCACGCGGATCGACACGTCGGAAGCGCCCGCCATAGACGGCAATCTTTCAGATGAGATCTGGCGCAAGGCGACGCCCATCGACGAGTTTTACCAGCTTGAACCCAGCGAAGGTGCGCCTGCATCAGAGCGAACGGTGGTGCGGGTCCTGTACGACGAGAATGCCATCTATTTTTCCATTCACGCGCAGGACCGGGATCCGGCCGCCATCAATGCTTCCGTCAAGGAGCGAGACGGCGATATCGCCAAGGACGACCTGATCCGCATCTACCTTGATCCCTGCATGTCGCGACGTGACGGTTATGCCTTCGAAGTCAATGCGCTGGGAGCGCGCCTCGACGCGCTCGTTCAAAACAACTCTGACTTCCTGGTGGAGTGGAACACCCTGTGGCAGGCCCGAAGCCGGATTGTTTCAGACGGTTGGACTGTCGAAGTCGCCATCCCCTTCCGCAGCATTTCATATGACGCCGCGCGTAATGACTGGGGCTTTGACTTTTTTCGGCTGATCCGTCGCAAGGGTGAGAGAATACGCTGGTCCCAGATCAGCAACCAGATGCCATCGTCGGACATCTCGCGTTCGGGTTCGTTGCTCGGTGTTTCAGGCACACGGCAAGGCGTGGGGCTGGACCTGCAGTTCTATGGAACGGCGGCCTACAAGCGCGAATGGAATGAACCCCGGGAAGATGACCTGACGTTCCAACCCTCCGGGAATGCCTATTATCGACTGACGCCATCACTGACGGGAACGCTCACGTTCAATACCGACTTCTCGGACACGCCGCTGGACGAACGCCGCGTCAACACCACGCGCTTTGGCCTGTTTTATCCCGAAACCCGCGCCTTCTTCCTTCAGGATGCTTCAGTTTTCGAGTTTGGTGGCGACAATCTAAATGGCAGCGTGAACGGACGCCCTTTCTTTTCCCGCAATATCGGACTCGTGAACGAAACGCCTGTCGACATTGTCGCCGGTGGAAAGATTTCCGGGCAGGTCGGGCAACTCGGTGTCGGCGGGTTGCTTGTATCAACGGGCGGAACAAGCACCACGGACGGACAAGTGCTCTCGGCAGCCAGGGTCACCCATCCCATCCTGGATGAGTCGAGGATCGGCCTTGTGTTCACCAACGGCGACCCCACCGGGGAAACGGAAAACACGGTTGCCGGGGCTGACTTCCAGTTTCGCAATTCCACCTGGTTTGATGGCGACACGCTCAAGGCTGACTTTTACTACGAACGCAGCTTTTCGGACGTCTACGGCGACGATGACAGCTTCGGTGCGACGATCGACTTCCCCAATGAGCCATTCGCGGTCGGCTTCCAGTTCAAGGAAGTGGGGATGAGTTTTTCACCCGCTCTGGGATTCGTGAACCGCCCCGGCATTCGCTCCTATGACGGGCACGTGGCGCTCCACCAGACGCTTGATGAAAGTTCTTCGCTCCGCTGGGTCGAAGGTTCCAGCTGGTTTTCCTTCGTCACCGACTTGAATGACAGGCTTGAGTCCCGCGAAGCCGGTGGCTCCATCGGCGTCATGACACAAGACATGGAAACGATGTTCTTCACGGCCATGAACCAGTTCGAGAATGTGCCCTGGGCATTTGAGCTGCCCGGCAATGTCATCGTGCCAGCGGGGCAATACGAATGGAACAACGCGACGGTGCACCTTGAGTCTTCGGTTGCCCGCCCCCTCTCCGTGGTCGGGGAAGTCGAGTGCTGCAGTTATTTTGGTGGCGATCTCACGAGAACGTTTCTTGCCGTGAACTGGCGCCCGGACACCACATTCAACATCGCGCTCAGTCATCAGTACTATGACATCGCCATGTCGACAGGGTCCGTCGTCATCCAGATCTATGGCCTCAATCTCGGTGTCACATTCACGCCGGACATGATGGTGCAGACGCAACTCGAGTTCGACAATGTCAGCGACGCCCTCAGCTTGTCTGCAAGATATCGCTGGGAATTCCAGCCAGGGTCTGAACTTTTCGTCGGCATTGGCGAAGGCGGCCAATTGCTGGATGAAAGCCGCTACAAGTCCGATACAACGCGCGCATCGATCCGGATCGGCCACCTCATGCGGTTCTGAGGAGCCGGGATTGCGTGTTTGCCAAATGCCGCCGTCTGGCGCAGGCTGCACCGCCCTGCGGCTGGCTTCACCTGATTTAGCCGGGTCTTAACGGGGTCTGCCCTATTGAAGGGCAGAATCCCGCACCCTGGAGCCCGGCATCCGTGCAAGCCCTTTTCATCGGACAAGCCTATATCGACATCACCTTCCTGACCGACCGCATACCCACGGGTGATGAGAAGACAGTTGCTCGTGACTATGCCGTCGCGTTTGGCGGCAATGCTGTCACCGCGGCTTTTGCCTGCGCCAAGCTTGGCATTGTTCCGGACCTGATGGCCACTATTGCCGATGACTGGCTCGGGCGCATGTTCATGGACATGGCCTCCGCGTATCGCATCCCGCTTCATGCGCGCAAGGTCGAGCGCTCGTCCCTGTCGTTCATCATGCCCAATGATGGAAAGCGCGCCATCGTGCGCTGTCGCGATGACCACTACCTTCATCCGTTTCCGCAACTGAACCTTGATGGATGCAAGACCCTTCATCTCGACGGGCACCAGGGTGATGCTGCCATCGCCTATGCGCGCACGGCGCGCGAGCGCGGCATCCTGGTCTCGCTGGATGGCGGTGGCGTGCGCGACACGACACTGGAACTGCTTTCGTTTGTTGACGTCGCGATCGTGAGTGAACGGTTTTGCGAACAACTCAATCTTGATCCCGAAGGCGCAATCGGCCTGCTGAGGGACAAGGGTTGCCGCGTCGCAGGTGTGACGCTGGGTGAGCGCGGCATGATCTGGCACGAGAAGGACGACGGCATGAAAGCGCTGCCCGCCCTTCATGTGCCTTCCGAGCGCGTTGTCGACACGAACGGAGCCGGTGACCTTTTCCATGGCGCGTATGTATTTTCCCAAATGCACTGGCCCGATAGGTCCTGGGACCTGCACTTCAGGTTTGCCCGGGCGGCCTCCGCCCACGGCGTTCAGCACCTTGGCAATGAGGCAAGGCTGCCACGCCTGGATGATGTAATTGCCACAGCCAATTCCTTCGGGGACCCGCTCAAGCCTTGACGGTGCCCCTTGAAAACCTGTCGCAAACTGACAATTTGTCAGTTATGATCAGTGGACGCTCCGCCAACGCCGTCGGCGGACCCGAATGGTTGAGGACACAGATGACGCCTGCCAACAGCTATCGCACCGAAGTGGCCGGAACGCCTGCCGAGACATTTGAAGAAGGCACATTTCGCGTTCAGCCGATCAAGGCCTTCAAGGCCCTGCTTCGCCTCTTCAAGAACAAGGAAGATACGGCGCAGGTGTTCGAGATCATGCGCGCGCTGAGCGGCAAGTCCGTTCCCAATGGGTATGCCCGTCTGCTTTCAACGCCACAGGGCGGTGCCATCGCCTATCGCCGCCAGGAGATGGCCGAGGTTCTGTCAGATCATGCATTTCTCGCCAGCCTTCCCGAAGGCTCGGTCGGTCGTGCCTATCTGGCATTTGTGACTTCGGAAAACATTTCCGCTGAAGGCCTGGTCGAGGAAAGCCGAAAGGGCGCAGACAAAGGCATCGACAGCGAGCACCCTTATGCGTGGTACGGAAGGCGCATGCGTGACGTGCACGACCTCTGGCACATCCTCACGGGTTACAGCCGCGACGCCTTGGGTGAAGCCTGTGTGGTTGCGTTCTCGTACAGCCAGACCAAATCGCTCGGGTTCGGCCTGATCGCCTGGGGTGGCATCTTCAAGATCAGGCCTGCCCTGCCCGGTTATCCCGTCTATCAAGCGGTGAAGCAGGCATTCCGTCATGGTCGCGAGGCCAAATGGCTGCCCGGTGAAGATTACATCAAGCTGCTCGCCGAACCGCTTGAGGCGGCGCGTGCACGGCTGAACATCCAGCGCCCGACCTATTACGAGGCCGTTCCGAAAAACGTTCGCGACCGCGTCGGAACTGACCTGCAACTTGCCACAGCCTGACAGGCAAAAGGCGATTTGCCACAAAAACGGGCAGCGGTAACCAATCAAGCCGTGCCCGTTTGCGGCATTGCGATGAGACATTTCTGGACAAGAGCCTGCTCAGGTTTTCATAGTGCCCCCCTCGTCAGGGGAGCCTCATGAACACCGTATCAGTGCTTTCGACTGCCAGCATCCTGCCGCAAACGGTCGTGACCAATAGCGATATCGGGCAGCGGCTGATCGATGGCGCTCGCGCGCGAAACGTGCGCGATGATGAAGCAGAAGCGACCGCGCGGTCGCGTGCGGAAGTGATCGAGCAGAAAACGGGCCTGAGGTCGCGCCGGTTCTTCTCTGCGGATGAAAACCCCGTCGATATCGGCGTCGCGCTGCTTGAACAGTTGATGGGCACACGTGACTGGGCGCAACTCGATGCCGTAATCGTTTCCTCTTCTTCGACGCAGGGCTTCCCCGGCCTTTCACAACAGATCGTTGCGGCGTCTCGCGAGAAACACGGCGCGCTGCCCCACCCGTTCGTGCTGGACATCAGCAGCAATGCCTGCACCGGCTTCATGTATGCCGTCACGGTCGGGCGCAGCCTTGTCCAGGCGATGGGCTACAGGAAGGTCGCGCTGCTTGCAGTCGAGTTTTCCTCGCGCTGCATCACCTATGATCCCAAGGCTTTCGGCATCAGCACGCTGTTCGGTGATGCCGCGGCTGGCGTCCTGCTCTCGAGCCAGTCTCCCGGGATTGCATCGATCGTGACTAGCCGTGCGAGTTCCATGGTCGACCCAGGCACGATCGCTCTCGTGAAGGGCGCCGGGATGCTTGCCAATGACCAGCAGGCCGAGGTTCCAGACAATGCCCGGTGGTACATGGCGGGGCCCCCGGTCGCTGTTGGCGCCACCCGCATCCTCGTTGACGAGATCCGTCGGCACCAGGCCGAGGGTTTTGCCATTGACTGGCTCGTTCCCCACCAGGCCAACCTGACACGGATCCTGATCCCGGCCTGCAAGTCCGCCGGCGTCGACCCGTCGCGGCTTTGTGCCTCGTTTGCAGAAACCGGCAACACCTCCAGTGCCAGCATTCCCCTTCTGCTTGACCAGCTTGTGCGCGAAGGAAAGGCGAAAAAGGGCGAAAATGCGCTGCTTATTGGCTTTGGCGCCAGTTTTTCCATCGGGTCGGCACTGCTAACCTTTAACTGACGGAACGCAGTTGCAGGCGGCTTCAGCCTCGGGTATTCATCCGCCCCTTCAGACGACCACGCCCCTTTTATTGTCGGATACGGATGGGTGGCAGAGTGGTCTATCGCACCGCACTCGAAATGCGGAGTACGGCAACGTACCGTGAGTTCGAATCTCACCCCATCCGCCA
>Ga0075163_10010859_pt1 | contig 11878 bp, 6 predicted proteins | sample JI1023141ADNA_FD_71478 | JGI IMG/M metagenome (GOLD analysis project Ga0075163, IMG submission 71478) | Wastewater effluent complex algal communities from Wisconsin, to seasonally profile nutrient transformation and Carbon sequestration -... | ecosystem: Engineered > WWTP > Effluent > Algae... | reverse complement strand
GTGAAGAACAGCACCAGCGACCTGCTGGTGGATAACTGCGACGAGTTCATCTACTACGACGATCTCGTGCGCGCGCAGCAGGGCCGCAGCATCCGCACCGTGGCCAGCCGGGGACGCGGCAAGAAGGGCAGCAGCCCCAGCACCGTGGTGAGCGCCTTTGGGCCCGCCCCCAGCACGCCGCCCGCCGCAGCAGCCGCCACGCCTACGGGCACCGCGCGCAAGACCGACCCCGGCGCCAAGGACGCTGGCAAGGAGGCCCCGAAGGACAAGGACGCCCCGAAGCCCGGCAAAGAGGCCAAAGAGAGCAAGGAGAGCAAAGACGCGGCGCGCGCGGCACAGCCCACCCCCGAGGCCCCCGGCACGCCCGAAGAGGCGCTCGAGATCGTGCTCGAGACCGTGGAGTCGCTGTTCGCCGACCGCGACGGCAACCTGTACGCGTCCATGGTGAAGCAGGTGCTCAAGCGCAAGCGCCCGAACTTCTCGGAGGCCTACCACGGCTACCGCACGTTCAATCAGCTCATCGAGGACGCCGGCGCGCGCGGCCTGCTGGCCATCCAGAAGGACGAACGCTCGGGCGGCTACGTCATCGTGAGCTTCGGCCCCGAGGCCTGAGCGGGCCTCCCCGCGCGGCTACGCGGGATCGAGACACGGTGGGGTTGTTGACCGGCCCGGGGAGCGTTACAAGAGGCGCATGACGTCCTCGTTCGACTCCTCGTTCCGTCCTCAGGCCATCGGCATCCCCACCATCGTCGAGACCACGCACCGCGGCGAGCGCGTGTGGGACATCTGGAGCCGTCTCCTCAAGGACCGCATCATCTTCCTGGGCACGCCCATCGACGACCACGTGGCGAACCTGGTCATCGCGCAGTTGCTCTTCCTCGAGAGCGATGATCCGGACAAGGACATCACCATCTACATCAACAGCCCGGGCGGCATCGTCACCGCCGGCCTCGCGATCTACGACACCATGCAGTACGTGCGCTGCCCCGTGGCCACGGTCTGCATCGGCCAGGCGGCGTCCATGGCGGCGCTGCTGCTCGCGGCCGGCACCAAGGGCATGCGGCGCGGTCTCCCGCACAGCCGCGTGATGATCCACCAGCCGCTCGGCGGGTACCAGGGTCAGGCCACCGACATCGAGATCCACGCGAAGGAGATCCTGTCGCTCAAGCGCCGGCTCAACGAGATCATGGCCGCGCACACCGGCAAGAGCTTCGACCAGGTCACCCACGACACCGAGCGCGACAACTTCCTGAACGCGGAAGAGGCGCAGACCTACGGCATCCTCGACGAGGTGATCAACACCCGGAAGTCGGGCGTGGAGAAAAAGAAGAAGAGCAAGTGAGCGAGCGCGCGCCCATCGAGCTGACCCTGGTTCGCCACGGCGAGTCCACGTACAACGTGACGGGTCGTTGGCAGGGTCAGGGCGACGCGCCGCTCAGCGAGCTGGGCAAGCAGCAGGCGGCACGCGTGGGTGCGCGCCTCGCGGGCGAGACGTTCGACAAGGTGGTCAGCTCGGACCTCACGCGCGCGCACCACACGGCGCTCGCCACCGGACACCCGGTGGACGTTCGCCGCGAGTGGCGCGAGATCGACGTTGGCCGCTGGGAGGGCCTCACGCGCGAAGAGGTGGCCGAGCGCTACCCCGACGAGGTGCACAACGCCTTCGCAGGCGAAGACGTGAAGATTGGCGGCGCGGAGTCGTGGTCCGACCTGAGCGCGCGCGTGGACGCGGCCCTGCTCACGCTGCTGCGCGAGCTGCAGCCTGGCGCGCGCGCTGCGGTGGTGGCCCACGGCGGTGTCATCGCCAGCTTGCTGTCGGGCATCCTGGGCCTGACCGAGCATCGCCCGCGGCCCATCGGGCGCATCTCGAACACGGCCATCAGCCGCGTGCAGGTGTGGATGGATCCTTCGCACCAGAAGCTGCATCACGCGCGCTTGGTGGTGTTCAACGACGCCTCGCACGCGTTCACGGTGCCCGCCTGGGCCAGCGAGATGCGGCAGGCCGGGCACCCGCTGACCACGCTGGTGGCCGACGGCCGCGCGGCATCGCTGCGGGCCTTTCCGGCGCTCGCCGCCACCGAGGCCGAGCACGTGAGCCGCGTGGCGGGCGACGGCGACACGGCGCGCGGGCTGGCCGATGCGCTTGGCGTTCCCTTCGAGCGGGTCTCCCTCGCGGCCCCCGCCCAAGACATCGCGGCCCTGCCCTCCACCGACGGTCGCCGCGTGGTGGTGCTGCCCGCGGACGCCATCGCGCGCCTCACCGCCGAGCGCATGCGGCACGTGGCCGATGGGCCTTCGTCCGTGGCGCCGCCCGAGCCCGGCAGCTCCACCAACGTGGTGGTCACCAGCAAGGGGCTGACCTTCGCGGACTACGCCAGCGTCCCGCACGCCGAGTGAGTGGCGTGAGCGAGCCCACGCCCCCCGCCCGCTGGCGCGGCTTGCTCGCCACCCTGACGGTCACCGCAGCCCTGTTCGCGGCCAGCGTCCTCCTGGCCCCTGCGGTGGCGGTGCCGCCTCTCCATGGCGCCGCGCTGGCCTTCGCCCTGGTGTCGCTCGCCATCACGGGTGTGGCCGCGCTGACCCCGGCCGCCCACGGGCGCCAGCTGGTGGGGTTGCTCGGGCCGCTGCTGCTCTTGGTGGGTGTGGTGCTCGTGCGCCCTGCCCTGCCCGTCGCGGTGGAGGCCTGCGCCATCAACCTGGCGCTGCTCTCCTTCGGTGCCGTGCTGGGCAGCGCCATCGGCGGGCGCGTGGACCACGTGGGGCACCTGGTGCTGCTCGCCTGGGTGGCCTCCGTGGTGGACGTGGTCAGCGTGTTCGCGCCCGAGGGACCCACCGCTCAGGTCCTCGCGAGCCCGGAGGTGGCCCTGCCGCTGGTCACGCTCAGCTGGCCCATCTTCGGGAGCGCCAGCATCGAGCCGCTGATCGGCCTGGGCGACATCACCATCGCGGCGCTCTTCGGCGCGGCGGCGCGCGCCACCCACCAGTCGCGGGCGCGGGTGGTCGTGGGCCTGCTGGCCGGGTTCGGGCTCACCTTCGCGGCGCTGTTGGTGTTCCAGCGGGCCCTGCCGGCCCTGCCCATGCTGAGCGTGGCGGTGGTGCTGGCGCTCGCGCCGCAGTCGCTGCAAGTCCCGGTGGCCGACCGCAAGAAGGGCTTTGCGTTCGCGGGCGTCCTCACGGCGCTCGCGGCGCTGCGCTTGGCCGCCTGGGCGGGGTTCTTCGACCGGCTGACAAATCGATAGACCGCCGGGCACGCCAGGGTCATAGTCACACGCGATGGGTGCTTCTGAGCGTGCACAGCCAGTCGAGGAGTTGACCCCCTTCGTGGTCGTCAGCACCCCCGAGGGGCTGACGGTGGTCGAGCTCGAGGCCGGGCGGCCGCTGCGCGTGGGCAGCGCCAAGACCGCCGACGTCGTGGCCACGGGGCCGGGCGTGCTGAGCGAGCACGCCACGCTCTTGTGGGTGGACGATGTCGTGTCCCTCTCGTGCGCGGCGGGCGCCGAGGTCTTCGTGGGCGGCAAGGCGGCGGAGTCCACACAGAGCCTCGAGCCCGGCGAGGACGTGGTCATCGGCGAGACGCAGCTGGTGCTGGGCATCCCCTCGCCCCTCGACGCGGTACGTCGGCGCACGCTCACCCACCAAGAGTTTCGGGAGCGCCTGTACGAAGAGCTGGCGCGGGCCGGCCGGCAGTCGCGGCCCACCACGCTGATCATGGTCCACACGCCCGCGGGCGGCGGCAACCTGGTGGCCGAGCGCGCGCTCGAGAGCTTCCGCGCCGGCGACGTGGTGGGCATCTACGCGCAGGACGAGCTCGAGTTCCTGCTGCCCGACACCGCCCTCGGCACCGCCAGCACCGTGGTGGAGCGCCTGCTCGAGGGCCTCGATGGCGTGAGCGTGGGCCTGGCCGTGGCGCCGCACGACGCCGACCAACCGGAGCGTCTTTTCTGGTCGGCCCGCAGCGCGCTCGAGCGCGACGCCGCACGGCTGCGTGTGACCCGCGCGGGCGACCAGCCGGCCCCCGAAGGCCCGGCCGACCTCTCGCTCGAGGAGGCCACGGACACGCTGCGCGCCGCCCTCGACGCCGTGCCGAGCGACCACCAGTGGCTGCTGTTGGCCGGCGAGATCAGCACCGGCAAGGGGCTGGCCGCGCGCATCCTGCACGAGCGCGGTCCGGCCCCCGAGGGCCCCTTCGTCACGCTCTACTGCTCGGAGCTGTTCGACGCGGACCGCGTGCGGCTGGCCCTGGGCGACGAGGGTACGGACGAGCCCGCGCGCATCGACGCGGCCCGCGGTGGCACGCTGCTGCTGGACGAGCTGGGCGACCTGCCTCGTGACGCCCACGTGGCCATGCGCAAGGCGCTGCTGGCGCGCCGTGACGCCTTTCGGGTCATCGGCACCACGCAGCGGGCCATCGCCGGCCTGGTGGCGCGCGGGGCCTTCGACGCCGAGCTGTTCTCGCTCTTCTCGGGCCCGCCGGTGGAGCTGCCGCCGCTGCGCACCCGCACGGCCGACATCCTGCCGCTGGCCACTCGCTTCGCGCTCGAGGCCGGCTCGCCCGCGCCGGTGCGCTGGTCTCCGGGCGCCGTGGCGCGCCTGCGCAGCTACCCGTGGCCTGGCAACGTGCTGGAGCTCAAGAACGCCACGCACCGCGCCGTGCGCCTCTCGGGCAGCGGCGAGCTGCTGGGCGAGCACCTGCCCAACGAGCCCATGCCCATCGCGTCCAATCGCGGCCGCCTGCGCGAGCACGTGGACGGCATGGAGCGCGACGCCATCATCAAGACGCTGGCGGACTGCAACCACAACCAGACCCACGCCGCGAAGGCGCTGGGCATCTCGCGCCGCGCGCTCATCTACAAGATGGAGAAGTTCGGGCTCAAGCCGCCGCCGCGCAGCGGGCGCCGCACCACCCTGCGGCCCCCGGCCGAGTAGGACTACTTGATCAAGCGCAGGTGCGAGCCGCGCTGAGTCGGGGTGGGGTCTTCGTCGTCGTCGTCCGACTTCGCCGTGCGGGCCGACTCGTCCGCCGTCGCGTGACCCGGCGTGCCGCGTGAGCTGTCGGAGCGCGCATCGGTGCGGGCCTCGCGCGGCTCCCCCGTCTCTTCCACCAGCTCGAGGGTGTCGCGCTCGCGCACGAACTCTTCGGCCACCTTCGCGGCCTGGGCCGGCAGGGGCTGCGGGGCGTCGGTGTTGCCGCGCTTGGCGCGGGTGCTGAGGCCTCCCTGCAGCGCGCTCAGCTTCGGCTGGAGACGGATGACGTTGCCGGGACGGCCCTTGCCCTTCTTGGGGGGCACGTCGTCGTAGTCCTCTTCGTCGTCATCGTCGTAGTCGCCGTCCGGCAGGTCGGCCACCGCCGTGAGCCCCACGGGACCCTGACGGCCCGCCTCGCGCTCCACCTCGGCCAGGATCTCGGGCGGCATGGACTCGGGCCAGACCATCCCGCGACCGTCATCGCCGCTCAGCGCGAAGATGGCGTCCCAGCCCACGATGCACGTGAACGGGTTCCGGTTGAACGAGAGCGTGCCGTAGACCCCGTCGCGGTCGATGCGCAGGTCCACGATGGGCACCACCATGTCGAGGCCCAGCTGCAGCACCAGCTGCGGCTGCTTGCGGAGCCACGGCGGCACCACCACGCCCTCCACCCGCGGGTCGAGGTGCACGAACATGCTGCCTCGAAGCAGGAGCGAGCGAGCAACCTCGCGTTTGTCCGGCGGCGCTTCCTTCGACATCTGCGAGCCCTCTTACCTCAGACTACCCCGCTGGGCCACCCGCCGGGGCGGGCGCCGCGCTCACGTCGGCCCTTGCGCGAGCCCGCTCGGGTCCCCATAGTCGCGGTGACCTTTGACAACACGAGCTTCCCCTCGCGCGGCTGCACCGCCTCGCGAGCTCTCGTACCTTTGGTCGGCAGACCTCAGGGGGCGATCGGTTTCGACGGGGATGCAGAAGGATTGGTGGCGTGACCGTCGGCCTGAGCACGACGTAAATACGTTCAGGAACCCATAACTGCCAACGATAACGCAGTTGCTCTCGCGGCCTGAAAACCCTTGAGCCGTCGAAACCGTGAGCCCGTCAGCGCTTACGGAATAGACGTCATTTGAGCTGACTGGCTCCCTCGGATGTGACCCGACGAGGGGGTGAGACAAAGGGACACTAGCGGGAAGGCGAGCCTGTTCGTGGGCGCAAGCTTCTGCGAAATATCAAATCACGAAATACGCACGTAGAAGCCTCTCTGGAACGTTTTCGGACGCGGGTTCAATTCCCGCCGCCTCCACCATTTTGCAATAATTTCAACACGTTAGCTGCTGTCTGACGCGCAAACCGCGCTTACCCGCCGCCGTTCAGTGACATTTGAGTCTGCTCGGGGAATTTAGGGTTCACCGGCGGCCCGGTCGGTGCTTCGAACGGTGCCAAAGTCAGTGGGAGCTCCTGAAAAGGGTGCCTCCGTGCCGCTTGGCGGGCGGGCGCCGGTTGTCACCAGCGCGGCACAGCGCGCGGCCGACCTGGGGCCGTTCGCGACCGAGCGTTCTGACCTGTGGCGGACGAGTCGCCACACGCCATTCGCGGCGCTTCCCATCGCGCACTGGATGGGGCAACACAGCCCGTCGCCGAGGGTTCAGTCCGTTCCGTCGGACGCTTGAAGCAGCGCCAGCATGTCCGCGACGCTCATCTTGGCGCTTCGGTCGGCGCCGCTCAGCAGCTGGAACGCAAGGTCTCGCTTCTGGTGATGGAGCGCGACGATGCGCTCCTCGACGGTCTCCGCCAGGATCAACCGATACGATGTGACCGGCCGGGCCTGACCGATGCGGTGCGCGCGGTCGGTGGCTTGGTCTTCGACGGCGGGGTTCCACCATGGGTCCAGGTGGATGACGTAGTCTGCTCCCGTCAGGTTGAGCCCTGTCCCGCCTGCCTTGAGGCTGATGAGAAAGGCATCGCCTTCGCCGGCCTGGAACGCGCGCACACGGCGTGCGCGCTCCTTCTCGGGGGTCTGGCCATCGAGGTACTGGTAGGTCACTTCACGCGCATCGAGCTGCTCGCGGACCAGCTCCAGGTGCCGCACGAACTGGCTGAACACCAGCGCACGGTGCCCGCCTTCGCGGAGCTCGTCGAACAGCTCTAGGAACGCCTCCATCTTGGCGCTCGGCAGCCCCAGCTCGGGCGCCACCAGCGCGGGGTGGCAACACGCTTGTCGCAGGCGCGTGAGCACGGCCAGCACCTGCATGCGCTGGTCGCCCTGCGCTGCTCCTTCGGCACGCGCGCGCTCGAGTTCATCCAGGGCGCGTGTGCGCAGCGCCTCGTAGAACGCGCGCTGCTCGGGTTCGGCCTCCACGCGCAGCAGCACGTCGGTCCGCGGCGGCAGCTCGTCCAGCACCTGCGTCTTGGTGCGTCGCAGCATGAGCGGGGTCACGCGCGCCCGCAGGTGCTGCCGTGCATGCGCGTCGCCCATACGCTCGATAGGGTCGGCGAAGCGCTTCTTGAAGGAGTGCGCGGTGCCCAGCAGGCCCGGCTCCACGAACTGGAAGAGGCTGTGCAGCTCGCCCAGGTGGTTCTCGATAGGGGTGCCGGTGGTCGCGACACGCATGTCCGCGCGCAGTCGGTGCGCCGCCCTGGCGCGCTCGGTGCTCGCGTTCTTGAACGCCTGCGCTTCATCGATGACGGCGGTCGCGAACCGCACCTCCGCGAGCTGTGGGATCTCGCGCGGGAGCAGCCCGTGGGTGCAGATCAACACATCGAACGGGCCGAGGGCGGACAGGTCGTCGATGCGCTCCGCCCCACGCAGGGAGTGCACCACCAGGTCGGGCGCGAAGCGACGGATCTCGTCCCGCCAGCCCGTGCACACGGACGTGGGCGCCGTGACCAACGCGGGACCGAGGGGCGCGCGATGCAGCAGGAGCGCCAGGGTCTGGAGCGTCTTGCCGAGCCCCATGTCGTCGGCGAGGCAGGCCCCCACACCGAGTTCGGCGAGCCGCGCCAGCCAGCGAAAACCGTCCTCTTGATACGGGCGGAGCGTTGCTCGCAGGCCGCGCGGGATGGGCGCCACGCGCTCGCGCGCGGTCTCGATGGCCGCCAGCCGCTTGCGGAACGCGGGGTTGCCCTTGATGGGTACGCTCGCGTGGAGGTCGGCGAGGCTGAGCGCCGACAACGTGCCGAGGCGCACGGCGAGGGCGTGGTCTGGACCGCGTTCCACGTCGGCGAAGGCCGCGACCCGAGCCAGCTCGGTGGCCAGGGCGCGCTCCAACGCCAGGAAGCTTCCGTCGCTCAGCGCGACGAACCGGCTCGGACGCTCCGCCAAGGCCGCGAGGAGCGCCTTCATCTCCATCACGAGTTCACCGTCGACCGTCACGTCCCCCTCGGGCTCGAGCCAGTCCTTCGCAGCGACCATACGCACGCTCACGTGCGACGGGCGCACGGTCTTCACGCGAATCGGATCCCCTTCGGGCCACTCGACCACCACCTTGTCGCCCATGTCGCGCAGCTCGACGACGAGAGCCAGGCAGTCTTCGAGAGTGGGCACCTGTACACGCGCCCCTACGCCAGCCTCGGCAGACACCTTCGCCGCAAGCGAGGGGCAGGCATCGAGCAACGCACGAACTCCCGCGGTCTCGTTCAGGAACGAACGCTGCGTCCGGACACCCTCACGGCCCCGTGCCACCACCAGCGTCTCGGCGCCTTCACCCGGGACGACCGAAGGCCCCTCGACTCCCAGCGGGCTCACCCGAATCTCCACGACGAGCCCCTGACCGTCACGCATCAGGCGCACATGCGGCGTCGCATCCGCGGGCACTTCCCGCGCGACGATGGCCTCGCTCCCGATGGCTGCCTCCGCATGGACTTCGATGATGGACGCCAGCGCGCCCAGCAGCTCACCCAGCGAGTCCTTCGCGGCGTCGGGGTACACCACCGGGTGCTCAGCGACCGTGACCCCCAGGCGCTTCTGCGCGTCGGTGAGCGTCACGACCTGCAGCTGACCGGCCACGTCCAGCCGTGGTCCACCGCGCATGCCCTCCATCGAGAGCTTCATCCCGCCAGGCACGGTCTGCACATGGAGCGCGGGCGCGCAGCGGGTCACCTTCACGAACTCTTCGTTGCCCGCGAGCCGCACGCGCGGGTGGCCCACGAGGGCCTCGTGGACCTGTTCGCTGAAGTGGTAGTACGTGTCTTGGTAGCCTCGGTAGTTCGAGGACGTCACGACCTGGATCTCGGTGAGCACCGCGTGGTCCTCAGTGCTCACGTAGCTCGCCTTGGTGCTCACGAGCGTCTTCAGCGCAGCACGACGCCCTCCCGACCAGCCGTTCTTCGACAGCTTCTGCACGATGGGCTGCACGTCGAAGCCGCGCTGTGGGTCCACCTCGAACACCAGACGTTCACTGCCAACGGGCGGCCCCCCCGACTTCTGAGCCGCGTGTGCGCTCGTGCGGCCCACGACGCGGCCGAGCGCGGCGAGCGCGTCCCTCCACGGCGTCGTCGTCGAGACGCGGTCCAGCAGGGTGCCACCCACGCCGACCTCGTGCGACCCCGGAGCTCGCAGCACGCCGCGCAGCTGGTCGGCGAACCACGTCGACCCCGCCGCCTTGTACAGCTCGGCGTGCACCACATAGGCGGCGTGCTGTGACGACGGGACGCGCTGCCCCGCCCAACGGGTACAGAGCCCAGCGATGAGAAGCAACCAGCCCCCGGCGTTCCGGGGAGGCGCACTCGGGGGCTGCCAGCGCTGCGCGGCGGAGGCCCCCGAGACTAGAGCCAACGCATCGGCGCAAGCCGACAGGTGGCCATATGCCACGCCGAGCTCTGACTGATCCACCGAAGCCTTCGCGAACCGATGCGCCTGGGCTATGAGAGCCGCGTCCCCCGTGCTGAGGAGCGCGATGACGTGCAGAAGCCCCAGCTCTCCCGGCAGCCCAGCGTCTCGGACTCCTGTCGCCTTCCTGTGGGCCGTGAGTGCCTCTTCGAACGCCTTCCAACAGGCGTCGTCGTCGCCCCACCACTTGACCAGGCCCCTCACCGCGAGCGCCTCGGGTGTAGCGAGCCCGAACAAGCTTCGCGAGAGCTCCACCATGGCGACGGACTTCCCCATCTCCCCTCGCAGGAACATCACGAGCGCCAACGCGGCGGCCAGGTCCGGCCCCCAGTTCTCGGAGGGCGTCGCGCCGACCACGCGCAGCGTGCTGTCCACGGATTCCCCTTGCAGCGCGTGTTCTCGCAGGCGCTGAGCGAAGACGTGGCGAGCCGTGACGAACGGCACCGCCATGAGCCAGGTGGGGTCGGCCTCTTCGGTCGTGTCCGGGTCGCAGTCGTCCAGCAGCGAGGCCGTCGCGGCGCGCACGTCGACGCCGCCTCCAGCGAGCCGTGAGTACTGGGCGAGCGCGTCCAAGAACTCGGGCTCGAGGCCCGCGTGGAGCGCAACGCGCGCATACAGCAGCGCGCGGGCACCAAGCGCAGCGTCCGTCAGCTGCGGCCTGCCCCGCATGGGGTGCAGCGGGAGCTCTGGCACGAAGCCGTCGCGCAGCAGCGCCTCCATGGTCCCCTGCGTCCGGAGCCTGGCCATGAGGCGCCCCGCATGAAGCGGCGCACAGCGATATTGGTCGCGCCCGACCCGCTCCAACACGCGAGCGCCCACGAACGCGTCCAGGGCGACGGCTAAGGTGGCGGGAGACTGCGGCGCGCCGCCTGCGGCACGGGGGCCGACTCGCAGCAGGACTCGAACCAGATCGTCGTGCGCGATGGGAGATGAGAACACGCCGAGGAAGGGGGCGATGGCGTCCAGCAGGGGGCTCGATAGTTCTCTCGACGGATTGCGCTTGCTCACGGCGGGGGTCTCCAACAGGCCGCGAACGAGCGCAAGCCGCACGAGAACGCAGCGTGCGGTGGTCGTCGCGTTGCGAGTGCGTTGTGTATCGTACGCACTATTGCACAACACCGCGCACGTGGGTAGCATCCGACGCATGCCCTACGTTCGCCGCCGCGGAAGCCACCTCGCCATCGTCCATGGCTCACGTCACCCCGACTCCAAAAAGGTGGAGCAACACGTCCTGGTGACCCTCCACTCGAAGGCCGAGGCGCTGGCGGCCATCCGCCGATCCAAGAAGGGGCTGGGAGGCGACTTCCACGCGTTGATGGAGCATCGCTACCCCGAGGTCCGCTTCGACTGGGCGGCGATCGACGCGGCGATCGCCGAGCACATGGATCACCTGCCAGATCTGGCGAAGTCGCGCGAAGCGCGCGCGACCGGCGGCTTCGAGGACGCCCTCACCACTTTCGCGCGCTACGTCATCGAGACGGACCCGCAGAGCCTGGACAGCGCACGCGAGCTGTTCAGCGCGAACCGCGCGGTGCTGGAGTGGCTGACCGACCTGCTGGACGCTCGCCTGTCGGCCACGGACGAGAGCACGCCCAACGAGTGGAGTCGTGACCCCTTCGGTTGGAGGCTCGCGCTCTCGAACGGGACGATGGACCCCGAGCTGGAGGAGCAGGTCGCCAACCTGATGGCCGAAGGGCGCGACGCGGAAGCCGAGGCGATCTTCGAGTTCCTCGTGCGCGTCTATCCGCGCTACGCCGAGGGCTGGAACTACCTGGGCCTCATCTCATTGAACCGCAACGACCTCGAGGGCGCTCTCCGTCGCTTCGAGCAGTGCGAAGTGGTCGGCAGGCGCCTCTTCCCGAAGCGCATCGCCAAGCGGGACTACGGCACCCGCCTGGAGACGCGCCCCTACATGCGCGGCCTGAAGAACCAGTTCTTCCCGCTGAGCCGCCTGGGGCGCCACACGCAGGCGCTCCGAATCGCCGAGCGGCTGTCGACCGAGTGCGGCGACGACATCACCGCGTCGGCGTTCCGCGCCACGGCGTACCTGAACCTCGGCGAGTGGAGGCTCGCCTACGACGCGGCCAA
>Ga0075163_10010858_pt1 | contig 11879 bp, 8 predicted proteins | sample JI1023141ADNA_FD_71478 | JGI IMG/M metagenome (GOLD analysis project Ga0075163, IMG submission 71478) | Wastewater effluent complex algal communities from Wisconsin, to seasonally profile nutrient transformation and Carbon sequestration -... | ecosystem: Engineered > WWTP > Effluent > Algae... | reverse complement strand
CCGAACCCGAAACGCCGGTCACCACGCTGAACTTGCCGCGCGGAATGTCGACGCTCAGGCTCTTCAGGTTGTGTTCCTTGGCGTTGACGATGCGGATCGCGTTGTCGGCGCCCTGGCGCGCCGCCCGCGCAGCGCGCAGCACGCTCTGCAGCGCGCGGCCCTCCTCGGCCTTCGGCGTCGCGAAACCGAGCGCCTGCTCGTAGTCGCGCAGCGCGGCGCCGGTGTGCGAGGTGGCATGGGCCTTCACGTCGTCGGGCGTGCCGGTGCAGACCACTTCGCCACCGGCCTCGCCGCCCTCGGGGCCGAGATCGACGATCCAGTCGGCCGCGCGGATCACGTCGAGGTTGTGCTCGATCACCAGCAGCGAATGCCCGGCGTCGAGCAGCTTGCGCAGCGCACGCATCAGCTTGGCGATGTCGTCGAAGTGCAGGCCGGTGGTGGGCTCGTCGAAGAGGAACAGCGTGCCGCGTTTGGCCGCCGGCTGGCGCGGACCGGAGGCCGCCTCGGCGAGGAAGCCGGCCAGCTTCAGGCGCTGCGCCTCGCCGCCGCTGAGCGTGGGCACCGGCTGGCCCAGGCGCACGTAGTCGAGGCCGACGTCGACGATGGGCTGCAGCCGCGCCACCACCTCGCGGTCGTTCTGGAACCAGTGCGCCGCCTCGGCGACGGTGAGGTCGAGCACGTCGGCGATCGACAGCTCGAGCGGCCCGCGCATGACCTTCACGTCGAGGATCTCGGGGCGGTAGCGGCGACCGTCGCAGTCCGGGCAGCGCAGGTAGACGTCGCTGAGGAACTGCATCTCCACGTGTTCGAAGCCCGAGCCGCCGCAGGTCGGGCAGCGGCCGTCGCCGGCGTTGAAGCTGAAGGTGCCGGCGGTGTAGCTGCGCTCGCGCGCCAGCGGCGCGTCGGCGAAGATCTTGCGCAGCTCGTCGAAGGCCCCGACATAGCTGGCCGGGTTGCTGCGCGCGGTCTTGCCGATCGGGCTCTGGTCGACGAAGACGGCCTCCGACAGCCAGTCGGCGCCGAGCAGGCGGTCGAAGGCGCCAGGCGTCTCGGTCGGCTTGCCGAAGTGGCGCGCCAGCGCGGGGTACAGCACGTCCTGGATCAGCGTGCTCTTGCCCGAGCCGCTGACGCCGGTGACCACCACCAGCCGCTGCAGCGGCAGCTCGACGGTGATGTGGCGCAGGTTGTGGTCGCGCGCGCCTTCGAGCACCAACTTGGGCGTGGCCTCGTTGACCAGCCGGCGAAAGCCGATGCCGACCTGCTTGCGGCCACCGAGGTAGGCGCCGGTCAGCGTGTCGGCGCCGCGCGCGGCTTCGGGCGTGCCGTCGAAGACGATGCGCCCGCCGCGTTCGCCCGGCCCCGGGCCCATGTCGATCAGGCGGTCGGCCGCCAGCATCACCGCCGGGTCGTGCTCGACCACCACCAGCGTATTGCCGGCGTCGCGCAGGCGCTGCATGGCCTGCACGATGCGGTTCATGTCGCGCGGGTGCAGGCCGATGCTGGGCTCGTCGAGCACGAACATCGTGTTCACCAGCGAGGTGCCGAGCGCGGTGGTGAGGTTGATGCGCTGCACCTCGCCGCCGCTGAGCGTGCGGCTCTGCCGGTCCAGCGTCAGGTAGCCCAGGCCGACGTCGCAGAGGTATTTCAGCCGCGTGCGGATCTCGTCGTACAGCAGGTGCAGCGGGTCCTTCGCGCCGCCGCCGAGAGCCGACTCCGGCGGCGACAGGCGGTCGAAGAAGCGCCGCAGCCGATCGATGGAAATCTGCATCAGGTCGTGCAGGTGCAGCCCCGGCAGCGCCTCGAGCTGCGCACGCGTCCAGCCGGTGCCGGCCGGCATGAAGCGTTTCTCGGGCGGCAGCACCTCGTCGGCATCGTCCTTCGTGCCCAGGCGCCACAGCAGGGCTTCGAGCTTCAGCCGTGCGCCGTTGCAGACGGTGCACGGCGTGTAGCTGCGGTACTTCGACAAGAGCACGCGGATGTGCATCTTGTAGGCCTTGCTCTCGAGGTACTCGAAGAAGCGGCGCACGCCGTACCACTGCTTGTTCCAGTTGCCGTTCCAGTTCGGCGAGCCGTCGAGCACGAAGCTGCGCTGCGCCGGCGTCAGCTGGGTCCACGCGGTGTCGCGCGGGATGCCGGCCTCGCCGGCGTACTTGATGAGGTCGTCCTGACAGTCCTTCCAGGCCGGCGTCTGCATCGGCTTGATGACGCCGTTGCGCAGCGTCTTGCGCTCGTCCGGGATCACCAGCCCCATGTCGACGCCGATCACGCGGCCGAAGCCGCGGCAGGTGTCGCAGGCGCCGTAGGCCGAGTTGAAGCTGAACAGCGCCGGCTGCGGATCGGCATACCGCAGGTCGCTCTCGGGGCAATGCAGGCCGGTGCTGAAGCGCCACAGGTCAGCACCCTCGCCGACGAACACGTTCAGGCGCCCCGTGCCGCGCTTGAGCGCGACCTCGATCGCCTCCATCACACGGACCTTCTCGGCGCCGGCCAGGCGCACGCGGTCGGCCACAACGTCCAGCACCTTTCGCTGGCCGTCGAGGCGCTCGCCCTGCACACGTGTGAAGCCGCTGGCGGCCAGCCATTGCTCCTGCTGCTCGGAGGTGGTGTCGGCCGGCAGCTCGACCGGGAAGGTGAACACCAGGCGCGGATCGCCCGACGCAGCCGCGCGCTGCTGAAGTTCGCTGTAGATCGTCTCCGGCGAATCGTGCCGTACCGGCAGCGCGGTCTGCCGGTCGAACAGGCTGCCGGCGCGCGCGAACAGCAGCTTCAGGTGGTCGTTCAGCTCGGTCATCGTGCCGACCGTCGAGCGCGACGTGCGCACCGGGTTGGTCTGGTCGATCGCGATCGCCGGCGGCACGCCGTCGACGCGGTCGACCGCCGGGCGGTCCATGCGGTCGAGGAACTGCCGGGCATAGGCGCTGAAGGTCTCGACATAACGCCGCTGGCCCTCGGCATACAGCGTGTCGAACACCAGGCTCGACTTGCCGGACCCGCTGGGGCCCGTGACCACGGTCAATTCGCCGGTGCGGATGTCCAGGTCGAGGTTCTTCAGGTTGTGCTGGCGCGCCCCGCGGATGCGGATCAGGCCGGTGTCGTTCGAGCCTTCGGCGACGGGGTTGGTTTCGGGGGACAGCATGGCTCAGGAGGGGTGGCGGCGCAGGGCAATCGGTCATTCTAGGAGCGGGTCGCCACCCCTGACCGGGGCTTGGAATCAGCGGAGGCGGCGGTGCGGTTCGTGAAGAAGCTGGCGGGTTCGCGGTCCGCATCGCCCCCTGGATTCGGGTCCACCGGCGATCCCGTCGGGGCGGCGCTGTCCCCTCGTTCAGAATCCAGCTCCGGTGCTGCGCCCGGCCCGGGCGTGCGCGAGGAGGAGCAAATGAAGAATCGAAGCCTGCAAGGCTTGCTGGCCGTGGCGCTGTGGGTCGCGGCCGCTGCACCGGCATGGGCGCAGATCAAGATCGGCCAGACCTCGAGTTTCACCGGCCCGGTGGCCTCCGGCGTCAAGGAAGGCACCGACGGCGCCCGGCTGTACCTGAGCGCCATCAACGAACGCGGTGGCGTCAACGGCCAGCAGATCGAACTGATCTCGCTCGACGACAAGTTCGACGCCAAGCTGGCCGCCGAGAATGCGCAGAAGCTGATCTCGCAGGGCGCCGTGGCGCTGTTCTTCTCGCGCGGCACGCCGCAGGCCCAGGCCATCATGCCGGTGCTGGACAAGAACAAGGTGCCGCTGATCGGGCCGTCGACCGGCGCCATGGTGCTGCACAAGCCGGTGCACCCCTGGGTCTTCAACGTGCGCGCCACCTACCAGAAGGAGGCCGAGCGGGCGGTGCGCCACCTGAACCTGACCGGCATGACGCGCATCGCACTGCTGAATTCCAGCGACTCGTTCGGCGAGGACGGTGCGGTCGGCGCGCTGAAGGGCTTCGAACTCGATGGCACCAAGCCCGTGCTGCACGAGAAGTACGACCGCGCCAAGCCCGACTTCGCACCGATCATTCCCAAGGTCGTCAAGTCCGACGCCCAGGCCATCGTCTTCATCGGCTCGGGCACGCATGTGTCGGACGGCGTCGCCGCCCTGCGCGCGGCGGGTTCGAAGGCGCAGATCGTGACGCTGTCGAACAACGCGGCGGCCGGCTTCATCAAGTCGCTGGGGGCCAACGCCCACGGCACCGTGGTCAGCCAGGTGTTCCCCTACGAACGCTCGATCGGCAGCCCGCTGGTGAAGGAGATGCTCGAACTGCTCGGCCCGCAGCGCCGCGACGAGGCCACGCCGGCGATGCTGGAAGGTTTCGCGGCGGCCAAGGTGCTGGTGGAAGCGCTGCGCCGCGCCGGCGCCAACCCGACGCCCGACCGCATCCGCACCGCGCTCGAAGGCTTCAAGCGGGTCGACATCGGCGGCCTCGAAGTGACCTTCTCGCCGACCGACCACACCGGGCTGGACTATTCCGACCTGTCGATCATCGGTTCCGACGGTCGTTTCCGCCGCTGATCGGCCGTGGGGCCGGCGCGCTCAGCGCGCACCGGCCTGCTCCAGCAGGCGGACCATCTCGGCGTAGCCGTTGGCCCGCGCCAGTTGCAGCGGCGTGCGCCCGCTGCGATCGGCCAGCGCCGTGCTGGCACCCGCCTTCAGCAGCGCCTGCAGCGTGGCCTGGTGGCGTTTGCCGCCGTCGCCCAGCACGATGGCTTCGATCAAGGCCGTCCAGTGCAGGTTGTTGACATGGTCGAGCGGTGCGCCGGCGGCGATGAGCTGCCGCACCACGCCATCGTGACCCAGGTGCGCCGCCGCGATCAGCGCCGTGCCGTCGTAGCGGCTGGTGACGAGCTTCGCGCTGGCGCCGAGTGACAGCAGCAGACGCAGGGTTTCTTCGTCGTCGGCCACCGCGGCGATCGTCACGGCGTCATACCGGTCGGCCTCCAGTAGGCCGAGGTTCGCCCCGGCCTGCGCCAGCACCTGGAGTGCCTCGCGCTGGCGCGCGAACGTGGCCACGTGCACGGCCGTGCGGCCGTAGGCCTCGCGCACGTTGACGTCGGCCCCTGCAGCGAGCAGGCGGCGCAGCGCCGCCACGTCGCCATGGTGGGCCGCGAGGTGCAGGCCGGCGTACTGCGCGACCTCGCTGCCGCGGGGCGGCACCTGGGCCAGCGCAGCACCGGCCCCCAGCGCCAGCGGCACCTGCAGCAGCAGCCTGCGGCGGAGGCTCACTTCAGCTGGTCCTTGACCTTGTCGATGCCGGCGTTGGCACATTGTTCGTCGAGGTGGCCGCCGGGGGCGCCGCCCACGCCCACCGCGCCGATGACCTCGTTGCCGACCTTGATCGGCACACCGCCGCCCAGCAGCAGGAAGCCCGGCAGGTGCACCAGGTTGGCTGCGGCGGGATTCTTCTGCGCGGCTTCCATCATCGCCAGTGTGGCGTTCTTCGCCGACGCCGAGGTGTAGGCCTTGGCCTGGCTGCTCGACAACGTGTGCGGGCCGGCGTTGTCGGCGCGCTGCAGCGCACGCAGGCTGCCGGCGCGGTCGACCACCGCGGCGGCCACGGCGTAGCCGTTGGCCGTGCAGGCCGCGACGGTGGCCGCGGCGATCTGGTTGGCCAGTTCGAGCGACATGTTGCGCTCGGTGCGCACGGCCTGGGCCTGGGCGAAACCGGCGCCGGCGAGGGCGACGAGAACGAGGCTGCGACGAAAGGCGAGGGACTTCATGGGCGGGTTCTCCGGGTTCTGGCGGCCGCGATTCGACCGTACGCCCACTCTAGAAAAGCCTCGCCGGCGCCGCCATCCGCGCGGCTACGCCCGGGCTTCCGTAGAACTACGGAGTGCCCTCGGCCAGTTCGGCGTACTGGCGGATGAGTTGCGCCAGCGACGCCGCTTCGAGCTTGGCGAACAGGTTGGCCCGGTGGGTCTCCACCGTGCGGGGGCTGAGGTCCAGCGCGCGGCCGACCTCCTTGTTCGTGAGCCCGGCGACGATCAGCGACAGCACTTCGCGTTCGCGCTCGGAGAGCAGTGCAAAACGCTCACGCGAGCGGCGGTCGGCCTGCTGTCGTTCGCGCGATCGCACATGCTGGCGCACGGCGTTCTGCAGCGTCTCCAGCAGCACTTCGTCGTCGACCGGCTTCTCGAGGAACTCGGCGGCGCCGTTCTTGAAGGCACGCCGGCAGAGGTCCACCGTGCCATGGCCGGTGAGCATCACCACCGGCTGGTCGACACGTTCGGCCTGCAGCCGGTCCAGCACCGCCAGGCCCGACAGGCCGGCCATGCGCACATCGAGCACGATGGCACCGATCGCGTCACGCTCGAAGCCCTGCAGAAACGCCTGCGGATCGGCCCAGGTCTGGACGCGCAGGCCGACGGTGGAGATCAGCAGGGCCAGCCCGTCGCGCACGGCCGCATCGTCGTCGACGAGGTGGATCAGCGGGGAGGTCGGCACGTTCACGGTGCCGCTCCGGCCGGCTGCGGCAGGCGCAGGCGGAATCGTGCGCCGCGCGGCGGCTCGTTGGCGGCATCGAGCGCACCGCCCATGCCGGCAGCCAGCGTCTCGCACAGGCTCAGGCCCAGCCCCAGCCCGCCCGGCCGCGTGCTGAAGAAGGGTTCGAACAGGCGCGGCAGGGCCTCCGGCGCGATGCCCGGCCCGCTGTCGGTCACCGCCACGGACGCCTGGTCCCCGTCGACGCCGGCCTCCAGGCGCAGTGCCCGCTCGCCGACGGGCACCAGCGCCAGCGCCTGCAAGGCATTGCTCAGCAGGTTGTGCACGATCTGCTCCAGCGCCACAGGTTCGGCCAGCACCGCCAGCGCCGGCGGCTCGCAGCTCAGCGCCGGCACCACCCCCAGGCGGCGGCACTCGGGCTCCAGCAGGTCGAGCGCGCCAGCCAGCGCCGGCGCCAGCGGCACGGGCTGCAAGCGGCTGCCCAGTTCCGGCCGTTCGACCACCCGCCGCAACCGGCCCACCACCTCGCTGGCCCGACGCGCCTGCTGCACGGCCTGCGACATCGCCTGCCGCGCGGTGCCGAGCTCCGGCGGATCGTCGGCCAGCAAGCGGTCAGCGGCCTGCACGTTGGCCATCACGGCGGTCAGCGGCTGGTTGAGTTCATGCGCCATGCCCGCCGCGAGTTCGCCCAGCGCGTTCAGGCGGCCGATCTGGCCCAGGCGCAGCAGCTCCTGTGCGCGGCGCCGTTCGCTGCGCTGGCGCAGCCACGCCAGCGACCCGGCCGCGCCCAGCAGCACCAGCAGCAGCCAGGCGGCCATGCGCCCCCAGGGCCAGGCCGCGGGCGCCATGGCCTGTGCGGCCACCATGTCGAAGGGCTGGCTTTCGGCGGCGAGGTGCTTGTCGAAATCGAAGCGCCAGCGGGTGGCGGGCACACGGGCCGAGGTCAGCGGATGGCGCGCACCGTCGAGCTCGAGCGCCACCTGCACGGCACCATCGGCTGCGAAGGGCCACTCGCCCCGCGGCACCGTTGCGGCAATGTCGATGCGCAGCGCGAAACTCGCCGGTTCGGCGGCCAGCACCAGCAGGTACTGCCCGGCCGACGCATCGAACCCGGCCACCGCCGGCCGGCCGGCGCGGCGCGATGCCGCTTCGCCGGCCTCCAGCGGCGCCAGGTCCTGGGGACTCCCGGTCCAGCCGGCGTCGCGGTCCTTGCGATAGACGCGCAGAACCTGCGGGTACACGGCCGGCAGCCGCTGCTCGGGCGCCGCGTCGGGCGCCGGCTGCAGCAACGCCAGCGTGGCCAGGATCGCATCGTGCTGCACCGCCCGCTGGCTGAGCAGCCGGTGCGCGATGCGGGCCTGGGTCTCGAAGGCATCGCGCTGTTCGTTCCAGGCCAGCCATGCCAGCACCAGCAGGCCGCCCAGGAGCAGGACCAACGACAAGGCCAGCCCGGAGGCCGGCAGAGGGCTGCGAAACCGCATGGCGCCCGATTCTCGCAGCGGCCGCCGGGCGCCGGCCGCGCACCGCGTCAGGTCAGCAGCAGATCCCAGCGCTGCGGCCCGGTGAGCGTCGGGCGTTCGGTGGCCACCAGGGTTCGGCGGCCGAAGGCCTGCACCGCGAGGCCGGCCATGCGGTCGGCTTCGACCTCGAGCAGCGGGTCGTGCAGCAGCCGCACGCCTACGCCTTCCGGGGCCAGGGGCCAGCCGCGCAGGGACTGGCGCACGTGCGCCAGCGCGTGGCCGATCAGGTGCCAGCCGGCGGCACTGTGGGGGTCCCAGGCTTCGGGCTGGATGTAGATGTCGCTGCCGTGCACCACGGCGCGGCTGCCCAGCGAACGGGGCAGTTCGCTCAGGTGGACGCGGACATCGCCGAAGGCGGTGCCGAACAGCAGCTCCATCCGCTCGAGCAGGCCCTCGGGCAACAGCAGGCCGCGGTCAGCGGCGCCGAAGGACAAGCCATTGACATCGACCATGGGCAACTCCGGGAGGCAAGCTGGAAGTATGGGCAGCGCGCCCCATGCCGCACATCGCCAATAGGGGTGATGTCCACCCCCAGTTCCGCGCCCGCACCGCTCAAGCGGCGCCGCCGTCCGCCGATATCCCGTGGGTGCGGCAAGGCCGGACCGGGTGGGTTCGGCTGCCTGCCATCCGCCATGGAGAACCTCATGTCCCCTGTTTCCTTCGTCCGCCGCACGGCCCTGGGCCTGGCCGGCGCCTGGCTGCTGGCCGGTACGGCCTTGGCCCAGACCGAGCCCGTCTACCGCTTCTCGCCGGTCAACCAGTACGGCATCAACCTCACCGCGGCCTACTGGAACCCGATCATCGCCTACGTCTCGGAGAAGAGCGGCGTGCCGCTGCAGCTGAAGATCGGCCGCACCTCGGCCGACACCACCGCCTTCGTGCTGGCGCAGGAGGTGGAATTCGTGTTCACCAACCACCTCTTCAGCCCGGAGCGCGAGCAACTCGGCTGGAAGGTCTTCGGCCGCCGGCTGACGCCACCGGTGCACGGGCAGATCCTGGTGCCGTCCGACTCGCCGGTCACCGACATCGCACAACTCGCCGGCAAGGAAGTGGCCTTCCCCGGCCCCGAGGCGCTGGTGGCCTACAAGTTTCCGACCGCGCAGCTGATGGCTCGCAAGATCGACGCCAAGACCGTCTTCGGCGGCAACATGGACGGCGCGCTGGCCCAGATGTTCAGTGGCAAGGTCGCCGCAGTGGGCGCCAACTCGCAGCTGGCCGAAGGCTACGCGCGGCGCGAGAACAAGAGCTACCGCGTGCTGTGGTCGTCGCCGCCGCTGCACGACCTGGCACTGATGTCGGCCGCGAAGGTGCCCGAGAAGGTGCAGAAGGCGGTGGCCCGGGCCTTCATCGGCATGCACAGCGACCCCAAGGGGCGCGAGGTGCTGCAGCAGGCCTCGGCCAATGTCGGCCTCACCGCCGAGGCCTACTTCATCGCCTCCGACGGCAGCGAATACGCCGGCTACCGCGACTTCTACCGCACCGCCCCGGTGGCGCTGCGCTGAGCAGGGTCGGCCCCATGCTCCAGTTGCGAGGCTGGCTGCCGCGCTCGCTGGTCGGGCGGGTCTATGCGCTGTACACCGTCACGCTGGTGGGCTTCGTGCTGGCCGGACTTGCCGTCTTCTACCAGTACCAGTTCAGCGCCGACCTCGAGGAGGCCCAGACCCGCACCGAAGGCCTGAGCGCAGTGCTGATGCCGACCATCTCCGACAGCGCCGTGATCGGCGACTACGACACCATCCGGCGCACGCTGGAGCGGGCCGTGGCGCACTCGGCGTTCTCGTCGGCCACCTTCATCGATCTGCGCGGCGGCGTCGTGCGGGCGCCCAACGATGCGCCGCCCGACGTCGTGCCGCCCCGCTGGCTGCTGAAGGCGGTGTCGGAGCGGCTGTACGACGTCAACGTGACCGTCAATGTCGGCGGGCGAGACTACGGCGTGCTGCGCCTGAGCCTGGCGCCCGAGCGCATCGCCGGGCGGCTGTGGCAGCAGACGCGCATCGCGCTGGCGCTGGCCATCGGCAGCGTCGTCGGCGGGCTGGTGCTGATCCGCTTCCCGCTGGTGCGCTGGCTGGGCAAGCTGAACCAGGTACAGGACTTCGAACGCGCGATGGACAGCGGCGAGCTGCCGGCCCGGCTGCCGGTGGGCGACGAAGCCCCGACCGAGTTCCGCGAGACCTTCGCCGTGCTCGGCCGCGCCGCCGCCAGCCTGCAGTCGCAGCGTGCCCAGGCGGCGGTGACGCTGGCGGCCATCGCCGACGGCGTGTTCACGCTCGACGACAGCGGCCGCATCCTGTTCGCCAACCCGGCAGCGTGCGCGATGGTCGGGCTGGAACCCGCCGGTCTGCTCGGGCACACCGCGGCCGACGTGCTGCCGCAACTCTTCGCCGACGGCGCCCGGCTCGAGCCCTGGGGTGCACGCCGCGCGCTGCTGAACCGCGCCGACCGGGGCGACGTCGTCGTCGAGACCTCGCTGTCGCCGATCCTGTCGCCTGCCCAGGCGGTCGTCGGCCACGTGCTGGCCTGCCGCGACGTCAGCGAGCAGCACCAGCTGGACCAGCGCCTGCGCGCCGAGATGCGCGCCCGCGAGTCGGCGCTGGTGGCGCTGCGCCGCGTGCTCGAGGGCCTGGACGTCGACGGCGCGGGTGTCGCTGCGGTGCCGACGCAGCTCGACGACATCGAGGCCATCTCGGCGATGATCTCCGAGCTGGTGACGCGTCTGCAGGAGCGCGGCGAGCAGCTCGGCGCGATCTTCGCGCTCAGCCCCGACGGCTTCGTTTCCTTCGACGCCGAGCGCCGCGCCAACTACGTCAGCCCGGCCTTCACGCGCCTGACCGGCATCCCCGAAGCCCAGATCATCGGCGCCGACGAATCGGCGCTCGAAGCGCGCCTGCGCGAACTCGGCCAGGGGCCGGCCTGGCGCGGCTTCGAGGCCATGCGGCAGGACCTGCGCCAGGCCCCTGCCAGTGGCCAGGCGCCGGCGCGCGAACTGCTGCAGCTGGCCCGGCCGGCACAGCGGGTGCTGGAAGCCGGGCTGCGCGTCGGCTCGTTCGCCAGCATCTCGCAGGTGCTGTCGCTGCGCGACGTGACGCACGAGTCCGAAGTCGACCAGATGAAGACCGAGTTCGTCTCGACGGCCGCGCACGAGCTGCGCACGCCGATGACCAGCATCTACGGTTTCGCCGAGCTGATGATGCAGCGCCAGCTCACGCCCGAGCGGCAGAAGCAGATGCTGGCGACCATCCACCGCCAGAGCCAGCTGATGATCGCCATCATCAACGAGCTGCTCGACCTGGCACGCATCGAGTCGCGCCGCGGCACGGACTTCGAACTGCAGACGCTGGACCTCGGCACGCTGGTGGCCGACCTGGCGCGCGACTTCAAGCCGCCGCAGGATCGCGCCGCCCCGACGCTGGCCGTGCCGCCGGGCCGCTGGGAGGTCTGCGTCGACCGCAACAAGATGGCGCAGGCCGTGGGCAACGTGCTGTCCAACGCCTACAAGTACTCGCCCGCCGGTGGCGGCGTCGAGATGCAGCTGGTGCGCGAACCAGGCCCCGGCGCACGCATCGGGCTGGAGGTGCGCGACCACGGCATCGGCATGTCTGCCGAGCAGCTCGAGCGGGTGTGCGAGCGCTTCTACCGCGCCGATGCCTCGGGCACCATCCCCGGCACCGGGCTGGGCATGAGCATCGTCAAGGAAATCGTCGAGCTGCACGGCGGCCGGCTGGCCATCGCCAGCCAGCCGGGCGACGGCACCCGCGTGACTCTCTGGCTGCCCGCCGCCCATCCCCAGAAGCCCCCGCCGGCCGCGCCGGCCGAAACCGAACCCGAACTGCAGGTGACCTCATGAGCCGCATCCTCATCGTCGACGACCAGAACGACATCCGCCGCCTGATCAGGATGTCGCTCGAACTGGACGACCACGAGATCCACGAGGCCTCGGACGG
>Ga0075163_10010857_pt1 | contig 11879 bp, 6 predicted proteins | sample JI1023141ADNA_FD_71478 | JGI IMG/M metagenome (GOLD analysis project Ga0075163, IMG submission 71478) | Wastewater effluent complex algal communities from Wisconsin, to seasonally profile nutrient transformation and Carbon sequestration -... | ecosystem: Engineered > WWTP > Effluent > Algae... | reverse complement strand
CAGTTCCGCGATCTGCGCTTGGTCGAAGGAGTTCACCGCTGCCGCTGCGCCTTTCATCAATTTGCCCAGTCGAGCGCCAAGCTTCTTGAAATCGGCCTTGATCTTCTTCGTGAGCTTGCTTTCGCTCGCGTCGAGGATCACCAATTCCTTCACGTTCACTTCGCTCAACACCAGTTCGCGGATCGCATCCAAGCGCGTGCGCATGGTGGCATCCGTTACCGGCACCATCATTTTCTGCAACGGCTGCCGTACACGATGGCCTTCCTTCTTACGGATGCTCAGCACCAATGAGGTGAGCTTCTGTGCAAGTGCCGTGCGTTGCTCCAACTCCACATCGATCGAAGCTTCATCGTGCTTCGGCCAGTTGCTCAAGTGAACACTTGCGCCAGCGAGATCGCGATACAATCGATCGCTGAAGAACGGAGCGATCGGGGCGCTCAACATCGCCACCACTTCGAGGCAACGTTGTAATGTTTGGAATGCCGCGTTCTTGTCGTTGCCTATTTCTCCTTTCCAGAAACGACGCCGGTTCAAGCGCACGTACCAATTGCTCAAGTCCTCGACAACGAAGTCCTGGATGGCGCGCGCAGCAATGGTCGGTTCGTAATCGCCGTAGGCAGAATCACAGGCCTTGATCAACGAGTTCAAACGCGAGAGGATCCAGCGGTCCATCTCCGTTCGCTCGTTCATCGGAACCTGCGCAACGCGTGCATCGAAGCTGTCGATGTTCGCGTACAGTGCGAAGAAGTTGTACGTGTTGAAGAGCGCGCGGAAGAACTTGCGCTGCACTTCGGTGATGCCGTCCGCATCGAACTTCAGATTGTCCCACGGCGACGCGTTGCTGATCATGTACCAACGCACGGCATCAGCTCCGTATGCGTCGAGCGTCTTGAACGGATCCACGGCGTTGCCCAGGCGCTTGCTCATTTTCTGGCCCACTTTGTCCAACACCAGGCCATTGCTCACCACTGCTTTGTAGGCAACCGCATCCTGCGTCAACGTGGCGATCGCATGTAGCGTGTAGAACCAACCACGCGTTTGATCCACACCTTCCGCGATGAGATCGGCGGGGAAGGTTTCCTTGAAGGTGGCTTCGTTCTCGAACGGATAATGCCACTGCGCGTAGGGCATCGCACCGCTATCGAACCACACATCGATCAGATCTGTTTCGCGCTTCATGGGCTTACCGCTCGGAGAAACCAGAACGATGTTGTCCACGAACGGGCGATGCAGATCCACCGTGTCGTAGTTGGCGTCGCTCATGTCATCGGCCTTGAACGAAGCGTACGGATCTTCCTTCATTACACCGGCCTTTACAGCACGTGCGATCTCTTCTTTCAATTGCTTCAACGATCCGACGCAGAGTTCTTCATCACGGTCATCCGTGCGCCAGATCGGGAGGGGGATGCCCCAGTAGCGTGAACGCGAAAGGTTCCAGTCCTGAAGGTTCTCCAGCCAGTTGCCGAAGCGGCCGGTACCCGTGCTTTCGGGTTTCCAGTTGATGGTCTTGTTCAATGCGATCAAGCGGTCCTTCTTCGCGGTAACGCGCACGAACCAACTGTCCAGTGGGTAGTAGAGGATGGGCTTGTCGGTGCGCCAGCAGTGCGGGTAGTTGTGCTCGTACTTCTCCACTTTCAAGGCGCGGCCCATCTCCTTCAGCTTGATGCTGAGTTCGACATCGACGCTCTTCTCGGGCGCTTGTCCGGTGGGGTAGTATTCGTTCTTCACATACTTGCCCGCGAACTCCCCCATCTCTTTCGTGAAGCGCCCTTGCAGGTCCACCAATGTGAGCGAGCCGATGTTGTGCTGCCGTGCCACGCGCATGTCATCCGCACCGAAACTCGGAGCCGTGTGGACCACGCCGGTGCCATCTTCCGTCGTCACGAAATCGCCACCGATCACCTTGAACGCTTCACCATGATCGGGCTGCGCGTAAGGGAAGAGTTGCTCGTAGCGGATGCCCTCCAATTGGTGACCATAGAACGCACTGTCCACTTTCCAAGGGATGTTCTTTCCGTCCTTCTTGTAGTCCTCGAACGAAGCGTTCTCGTTCTTCTCGTTGAAGTATGCGGCAAGACGCGACTTCGCGAGCACGATGGTCTGCGGCTCGTGGGTGTAGGGATTGAAAGTCTTCACACGCACATAGTCCAACTTCGGACCAACGGTAAGTGCCGTGTTGCTCGGCAAGGTCCACGGGGTAGTGGTCCAAGCCGCGATGAAGACATCACCGAACGCATCCTTGAACAGGAACTCGCTCGCGTGGTCCTGCTTCACCTTGAAGAGCGTGACCACCGTGGTGTCCTTCACCTCTTTGTACGTGCCGGGTTGGTTCAATTCGTGTGAACTCAATCCAGTTCCTGCCGCAGGACTGTAAGGCTGGATCGTGTAGCCCTTGTAGAGCAGGTCCGCGTTGTAGAGTTTGTGCAGCAGGTGCCACACGCTTTCGATGTACTTGGTGTGGTAGGTCACATACGGCTTCTCCAGATCGAGCCAGAAACCGATTCGCCGCGTCATGTCGTTCCACACATCGGTGTAGCGCATCACGGCCTTCTTGCACGCCGCATTGTACTCCTCGATGCTGATCTTCTTGCCGATATCCTCCTTCGTGATGCCGAGTTCTTTCTCTACACCCAGCTCGATCGGCAGGCCGTGCGTGTCCCAGCCGGCTTTGCGGTCCACGCGGTGTCCCTTCTGCGTTTGAAAACGGCAGAAGATATCCTTGATGGCACGTGCCATCACGTGGTGGATGCCGGGCAATCCGTTGGCGCTCGGTGGTCCTTCGTAGAACACGAAGGGCGGAGCATCCTTGCGCAATTCCAGGCTCTTGCCGAAGGTGTCCTCAGCGTCCCACTGCTTCAATACTTCATCGGCGACCTTGGGCAGGTCGAGTTCATCATACTGCGGGAAACGCTTGTCCATCGCGGCTTTCTAAGAGGCCGCGAAGATAGCCCCCGCAGGGTCTCGGAGCTCAATCGAAGGCGAGGCGGACCGTGCCCTGCACCTCGCCTTGGTGCATGATACGCACCGCATACAGGCCTGCGGCCAAGCCGTTCCGCTGGAGACGAACGGCACTGCGCCCATCAACCACCGTCGTGAACAGCATACGACCGGAGAGATCCAACAATTCCACAGTGGTGCCGGAGTCGACCGGTCCTGCGAACTGGAGCAGCGTGGCCTCCTGCGCTGGGTTGGGCTGCAAACGGAGCTCCGTTGTGCCGGGCGCTTGGTCCAGGCCCAGTGGAGCGAAAAGGAACGGCTCCGAGGTGGACAAGCACCCGAACGCGTCCACGACGGTCACTGTGTACATGCCTGGTGTTTCCGCCCAGAAGTCGTACCAGTTGTTCACCGCGACCGTATCGCCGTCCAGGGCCCAGCGGTATTCCGCGAAGCCTTCCGGCGCGAACAGGGATCCCGAGCCATCCCCGACGATCTGGAACGCGGTGTCCACGCACGCCAGGAAAGTGGTGAACTCGGCATCGGTCGCGTTGGCCGTGATCTCCGGGCCGAACAAGGTGATCGCCGCCTGATTGGTGATGGTGTAGCCGTTCTGCACCGGCTGGCCCGGGCGAATGGTGAACGACAGATACCCTTGGCCTGTGACCGGGTCCGTGGCGTATGGGGGCATCACCAGGTCCGCTAGGAAGAACCGAGGCATGGGATCGCTGGCGGCCAGGAGCGGTTGCACCGGGTGCGACGAACCGGAGAGCAGGTACGTGGTGGGGTCCAGGTAGGGTAGGTCGAAGCTGTCCTGGATGATCACGCTGGTGATCGTGTCCGGCGAGGTGTTGCGGAAGAGCACGGTATACTCCAGATGCTCGGTGTCCAACGGCACGATGCCGAGTTCGCCGGTGCCGTCAGGGTGTACCACCAGTTCGGTCTCGCCCAAGGATGCGTTCAGGTCCACAGACCACGCGTCGGTGAACGTGGCGTCCACATCGCGCGACTCGTCGGTCACCGTGGCTTCGGCCGCGAGCTCGAAGGTGTCCAGCGCGCCCGCGTTGGTCAGGTCCAGTACGGCGGAGAAATGGGCTCCGCCGTAGTATGCCAGCGGCCCGAAGCTCCAATAGACCGTCCCCGCCACGATAGAGTCCGCCGGAGGTTGGATGCTCGCCACCTCGAAGAGGATGTTGCCGGAGAGCGCCAGTACACCACTGGGGCGGTTCGTACCCCGGTTGCTCAAGTCCACCCACACCAGCATGTTCGCCGGGTCGTTGTAGGAACCCGTGAGGTTGGTCAACACCAAGGTGGAATCGTTCAGCGGTCGGAACCCGAAGTCCTGTCCCACGGCCACGGGATCCGCCCCCGTGAGTGTCACGGAACGCGAGGACGGCCCGGAGGCCTCCCACAACCCGTCCGCTGGCGGCGTGGCGCTCACCGTGAAGGTGCCGGGTTCCGCGTTGATCCGGTAGTCCCCATCGGCGCCGTACAGGGCCGGGACCAGCGGAGGGTCGATGCCAATGCCACCGGAAGCCATCCCCGGTTCGTCCAGATCGCGCACGCCGTCCTCGTCGAAGTCCACGTAGCTGGTGCCCTCTATGTGCTCAGCGTTCAGGAAGTAGTTGTGGTACTGGTGCACTTCTGAATTCAAGGACGCGGAGATGAACTCATCGCGGCCGTCGCCGTCCAAGTCCACGAAGTCCATGGGCGCGACGTTGAGCGGGTCGATCGGCACGTAGGACCGCACCGGGAAGGCCCCTGTGCCATCGTTCATGAAACAGATCTGGCCGTCACCGATCAGGTCGGTATCACCATCGCCGTCCACGTCGCGGGCCTCCAGCTGGATGTTAGCCAAATTGAGGGCAGAGGGCACCACCAGTTGCGGGGTGGAGAACGCGCTTCCTGTCCAATGGCTGGTGAAGATGCCCGGGGTTGTCATGAAAGCGATGTCGATCGGCCCCGTGCCGTACAGGTCCGCCACCACCACCGCCGATGCGTTCTGGTTCGGGAACAGAGAGACCGGTGCGGGGAACGTCTCGTTCCCGGTGTTGAAGAAGGCCAGTACCTCGCTCGTGCTCGCGAATACCAGGTCCTGGTCCAGGTCCCCGTCAATGTCGGCGACGGCCAGATCCAGGATGCCAAAGATGTCGTCCGCAATGATCACCACCGGTGCGGCCAAGGCTCCATCCGGCATGCGTTGGAACCAATAGAGGTTGTAGTCCGATAGCGCCAGCAGGTCTTCGCGGCCATCGCTGTCCAGATCACCTTTCCAGAGCCCGTTGGCATCGTTGCTGTACTGCGGAAGCAGTGCGCCGCCCTCGGACGTGAAGTTCCCTGCACCATCGTTCATGTACTGCGCGTAGTTGCCGGTAAGCCCCAACTGGTCGGCATGGATCCCAACGAACAAGTCCAGATCGCCATCACCGTCCATGTCGGTGAGCACCCCGGGCCCTCCAAGTGCGTCGATCACATGGTCGGGCAGGGAGTCCGTGCCCAGGTTCTCGTACCAGACTACGCGGTCCTGGTGGCCGATCATGAGGTCGGGGTCGCTGTCGCCATCGATGTCCCCGTGCTCCATCCAAAAGGCACCTTCAGCTTCCTGGCCGATCGTGCCACCGGAGGTCCAGTGCCCGGTCCCATCATTCAATAACACCTGGATATGGTCGCTTGTGTAGCCCCATGCCAAGAGTGCATCGGTGTCGCCATCCTCGTCGATGTCGCCAGTGGCGATGCCGTTCATGCCCACGGTTTCCACGTTCTCGAATTCGAGCGCATATTCAGCGAAGGTGCCGTCGCCGTTGCCCGGCATCCAATTGAGTGTGGAGAGGCGGTAGAAATAGAGGTCCTGGAAGCCATCACCGTTGAAGTCGGCCGTTCCACGGCCCCCGGTAGCGAAATCTTCCCACGCAATGGAGGAACCGACCAGGTCGCCACTGCCATCGTTCAGGAAGGTGCGCGCCCGGTCCACATCGAGGCCGATCACGTCCTGGTCGCCATCGTTGTCCAAGTCGGCCACGAGAGTCCCGGGGTTGAACCCGTTATCGGACCAGATCGCGCCTTGCAGGTCAAAGTCGCCCCAGCCCTCGTTCGCAAAGAGCAACAGCTCGGACGTCTGAAATGTGTTGGCAAGAAGGTCATCGTCGCCATCCCCATCCACATCGGCAGGGCAGATGTTGTCGATATCCCCAATGTCCTGAGTGTGTTGGGTGACCGCGTTCGGCCCGGTTCGCGTCAGGCGATGGATCATCGTATGGGTGTTCTCAGATGCCCAACGCAGCACCACGATTTCCGAGCTTCCGTCCTGCTGAGGGAAAGTCATGAGTTGATAGACGCTGACCTGAAACTCAGGGCCGAGGCTCCATAGGACCTCCGGCGCCGTGAAAACGCCCGTGCCGTCGTTGGCATAGAAGTGCAGTTCCGCCCTCCACATGTCGGCGCCCTGCCAAACATATTCTTGATGTATAGCGATGACATCCACATCTCCATCTCCATCGATGTCCGCGCACGCATGCAGCACGACCTGCGGGCCCGAAGGCAGCATGGCGATCTCGCTGAACGACCCATCGCCCTGACCGGCGTACCAGGCCAGTTGGTAGGGCCCATTGCTCGTACGCACGAGCACGTCCAAGTGTTCGTCTCCGTTCAGGTCCACTAGGACCGGCTCGTGGGGCTCGAACAGATCGTTGCGTACGATCAGTCGCGGATCGGCGAACTGACCGTTCGCGATCATGTACGTGTACGAGAGAAAAGCAAGGGCGGGAAGGCGCATCGGACTAGGCATTTGTGCGAAGTTCGCATAATCCGGGTCCGCGGTCTCCAATGAAGGAGTCGGCCGGCTGCTTGCTCGGTCTCTTTCGCGCCGAGGGCGAGGATCTCCACGGCTATTTCCACGCCCCGGTTCTTGTGTTACACACTGCGCTGCCGCTGGTCGCGGATGAAGCGTACAGCGTTGTTGGTGTCCATGAAGAGGCGGCGACTTATGAAGTACACGGTACCGTCCTGTGAACGTGGCTGGTCAATATCGCGTCGTGCTCCCGCGCATGCTCCACCACCTGTCCAACTTCCAGCGGCGCCGGACCCCTAGGGCACCAGGTAATAAGCCGCCACGATATCGATGTTCACCTAGGAATCGCCGCGCATGTCGTAGCTGAAACGCTCCTTGCGCGGGGTGATACAGCGGCGACTCCCCAGCAACAGGATGGTCCTTCGATCGCTCATCCGAGAATGGCCCTCGGTGCCTCTTCGTAGATCACGAAGGGCGGCGCGTCCTTGCGCAGGTCCAAGCTCTTGCCGAAGGTGTCCTCGGCGTCCTACTGCTTCAATACCTCCTCGGCGACCTTGGGCAGGTCGAGTTCATCATATCTGCGGGAAACGCTTGTCCATCGCGGCTTTCTAAGAGGCCGCAAAGATTGATCGCGCGGAGCGACGGGAAGGGAGCCGATCACACAAGGCGGCTAGGGCCGCAGGGAGCGCGCCAACCACCCGCTGTACCGTCGGGCGTTGTGTTCCTCCAAGTGTAGTCCGTCGGTGGTGCGCCAGTGCAGACCGGGGTCGGTGCGCAGGAAGCGATGCGTGGGAAAGCGCTCGGTGATCAAGGTGCGGCAGCGTGTTGCCAGAACGCTTGTCATCATCTCCGGAGCGATCGGGACCTCCATGAAGACCACCTCCACGCCACGGGCCTCCAGTGCTTTCACCTCGCGCTCCAGGGTGGTTAGGTAACGCTGCTGGGTGCTATCAGCCGGGAGCACCGCGAAACTGGCGCGATTGGTCTCCAGCAACACCGTGCTCATGGCCATGCTGTCGGAAGGAGCTTCTTCAACGGGACGGCCCTTCTTGGCACGGTCCCTCAGCAGGCCGACGAGGACCCCGCTGGGTTGGTTCTCTTCGCGCAGGATCGGAACGGATCGGCGCAATTCGTAGAGCCCGGGTTGGAATACGGCATCAAGGAATCCGCGGTCCGGTTCCTTGAAGATCATGTTCGTCTCGATCAGCACCCGTGCGGGTTTCTTGTTCGCACGCGTGATCAGTTCAAGACCGTCGTAAACGCTTAGGCCGCCGAAGCCGAGGTTGCTCGTGCCCGGGGGCAGACTGTCCAACTCGATCCGGAAGGACAACGATGAACCGACAATGACCGTCGCATCCGGGGCGTCCGCGCCGAACACGAATTGCTCGGCCTTGATGCGATTGCCGCTGGACTGGTGTTGCGACGTGTCCAACTCCGGCTTGCTGAAATGGATGAAGGCCGCATAGGCCAAGACCAGCACAGCGAATACAAGGAGTGAACGACGGATCATACCCGATCAGAACTGGAAGTAGATGAACGATGCGCCACCGCCGGAGTTCACGAGGATCAGGAAGAGCATGATGCCGAAGATCACCGGCTTCAACGTCGCCATCACGGGGCGTGGTGTGCGTGTCCATAGGTACACCATGTGGTAGCCGATCACGGGGATGGAGAAGAGCACCGTGAAGAAGAGGATGAAGGGCTGCAGGTTCTCGATGTGCGTGTTGCCGAAGATGCTGGCCATGTACGCGATCACATGGTCGAAGTCAGGCAGTTTGAAGAGCAACCAGGCCAATGTGACACTGCTGAAGATGAAGAGCATTTGAAGGGCCTTGGGGAGTCGGATCTTGTTGGCCCAGCCGAGGTCCTTCAACAGCCGTTCAATGGCCAGGACAAGTCCATGGAAGAAGCCCCAGACCGCATAGCTCCAGGCGGCGCCATGCCACAAGCCGCCGAGGACCATGGTCAACATCAGGTTCTTGTAGGTATGGAAGCCGCCCTTGCGGTTCCCACCCAAGGGGATGTAGAGGTATTCCCGCAGGAAGGTGGAAAGTGAGATATGCCAGCGGCGCCAGAATTCGGCGAAGGAGGTGGAGATGTACGGGAAGTTGAAGTTGTCCGGGAACAGGTAGCCGAAGAGTTGGGCCAGTCCGATGGCGATGAGCGAATACCCGGCGAAGTCGGCGAAGATCTGCATGGAATAACCGAAGAGCAGCACGACCAAGGTCAGGCTATGCATGTCCTGGAAGTAGGGGAAGTGGATCCAGAAGGTCTGGTCCTTGAGGTTATCGGCGACGACCATCTTCAGGAAGTAGCCGATCACCAAAGCAGAAAAGGCGCTGTTCCACGGGATCTCGCGGAAGTACTTCGTGCGTACCTGCGGAAGGAACTCGTGCGCCTTGACCACTGGCCCGGCCACCAATTGCGGGAAGAAGGCCTTGAACGCTGTGATCCGCAAGGCATGGCGTGCCAGTCCGCGCACAACGATGCTCTCGTATTCCTTCACCTCCTTGCCCCGGAACGCTTCCACCACCAGGCTGATCCCCTGGAAGGTGAAGAAGCTGATGCCGACAGGAAGCGGAATGCCCACCAGGAACTGTCCCAAGCTGGACCCTTCAGGGAAGAACGAGCGACCCAGGAGCGGGCTGTACTTGAAGAAGATGAGGATGCCCAGGTTGGCCACCACACCCAATGTGGCGTAGAGCTTCCGGTGTTGTTGTGGGCCGAAGACGATGGCATAGCTGGCCGCGATATTGATGCTGATGGAGACCAGCAGCAGGATGAGCAGCGCAGGGTCGTTGTAGGCGTAGAAGACGAAGCTGCTGATGACGATGATGTGCAGCTGGAAGCGATGCAGTACCGGCAGATAGTACAGCAGGAAGGTGGGCAGTAAGAGAAGAAGGAAGGGAACGCTGTTGAATAGCATGTACGGCCGCCGCTGGGCAAAGAAAGCCCGGGCAAGGGCACTTCAACGCCAGTACCGGTAGGCTGGTTACGCACGGGCCATGGTGTACATCACCGGCGGAAAAGCGAAGACCCCGCCCGACAATGCCGAACGGGGTCCGCTTTCGGGAGAGGAGCGGATCAGCCTTGTTTCGTCAATTGCACTTCGCAGCTGATGCGCACCTCATCGCTAACGAGCACGCCGCCGGACTCCAGCGCCGCGTTCCAGTTCAGGTGCCACTCCTTGCGGTTGATCTTGCCGCTGATGGTGATGCCCGCCTTCGTATTGCCCCAGGGATCCTTCATCACGCCGCCCCATTCCACGCCGAGAATGATGGGCTTGGTGAGACCGTTGATCGTGAGGTCGCCGATGAGGTCCCAGGAACCGTCGTGGTCCACTTCCTTGGTCCCTTTCGCAACGAAGGTGATGCGCGGGTGCTTCTCGATATCGAAGAACTCCGGGCTCTTCAAGTGCGCATCGCGCTGTTCGTTACCGGTGGTCACGCTGGCGGCCTCGGCCCAGAATTCCACCTTGCCCTTGCTCAGGTCGTCACCGGTGGTCTCTATGTCCGCACCGAATTTCTGGAAGCTCCCGGTCACCGTGGTGATCATCAAGTGCTTCACCTTGAACTGGATCTCGCTGTGGACCGGGTCGATGGTCCATTTCGTTCGTACTGCTGTTGCTGTTTCCATGGTTTGTCATTCCGGGCGTGGCCCTGGATCTCGTTGGTTTAGTTGGTCTTTTTGTTCTCGTAAAATGGTGCGCTCGCCATTCAGGCCTGATCCGGGATCACACCCTTATCGTCCCTCTATCAGATCTGCATCGGTACGTCCATCAACAGTATCTCGGCTCCGTTGGCCCCGATAGTGATGTCCAGCTTGTCGATGTCCCACACGCCAAGTCCATCGCGTTTGCTAACGGCTTGTCCGTTGATGGTGGCGTCGCCGTCGATCACGAAGGCATATACGCCGTTGCCCTCCCGCTTGATGGTGTAGACCGTCGACTTCCCGCCATCGAATTTTCCGATGTTGAACCACGCGTCCTGGTGGATCCAGACACCGGCATCATCCGGGTTCGGGGAAAGCACTTGTTGGAAGGCGTTTTTGCGGTCCTTCGGGTCGAGCGTGAGTTGCTGGTAACGGGGCGTCACTTGGCGCTTCTTCGGGAACAGCCAGATCTGCAACAGGCTCAGTTCCTCATCCTTTTTGTGGTTGAACTCGCTGTGCTGGATGCCGGTCCCAGCGCTCATCACCTGCACCTCGCCGGCGTTGATCGTGCCGCTGTTGCCCATGCTGTCCTTATGGGCAATGGTGCCCGACAGCGGTATGGTGATGATCTCCATGTTGTCATGCGGGTGCGTTCCGAACCCCTTACCAGCCGCGATGCGATCGTCATTGAGAACGCGCAACACGCCGAAGTGCATACGCTCCGGATCGTAGTGGCTCGCGAAGCTGAAGGAGTGACGGGCCTTGAGCCAGCCGAGGTCGGCCTGGCCGCGTGTGTCCGCCTTGTGCAGGACCATGTTGCTCATGATGCGTGGGTCTTTTACAGGTAAATGGTTGAAACCGACGACCTCCTTTTCCGGCTCGGGTGCGCTTGCGGCTTTCCCCATGGTGGCCAAGGCTGTGCCGCCCAATACACTGTTGCGGAGGAAGGTCTTACGGTCCATGACGGCACAAATATATTCCATGGAAAATAAATACATGGATCAGGTTTACCCATTCTCGTGATCCCAGCCACCGGTCAAGGAGGGTGTGCGGTCTCCGTTCCCCGGGTGGATCGCTCCGTTCCTTGGGTGGCCCCTCACCGCCATACCTGTACCAGCACAGGTTCCGTTGCTTTCGTGGATGTTCCACCAAACCCTTGTGGGACGAATGGTCCAGACCGACACGGTTCCCCCAAGTGAGCATGGAAGAGCAGAGACGGACAGTTGACCACCGCAACATTCTCTTCACACGCGCCGAACCCGGATGTTGCTATGTTTGCGAACCCCTTTCGGACCAAGGGTCCATACTACTCCCAACAGGTCCTGCTGTAACGAGCGAAACCAACCAAGCGTAACTCCACACTTAAGCCGACACCTATGAGCAATGAGAATAGCGGGAAGATGAACTCCCTGTTCGTGGCCATCGTCTTCCCACTGGTGCTGATCATCAGCGTCTGCATCTACATGTTCGTGCTGGGAGCCGAATCCAACTTCCAGAACGGCGACCC